>Ga0181516_10000317_pt1 | contig 46982 bp, 28 predicted proteins | sample PEATcosm2014_Bin_25_FD_121104 | JGI IMG/M metagenome (GOLD analysis project Ga0181516, IMG submission 121104) | Peatland microbial communities from MTU Mesocosm Facility, Houghton, MI, USA - PEATcosm2014_Bin01_10_metaG | ecosystem: Environmental > Terrestrial > Soil > Wetlands > Peat | place...
AGTTATACCCGGATGGTGGAATGGGAGACACGCAGCGTTGAGGTCGCTGTGCTCATCAGAGCGTGAGGGTTCGAATCCCTCTTCGGGTACCACGCGGATGTGGTGGAACGGAAGACACGCATGCTTCAAGAGCATGTGCCGTAATTGGCGTAAGGGTTCAAATCCCTTCATACGCACCAAGATTGTAGGGGCGTGGCGAAACTGGAAGCCGCACTTGACTTAGAATCAAGCGCCTTCGGGCTTGGGGGTTCGACTCCCCTCGCTCCTACCAAGGATGTGCCGGCCTGGCGGAATGGAAGACGCGCTGCATTCAAAACGCAGTGTCTCACGACGTGGGGGTTCGATGCCCCCGGCCGGCACCAGAGCAGTTGAATACGGAGAGTTGGCCGAGTGGTCTAAGGCGCCGCACTGCTAACGCGGAACACCACTAAGGTGTCATTCGTTCGAATCGAATACTCTCCGCCATTTTGTTTTGCGGTGATGTGTGTGAGTGGCTTAAACAACTGACCCGGAAAGTCAGAGGCCCGGTGAAGATCCGGGCCCAGAGGTTCGAATCCTCTCGTCACCGCCAATTTATTTTGGAAGCGCTGGGCATTGGCGAGCCCACCCCGTTCGAAGCGGGCCGTCCTTCGGGATGTGAGCGTTCGACTCGCTCCGCTTCCGCCAGTTTGGAGAGATGGCCGAGTCTGGCTTATGGCACTCGCCCTGAAAGCGAGAGCACCTTCGGGTGCCGCGGGTTCAAATCCACGCTCTCTCCGCCATGATGTGCATGTGAGGCAGATACGGTTGGCTGCGGCGGTCCGTAAAACCGCTACCCTTCGGGGCGATGGAGGTTCAAATCCTCTCGCATGCACCAAGCTTGTTTTGTTTTTGTTGCTTCTGGGGCGATAGAACGCTCGATCTCGCAACCTTCATACTGCGAGAAGTCGATCGTTCGGATCGTGTGCAGAACGGCTACGTCGTCTAATGATAGGACGCCTCCCTGTCGAGGAGTACGGTGCGAGTTTGACTCTCGTCGTAGCCGCCAATTTAGCCGGTGTACGCTAGGCTGGTTTGGCGGATGCTCTTTCAAGGCATTGATTCGCGGGTTCGATTCCCGCCACCGGCGCCACTTTATGCTTCGTTCTTAAGTTGCCAAAAGAATGAATTCTCGTTCGCGCAACTAAATGTTGAAACTTAACGGTCTACCACTTGACTTACTGACACGATTCGGGGTAAGTTAGATTTGCAATGATGAACCGAGTCAATCACGGATTTACACCAGCAACCGCGCAACCGCGGCAGGGTGTTCCTATGTGATAGCTCAGGGGATTCTGAATTTGGATTCCATCTACCCTCTGAGCCAATTGGCCAGAGGGTTTTTAGTTTTGCGGCGCTGATCCGAGATAGGTCGGCGGTGCGCGGACTTGTGTAAGTTTGCATTACTCCGAGATAGCTCAAGGGTAGAGCGGCTGCCTGTTAAGCAGCGAGATGTCAGTTCGAATCCGACTCTCGGAGCCAAGCATTTCAATAGTTCCCCGTTCGTTCAATGGCAGGACGCGACTCTCTGAAGGTCGCTATGGCGGTTCGAGTCCGTCGCGGGGAGCCAGGATTGATCGGTCGTCGGCTAATGGTAGGCCAAGTGCCTTTGACGCGCTTTATCTCCGTTCGAATCGGAGCGACCGAGCCAAGGGTAGCGGGCATAGCTCAGCGGTAGAGTGATGGCTTGCCGAGCCGGAGACTCGGGTTCAAGTCCCGATGCCCGCTCTAAACTGAAAGGAAGACGACGATGACTGAACACAAAATGATTCTTGTCTCCGCCGACTTCAAAGTAATTCATGCGGCGGTGATTGCAGAGCGTAAGGCCCCATTAGCTCAACAGGAAGAGCCTGTGAATCGTAATCGCAAGACTGGCGTTCAAGGCGTCAATGGGGCTCCACAAGAAAGTGAAGCGGCATAAGGAGAATTGCAATGAACGTGATGCGTAGGCCGGTGCTTCAACTCAATGCATCGTATGAGGCACTGCGCATCATTCCGGCTATGCGTGCGCTCAAGCTTGTAACAACCGGGAAAGCCACGGTGGAGCTAGCTACCAAGAAGTTGATCTACCCAGGTATCTATTTGCCGAGTGTTATTCGGCTGCTGGTGTACAGGCATGTCCCCGTAAGGCTGCAGGTGACTACACGGCGCAACATTCTCATGAGAGATTCGTACCGCTGTCAATACTGCGGACAGAAGTTTCATGGAAGCGAGTTGACGCTCGACCACGTAATTCCCAGAGCGCAGGGCGGAAAGAATTCCTGGGAGAATCTTGTCGCGTGCTGCCTAAAGGATAACCACCGCAAGGCGGACAGGACGCCCGAAGAGGCAGCCATGCCGCTGTTGCGACGGCCGCTGCCTGCGAGCGTTCACACCGGCAGATTCATTCTACGGTCGATGGGCCTGGAAGTGAATGAGTGGAGCCGGTACTTGTACGCTGACTCCGAAGGCGACCGGCGATTTGCCGTTCGTGGATGAAGATGGGCCGGTATAGCTCAAGCGGCAGAGCGGCGGTTTTGTGAACCGCTGGTTTGGGGTTTCGAGTACCTCTACCGGCTCCAACATGGAAGCACGACATGGGGATTGAAGCCAAACGGCGCGGCGCGTGATTGTGGATCACGTTCTAGAGGGTTCGACTCCCTCCTTTCCCTCCAAGTTTTATGTGGGCCGGTAGCTCAATTGGAAGAGCGCCTCTTTTGCAAAGAGGACGATGTGGTTCAACTCCACCCGTGTCCACCAAGATTTGCCGACTGAGCAGGTGTGGTCATTGCACTGGTCTGAAAAGCCAGCCAACAGCGTTCGATTCGCTGGGTCGGCACCACGTTGTCTGCGCGTAGCCTAGCCTGGCTTGAGGCACTCGCCCTGGGAGCGAGATGACGAGAGTTCAAATCTCTCCGCGCAGACCATAAGTTGAGCACCTGTGGTGTGAACTGGATTAGCCGCCGCGCTACGAACGCGGGTTGAGGTTAACAGCCTCTATGCAGGTTCGAGTCCTGCCAGGTGCTCCATCAAGAAAGAGGAACGGAAATGCAGTTGATCGATGGAAACATTCCCGTGTTTGGCGAGGCTGACGAGAAGACTCTGAAGCAGATCCGTACTTGCGCGAAGACTGCCGACAAGGTCGCATTGATGCCCGACAACCATCTTGGCTACGGAGTACCTATTGGTGGCGTTGTCGCCTACCGAAATGCCATTAGCCCCACCGGTGTTGGATACGACATTGGCTGTGGCAACAAGGCTGTCCGGCTTGATATGAAAGGCTGCGATCTACGTCCGGACATCGGCCAGTTCATGGACGAGATCTGGAGCACGATCAGCTTTGGCATCGGCCGCAAGAACAATGAGCGCGTAGACAGCGAGGTGTTAGATAACGCATTGGACGGCTGGAATCTGGAAGCAACGAAGCCTCTCTACCAGAAGGCTGAGGCGCAACTCGGCACCGTTGGGTCGGGCAACCATTACGTCGATATCTTCACTGACGAGGAAGACCGCGTCTGGGTGGGGGTTCACTTTGGATCCCGCGGCTTCGGCCACGGAGTTGCAACGTGGTTCCTCAAGGCTGCCGGCGCGAAGGACGGCATGGATGTTGAGCCTTGTGTTCTGGACGTCAACAGTGACCTGGGATCGCAGTATCTGCTGGCTATGAATCTCGCCGGCTCTTATGCGTATGCCGGCCGTGACTGGGTCTGCGACCGAGTGGCGAAGATCCTAAGTGCAGAAGTTGTGGAGGTGATTCATAACCATCACAACTTTGCATGGCACGAAAAGCACGGCGACGAGATGCTCTGGGTTGTTCGCAAGGGCGCCACGCCGGCATTTCCCGGAGAGAAGGGATTTGTCGGTGGCTCAATGGGCGAACAGTCCGTCATCCTTGAGGGCGTTGAGAACGAGAACGCAAAGTACAGTCTCTACTCCACCGTTCATGGTGCTGGTCGAGCCATGGGCCGCAACGAAGCCAGAGGTGTCTTTGATCGCAAGACCGGTGAATGCAAGCGTCCGGGAAAGGTAACCCAGGAGATGATGCGCTCTTGGATAGATCGGGCCGGGATCGAGTTGCGCGGCGGTGGACTCGACGAGTCTCCCGACTGCTACAAGCGGCTTGACGAGGTTCTGGCCTCGGTCTCGGACTCCGTTAGAATCCTGCATCGACTAACTCCTGTCGGCGTAGCGATGGCTTCAGCAAAAGAATTCGATCCCTATAAGGATTGAATTGCAACGCGGTATTAACTGGTGTACTCTGTGACTGAAGAGTGAAACGGATGCAGCAGACCCTCAAACACGAGATATCTAGAATGACCAAGCGGGTCATTTGGGGAGTCGTGTCTTGAGGGTCTGAGTGTATTTGTATTTGCACCGGACCCGGCCTAGCGCCGGGTTTTTTGTTGCTCTTTGAAAATGCGAGTGTAGTTTAGTGGTAAAACGTCTGCCTCCAGAACAGACTTCCGGGGTTCGATTCCTCGCACTCGCGCCATATTTGCCAGCGAAGACGAAGTGGATAGTCGCAGGTCTCATAACCCTGTTGTAGCTGATTCGAGTTCAGCCGCTGGCACCACGTACGTGTAGCTGCTAGCGGGTATGTAGCAGTCCCCTTATAAGGGACCGATTCCGGGTTCGACTCCCGTCACGTACACCATGAGCGCGTCGTATAGCGGCTGATTATACCTGCCCCTTAAGCAGGCTGACGCTGGTTCAAATCCAGCCGCGCTCACCACTTTGGGTTCGTCGCATAGCGGCTATCTGCACTCGCCTTTTAAGCGAAGAGACGTGAGTTCAAATCTCACCGGACCCACCATGTCATCCCATCGACGAAGACCTGTCGATGGGCACCATGAGCCTATCGTCTAACGCACAAGACGCCGGTCTTCTAAACCGTGAATCTGAGTTGAACTCTCAGTAGGCTCTCCATCAACCCGTGGTGAAACTGGAGATCACGATGCTCTCCTAAAGCATAATTCCCGGTTCAAATCCGGGCGGGTTGACCACAGGTTTTCGCGCGTGTAGTTCAACGGAAAGAGCACAAGCCTCCGAAGCTTGAGATGGCAGTTCAAGTCTGCCCATGCGCACCAGGTTTGCGGACCCTCGTCGACAAAATTGGCTAGCGGCTCAATCGGCTCTTCTACACCCAGTTCATCGCAGGTTCGAGTCCTGCCGTCCGCACCAAAGTTGTTGCCGAAATAGCTCAGTTGGCAGAGCGCCTGCTCGGTACGTAGGAGGTCAGCGGTTCGATTCCGCTTTTCGGCTCCATTGCGGAGTAGCTTAGCTGGTTCAAAGCACTCGATCGATAATCGAGAGATCAGGAGTTCGACTCTCCTCTCCGCAACCAATTTCGCGGGCGTCGCCAAGCGGTAAGGCATCAGGTTTCCATCCTGACACTGCGAGAGTTCGATTCTCTCCGCCCGCTCCATACCCGAAAGAGAACGGAAAACCCGATGGCGATGTATGATATTGCGAGGTATCACGTGGCGAGAACAACCGGCTTTTTAATTATTTGAAAACATGTAAGTTGATGATTCTAAAATGTAAAGAAAATACTCGACTCCCGCCGCCTCCACCATAAACTAATCCTTTCCTGCCAATGCTTTAGCCTTGAAGCGCGAAAAATAAACAGTGATTGTAAGTGGCTTGTGCTTTGGCACGCTGGTTTCTGACCGGCTCCAGCGATCCAAACGCAACCTGAGGTTCAGTGGAAGGCCCACGTTGCGTAGGCGTCAACATTACAATGGAATGGGGCGCGGCACGCCTTTCGGTGTATCGCATCGATGCGATCATTGCCGGTCAAGCACCCCCTTTGTCGTATCCTTCAAAGAGTGACCATGTGGAATAGAGTCTGGCCAGACCAGTGGCGTCGCCCTGTAGGATTCCTTCGCGGCGCGATGATCTCGCTGTCCTTGTTGTCGGCAGCCATTGCGCCGGCAGGCGGGCAGATGCCGGGAGAAGCTTCGGTGACCGGTTCATCGTCCGGCGGCAAGCCGATTGCAATCACGCTTGAAGAGGCGATCAAGCGCGCGGAGTCCAGTGAGCCCGCATACGCGGGTTCATCGGCGGAGAGCAGGGCGGCTGGGATGGACCGGCTGATTGCGCGTGGCGGTTTACTGCCTAGCGTTGTCTACCACAATCAAGCGGTGTACACGCAGTCCGATCGCGGCCAGGCGGTTCCCCGGTTTATCGCCAACAATGGGGCTCGGGAGTACTCCAGTCAGGCAGTGGTTAACGAAACGCTAGGTCTGGGTTCGTTGGCGGGCGTGCGCCGGGCAGATGCGGCTGCGGCGCGAGCTGGGGCGGAGTTGGAGATTGCGCGGCGCGGCCTGGTGGCGGCTGTGACGGGGCTTTTTTATGGATCCCTTGCAGCAGACAATAAGCTGATAGTTGCCGAGCGGGCGCACCAAGAGGCCGCCGACTTTACGGGGCTGACGAGCAAACGCGAACAGGCGCGCGAGGCTGCTCACGCCGACGTGGTGAAAGCGCAACTGGCGGAGCAGCAGCGCGAGCGGGACCTGGCGGATGCCAAGGTGACGGCGGAAAAGGCGCGGCTGGAGCTGGGGCTGCTGCTATTTCCCGATCCGCGGACACCGTATGCGCTGGCGGCCGCTGAGGGTACGCCGGAGCTGCCTTTGCGCGCCGAGATCGACCAGGCCGCAGCCAAAAACAATCCAGAGTTAAAGAGTGCGCTGGCCTCGCTGAACGTGACGAATGCCGACGTTCTGGCGGCGCGCGCGGCCTATCTGCCCGATCTGGGGCTCAACGTGACCTACGGCATTGACGCTCCGCAGTTTGCCGTCAATGGCCCAGACCATGTGCGCAACCTGGGCTATTCGGCGAGCGTGACTGTGGACATTCCGGTGTGGGATTGGCTCTCGACACAACACAAGGTAAACCAGAGCGAAATTCGCCGCGATGCCGCACGGGTAGCTCTGACAGCTACGCAGCGGAGGCTGGTTGCGCAATTGGACGAGGCTTACTCCGAAGCGGCCACGGCGCGCGATCAGCTTTCCTCTTTGGACGCAAGCGTTGCCACAGCAGCGGAGAGCCTGCGACTGACAAAGCTGCGCTATAGCGAGGGAGAGGCCTCGGTTCTGGAGGTTGTGGATGCGCAAACAGCCTTTGTTGGCGCTGAAAATGCGCGCGAAGACGGAAGAGTCCGCTACCAGACCGCGCGGGCAGATTTGCAGACGATTACCGGAACGATGTGAGCCGATGACGAACAAGAAGATGAGCACGATGGGATACCGAAGAACTCTTTTGCCGAAAGCGCACTGTCTTTTGCTGAGTGCCTTGTTGTTGCCGATGGCCTTTTTGCCCGGATGCAAGAAGGACGTTCCAGCGGAGACTGAGGTGACGGTGCAAGCCGAGCATCCAGAGCAAGGCGCAATTTCAGAGCATATAACCGCCGATGCGATTCTGGCGCCGCTATCGCAAGCGGCCATCGCTCCCAAGATCAGCGCGCCAGTGCGCAAATTCTATGTGCAGCGCGGCGCCAGGGTAAAGGAGGGGCAGTTGCTGGCCACTCTGGAAAACAATGACCTTGCAGCGGCTGCCTTGGACAACAAGGGCTCCTACATGGCCGCCGAGGCCGCATACGCCACGGCCACCCGTGCCCAGGTGCCGGAAGATGCGCAGAAGGCCGAGTCGGACGTGGCGCAGGCAAAGGCCAATCTCGACCTGAATCTGAGCATTGTGAAGAGCCGCAAGCAGCTCTTTGCGGAAGGGGCGATTCCCGGTCGCGACCTGGATACGGCCCAGGCCGCGCTGGTACAGGCGCAGGCAGCCTACGATGCGGCAGCCAAGCACCTGGAGTCGATGCGCATTGTGAGCCGGGAGGCCGCGCTGAAGTCGGCACAGGGGCAGCTGACCTCAGCCGAAGGAAAGTATAAGGGCGCAACGGCTCAGGTGAGCTACTCCGAGATTCGCAGCCCCATCAACGGAGTTGTCACTGACCGGCCGTTGTATGCCGGCGAAACTGCCGCCGCTGGCGCTCCGCTGCTGACGGTGATGGATACCTCGAGCCTGTTGGCCAAGACGCACCTGGCGCAGGGGTTGGCGCAGCAGTTGAAGTTGGAAGACAAGGCAACGGTCCAGGTTCCGGGAGTGGCCGAGCCAGTCTCCGCTAAGGTTACCCTCATCAGTCCGGCGTTGGACCCAGGCAGTACAACTGTTGAAGTCTGGCTCAAGATCGACAACAAGGCGGGAACGTTCAAGGTGGGGACGCCGGTGAAGGCTTCGATCACAGGAAGGACCGAGGCGCAGGCATGGAAGATTCCAGCCTCCTCGATTCTGATCGGACAGGACGGAAGCAAATCCGTGATGGTGGTGGGCGCGGACGGGGCGGCGCATCGCAAGCCGGTGACGCCGGGCTTGCAGGACGCCGAAGATGTGCAGATCACCAGCGGTCTGACGCCGAGCGACTTTGTGATTACCGGCGGGGCTTACGGGTTGGATGACGGAACCAAGGTGAAGGTGGGTCCGGCAGCAGATGACGACAAGAAACCCGGCAAGGACGGGGGAAACGACTGATGGCCAACGGAGATGCCGGCAAGGCCGCGGTCCAGAAGCCGTTTTGGCTTAGCCGGTCAACACGCACCATCTTCTTCCTGGCGGCCATTCTCACCTTGGCCGGCATCTATCTCGCGTTTCAGGTGCCCATCGCCGTCTTCCCGGCGACGAGTTTTCCCCGCGTGGTCATCGGCGTGGACAACGGAGTTATGCCTGTGGAACAGATGCAGGTGACCATCACCAAACCTATCGAAGACGCAGTAAACTCGGTGCCGGGGCTCCAGACTGTCCGTTCAACCACCAGCCGCGGCTCGGCAGAGATCAGCCTCTTCTTCGACTGGAACGTAGATATGTTTCACTCCCTCCAGTTGGTGGATACTGCGCTCAACAAAGTGGAGCAGACACTGCCGGCCACGGCCAAGGTAACCACCAACCGCCTGACCTTTGCAACGTTTCCGATTCTCGGTTACAGCCTTACATCGGATACTGTGCCGCAGACCCGGCTCTGGGAGATTGCCACCTACGATCTGAAACCGCCGTTGAACCGCGTCTCCGGCGTGAGCACGGTTACCGTTCAGGGCGGCAAGGTTCCGGAGTTTCATGTGGTTCCGAACCCGGCCCTGTTGCAGGCCTCCGGCGTGACAATTCCTGACCTCGTAAACGCGATTCAGGCGTCGAACATCGTGGACTCGCCTGGCCTGTATGAGGCCAACCATCAGTTGATCCTGGGCTTGGTGGGAGCGCAGGTTCACGATGCCGAACAACTCCGGCAATTAGTGGTGAAGACCACGACGGCCGGCGCTCCGGTGCATGTAGCCGACGTGGCCACGGTAGAGCAGGCAACCATGCCGGTCTACACGACGGTGACCGCTAACGGCAAAGATGCCGTCCTGCTGAACATCACCCGCCAGCCCGCCAGCAACACGGTGGCAGTAGCGGATGCGGTAGCCGCACAGGTAACGGAACTAAAGCGCAAGCTGCCGCAGGGTGTGCGTCTCGAGCCTTTCTACGATCAGTCGCAGATTGTGCGCGACAGCATCTCCAGCGTGCGCGACGCTATCTTCATCGGACTCATCCTGGCCTGCGTTATTCTCTTTCTCTTCCTGCGCGACTGGACATCGTCTCTGATCGCCGGCTTGGTCATTCCCGTCACCATCGCGATCACTGTGCTGCTGCTTTGGCTGATCGGCGAAAGCTTCAACCTGATGACACTGGGCGGCCTGGCCGCCGCCATCGGCTTGGTGATCGACGACGCCATTGTGGTGGTCGAGAACATCGTGCTGCACCGGGATGGCGGCGAGCGGCGTGGCGAGGCGGTACGCAAAGCTCTGCATGAGATCACCACTCCGCTAATCGGTTCCACCATCACCCCGGTGGTTGTGTTTCTGCCTCTGGTGGTGGTCAGCGGCGTAACCGGCAGCTTTTTCCGGGCGCTGGCTATCACGATGACCGCAGCGCTGCTCACGTCGTTGGTGCTGGCGCTGACATGGACGCCGGGACTCAGCCTCGTACTGTTGGGCGAACGACGCAACGGCGCGGCGCAGGAAGATCACAAGGCCGGTCAACTGCTGAGTTTTGCGATCCGGATTCATCGCCGGATGCTGGACTGGGCGCTGGCCAAGCCCCTGTGGCTAGGGGGAATCTGTCTGTTGCTGGTGGCGGGCACATGGGCAGGCTATCAGGCGCTGGGTTCCGACTTGCTGCCTGAGATGGATGAGGGCGGCTTCATCCTGGATTACATCATGCCTCCCGGTAGTTCGCTCGCTGAAACCAACCGGGTTCTCGATCACGTGGAGCGCATCCTGCGCGAAACCCCCGAAGTGGAGAGCACTTCGCGCCGTACCGGGTTGCAGATGGGACTGGCCGCTGTGACCGAGGCCAATACCGGCGACTTTACCGTCAAGCTGATAGCGAAGCGCAGTCGCGCCATCGACGATGTAATGAGCGATGTACGCGAGCAGATCAAGGCGACGGAGCCGGAGCTGGATATTGAGTTTACCCAGGTGCTCCAAGACATGATCGGAGACCTGTCCAATGCGCCTGAGCCGATTCAGATCAAGCTGTTTGCCGACGATCCGGCAATGCTGGAGCAACTGGGCCCGAGGGTCGGCGACGCCATTGGCAAGATCGCCGGCGTAGTCGACGTGCAGAACGGCATCGAGAACACCATCAGCGGTCCGGCAACCAACTTCCAGATCAATCCGATTGTCGCTGCGCGCATGGGCTTCACGCCTGCCGAGGTTTCTCAGGACGCCACCGCAATCCTGGATGGAGTAACGGCCGCCGATCCGCTGATTCAAAACGGCCGCCCGTATACGATTCGCGTGCGGCTGGGCGACGAGCATCGCGCCTCGCTGGAGACGATCCAGGACACGGCATTCAACAGCAGCTCCGGCCATACTGCAACGCTGGGCTCGCTGGCTGACATCGAACAATTGCCGCCGCAGAATGAGATACGGCGCGAGAATCTGCAGCGGCTGGTGGTGGTGACGGGTCGCCTCGAGGGTTCGGACCTGGGCAGCGGAATGGCTAAGGTCCGCCAGACCGTCGCAGGCCTGCATCTGCCTGCGTCGGTGAGGGTGGAGTACGGAGGCACCTACGAGGAGCAGCAGAAGTCGTTCCACGACCTGTTGCGTGTTCTGCTGTTGGCGCTGGCGTTGGTCTTTGGCGTGCTACTGACTGAGTTTCGCGACTTTCCTGCGCCCATCGCCATTCTTACGTCTTCGGTGCTATCCATTTCGGGCGTGATCCTGGCTCTGCTGGTGACGAGAACCACGTTCAATGTTGCCTCGTTCATGGGACTCATCATGGTGATCGGCATCGTCGCCAAGAACGGCATCCTGCTGCTCGACGCAGATGAGAAATTCCGCGCCGAGGGCGCCACCGCACGGGAAGCCATGCTTCATGCGGCGCAACGGAGGCTGCGGCCCATCGTAATGACGGCCTTGGCTGCCGTGTGCGGAATGCTGCCCCTTGCCTTCGCCCTGGGGGCCGGGTCGCAAATGCTGCAACCACTGGCCATCGCTGTAATCGGCGGCCTGAGCATCTCGATGGTGCTTAGCCTTGTGGTTACCCCGGTCGCTTACTTCCTGCTCACTCGAAATCGCGAGGCTGCTTTGGAGGTATCTGGCCTGTGAACCTTCTCTTCCGCCGCTAAATGCCGGTGCCATATGATCATCGTGAGAGTGCGGGAGGGCCGATGGAGAGGAACGGAATATGTTCAAAGCTAACGCTGGTCTTCCTCATGCTCGCCGCGTCAAAGCTGTGGTGCCAGGCAGGACCTCCATTTCAAACAGACGACCCGACCCCAGTGGACCTTGGCCATTACGAGGCCTATGTCTTTGGCACCGTGGATGGCACTCCGGCAGAACTTGATTCGGTGGGGCCAGCGTTCGAGTTCAACTGGGGGGCCATCCCAAATATCCAGCTTCATGCGATCCTGCCCTTTGGAGCGGCTGTGCCATCGAACAATCCCTTCTATGCTCCCGCGGGAACAGGGCCCAGAGCTTTCGGTCTGACAGATATGGAACTGGGCGTGAAATATGGTTTTATAAAGCAAACGAAGCACCGCCCCCAAATTGGCAGTTTTACCATGTTCGAGCTTCCTACCGGCAGTTATACGAAAGGACTGGGAGTGGGGCGGGTCTGGTACAAACTTCCCATTTGGGTAGAAAAGGAGTTCGGCCCCTGGAGCCTCGTCGGCGGTCTGGGGTACACGGTCGTTCCGCAAACGCAATATCGCAACTATTTTTATGGCGGATATCTTGTGAAGCGAGAGCTAAGCAAGAAGCTGGAGCTTTCAGCCGAGGTGTTTTCGCACGCGCGCGAGGGGTTTGCAACAGCACAGACGCAGTCTTCGACGCTGATCGACGCGGGCGGCTATTACCACTTCAAGTCCCCTGGTTTGCAATTGCTTTTTGCGTACGGGCACTCGATCGCCGGGCAGACTGAGAACTACGCGTACCTTGGCCTGTATAAGACCTGGGGAAAGGACAGAGATACAGGCGGCAAAGGCGCCGAAAAAGCGATGCCGTCTGCGCAATCGCGGTAGAACGATTTTGAGCAACTGACAGTTTCAAGAATGCGACGCTGTTGGTCCTCAAGAGGTGAAAAGTCAGTCTTTGGGCTAGTGGTGTCCGCCCCACAGATGGTCGTTTATTCGTTTTGAAAGGGCACGGCTTCAGCCGTGCCGTAAGCAGCCTGAAATGAGCGTGGCTTTAGCCACTGAGCGACTGTCTGTTTTGGTAGAAAAATGTCCATTTCGTGACCACCGAAAAGGGACTGTATTTGTGGCGGACACCACTAGCAAGGTTTACGCCGTTCTGGCCCATTTCAGAACTCGATATAAGTGGCGTGTGGATTCCGATAAACTCAACGATGCGTGTGCAACGCTTTACGCTGTTAACCCAATGCTTCCAGATTGCACCTAGAAGCATTGAATCCTCTCAGGAGATTTGAAGATGCGAACGATGCGGATGGCCATATTGCCGCTTGCGGCGCTGCTGCTTGCCGGCTCCCTGCCGGCTCAGGCGCAGACCAAGTGGGACGTAACAAAGACAATGCACATCGGAGGCGAAGGCGCGTGGGACTATCTCACGGTAGACCCGCAAACACATCGCTTGTTCGTTCCGCGGAGCACCCACACGATGGTGATTGATGCCGCCTCCGGAAAGGTGCTGGGCGATATTCCCGGGCAGAAAACCGCACATGGCGTGGCGATCGTTCCTGCGCTGGGGCGCGGGTTCATAACGGATGGCGGCGGAGACGGCGCCATTGTGATCTTCGATTTGAAGACCTACACAGTGTTGGGCAAGCTGGCCACGGCGCCCGATTCGGACGGGATCATCTATGACGCCGCGCTCGACCGCATTCTGGCCGTCTCGGGCGACAAAGGCATACTCATGACGTTCAAGCCCGATATCGATCCGGTCAACGGCAAGATCGATCCGCCAATTGAGCTTGGAGGATCACCCGAGTTTCTCGCCTCCGATGGAACCGGGAAGGTTTACGTCAACCTTGAGGACAAGGACGTGGTGGCTGAGGTCGATCTAAATGCGAAGAAGGTGATTGCACGGTGGCCCGTTGCGCCCGGAGGCCACCCGGTAGGATTGTCGCTTGACAGGAAGTCGCATCGTTTGTTCATTGGCTGCCGCAATCCGCAGAAGATGATTGTGATGAGCACCCTGGACGGCTCGGTTCTGGCGGAGCTGCCCATCGGCGCGGGTGTAGATGCAACGAGCTTCGATGCGGGACAGGCATTTGCGAGTTGTCGCGACGGTTCGCTGGTCGTGGCAGGCGAAAAGTCCGGAAAATTCGAGGTCCAGCAGGTGGTCAAGACGCCCATTGGAGCGAGGACCATGGGCATCGATCCAACAACACACAGTATCTATATGCCGACAGCGGAGTTTGAAGTGGTCCAGCCCGGAACAGCTTCGGGCCGGCCGAAGGCGAAGCCCGGCACCTTCATGATCGTCGAGGCAGGGCGGAAGACCGATCAGTAGGTCTCCCGGACTTGCGAACCGATTGTTCCTGGTTGGCCGCTTCGCAGAACCTACCTGGCACCAAGAGCGCGCTCAATTCGTTACCAGGGTTCGGCCAGCATTCAGCGAATAAAGATATTCGCTGAATGCTGACCTGCGCGTTCTGCGCTTTTTGGCGGTGCAGTTGCCGCTCACCGAATGCATCACGGTTGGTGCCTGCGAAGCGGAATGTAACACATGGGAGCAAAGACCGTCTGCGTCTCAGCCTCTGACCTCGTTTGCGTTCCTGATTCGGATCGCCTTGCGACACCGCAAATCGCGCAAGCGAACCCCACCATGCTACGCCCGGGCCGCAAGCCAGCCTGCTCCAAGAGCAAATGGTTCGGCGCACTTTGAGCGCAGAACGGGCGGTTCCCCGCAGACCCGCCTGGAACCGCATCGAAGCATTGTCTTCGCCGCTCGTCAGCCGGTCATCAATTTTCTAGATCATCATGCGATCTGCGCGCCGCGTCGTGCAAATATGCAACGAAGAAGAATCCCAGGCGCCGGGGGTCCGGAAAATTGGACTTGTCAATTCCGGGATACGGAATGTACTCTTCTCTCCGCTGTACTACGAATCCGGGTGAAGCGATGACCGAAGGCACAAGAAGAACGCTCATGAATGAAGAGGAACCCGCAGCGGAAAGCGGACGCAGCGGGGACCGCAACGAGTCGCAAACCGTGCTGCGTGCCTGCGAGGTACTCAAGGCCTTTCGGCGCGTGAACGAGGAGCTCCAACTTGCCGACGTGATGGACCGCACGGGATTGCCCAAGACGACGACCTTTCGGCTGCTGCGTACGCTGATACACGGCGGACTCATCGAGCGGGCCAACGCGGGGGTGTACCGCAACAGTTTCGTCCCCGTTACAGCGCGGTCTTTCCGCGTCGGGTTTGCCTCCCAGGGGGATACGGAGTTTGCGCGCGAGGTGACCAAGAGCGTGGAGGCGGTGGCCGCGCGCGAGCACGTTCAGTTGATCACGCTGAACAATCGCTACAGTGCCCGCGAGGCCCTCCGCAACGCCGATTTGCTCATCCGCGAACACGTCGACCTAGTGCTCGAATTCCAGACGTACGAGCGCGTGGCGTCGGTAATCGCCTCGAAGTTTCTTGCCGCCAACACGCCGGTGATCGCCATCGAAGTTCCCCATCCGGGAGCGACCTATTTTGGCGCCGACAACTACAAAGCTGGGCTGATCGGCGGCAAAGCACTGGGCCGCTGGGCGAACGAGAACTGGAACGGCCAAGTGGACCAGTTGGTGTTAGTGGAGCTGCCTATCGCAGGCTCTCTGCTGGAGCTGCGCCTGGCGGGTTTTGTGGATGGGTTGCGTATGGAGTTGCCCAAGATTGTGGAGACTCCGCTGGTGCGTTTGAATGGGCGCGGAACCTTCGAGCAGGTGCTGGACGTGCTGCGCAAATATCTGCGGCGGCGAGGCCCGAGACGCACGCTGGTGGGCACGGTAAACGACATCTGCGCACTGGCCACGCTACGCGCTTTTGAAGAGGCCGGCGCAGCCCAGTTGTGTGCTGTGATGGGCCAGAATGCCTTGCGCGCGGCACGCGCCGAGTTGCGCCGCCCAGGGACGCGGCTGGTGGGCTCGGTGGCCTATTTCCCCGAACGCTATGGCGAGGAACTGATTCCGCTGGCGCTGAACATTCTGCGGCAAAAGCCAACCCCGGCGACCATTTTTGTGAAGCACCAACTTCTTACCCCACGCAATGTGGACCTGGTTTATCCCCTCGACAAACAGCCAGCATTCGCGGCTGAGCCGGGCCGGAACCAACCGCAGCGAGCATCCGTTTGACAGAGCGAGTTCCGCATTGCGGAATCCAACCCGCAGAGCTCTTTCAGTTTCATGAGGCCGTGATGGCGGCCGTAACGTGAACTAGGAAATGGAAAGCAGGCCGGCCGGAATGAGCGGGGATTTCTCACGCAGGGAGTTTTTGGCAGGCGCTGGTGCGGCGCTGCTGGCTGAAGGCATTCCCCGGCTGACGGGCGCGGCTGAGACAGCGACGCGCACTTTGCTGGAGGAGTTCGACTATGGGCAAGTGCAACTGACCGGAGGGCCTCTGAAGCAGCAGTACGATCGTGTTCACGCCGCCTATCTGGCTCTGGACAACGACCGGCTGTTGAAGGTTTATCGCGAGCGCGCGGGCCTGTCCGCTCCTGGAGCCAAGATGGGCGGTTGGTACGACGCCGATGGGTTTGTGCCCGGCCACACGCTGGGACAGTACATCTCTGGTTTGGCGCGCATCGGGCTCACAACTCAAGATCAAGCGTGCCAAGCCAAGGTAGGTGAGCTGGTTGAGGGCTTTGCCGCCACGATGGGAAGCGGGGATCGAGTTTTCGCTGGGCCCAACGCGGAGAAGGTTTGGCCCTGCTACATCCTGGACAAGCACCTTGCCGGCCTCACGGACGCCTATCGTCTTTGTGGCGTAGACAAGGCTCGGGAGCTTCTGCCGCGCGTATTTCGCGGCGCCCTGCCGTACATTCCCGAGCGCGGACGGGATCGGGCGGGGAAAAAGGATCCGCCTTACGACGAGACATATGTGCTGCCGGAAAACCTGTTTGCGGCCCATGCAATCACCGGCGAGACCGCGCTGTACGACCGGGCCGTAGCTTACCTGCTGGACCGCGAGTACTTCGACCCGCTGGCGCGCCAAGAGGACGTGCTGCCGGGCCGCCACGCCTACAGCCACGCCATTGCGCTCAGTTCGGCGGGCAAGGCACACCTCGTGCTGGGGAACGAAAAATACCTTCGGGCCATGGTGAATGCGTGGGAGTTCCTAGCTACAACACAACAGTATGCATCCGGCGGCTGGGGGCCGAACGAAACGTTTATTGAACCGCACAAGGGGCAGCTCTACGAGAGCCTGCGGACAACCGAAGATCACTTCGAGACACCCTGCGGAAGTTATGCAGCCATGAAGCTGGCGCGCTATCTGTTGTGCGCTACCGCGGACGGACGCTACGGAGACGGGCTCGAGAGGGTGGTCTATAACACCATTCTTGCCGTGAAGGAGCCGGATAGCGACGGGGACTATCCGTATTACTCGACTTATGGTGCGCGGGCGCGCAAGGTGTATTACCCAAAACAGTGGCCGTGTTGCTCCGGCACTCTGGTGCAGGGCGTGGCCGACTATGTGAAGAATATCTATTTTCGCGCACCAGACGGAGTGGTGGTGAATTTATACGCGCCTTCCACGGTGCGTTGGAGCCAGGACGGCACGGAAGTGTCACTGACACAGCAGACCGAGTATCCGATAGCGCAGACCGTGACGCTACGCGTCGATTGCGCGACGCCCGCAGCCTTTGCGCTTTCGCTGCGTATTCCGGGTTGGCTTGACCGGGCAGCGGCGATCCAGGTAAACGGAAAGCCTGAATCCGCAGAGATGCGCCGTGGATTTGCGATCCTGAGGCGGCGCTGGGGCCAGGGCGACATTGTAACTCTCGACCTGCCGCAGAGTTTCCGCACCGAGGCGATCGACGACCTGCATCCGGAGACAGTGGCTGTGCTGCGCGGGCCGCTGCTGTATGTGGATTTGAACCCCGTGCCAGGAGAGGCCCGGCTTGGGCAACTCGATGGACGCAAGCCGGTTGAAGGAATTCCTGGAGTCTTTGTGGCGCGCGGAGCGGGACGGGAGAGCGTCCATGCGCCGCTCTACTTTGTGCATGAAGAGAGTTACACCACCTATTTCGAGAAGAGTTAGAAATCGGCGGCTGGGAACGCAGTAACTCGAAAGGAAAGCGCCATGACGGGTCGCGTACAAGCTCGCTATTGGATAGAGACGGCGTTTCCGCTGGCAGATGCCGCGGCGATGATGGCGGGCGAGCAATCGACGGGAACTTTTATTCGCGTACCGGGCGAGACGGACGAGTTGCGGGAACGGTATGCCGCGCGCGTGGAAGAGATCATCGAACTGGGAACAGTGGCGACTCCATCGCTAGCCGGCTCCGGGCTTCCCAGAGGGCACGCCGGTCCGGTGGTACGGCGAAGTGCGGAGGTTGCAGTCTCATGGCCGCTCGATAACATGGGCCTGTCGCTGCCCAACCTGCTGGCCGCAGTCGCAGGCAATCTCTTTGAGCTGAAGCCGTTCTCCGGTCTGAAACTGCTGGACGTAACCCTGCCGCCAGAGTTTCTAGAAGCTTATCAGGGACCTCAGTTTGGCGTGGAAGGAACGCGGCGGTTGACGGGCGTCTATGGCCGGCCGCTGATCGGCACCATCATCAAGCCCAGCGTGGGCATGACGCCTGAACAGACGGCCGCACAGGTAAGGCTGCTCGCCGAGGCGGGCGTGGATTTTATCAAAGACGACGAACTGCAGGCCGATGGGCCGCATTGCCCCTTCGAACAGCGACTGGCCGCGGTGCTGCGCGTACTGAACGACCACGCCGCAAAGACGGGAAAGCTGCCCATGTATGCGGCCAATATCACGGGAGAGATCGACCAGATGCTGCGCCGGCATGACTCGGTGGTGGCTGCTGGCGGCACCTGCGCGATGGTAAGTATCAACAGCATCGGTTTGCCTGCATTGGCCGTGCTGCGGCGGCACGCGCAGGTTGCAATTCACGGGCATCGCAACGGCTGGGGCATGTTCAGCCGCTCGCATGCCACGGGAATGAGTTTCATAGCGTACCAGAAGTTCTGGCGGCTGGCAGGCATCGACCATGTCCACGTCAACGGCCTGCACAACAAATTCTGCGAGGAGGATGCCTCGGTCGTAGCTTCGGCGCGGGAATGCCTGACGCCCATGTTTGCCTCCCCGCACAAAGGCTGCGAGATCATGCCAGTCTTTTCGTCGGGCCAATCCGCAAGGCAGGCCCCGGACACCTATAAGGCGCTTGGTTCGATGGATCTGATCTATGCCTGCGGCGGTGGCATTCTGGCCCATCCTGACGGACCCGCGGCGGGCGTGCGCAGTTTGCATCAGGCGTGGGAGGCCGCGGCCGCGGGCGTTTCCTTAGTCGAGTATGCAAACAGGCATAGCGAATTGCGCGACGCGTTAGAGGCATTTGCAGCGTGATGGCCCCCAGGCGCGCCAACCTTCTCTACGCCTATTATGGCGACGACTTCACCGGCTCGACCGATGTGCTGGAGGCGCTGGGCCTGCACGGAGTTCCAGCGGTGCTATTCACCCATCAGCCGGAAGAGAGCGAGCTTCGAGCGTTCCCCGAGTGCCGGGCGATCGGCATAGCAGGAGAAAGCCGCAGCCGCGATCCGAAGTGGATGACGAAGAGCCTGCCGAAAGTTTTTGCTCGCATGAAAGCGCTTGGCGCGCCTGTCAATCACTACAAGGTCTGTTCCACTTTCGACAGCGCGCCGGAAGTAGGTAGTATCGGCCGGGCCATGGAACTCGGCAGCTCCGCCTTCAGCGCGGAGTTTGTCCCAGTTGTTGTAGGTGCGCCGCTTTTAGGACGCTCAGTGGTTTTCGGCAATCTTTTTGCTGAATCGGAAGGCGTGGTCTATCGCATCGACCGGCATCCGACCATGCGTCAGCATCCTGTGACTGCGATGACCGAGGCCGATCTGCGGTTGCATCTGGCCACGCAGACGCAGATGAAGATTGGTTTGGTCGATCTGATCTCTTTCCAGACGGGTCGCGCTGACAAGCTACTGCAAACCGAAATAATGGGCGGAGCAGAAGCGGTAGTCTTCGACGGCTGCGAAGATGCCATGCTCGATGAAACCGCGCGACTGTTGTGGGAGCGCGCAGTCGAACGGCCGGTCTTTGCGGTGGGCAGCTCGGGTTTGACTTATGGCCTGCTGCGACACTGGCGGCGGCTTGGTCTGATTGGCGCCGCGCCGCAAATGCAGCGGCCTGCCGCTGTGGACCGCTTGTTGGTGCTGAGCGGCAGTTGCTCGCCAATCACGGCAAAGCAGATTCGCCGGGCCAGGCAGCAGGAGTTTACGACATTGCACCTCAAGGGTCAGGAACCGTGGGGAATTCCTACGCGACAGGCTCTGGAAGCGCTAGCTCGGGGCCAGAGTGTGGTACTTTACACTGCGCTTGGACCGCAGCCGATGAACGGGGCACATGGCGAGAAGTTTGGAGCGGCGCTCGGCAATCGCCTGCGGGAACTTCTGCTCATCTCCGGCGTGCGGAGAGTGGTGGTGGCGGGCGGCGACACGGCAACCCATGCGGTGATGCAGTTGGGACTGGATGCTCTTACGTTTGCGGCGTCACTCTCACCAGGCGCTCCGCTGTGCCGCGGCCACGCACCTGGCTCAAGGCTGGACGGGCTGGAACTTGTGCTCAAGGGCGGACAGATTGGCCCGGATACATTCTTTGCCAAGGTGCGCGACGGCGGATGACTCTATGCGGCTGGATTCGCCGCTGGATCCGTGTGCAGGCCCCGAGTGCAATCGATGCGCGAAAAGAGGAATGCGCTTGTCAGCACCATGGCGGCGATGAACCACAGCGGCAGGTTGTAACTGCCAGTGGCATGGACAATGTAACCGAAGAGAACGGTGCAGAGGAAACCACCAGCCTGTCCGGCGGTATTCATCATGCCAGTGGCGGTACCGCTCGCACCGCCGCCGATGGCCAGGCACATGGCCCATGCCGAGGGAAGCATGAGGTCCATCATGCCAAATCCCAGACTGGACAGCACAACGATTGTAACTTTGCCATGACAGAGCGCCATTCCCACAAGGATCGTCGCCGTAAGCGCCAGACAAACGCTGGTGATAGTGCGTAACGCGGCTTTGGCCCCCCAGCGCTCCGTCAATCGGTCGCCGAGCGCGCCGCCGCCCAGATTGGCGCCCAGGCCAACGAGAAAAGGAAATGAAGTCAGCAGCACGCCATCGAGGGATAGCCCCGCGCTGTGGACCATCCATATGGGAAACCATGAGAAATAGAACCAGCTTCCGCAGCCGTAGCAACCGTAGGCCAGCACGATAAGCCAGAGGGCACGCAGGCGGACCAACCGTTCCCAGGGTACGGGACCACCCCCATGAGCGGACCGGGTTTCGCCGATCTCTTGCAGTTCGGCGACAGTGATCGCATGTTGCTCCGCCGGGCGATTGCGGAACCATGCATACCAAATCCCGGCCCAGGCAAAGCCCGCCAGTCCCAGCACCCAGAAAACGCTTCGCCAGCCAAAGCAGCGCTGAAGCGGCACAATCAACAGGGGCGCGAGCGCACCGCCCAGCCTGCTGGCTGCCCATACAAAGCCCTGACTGCGTGCACGCTCCCGCACCGGAAACCAGCGCGCAATCACACCCGCGGAGTTCGGATAGGCGCCGGCGGCGCCCACGCCAAAAAGAAAACGAACCACAATGAGCTGCCAGAAGCCGCGGCACCACGCTGTCAGGAGCGTGAAGGCCGACCACCAGGTTACGATGCGCGTGAGTTCGCCGCGCTGGCCGCGGCGATCGCCCATCGCGCCCGAGGGAACTTCAAATAGGCCGTTGGCAAGCACGTAAGCGCTGAGAATCCAGCCCCAATGCTGTGGCTGGATATGAAACTCTGCTTGGATGCCGGGGGCGGCCACTGCGATGGCCATACGGTCAAGGAAGGTGAGGACGGAGAGGACGCCCAGCAGCCCAAGAACCTTATGGCGTTGCCTCAAACGGCGACCCTCTCCAGATCCGGCAGCAACAGTGCACGGCGGGCGCGCAGCACCGCCGATTTGGGACTGGACAGCACCGGAGCACGCAACGCGCCCGGTGCCAGCGTGGCCACTACACGGGCCATCGAAGCCTGAGCAAGTACGATCGCATCGACATCCTTGAGGTCCTCAAGCAGCGCCGTGCGCAAAATCCTATCGTGAGTCTCTGTATCGCCGGCAAGCACCGCGGGAAAAGCCTCCTCACAAAGGCACTCTACCAGTTTCACCTCACGGCCTGCTTCCGCGGCCTTTTCGCGCAACAGCGCGGTGGTGGGATCGAGCGTCGTGCGCAGCGTGGCCAGCACTCCAATGATGGATGCCTGCCGCACAGCGGCCTCAGCCATGGCCTCGTCGATACGCAGGATTGGAATGTCGAAGAACTGCTGGGCCAGCGTGACACCATGCCCAATCGAAGAGCAGGTGACCAGCACAGCGCCGGCTCCGGCAGTTTCCGCCGATGCAATCTGGTCCACCAACCGGCGCATGGTCACCTTGCGCAACCTTCCTGCGCGAATGGTGTCCTGGATGAGGCTCTCATCTACAACGTGGAAAAACTCAGCCTCCGGTATGTGCCGGCGACAGAGCTTGGCAAACATCGACGCAAGAGTAGGGCTTGTGTGGATCAAGGCAAGAGTCGGTGATGAGTTGGAGGACAAGGTTTCGCCTTTCAATGCGGAGGTCTCGTCCAGCCGTCGAGCCCGAACCGATGTTGAATCCAATAATCCCAGCAGGCCGGTTGTTTACACAACAACACAGTACCTTTTCCTCACGAGATGTCGCGACCCGCATTCGCTTGTCTGGACAGAATTCCGCCGGGCGGAATCGCCCTGCATTCAAGAATCGGCAGCCACGGCCGGCTATTCCTGTCCCTTCTTGTTCGTTCGTCTGAAGCAGCGGAACCGACTTCCATCTTTTGAACACGTTGCGTTTAATTGGGTATTCTGCCAACGTCCCGTATGATAAAAAGCTTGCGGGTAAGGACCTTGACTGTCAAGACCATGTTTTCGGCGATTGCAGAATGGAGAAGCCTGCGCGTTGTGTTCGCGCTGGTGGTGGTTCCTTTCGCCTGTGGATCTCTCCACGCTCAGGCCGGGCCCGCGTTGCTGGGCGCAGCCTGGTATCCCGAGCAGTGGCCGGAGTCGCGCTGGGAGCGGGACCTGCGCCTGATGGAAGAGGCGCACCTGCATGTGGTGCGTGTGGGCGAGTTTGCCTGGAGCCGGATGGAACCGGCCGAGGGCCGCTACGACCTGGATTGGCTGGAACGCGCGGTGCGCCTGGCTGAAAAGCATCACATCGCGGTGGTGCTGGGCACTCCAACCGATGCCCCTCCAGCCTGGCTGACTGCGGCACATCCTGAAACGCTGCGGATGGATGCAACGGGCCGTCTTGCCGAACACGGCGGGCGCAGGCAGTTCAACTATGCCAACCCGCGCTACCGTATGTATTGCGCAGAGATAGCTGAGCACTTGGCCCAGCGCTTCGGCCACGATCCCAATGTGATCGGCTGGCAGATCGGCAACGAGTACACCGATGAATCCTTCGACCCAGAGACGAAGCGGCAGTTTCAGGATTGGCTGAAACGGCGCTTTGGCACGCTCGACGCCCTGAACCGGGATTGGACCACTGCCTACTGGAGCCAAACATACGATCGCTGGGATGAAATCCCTCTGCCAAGCGCGGGAGGCAATCCGGGGCTGTTGCTCGAGCACCGCCACTTTGTTAGCGACACCTGGCGCGACTTTCAGCATATGCAAGTCAAGGCTATCCGCATGTTCGCCGAGAAACGGCAGTTCATCACTACCAACATCGGAGGCCTTGGCTGGTCGGACAACTTCGATCATTACGAGATCAACAACGAACTCGACCTCGCCTCCTGGGACGACTACGTGGGCCAAGGACATTTGAACGTTGCGCGGAATGGAGCGATGCACGACTTTGCGCGCGGCTGGAAGCGCGCCAACTTCTGGGTCATGGAGACGCAACCCGGTTCTGTGAACTGGGCGCCGGTGAACAACGCACTCGATCGGGGAGAGACGCGCGCCATGGCCTGGCAGGCAATCGGCCACGGCGCCGACGCGGTGCTTTATTGGCAGTGGCGCAGTGCGCTGAACGGCCAGGAGCAATACCACGGCGCCATCGTTGGCCCGGACGGAGGGCCGCTGCCTCTCTACGCTGAGATTGATGAGACGGGCAGCGAGTTTGAACGCGCGGCCCCGGCGCTGGACGGCACTACGCCCGTGGCGCAGGTGGCTCTGCTGCACAGTTACGATAGCCGCTGGGCAATCGACTTCCAACCCCACAGCCGGAATTACGACCAGTTGGAAGTACTGCTCGGCTACTACAATCCTCTGCGTGAGCAGCGGCTCACTGTAGACATAGTGAGCACGGACGCGCCACTCGATCGATACAAGCTGGTTCTTGCGCCGAGCTTGAATGTCATCTCCGCTGAACTGGCGGCGCGGCTGCTCGCCTATATCCAGCAGGGCGGTCAGCTGGTGCTGGGGCCGCGCTCAGGCATGAAGGACGAGCACAACGCATTGAATGTCCAGCGCCAGCCGGGTCCGCTTGTGGAGCCGCTTGGCGGCCGCGTCGAGCAGTTCTACGCACTCGATGCGCCTGTGCCGGTGAGCGGCGCGTCGGGCACGGGTACAGCTGCCGTGTGGGCCGAACAGCTTTCCGTACGCGCAGAAACGGGGAGCGCGGATACAGAGGAGATTCCGCTGCGCTATGGAAAGGCGAACGGATGGCTCGATGGGCAGCCGGCCATGATCTCCCATCAAGTGGGCAAGGGCCGCATCACCTATTTGGGCGCAGTGCTTGACCCCGCGCTGATGCACTCTACTGTGCAAGGTATGATCCGCGACGCGCATGTCGAGCCGGAGTTTGGTAAGCTCCCGGCGGATGTCGAAGTATGCCGGCGTGTGGGCAAAGGCCATTCGGTCTATGTGCTCATCAACCACGGCGCATCGGCGGAGGATATAGCGCTGCCCCAGCCGATGCGGAATGTGCTTGGAGACGGCCGCAATTTGTCTGAGGTTGCGCTTGAGCCGCAAGGTGTGGCTGTGCTTGAGACCGTCACGCCTTGAAGTCCGCGCGACAACATTGCTCAACGATCGAGAAGGAGATGAGGTATGGCAGGAAGCATCACCCGCAGAAGATTTGCCAGCGGTTTGGGGGTGGCTCTTGCGGGCATGCCGCTGCTTAAAGGCAGCGGGCTCTTCGCGGAGAGCTTCACGGAAAAGGAGATCGCGCCATTCCGCACTCCGCACAAGTACGGCAAGCTGGTGCTGGGCGCTTCAGTGGAACCTGACGCGTTCGATGGCAAGACAGTGGACGATCCGTTCGTCTTCTATCACCAGGGCGCTTTCCACATGCTCTACATCGGCTTCGACGGCACAGGCTATCAGACGGGTCTGGCACGATCTTCCGATCTGCTCCACTGGGAGCGCCAAGGCTGCGTGGCGCACCGCGATCCCAACTCGCGTTACACGCGCTACAACGTGGCATTGAGTTGTATCGTGCGCGAAAACGGGCTCACCTCTCAAGGAAAGCTCAAGAAGGTGCATGGCCGCTATCTGGGCGCGTGGAACGCGTATCCCAATGCCGGCTATGAAGAGGGCGCGGCGGTGATCGGCCTGGCATGGAGCGACGACCTGCTGCACTGGGAGCTGACCGACCCCATCCTCTTTCCAGCAGATGGCGCGCCCTGGGAGCATGGTGGACTGTATCGCCCCAACCTTGTTGAACAGGATGGGATCTTCTATCTCTACTACAACGCAAAGACCGACAACCTGCCGAAGGCCGAAGGCGGAGGCTGGCACGAACAGAGCGGCGTGGCCACATCGCGAGATCTCAAGCAGTGGACACGCTACGCGGGCAATCCGATCCTGCTCAATGGCGGGCATGAGTCATGGGATGCGCGGTTTGCCAGCAATCCCTTTGTCGCCCGCCATCACGGATTATGGGGAATGTATTATTTTGGCTTCGACGTTCACGGCAAGGCGCGGGAACTGCTGGCGTTGGGCCACGATCCGTACCACTTCACAAAGGTGAATGAGATTATGGTCGACGTGGGAGTGCCTGGCGCCGTGGATGAAACCTTTGCGCACAAGACATCCGCAATCTTTCACGATGGCGCGCTCTACCACTTCTATTGCGCAGTCTCGGGCAAGTGGCCAAACGAGGTGCGCGGCATCTCGGTGGCACGTTCCCGGCCCTGGTGACACAAGCCTGGCTACCCGCTTTACTACTTGGCCAGAAAGTCGCGCACCGTTGCGGTGAGCGCAGGGCCATCGCATTCGAAGATTCGATGGCCGCAGTCACCGGTCGAAATATATGTAGGCGCGTGAATCGCATGAGCCCACTCGATCGCAGACGCTGGATTGACGAGGTGGTCATTGGTGGCCACTACAATCAACTGGCTTACATGAGCCTTCCGCGCAGCGTCTTCAAGAGTCCCGCTGCCGTGGGTTACGTCGTGCGCGATCATGGCTTCGAGTTGAATCAGACGGTCATTTGCGTCGTGCCCGCCCCAGGTCTTCAGCGAGTTCTGAAGAAACTGCGGAAACTCCTCCCGAGAAACCTTGCGGGCGGTGTAAGCCGGCGAAGGCAGTGTCAAGGTAACGAACTCATTGGCCAGCTCGAGTGAGGGCTGCGCCGTGTAGCTGCCTCCGTTAAAGCCTGGGTCGGACTCGATCATACGGCGAAGCAGATCCCAGTTGAGCAGGTCGTAGGAGGTTTGGCGCGGCGTGCCGACAATGGGGACAGCCTTATCGACAAAGCTCGGATAATCGGCCACCCACTCGAAGGTTTGCATGCCGCCCATGGAGATTCCGACGACCGCGTGGAGATGATGCAGGTGAAGAACTTCAGTGGCCAGCCTGTACTCAGCGCGAACCATGTCGCGAATCGTGATGGCGGGAAACGCAGGACCGTGCTGCGCGTCACTGTTGGACGGGGACGACGAGGCACCGTCGCAGAGAGCATCGACGGCCACGCCGAAAAACCGGGTCGTATCGATGAGTTTGTCAGGGCCGAAGAACTGCTCCAGTTCCTCGCTGCGGCCGTTGTACCAGGTTGGAAAGAGGATCGCATTGGAGCCATCAGCGCTCAAATGGCCGTAAGTACGGTACGCAATTCGACAAGGCTCGACGAACTTGCCTGAGTCGAGCAAGCAACGGCCCAGATCCGCGGTCTGTAGGGAGGCGGGCGGCGTTTCCGCGCGGACGGCCGTGACCGAGAGGACAAGGACGGCTGTCGCGTAGCCAAAGAATAGACGGCAAGGGAATCTCATGGTCGATTCTCCAAAGAGTTTGCAGCGGATAAATGATAGCTGCCCGAGCTAAGCGTGAGTTGCAGGATTGCGCCGCTTATCTTGGCCGTCAGCACACCGCGGGCCTTACCTGTGGGCAGTCCATTGACCTTGACCGTCGCTGGCGACTCGGTCTCAAGTGTAATGGTAGCGGTCGTGTTTGCGGGAATCTCGAAATCGTATTCGGTGCGCGTTGCACCTCGCCGCCAGTTGCTCACCACCGTCCCTAAAGCGGAATCATGACGAGTACGCACCCAGCCGAGCCGTTCCGCGACGAAAGGATGCAACACAAGACGTTCCGGATCCTCTTTCGATAAATCTACGTTGATGCCGCCAAGCCCACGATAGAACCATTCTTCTGCATCGCCCAGCATGAAATGATCCTGCGAATTCGACGGATTCGCATCCCAAGCCTCAGTGAGCGCGGTGGCTCCCCGTGCAAGCTGATAGCCATAGCTGGGTGAATCTGTGCGTTCGAGCATGTCCAGCAATACATCCGAGCGACCCCCATCAAGCAATGCATCTACCACGTAGTGGAAGCCAATGTCGCCGGCAGTCACATGGTTCCCGTGCGCGTGGATGTCCTCGATCAGCACGTTGAGCACGGCTTGGCGCTCGTCTTCGGGAACCATGCCGATTGCCAGCGGCATGGCTTGCGCAGTCTGGCTGCCCTTGTCGTAACGGTGCAACCCCGCGTCGAAAAAGCGCGCATTGAACTCCCCTCGGACCGACTCGGCCTCACGGCGATAGTTGCTGCTCTCGCCGTCTCTGCCGAGCAACGCAGCCGTCTTCTCAAGCACTCGCAGATCCTGGTAATAGATGGCCGTTGCGGTCACTCCCGCAGTGGTCAGTTTGGAGAGGCCGGGAGAGCCCGGACCGATGTCGTACCAATCTCCGAGTCCATAGTCGATGATTCCATTGTGGGCGCGGGTCGCGAGATATGCCACGTAGCGCCGCATCACGTCGTACTGCGCGGCCAGAGAATGCAGGTCTCCGTATCGCCGATAGACGTACCAGGGAGCAAGTACGGCGGCGCTACCCCACTCCGGCGAATCGTTGAAGACATCGTATTTGGGATCGAAGACAACATACTGAGGCGCGATCTCGGGCACCATGCCCATCTTGACGCCCTCGGTTTTCTGCGCATCGGCGACATTGTGCGCCGTAGCCGCGTATAGGCCTGCAAAGTCGAAGTCGTAGAGCATCGAGGGCGCGAGCAGATGCGCTTCCTCAAGCCAGCCGAGTTTTTCGCGATGAGGACAATCCGTGAACAGGCTTTGCGCGTTGTTTTGGATCGCGCGCAGAATCAGCGCATGGATGCGGTTGAGCTGTTCATCCGAAGATGCAAAACTGCCAACGTTCCGGGATGAGGAATGAACCGCTTCGCCGTGCAGGCTGACGACGCGCGCCTTGCCCGGCGCGGCAATGGTTCCGGCGCCCTCGACCTGCACGTAACGAAATCCGTAGTAGCTGAAGCGCGGACGCCAGTTCTCAACGCCAGAGCCGCGCAGCGTGTAGGAGAACCACTGTGGACCGCCGGAGCTGTGCTGTGAAACTGTGCCGTCGTTGTTGAGCAACTCTCCGGGCGTCAATTTGACTTGAGTCCCAGCAGGGCCGGCGACAGAGATGGCCGGCCAGCCTGCAAAATTCTGGCCCAGATCGTAGACCAGAACACCCGGCTTCGGATTACCCGCTTTGATTTGCAGGTAGGTGTGCATGACGCGAATCGGAGGCGCCAACTCGGGCTGCAATGTTCCGCCGGGGCCATCGACCACCGTCGCAGCACGCCAGTCGGAGTCGTCAAAGCCGGGGCGATCCCAGCCTTCTGGCTCGCGCCGTGCATCGAAGTCCTCTCCGCCATAGGTCGAAGAGAATGTAATCGGACCAGGATGTGTCTTCCACGATCCGTCGCTGTCAATTTCGATGGCATCGGCGCCAGAAAACTCGATGCGCAGTTGCACGATGCATTTTGGCAGGCCATAGCTCCCGGTGAACTTTGTATAACGACCGGGTGTGCGAAGCACACGGTACATCCCGTTACCCAGCAGAACTCCGAGCGCATTCTTTCCCTTGTGCAGCAGGTCAGTGACATCGTAGCTGTCGTAGTAAACCGTCTTGCGATAGTCGCTCCAGCCGGGCGTTAGCTCGTCGTTGCCCACCTTTCGCCCATTGATGCGCAACTCATCCTGCCCCAGGCCGGAGGCATAGAGCACTGCTCGGATGATCGGCTTCTCTACCGCAAAGCTCTTGCGAAACAACGGCAGGGCTTCGTCAGCCTCGTTTGCTTCTTCGGCATGTGCCGCGATCCACGCACCATGCCAGACCGGCGCATGCATCCAGTGTGCGATCCTGCTCCAGCCGCTGGGCCTGCCTTGCTCGTCCCACACGCGGGCCCGCCACGCAAAAGCATTTCCAGCTTGCAGCGGCAACCCCGCGTAGGCGATGCCGGAGACCGACGCGCTGTGAACGACTCCGCTATCCCAAACAATGCCCTGGCCGGATGCGAATCTGCCATCTGCAAAGGCAACTTGAATCCGGTAGGCAGTCTGACGCACCGAATGCAGCATAGGCGAAGAGGCTCTCAGGCGCCAAGAGAATTCCGGCTGTTTCTCCGCAACAGCGAGTGGTTCGTTCCAGTTGTTGCAACGCAAGACCGAGGGCGGAAGCAGGTGCGCAACAGGAGATGTATGCGGATCGGCCATACACGCAGTCGCTGCGCCGAATAGCGTGGCCAGAACCAATGCCTGGCGGATCTGGCCACGAAATCTCACGACGGACTGAATGGACGACCCGATGGTTGAAATAAGCATTCAGTGATGGTGATACATCAGCGAAGCCAAAATCGCAATACACAAAGAAGTTCCAGTCTGATAGCTTGTTGCGATGAGTTGCTTTCGCTCTCGCCCTTGCGCGCGTTTTGCTCTTGCTTTGACTACTCTTCTCCCGTTCCAGGCAGGCTCGATTCTTGCTCAGCAACCCGCGCAAGGCGTCCAAAGGCAGCTATCCCGTGTGGAGAAGGGCATCCACGCAGGGCCGTTTTCCGCCGACTGGGACTCATTAGGCGCGTATCGCGTTCCAAACTGGTTTCGCGACGCCAAGTTCGGCATCTTTATCCACTGGGGCGTTTCTTCGGTTCCGGCATTCGGAAACGAGTGGTACCCACGCAATATGTATCAGCAGGGCAACCCCGCATTCGAGCACCAGGTGAAGACCTACGGCCCGCAGTCGAAGTTCGGCTACAAGGACTTTATCCCCCAGTTTCGCGCAGAAGAGTTCAATGCCGATGCATGGGTGGATTTGTTTGTTAGCGCCGGGGCCCGCTACGTTGTGCCGGTGGCCGAGCACTGCGACGGCTTTGCCATGTACGACTCGGAAATCACCAACTGGAATGCTGTGAAGATGGGGCCAAAACGCGATGTGGTCGGCGAGTTAGCGGCGGCAACCCGGAGGCGCGGGCTGCATTTCGGCGCCTCGTCGCACCGGGCCGAACACTGGTGGTGGTATGACGGCGGCATGAAATTCGACTCCGACGTGCGCGATCCGCGCTACGCCGGTCTATACGGACCTGCGCGTTCCATGGTTCTGGCCGGTGAGGACGATTCCAAGGAGCCCGATCCGAGCCATCTGGAGCGGTGGCTGGCTCCGGATGATTCATTCATGGACGACTGGCTGGCGCGCAGCTCTGAGATAGTAGACAAATATCATCCCGACTTCCTCTACTTCGATTGGTGGATCGGCCAGCCAGCCTTCCAGCCATATCTCAAGCGATTCGCCTCGTACTACTACAACGAGGCAGCTCGGCGGAAGCAAGGAGTGGTACTGACATACAAGGAGCACGACTTTCCCGAGAACGCCGCCGTACTCGACATCGAGCGCGGCAAGCTGGACGCTCTGCGTCTGCTGCCCTGGCAGACCGATACCTCGGTCAGCATTCATTCCTGGGGATACGTGAACAACGACGAGTACCGCGATGCCAAATCGCTCATCGACGAATTGGTGGACGTGGTGAGCAAGAACGGCAACCTGCTGTTGAACGTTGGGCCCAAGGCCGACGGCACCATCCCCGACGAGGCGCGCGCGGTCCTGTTGCAAATGGGCGCGTGGTTAAAGGTGAACGGCGAGGCCATCTACGGCTCACGGCCGTGGCTCTTCTATGGTGAAGGGCCGACCAAGGTCGCCAGCAGCGCGATGAACACAGACCGGCAGGACTTTACGCCTGAGGACATTCGCTTCACCACCCGCAACGGCGTGCTCTATGCCATAGCTTTGGGCTGGCCGGAGAGCGGGGAACTGCGCCTGCGCACGCTGTGGAGCGGCACGCCCTACCTTGGCGGCCCGGTGTGTTCCGTGCGGATGCTTGGCTCGAACGAAGAGCTCTCGTGGACCCAACAGAAGGATGGCCTCCACATCAAACTGCCCGCGGCCAAGCCCGACGAACCGGCCTTCACATTCCGCATTTTGGAATCACACGGCAATCCTGGCAACTGCGGGAGCTGAGGAGCCTTTTCTTTTCCATATGCTTCTTGTTATGAAAACGGGCCGGTTACTGGGAAGGAAGTCTCGGCCCGGCTTATCCGCACGGAGCGTGAATCAACCTGGTCGATTCACGCGGGAGTTCCGCAATTCGGATTTCTAAAGTCGGAGATATGGAACGAGAATCGCGAAAACTCCAGAAAATTCAGGCATATACCAAGCGCTCATACAAAAACATGTTTCGTGTTGACAGAGATTTCGCCCATTTCTACTGTTCCTTTCACAAATGTAGTTTCGCGCCACCCCGGATGTCCAGAGCGCGAAAACGTATTGCGAGAGGAGGCCCTTCATGAAACGGATTCCCCAAAATCTGCGCTTGGCGATAGCGGCTTGCCTGTTCTTTGCCGCCGCTTTCGTACACGCTCAAAACGCCACTTCAGTGGCAATCGCGGGAACGGTAACCGATCCCGACAACAAGGTCGTCGTGGGCGCAAAGGTTACGGCGACGAACCTGGCCACTGGGCTTACCCAGACCGCCAGCACCTCGGACAGCGGCTTCTACGCGGAAGAATCGCTTCCTCCTGGGGACTATTCAGTCACCGTGAACGCAACCGGATTCAGGACTACCACGATCACGAACATCCACCTAGATCCCGGCGAGCGTCGCGGCGTTAACGTCGGGCTCACAGTGGGCAGCGAGACCGTGTCTCTGCTTATCACCGCGGATGCGGGGTCGGTGCAGACGGAAAGCGCCGAAGCTGGCGGCACAATTACGTCGCAGGAAGTTCAGAGCATTCCGCTCAATGGCCGTAACTTTCAAATGCTGTTGACCGTGGTTCCCGGCGTGAGCAGCGTGAACGGCGCCAACAATTTCTACCAAACGGGTCAGGGGGCAATTTCATCGGAAGTGGTTGTGAACGGCTCGTCCGACGAGGAGACAATGTACACCATCGATGGAGTGTACAACGACACCAGCTCATCGGACATCACTCTGCCTATTACTCCGGTGATCGATCACATCGAGGAAATGCGTGTTCTGGGCGATAACTACAGCGCGCGATATGGCTTGGCCGGACGCCAGGTTCTGGTCACGACCAAGAACGGAGGAGAGAAGTACCACGGCAGCGGTTACGGATTCTCTCGCAGCAATGAGTATGGCTCCGCGCACAGCTTCCTTCAAAACGGGTCCGTGCCGTTGACTTCCCTGCACCTGACCGACTGGGGCATCACGCTGGGTGGCCCGGTAAAGATCCCCAAAGTGTTCAATAGCGACGGCAACAGGAAAGTGTACTTCTTCGTTGGAGCAGACTGGAAGGCCGAGCACCAATCTTATGTATCGGGCGCTCGCAACGTGTTTACCGTTGCCAACCGCACCGGCGACCTCAGTTCAGAGCCCGCGAGTCCCACGGGCGCAGTTCTCACGCCCTACGCCTCGCTGCCCGCGGCTTACAAGGCGGTTCTGGATGCCCGGACCGGGGGTGCAGCCGGTTCAGGCGCGGCGTGCATTACCCAGAAGAACGGCACCGGCAACTACAACCAGATTCTACCGGCTTGCATGGACCCAAACACCGTGGCCCTGATGACTGCATACTGGCCGACGCCTAACTACAACCTTACCTTGACGACAACGAACCAAAACTACCTGAACGACAACCCCACAAAGTTCAGTGTCAACGATGAGCTGTATCGCGGAGACTACAACCTGAACAATAACAACAGCATTACGCTGCGCGTCCTGCATGAAGAGACAGCCGGGATCAATGCGACGCGCGGCTACAACGATTACGCGCCCAATCCCAATTCGGCCACCTACACCCCTGCGATGAATGCGCTGCTGCGCTGGCAGTGGACCATCAAACCAACGCTGTTCAATACCGTCGGCCTGGGCGAGATCTACACCAAGTACTATTCCCAACTGATCGGAAAGTACACCCTGCCGAGCGGCGTGGCCATCAACCAGAAGTTCCCCGGCGTCGACCCGCTCAATCGCATTCCCGATATCAGCATGAACAACGATTCGCACAGCTCAGAGAACTGGTTTTGGCTGGGAGAGGGAGCTTTGCCAACCCACTCCAACAGCGCCACCACCGAGCTCTCCGACGACCTTACCTGGGTCAAGGGCAACCATGTATTCCAGGGCGGATTCACCTTTATGTGGAATCTGCTGCACGCCGACTCCGCCAGCGCCTTCCCCATGGGGAACTTCTGCTTCGACGGCAGCTACTCGGGCGACACCGCCGGCGATTTTCTGCTCGGCTTCCTGGCCAGCGGGAGCCACGCGTGCAGCGGCTACGGATATGAACAAACCAACCTGCAGCGCGATGGCGACTTCCGGAACAACTGGGCCGAGGCCTATTTTCAGGATGACTGGAAGGTGAACCCGAAGCTGACTCTCAACCTCGGTATTCGATGGTCGTATTACTCGGCGCCCGCGATGGACGGCAACAACATTGCCAACTTCGTTCCGAGCGCCTTTGCATCTGCTAACGCTCCTGCCGTATGCGCGGCGCCAAACGGCGCAGCGCTGGGCAGCCTGCCTGCTTGCGGGGTGTCGTCGTATGGGTTCCAGAACACAAGCTGGCAGTATCTGAACGGCACAAACCAGCCATTGGAAAAAGATGGTGTCACTGCGGCCAATGTGCTCACCAACGGCATGGCTACGGCGGGCACGAGCGTCCCCGCCGGCTTCACGGTGCCAAGGAAGGGCCTGTTTGCTCCGCGCATTGGCTTTGCCTACCGCCTGACAAATGATGGCAAGACATCGATCCACGGCGGAGTCGGTTTCGGCTACACGCAGGTGAGCCTACTGCAAACCTCGAACCTGCTCAGCAATATCCCGTTTGTGCAGACACCTGTTTACTTCAACACGGAGTTCACCAATCCTTCCGTACCGGCCGGTCAAACAGCAGCCGGCGCCATAGCCAACCCTCCAGGGTTGTTGGGGGTGAGCGCTACTTCTCCCGGCTACCGGCCTGCGACGATCCGCAACTACAGCCTAACAATTGAGAGGGAAGTCGTTCCGGGTGGCGTCGTCTCCATCGGCTATGCCGGCATGACGACGCAACATATTTTTACCAACCAATGGGATCAAAACTTCCCATTGAACGCGAACCCCGTCACCGGACAGTACGCCAACCCTGCCGGAACCGCGGCATGCGCAGCAGCCGGAGCTGCCGCGGGCGTTGTAGGACAACCCACATCGGGCTTCAGCTTCGATCCTTGCATCAACGCCGGACAGGTAAACAGCTACTACTACCGTCCGTATCAGGGATATAGCACGATGACCACGGGCGCAAGTTTTGGCGTAGCAAACTATAACGGTTTGCTCGTGGGTTATGTGCAGAAGATGCACAATTTGACATCCCACGTTTCGTATACCTTCAGCAAGGCTCTGGGCGATATCAATGCCTCCGGCGTGCAGGTGGCGTACAGCTCCAGTGGCAGCTTCCAGAACCCGAACAATCCGCTCGGCGAATATGGCCGTCCGGACTATGATCGTCCGGGAGTCTTTGTCTACTCGCTGGTATACGACCTGCCGTTCTTCAACAAGACATCCAACTATCTCGCGCACACATTACTGGGCGGATGGAATGTTACTTCGTATATGGTTGCCGAGAGCGGATTTGCTCAGACTCCAACCTTCAGCTCCGGACTCGCAACACGTCCCAACGCAGGCACACTCGTTCGCAATCACGGCACCAGCGGAAAGCCGGGACAGCAGCCGTTGTATTCGTACCAGGATTTTTCTCGTCCGGCCTATGGATTCTTCGGCAATGCCTCGGTGGGATCTCTGCGCGCGCCGAAGGAAGTTTCAATTCATGCGAGCACCGAAAAAGCCTTTGCCTTTGGCGATCGTTTCAGCGCCAAGATCGGCGCGCAGGCCTTCAACGTCTTCAACCATCCGAATGTCATGGGTATCAGCTCGGGCTGGTCCCCCACATCGCAAGGGACGTTTGGAATGGCATCCAGCTACGGTGATCCACGCCTCATGCAGTTCTATGTGAAGCTGATTTTTTGATCTCGCAAGCTTCAACCACAGTGGAGGCTAAATCAATTCTCCCAGCAATTCAGCATCGGGCCCGGCGGTCATACGCCGGACCCGATTTTTTTGCCGGCTGACGGAAGAGCCTCGCGTTTGTGTGCGGTCACCACGCTCACAGCGAACGGCGCGAGTGTCAACAACCCGCCGTTCCACTCTTTGGTCATTGGCCGTGCGTTGCCTGTCGACTCATCGACAGTGAGAATGCTCCCACGAGCAAAGTCCGCCGGCAACTCCACGACGATGGGCCGGTTGCGTTTATTTACGAGGAGTAGCTGCCTGCCGCCTTTCCCAATCAAAGCCTGCGCGTCGATGTCCGTCCCAGGAAACCTTGTCGCGGCGCGTACGGTGCCTGACCCCGTGCGATCGTGAAGCAGCCGCAGCACCTCGAAGCGGGCATTGGGTGCTCCGGTGTTCCAGTCCAACATTGTGACGCTGGGAAACTGCGATGGAAAACCCACCAGTTGCGATTCGCCGACAATATCGATGTCCAACTTGGCCGCCTCGATATAGACATAGGCGAACAGTGCGCCGGACGCATTCCAGTAAGCCGGCGGAATCGGAGGGCCTGGGTCGTAAGGCGCATCGGGATGCCAATCTGTGGGCAGAATTGAACCGATTTCGTTTATGGTGGTGCGGGTTTTCGGCGAGAGACGCTTTCGAATTGCTTCCACAAAACGAATGGATGCGATGACACGGTCAGCCTGATCGAAGAAGCTGTATTGCCAGTCCGCGGCGGTCTGTTCCCGCGTTGGGGTCGCATAGAAATGATAGGAGATCATGTCCAGCGGAATGCCCGGCCGGTGATGCGCATGGTCCAGAAAATACTCGAACATCTCCGGATGGCGCTCTGGAAACGCCAGTGCCAGACCCACGAATTTCATCTTCGGATCGATGACGTGCAACCGGCCGACAATAGCATCGTAGCGAGCTGTGTATTCCTCTGGCGTGGGCTGATGCTCGATGTCGATTTCATTGAAGACCTCCCAATAGGGGATCGTAAAGTGGTAGCCGGATTCGTGGCGGCGGCCCACCTCATCGGTAAACCCACCTTGCGTGTACCAGCTCACCAGGCGTGCATAGTACGCAGCCAATTCCTCGCCGCCGGGGTCGCGTAACTCTTTGCCTTGTGTATAGTCCCAGGTAACGTTATCGGGATCGGCGGGATATGCAACCGGCTTCTGCGTGCGGTACATCCACGCGGGATTGGTGCTGAAATTCAGAATGGGATCGTGGCCCTCAGTGGCATGCAGAAAGTCCAGCGTCGTGGGATCGATGAGGCTGAAGTCCCATGAGGTTTTGTCGCTCGCGGGTGGCTCAAGCTCTGCAACGGCCAGTTTCGGATAGGGATGCCAGGGCACATAGCGCACGTAGTCGGCGCCCAACTCCTTCAAGGCGGCGAATGCCGCGTCGTGTATGGGTGAGCCGCGGCGCAAGAGCGGATTGACGACCACCTGCAACGTGGGTGTGGTGCGCAGCGGCTCGGTCTTGGCCCAGTCAACCTTGATTGCGATGGGCTTGTCTTGTGCACGGGCCGGTGTGAACGCCAGGAATAAGACGAGGCAGAGTCCCGTCAAGCGAGAAAACGATAGGCTTGGTTTGGCGGCGAGTTGCATGATCCTCCATGGGGAAGCTTTTCATGATTGGGGAGGTTCGCGGAACTTTCAGTTGCCCGCAGCCTGTTAGCGCAGTGGCGACGACGTGCGAATGAACTGGACAAGGCCGCCGCTCTACTCGTAGATTCTTGCTTGCAACAGTTCCTATCTAAACAAACGGCCTTTGCACGGGCAAGCACGATGAAGAACAAAGCAACCTGGCGCCTATGAAGTCAAAGACGAACAGAATAAGTTACCAGCCGCAAAAAGCAAAGCGGGCGGCAACTGCTCTTGCGCTGGCGTTGCTCCTGGCAGCGAAGCTTGATGCACAATCCATTGCCGGCAGCAGCTCAGATCGCGCGCTTGACCCGGCGCGCAACGCATCCACGCTGCAACGCCCGACACATGTGGCTCTCGCTGAGCAGTATATCTGGACCGCCAACGATGCGGCTGCATTGCGTCCTGACCACGCGAAGTTCTCCTACCGCGAGCGTGAGCGCAAGACGGAGCCGCACGCATTCCGGGGCGGTTTTGCACTGAGCCGGCTGCCTTCCTCCGCGACTCTGTACATCGCGGGCCCGCGGAATGTGAAGGCGTTTCTGAACGGCATGAAAGTCATGGATGAAGTCGCCGATGCTACTTCCCCGCTGAATACGCATGTCTTTCGTGCAGATGTTCGTTCCGCGTTGCGGATTGGACGCAACGTGCTGGCGATCGAAGCGATGCGCGGGCGCGGCATTGTTGCGGCAAGCGACTCGCCGGTAGTGCAGCAGTTGGCATATGGCGAAACGCTGGTGGCTAAGATCGTGCCTGCCGCACTCGGAGCGGAAGCTCCGTCTATTGCGAGCACGAATCCCGCTTGGCGAAGCGTGACTGCAACGCCGGAGGGTTGGGAGCTTCCGGGGTTTGACGATCGGACGTGGCCGCTTGTGCAGGCGCTGGGACCAATCGAAAGCAAGCCGGAGTTTTTTCAGTGGAACATCGATGCCGGCATGTACGACTGGCCTGGCTACCTGGGTATGTCTCCATATCTGCGCACCTATAGTCTGACGGCAGAGGCGGCGACTCATCGTGTCGACGGAACGGGGGGCTTGGCTCATGTTGAGGCACTTACGAATTCCTCGTCGCCGGAGAGATTTACTGTCCACCTACCCACGGGCGCAATCGCGGAACACGATGCGCCGGGGCTTTTGCTGGATTTTGGCCGGGAAGTCGCCGGACGGCTGCTGATTGAGTCCAATTGCGATTGCGAGGCGCATGTCCTGGTCAGTTATGGCGAGTCTGAATCGGAGGCGCTGAATAGCGGCCATTACCTCGGCAGCTATCTACTGCGCGTTGCTCCACATGGCGCGACTCGTGGCCCCAAGAGCGGTCTGCGCTACGCATGGCTGCGGTTTGTGGGTGGTGCGCCAGTGACGGCCTTTCGCAGCATTCGTCTGGAGGGTATTGCGTATCCGGTCGAGTACAAGGGCTCGTTCGATTCCTCCGATCCGCTGCTCAATCGCATATGGGAGACGGCGGCGCACACCGCTCACCTCTGCATGGCGGATGGCATTTGGGACGCGCCGAAGCGGGACCGCGGTTGGTGGGCGGGCGATCTGGACGTGACCGGGCCGGTGATTGGCGACATTTTCGCAGATCATTTCCTTCTGGATGAAACGCTCACGCGCCTGACTCCACTCGGCGACCAGCACGTGAATGGGATTCCGGGCTATACAGCACTATGGATTACAACGCTGGCCGGCTTATATCGCCACAGCGGAGACAAGGCGGCGCTGGAACAAAAGCACGCCGTGCTCCTGAAGTTGCTTGCGCGCATGGATGCGGAACTCGACGGCTCAGGCCGCTTCCTCAACAAGGATCATCGCTGGCTCTTTGTCGATTGGTCGCCGGGGCTATTTGCGTTTACGAACGAGGCCGGGGAAGGAACGGAGTTGGAGTTTGTGCGGGCTTATCGGGAAGGCGCATGGCTGCTGGGCGAGTTGGGCGACGGTGAAGCCGCAAACCGTTATCATGCCCGCGCCGAGACCTTGGCCGCACAAGCACGCAGCCAGTTTGCGAATTCTGACGGCGTCTTCGGAGATCGTTGGCAGCTTAACGCCATGGCGGTATTGGCGGGCGTTGCCGAAGAGCGTGACTATCCGGCGATCTGGGCACAGTCCCTGCGTTCCACCGGTCAGGATGGGCCGCAGACGCAGACCATCAGTCCATACTTCAACACGTATTTGCTGCAGGCGATGGCGCGAACGGGACGCCGGCGCGAAGCGCTGGACTGGATGCGCCAGTACTGGGGCGGAATGCTGGCGGAGGACGCAACCAGCTTCTGGGAAGCGTATGACCTGCGCTGGCCTAAGGAGGACCCGCATCTGGGTCTTCAGGCCGACGGCACGACTGGTTACTTCGTAAGTCTGGCGCATGGCTGGTCCAGCGGTCCAGCTGCCTGGCTCATGGAAGAGGTTCTGGGCATTCGCGCGGCTGGACCCGGCTTCCTCAAGACGATCCTGCGCCCCGATCTGCTGGGCCTTGACTGGGCCAAGGGCCAGGTTCCATCGCCGCGAGGACCGATTCGCGTGGAGATGCGACGGGTGCCTGAAATGACAATCAACATCAGCCTGCCGCCCGGAGTCGAGGCGACTCTGCTGGCGCCGCTAGCGCATCCAGGCGCCGAGGTGCTGGTGAACGGCAGCCCAGTTACCTCCACGCCGGCCGAGCAAGGCGCGCGAGCTATTGTCATGTTACGCAAGCCCGGCCAATACACAGTCACAAGCCGCTAAGGTCGGCCTGAGCTGTACATACAGAGGCTTAATTACACCGCATTATTTTGGCGTAGCAGTAGAAGCGGGCGCAGGCGCCTGCGTTGCGAGCGGAGGCAGTTTGCTGACCGCGGAGACGGGCAGTTCTATAGCGCCCACATGGTCTGTTGTGAGGTCGTGAATGCCGATGCGGAGAAAGTAATCGCCCTTGACCGGAACGCTGATCTCTTGCCTATACTGAAAACCTCCGTGCAGGATCGCAGTATAGCGAGCAGCAGGGATGGCTATCTTGATTCCATTGCTCTGCGAATTGAAGAATGCGCCGTCGGCGTCGTAGACCACCGTCACAAACTCCAATAGGCAATGGCGGACGCCATCCGGCGTGGAATCGCAACTGACGTCTTTCGGGGCGGCGGTGTAATAGACGGTATAGCGTCGGTAGGGTCCAGTCATTTTTGGACTGCCCTTATTCCCCTGAGCAATGCCTGGCTCCGCGTCGGCTACACTCGGCCTCACATTGGCCTCGAAGATGATTTGGGTCGGGTCGGGACCGCCGCGCAGCATGGCGGCACGCATGGCGTTGTACGGAGCGAGATCGGCGCTCGCGCTCTTGGGTTCGCCGTGGTGAACCGGAGCACTGGAGTCGTCGGCATAGTAACCGCGGCGATAGGCGAGGTTGAGTCCCTTGAGGGAAAGCTTGATCTGAATCTTCCGGTATTCGCCTTTCCATTCGCGGTTGGTTGGCGTGTAAGTTAGCGTGTAGTAATTGGAACCGGCCTCGACAGCCTTTTCGACAGCTTCCTTAAGACCGTTGGTATCTACGAATGCCTTTCCTCCGGTTGCCTCGGCCAATTGCATCATAGTGCCGTGTTCGGCAGCGGTTTGCTGAGAGAAGGTCGCGTTGTCTTTGAGGTATGCGCTATTGCTCTTGGCATATTTGCCGCCGGAGTTGGCGGCGTTGATCATTGGAGCGGTCATCAGGCCGCGCGCATCGATAGGATAGACGGCAACCTGGCTGCGGGAAAGCAGATTGGTCGTCTCGCGAAATTCGTCTTCGAAAGAAGCGTCGACGCCGAAGGGATTCTCGAGGTCTCCATCGGGAAGAATACTGATGGGAAACGAGCCGGAAAACCAGATCAGATTCTTGCGGCCTGGCAAACGGCTCAAATAGCGACCTAGCTGATTAAATGCATCAAGTGTATAGCGCGTGCGTAACTGGAGTTGGAAGGACTGCTGCTCAGCCTGGAATTGCTGAAGGTTGGCGAGCAGCGTGGCGCCGTCAGGCGAATTGCCCAAGACGCTTGTGGCTAAATCCATCATCGGATCGTCCGCCCCAGGACTGTCGCCCGACATCGGGTCGTTGAGAAGAGGAGAACCTTGCAGCGCGCCTTTCTTGGCGTTCAGCGCGGCGCGAAGCAGGTCGGGGTCGGAGGTGAACCCCTGTAGCAGCCGAAGCTGCGATGTAAGGCCGAAGATGGCGATGCGCGTGCTTGGCCTGGCTTCTTTTAAATACTTCAGAACCTGCGCCAGTACGTATGCCTGATCCTTCATGGGTGTGTTGAGTTTGTCCAGCAGAAGGATATTCAGCGCGCTGCTCGCCGGCGTGGGCGAATAGTTGGTAAACGTACCCGGATCGAGCTTTGGTAAAGCCGACAGCTTCGCGGCTTCACCGGCGATATGCTCTTCAAAATCCTTGATCGTTTCCGCATGACCGTTTTCAAGAAGGGTGAAATCTGTCTCGGTAAGATTGTGGACGGGGTTTTGTTTCGCATCGGTCACCACTACGTCGACGACAACAAGGTCGGCGTTGGCACGTACGGTTGCAGCAGGTTCCGTTGGAGAGGGTTGCCCTACTGCAAGTACCGGTGCATAGAATGACGCGGCAATGAAACATCCGAAGATTATTCGCAACATACCAGAGCATCCTTTTTTGCAAAGACGAGGATAACCTGATTCGACTCATCAGCGCTGTGATTCTTTGGCGGCCAAAGAAATTTCCGGGCTAATTCCGGTGTGCGGAACGGTGCGGCCTTGCGGAGTAGCCGTTCGGTGGCAGACGTCTTTAGATGTAGGGTAGAGGTAATGAAGCATTTATGGTGGCTCTTTGAAGTTGGAATTCTGCTGGCGGCATCCTCTGCAAGCTCGGCCCAGTTGAATCAGCGGGCCGAGTTGGTGCGCCCCGGCGATGTGCTGGACCCGTCGCGAGCTGTGCAAGACGTGCGGACGGTAGGGAGCTTCCACACCCCCTTGCCTGAAGAGTATCTGTGGACCGCGGACGACGCGGCAGTGGCGATAAAGAAAGGGCCTCTGAGCCAGTTGAAGCGCGACGACTGGAAGGTGCAGCCGCACTTCTTTCGCAGAGTGTTTGCGATTGAGACCAAGCCGGAGAAGGCGACGCTATATGTAGCTGGACCCCGGAGCGCAAGGGTCTGGGTAAATGGCTCCTTGATTGCCGAGATGCATTGCGAGGGGAGCCATCACATGAGTTTTCGTGTGATGACTGCCGACGTAGACTCGGCGCTGCACGCGGGCCGCAACACAATTGCGATCGAGGCAGTGCGCGGTTATGGAAGCCACCATCATACGAATGCGCTGAAGACCAGTTGGCTCAATTCGGGTGAGGTGCTGGCGGTAAAGATTCTGCCTGCGGCCGTGGGCGTGGATGCGGCCGCCCTTGTGCTGAGCGATGGTGCATGGAAGAGCACCGTGGATGCGAAGGCAGGATGGGAGAAACCCGAATTTGACGACAGCTCGTGGAAGCCTGTAGCAAGTTTGGGTGGAATTGAAAGCGATGCGGACTTCTTTCAGTGGAACGCCGATGCGGGTATGTACGCATGGCCGGGCTATCTGGGGGAAGCGCCGTACATGGCGAATTACCGCATGAACGCAGTGAGAACGGAACTACGCTCCGACAGCCTGCCGCTCGATTTTGGCCGTGAGTTGAATGGCCGCATCGTGATAGTCGCAGGGCCGCGCATCTTGCGGGCGCAGGTGCGGTATGGGGAATCGATGGGCGAGTTACTGAACGCGCCTTATCTCGGAGACATTTCAATCCTGGCTCCTGCCGGCGCGGAGGCCAGGGGACCGAAGTCCGGATTTCGCTATGCGCTTGTTTCTTTCGACGGCGATAGTTCGGGGGCTGAAGTTTTTGCCGAGGGGATCTACTACCCGGCAACTCAAGTGGGAAACTTCGAATCGAGCGATGCGCGGTTGAACAAAATATGGGAGACGGCAGCGTACACAGCACACCTGTCCATGCAGGATTCGATATTGGATGGAATCAAACGCGACCGCGGCCGGTGGATTGGCGATGACGAAGTGATCGATCGCGTAGTCGCGGATGTGTATGGGGATGGGCGTCTGGTGAAGGCTGGGCTGGAAGATGCGATTGGCCAAGAGCCTATCACCGAGCACGTGAACGGACTGCCAGGATACTCGGCGTGGTGGGTTGTAAGCGAGGCCGAGTATGTGCGGCGATGGGGCGATCTGCGCCAGTTGCTCGGCGTGAAAGACCGGCTGCTGGAGTTACTGTCGCGCATGGAGCGCGAGCTGGACGCGCGAAATGTATATGCGGCCGCGAGCGGGGCCAAGCCCTTTGTGGATTGGGCACATGACTTCGACTCCGACTCGCCGGAAGCACGTCGGGCTATGCACTTCGAGTATCTGCTGGCATTTCGGAAGGCCGCATGGCAGTTGCGTCAGGCAGGAGATGAAATCGACGCCGCCAGGTATGATGCTCGTGCGGATTCGATGGCCGAGGCGGCCCGCAAATACTTGAAGGACGAGAATGGCGCATTCGGAGATCGTTGGCAAACCAACGCCATCGCCGTGCTCGCGGGTGCGGCCGAGAGCACGGATGAACGCGAAGCTGCATGGCGAGTGCTCCGGCGCTCGGTGACCGGACGCAAGCCCAGCGACGTGATAACTCCGTACTACGGAAGCTATCTTCTGCAAGCCATGGCGGAACTGGGGCACAGGCGCGAAGCGCTCGATTGGATGCGCGCCTTTTGGGGCGGAATGCTGGATGCGGGCGCAACCAGCTTTTGGGAAGCCTGGGACCCCGCATGGGCTGGCAGCAATCCACATGCACGCCTTGAGGCAGACGGCAAGGTGGGCTACAACGCAAGCCTCGCGCATGGTTGGGCGAGCGGGCCCGCGGCCTGGCTGATGGAAGAATTGCTGGGAGTGAAGACGATCGAGCCGGGCTCACGCATCGTGCAAGTACGGCCCGATCTGGCGGGATTGGAGTGGATGCGCGGCGCAGTGGCCACTCCACTTGGCGCCGTGAAAGTGGAGGCTCGCGAGAATCGCATTGTCGTGGCGATTCCCGCCGGCATGGAAGCAGTCGTTGATTTGCCGGCAGGCCAATGGATGCTCAATGGAATCGCGGTAAAGATGGAGAAGATTGAATTCGGAACCCGTGTGCGCATGGTATTGAGGCAGGCGGGGCAGTTCGAATTTGTGAGGCAATAGAAATGCAATTGATTCGATGGATGATGGCGCTATTGTTGACCCTTGGACTCTCATGCGTGCGCGCGCAGAGCAGCGTCGACGGGTTTATCTTTCAGCCCATTTCGAGCGGGAAGGCGCTGCCGGGAACACAGCGCGACAACCATGCCTCGACCGTAGTTGAACTGAAGGGCGGCGATGTCATGGCGGCGTGGTTCGGCGGTTCGAAAGAGGGTGCGCCGGATGTTGCCATTTATGGATCGCGGCTGCACGATGGTGCGTGGAGCGCACCCGTCGAGTTGGCCCGCGCGGACAACGTGGCGTGCTGGAACCCGGTCTTGTTTCATACCAACGATGGACGCTTGTGGCTCTATTACAAGTTCGGCGCCAAGCCCAGCACCTGGAAGGGCGCGCGCAAGTGGAGTCGCGATGAGGGACGCACTTGGAGCCAGGAAGAACCCTTGCCGGAAGGAATTCTTGGGCCCATCAAAGACAAGCCGCTGGTGATGAAAAATGGCGTCATCGTCAGCGGATCTTCGGTGGAGAACGGCAAATGGGCCGCATGGATCGAGCGATCCTCCGATGATGGAAAGTCATGGACCAAGTTCGGGCCGATCACCATTCCGGAAACCGTAGATGTGCCCGATGAAGGCGCAAAAGCTGCAAGTGCAGAAGTGCAGCCGGCGGCGAGCAGCACGGGCAACGGCATTCAAACCAAGCTCTATCCGCCTGCGCAGGCCACGGTGGGGATCATACAACCTTCGGTGGTGTGGCTCGGAGGGCACCATTTGCGCTTCTATGCGCGCGGTCATACGAGATCGGCGCGCATTGTTACGGCCGATTCAGTGGACGACGGAAAGTCTTGGGGCCAAGTTCGATTCATCGATTTGCCCAACCCCAACTCGGGGATCGATGCGGTGCGCCTTAGGGATGGCCGAGTTGTGCTGATCTTCAACAATAGCTACAACAAGCGCACCCCGCTCAACCTAGCTATCAGCGATGACGGAGAGCACTTCAAGACCTTCATGACGCTTGAGAACGGGCCGGGACAGTATTCGTATCCAGCGATTGTCCAGGCGGCGAACGGCGATCTGTTGATGACCTATTCGTGGCGGCGGGAGACGATCAAGTTCGTGCGCGTGGCGCTCAGCGAAATGCCGCCGGTCTCAAGCGAGCGTCAGTGATGATCGGGATTGCCTTGGCTTGTCGATCCCGCTGCATCACTTCGCTTTGCATCGGCAATCGCTGCACTTGCCCAACTGGAATACACAAACTCCGCGCGATGCAGTTGCCATTCGTCGAGCGGCAACACACTGAGTTGCTCGGGCGTAAGCTTGGGCACGCTCGCGTCAATGGCATCGAGACCCGCGTCGCGGTCTTCGCGCATAGCGCTCTTATTCAGATTCACATCGTTCTTCGCGGCCCAATCCCCTATCCGAATCGTCGGCAGCGTTGCGACCATGCCGCCGGTCCAGTTGGTAAAGTGCAGTTTGTTGGCAAGCCATGTTGCGGCCAGCTTGGTAATCCACGCCGGCCTGTGGCTCGCGCCTTGGTCGAAGTACGTTTCAAACACATTCTTTGCGGACCCGTTCATGGCAATCGTTCGTTTGCGCAAATCCTCGAAGAACTCCGGACCATGCTCCGGAATCGCCACCACTGTGTCATTCGTTCCATTGATGATGAATGTTGGCCCGCGACGAGCCTGCAATGCGAAGATCGCCGCTCCGCGATCGCCGAGGAATTCGAGAGCGTGGTAAGGTCCGCTCTGGCACATCACTGCATGGCTCGAATCCCAATAGCCTCCCGGCCCGTCCAGATCGCCACCACCGGTCAGCAACACAGCGTGAATGCGATCGTCCACCGCCCCAGCGAGCGATGTGATGAAAGACCCCATCGAAAAACCGAGAACGCCAATGTGGCGAGGGTCCACCTCGGGCATACTGCGGAGAAACGAAACTCCCTGCATCACGTCGGTGACCATCAAGCCACCCATGCGTTGCGGTACTCCTGGCACATCGATAATCCGATCGTGCTCGCCGGTTGCATCCTTGTGATCGTCGTTCCGCTCGCCTTCGCCGATCGGGTCGTAGGTCAGCACCACAGCGCCCGCCTTGGCATAGAGAATGCCCGTGTACCACGAGTACCAACTCGACTTATCCGCGCCGTGCCCGTTGACCACCACGATTCCTGGAATCTTTCCGCGAACGTGCTCCGGGCGATACACAATCGCAGGTATGCGCAAGCCATATTCGGTGGCGTAGGTAACGCGCTCCGCAATCACTCCAGGCGCCGGAGAAAAGCTGCCGAAACTTTTGGAATCGGGTGCCGGCAAAACCTCGGGTACAAACAGCGCGGCACGAATTCTCGCCTGCCAGGCGTGGGCTTCCGCTTTTGAAATCTGCGGCCGCAGCGGCATGGCCACAAGAAGAATCGCCGCCAGAATCGCACACCACCGGCCAACATGGCGGCGGCAAACGACAGTAGAAAATGAATCGATGTTCACGAGTAAGAGTACCTGCACTTTGATCGTACAAGATGACTGCACGAAGATTAAGCCGATGATATTCTTGCCATCTTGGGCCGAACGAGGCAAGACCACTACAATAGTCGATCCTGAAAAAGTGATACTCATGCGTATTGGAGTCGAGCATTGCGGGCTTGCGGGCCTTTCAAGGTGAGCAGCCCGTTCCATACGTTCATCAGGCCTAACAGAAAAATGGGCAAA
>Ga0181516_10000318_pt1 | contig 46961 bp, 37 predicted proteins | sample PEATcosm2014_Bin_25_FD_121104 | JGI IMG/M metagenome (GOLD analysis project Ga0181516, IMG submission 121104) | Peatland microbial communities from MTU Mesocosm Facility, Houghton, MI, USA - PEATcosm2014_Bin01_10_metaG | ecosystem: Environmental > Terrestrial > Soil > Wetlands > Peat | place...
TTCGAGACCGACGGCTCCTACCTGAAGTCGCTGGTGTTCACTTCGGAGTACACGGCCGTCAGCATCGTGGCGCTCAACGTCTTGGCCCTCGTGCTGGCCATGGCCTTGGTTCGCGACTTGAAGTCCGGAAGCCTTCTGCGCAGCCTCTTCTTCATCCCCTACATCCTAAGCATGACCATCGTCGGCTTCATCTGGCAGTTCATCTTCTCGAAGGGTTTCGACAGCCTCTTCAACATGACGGGCTTCGGATTCTTCAACTGGAGCTGGCTGGGCGACGCCAACATCGTCTTCTTTTCGGTGGTCACCGTGGGCGTATGGCAGGCGGTGGGCTTCTACATGGTCATCTACATCGCCGGCCTTCAGTCCATCCCTGCCGACGTCCTTGAGGCGGCCACCATGGACGGCGCCCGGGGGCTGACCCTGTTCCGCCGGGTCACCCTGCCGCTGCTTGCCCCCTCCATCACCACCTGCGTGCTGCTGTCGCTGATCAACTCGCTCAAGGTGTTTGACATCATCCTGGCCCTGACCAGGGGAGGGCCGGGGGGCGCCACCTACAGCGCTACCCTCGAGATCTACCGCGAGGCCTTCCAAAACAACAACTACGGCTTTGGTTCGGCGAAGGCCCTCGGCTTCTTCGTCCTGGTGCTCCTCCTGACTTTCTTGGTCCAGCGGTTCTTTCGCTCGCAGGAGGAACGCTGATGCTCGGCAAGCGGAAGTTCGCAGCCCTCGGTCACGTGGTGTTCGAAGTCGTCATGGTCCTTGTGGCCCTCGCGTTCATCTACCCCATCCTTTTGATGGTGATCAACTCGGTCAAACCCTTTGGCGAGGTCGTCTCGGACGCCATCGCGCTTCCCAAGACACTGCGCTTCGAGAACTACTCCGAGGTCCTCGACAAGATGCACTACGTGAACCTGTTCGTGAACAACCTGGTGGTCACCAGCATCGGCATCGTCGGCATCGTCGCCTTCTCGTCCCTGGCGGCCTACATCCTCGACCGCCGGCGCACCCGCTACACCCGCCTTGTGTACAACCTGCTCATCATCCCCATGCTCATTCCCTTCCAGACGTTCATGATCACCCTGCTCAAGGCCATGACCCTTGTCCACCTGTCCGGGTCGACGTGGGGTCTGGGCATCCAGTACTGGGGTTTCGGCGTGCCCATGGCGGTGTTCGTGTATTTCAACTTCATGACGACCATTCCCAAGGAGTTGGACGAGAGCGCGAGCATAGACGGCGCCACCACCTTCCGAACCTTCTGTTCCATCATCTTCCCCATGCTGCAGACCATCACCGCCACGGTCATTGTCCTCGACGTGATGTGGATCTGGAACGACTTCCTGCTGCCCCTGCTCATGGTCAACGGCAGGCCCGAGACCAAGACCCTTGTCTTGGCGGCCTATAACTTTGTCGGACAGTTCAATACCCAGTGGCACTACGCCATGACGGCCATGGTCATGACCGTGGCGCCGTCGGTGCTCATCTTCATCTTGCTCCAGCGTTACATCGTCAAGGGTGTGGTCGCGGGGGCCATTAAAGCGTAAGAGACGCCGGCCGTTGGCCGGTTGAAGAAAAGTTCATCAAGGAGTTTCAGAAAATGAAACGATTGTTTTTGATGACGGCCGTCGCCTTCATGGTGACGAGCTTCAGTTTTGCGGCCGAGATCAGCATGTTCATCTCGCAGCCCGAGTACGCCGACGCAATCAACAAGCTGATTGCCGAGTACAAGAAGGTGGCTCCTGACATCACCATCAACTACGAGACCACCCAGAGCGACTACCCGACCCTCCTCAAGGCGCGGCTGAACTCTGGAAACGCTCCCGACATCTTCTCGTCCACGGCTGGGAAAGAGATCAGCGTCTATCAGTCCCTGACCCAGGACATAGCCGACCAGCCCGTCGCCAAGGCCATGACCGACGCCGTGCGGTCGGTCATGATGTCGGGCAAGGAAGTCCACGGCTTCGCCATCAAGGGCAACTTCTTCGGCATCGTCTACAACAAGGCGGTTTTTGAAAAGGCGGGGGTCAAGGAATTCCCCCAGACTTTCAGCGCCCTCCAAGCTGCGGTCGCCAAGATCAAGGCCGCCGGGTTCACTCCCTTCACCGACGGGTTCGGCGAATGGTGGGTGTACAAGCACGTTTTCCAGCACTTCCTTTACGCCGCCCAGCCCAAGGACGTCGCCGGCCTGATGAAGGCCTTCGCCGCCGGCAAGGCGCACTTCAAGGACTATCCGGCCCTCTACAACGACTTCTTCAGGTTCGTCGACTTGGTCGTGAAGAACGGTGACAAGAAGCCCCTTGAGTCGACCATAAGCGCAGAAATCGCGGCGCTGGCGAGCGGCAAGGTGGGCATGGTTGTCGGTCAAGGCGCTTGGATCGAGGGAGACACTCTCAAGATTGATCCCACGGTCGCGATCGGCTTCAACGGGTATCCTGTCAATGAGAATGCCAACTTGACCCGTGTCATCGCCGGCGGAGACCAGGCCCTTCGGATCAGCAAGGACTCCAAGGTCCTCAAGGAGACTCTGGCGTTCGTGAACTGGTGGTACACCTCCGACTACGGCAAGAACTGGTTCTCACAGGTGGCCGGTGTCATTCCTCCGATCAAGGACGTCCCCGCCCCCGATTTTGAGATCATCAAGCAGGGCACGCAGCTCTCGTCCACCAAGGGCGCGGGCACCCTCGGCATCGTGTACGCTACCGATGGCTTCTGGCAGAACTTCGGCGAGATGATGCAGTCCTACGTGGCCGGCACCGACACTAAGGACGCGGTGATCGCCAAGATTGAGAAGAAGTGGATCGAGATCGAAGGTAAGTAAGGCAGCAAGGGGTAGAGAGCGATGAAATTCACCGAAGGTTACTGGCTGCGCAGCGAGCGGGCCAACGCGGTCTACGCGTCCCAGGCGTATCGCGTCACGGCGATTCCCGGAGGCATGCGGGTGTTGGCCCCGTGCCGGCCGATCACGAACCGGAAGGACGAACTCGACCTCTCTACCCTGACCCTTGAGTTTACCTCGCCCGCCGACGGCGTCATCGCCGTGCGGGTGTGGCACTACGAGGCGCTGCTCAACCCCGAAGCGCGCTTCGAGATGACCGCCGCGCCGGGGAAGGTGGATGTCACCATCACCGACGAAGAAGCGGTGATGACGGCGGGCGAGCTGAGCGTCCGCGTTAACCGCAAGGTCTGGGGCTACCAGTTCGAGGCCGGCGGCAAGGTGCTGAGCACCTGCGGCTTCCGCAACCTGGGCTACTCGCGCTGGGACAAACAGCCAGCCTCCCTCTTCCCCGGGCCCGACTACCTGACCGAGACCTGCACCCCGTACCTGGTCAACGAGCTGTCGCTCGCCCCGGGCGAGCAGGTGTACGGCCTGGGCGAGAGGTTCACGGCCTTCGCCAAGAACGGCCAAGTCGTCGAGACCTGGAACGAGGACGGCGGCACCGCGTCGCAGGTGTCGTACAAGTCCATCCCGTTCTACATGACCAGCGGCGGCTACGGTGTCCTGGTCGACCACGCAGGCCACGTTTCGTTTGAGGTGGCCAGCGAGAAGGTCGAGTACGTCGGCTTCTCGGTTCAAGGCGAAGAACTGAGGTATCTGTTCTTTTACGGGCCCAAACCCGCCCAAGTGCTCGAGCGCTACACGGCTCTGACCGGCCGTCCGGCCCTCCCGCCGGCCTGGTCGTTTGGACTGTGGCTTACCACCTCATTCACCACCAACTACGACGAAAAGACGACCATGTCGTTCATCCAGGGCATGCGCGACAGGTCCATCCCGCTGAGCGTCTTCCACTTCGACTGCTTCTGGATGAAGTCGTTCCAATGGAGCGACTTTGAATGGAACCAGGACGACTTCCCTGACCCCCGGGGCATGCTCAAGCGCTACCACGACCTGGGCCTTAAAATCTGCGTCTGGATCAACCCCTACGTGGCCCAGGGCACTCCCTTTTTCAGCGAGGGCGTGCAGAAGGGCTACTTTCTGCTCAGGGCCGACGGGCGGGGCGTCAAACAGATCGACAACTGGCAGCCCGGCATGGCCCTTGTCGATTTTTCGAACCCCGCGGCCTGCGCCTGGTACGTCTCGAAACTCGAGGCTCTCATGGACATGGGGGTCGATTCGTTCAAGACAGACTTCGGCGAACGCATCCCCGTAGACGTGACCTACCACAGCGGCGAAGAGCCCCGGTCCATGCACAACTTCTACACCTACCTCTACACCCGCTGCGTGTTCGAGGCCATCGACAAGAAACAAGGCAAGGGCAAGGCCCTCGTGTTCGCCCGCAGCGCCACCACGGGGTCGCAGAAGTTCCCCGTGCACTGGGGCGGCGACAGTTCGGCAAGCTTCGCGTCCATGGCCGAGACCCTTCGCGGCGGGCTGTCGCTGGCCATGAGCGGGTTCGCGTTTTGGAGCCACGATATTGCCGGGTTCGAACAGACGGCCACCGCCGACCTGTACAAGCGATGGGTGGCCTTCGGCATGCTCTCGAGCCACAGCCGCCTCCACGGCTCCACGAGCTACCGCGTCCCGTGGCTGTTCGACGACGAGGCCACCGAGGTGCTGCGGCACTTCGTCCACCTCAAGCACAGCCTCATGCCCTACCTGTTCCGCACCGCCTTGCTGGCCACCGAAACCGGTGCCCCCATGGTGCGGCCCATGGCGTTCGACTTCCCCGACGACCCGGGGGTGAAGACTCTCGACCTGCAGTACATGCTTGGCGACTCGCTGCTGGTGGCGCCGATCTTCAACGCCGAGGGCGCCGTGGACTGCTACCTGCCCGAGGGCGGGTGGTTCGACTACTTCACGGGCCAACCCCAGGCCGCGGGCCGCTGGCACCGGTCGGTCCACGACTATTTCTCGCTGCCGCTGTCGGTCAAGGCCGGCAGCCTGCTTGCCGTGGGTGCCCGGGTCGACAGGCCCGACTACGACTACGCCGACGGGGTCGAACTGAGGCTCTACGGCCTTGTCGACGGCGGTGATGCGGTCTGTGCCGTGCCGTCCGTCGAGGGCGCCACCGTGCTGACGGTCAAGGCCAGCCGCCGGGGAAGGAGCCTCAAGCTGGCGTTCTCGCAGCCCTGCCGGGGGCTTGTCGTCCTCTACGGTTTCCCCGCGACTGCTCGCGTCGAAGGTGCCGAACTCGTCCCAGGTGATCGGGTGGTTCTCAAGCCCTTGGACAAGGAAGTCGTCGTCACCCTGGCTTAGTCACAAGGAGAATTCAGCATGACCTCAACCAAGGTTCCGTTCACCGTGAGCGGTTCTGGCGGTTTTTGGGCCCACTACAGGCAAACGGTCCGCGAAACTGTGATTCCCTACCAGTGGAGGGCCCTCAACGACGAGGTTTCCGACGCCGAACCCAGCCACGCCATCCGCAACTTCAAGATCGTGGCCGGGCTCGAGACCGGCGAGTTCCACGGCATGGTGTTTCAAGACAGCGACGTGGGGAAGTGGATCGAGGCGGTGGCCTACTCACTCCTCGAGACGCCCTCGCCGGAGCTCGAGGCTTTGGTCGACCGTACCGTCGACATTCTGGCCAAGGCCCAGGCCCCCGACGGCTACCTGAACACCTACTTCACCCTCAAGGAACCCGGCCGGCGCTGGACCAACCTTCGGGAATGCCACGAGCTGTACTGCGCCGGGCACCTGCTCGAGGGAGCGATCGCCTACGCCCAGGCTACGGGGAAGCGGCGCTTCCTCGAGGTGATGCTGCGCTTCGTCAACCTGATCGGGGCAACCTTTGGACGGGGCCCCGGCCAGATCTGCGGCTACGACGGCCACGAGGAGATCGAGATCGCCCTGCTTCGCCTTTACGATTTCACCCGCGAGCCAAGGCACCTGAAGCTTGCCCAGTATTTTTTGGAGGAGAGGGGCCAAGATCCAAACTTCTTCGAGCAGGAGTGGGAGCGCCAGGGGCACGTGAGCCACTGGACGGGACTCAAGACCGCAACCGCCGAAACCGCCTACTTCCAAGCCCAGGTGCCCATCCGCGAGCTGCCGGTGGCGGCCGGACACGCGGTCCGGGCGGTCTACCTTTACGCGGCCATGGCCCACCTGGCCAAGACCACGGGCGACGAAAGTCTCGTCGCGGCGTGCCGCCGTCTGTGGGACAATGTCGTCCAACGGCAGATGTACGTCACCGGGGGCATAGGTTCCACCCACCTGGGTGAGGCGTTCACCTTCGATTACGACCTCCCTGCCGAGACCGGTTACGCCGAAACGTGCGCCTCGGTGGGCCTTGTCTTCTTCACCCAGCACCTGTTGGAGCTCTCGCCCGACGCCCAGTTCGCCGACGTGATCGAGCTTGCCCTTTACAATGGCATCTTGGCAGGCATGTCCCTGGACGGGCGCAGGTTCCTGTACGTGAACCCCCTCGAGGTCGTCCCCGAGGCGTCGGCGGGCAACCCCGACCGGCTTCACGTGAAAGCCCGGCGCCAGGCCTGGTTTGCCTGCGCGTGCTGCCCGCCCAACTTGGCCCGGCTGGTGATGTCTGTTGGAAACTATATCTGCTCCCAGCACCTGGGCACCGTGTATGTTCACCAGTTTGTGTCGGGGACCACGGCCCTCCAGGGCCCCGGCCTCGACGCGACCCTCGAGGTTCAAACCGGCTACCCGTTTGAGGGCGAGGTGAGGCTGGTGTTGTCGGGCATTGTCCCCGCAGGGTTCAAGCTTGCGCCGCGCAGGCCGGGGTGGTGCCGACGGGCCGCCTTGACCCTCAACGGCAAGCCGTTGCCCGACGCCGCTCTGGAAAACGGCTACCTTAGCGTCGGCGGGCCATGGGTGGAACGCAACGTGATCGAATTGTCCTTGCTCCTGGAACCCGAGTTCCTGGTTGCTCGTCCCGAGGTACGGTCGGCCGCCGGCCGGGTCGCCGTCAGGCGCGGACCCCTGGTCTACTGCTTTGAGGAGGCCGACAACGGGCGCCTGCTTTCAGCGCTGTCGATCGATGTGGCCGCCGGGCTGACGGTGTCGCGGGAACTCGGGTTGCCGCTGGGTGCGCCCGAAATCACCGCCCGGGGGCGACGCGACGAGCCCGCCAAGGGCGGCGCACTCTACGGCCCCGTGGGGCCCGCAGCCGGGTCCGCGACGCAAGCCGTCACCGCCGTCCCGTACTTTCTGTGGGGGAACCGTGCGGCCGGGGAGATGGCAGTGTGGATGCGGAGGAAGTAGAGCGTTGTTCACGCCGTTTCGGGCAGCGGCGGCGACACCGGCGCCGAGCCGGGCCGGCTCGTGAGGGCGCCCATCACCAGGGCCCAGAAGCACGCGGCCAAGTTGAACAACGGGATCTGAAGGTCGGACGGAAGGCTGTACACCAGGATCAGTACCGGCAGCCACACCGCCCAGGTCGACAGGATGGCTGCGGGCAGGCGCTGCCGGAAATAGTCGCCCCAGGGGTAGCCTGAGAACGCAGTGGGCCTGAACCCCGAGTTCTTCCAGTGGTAGGTGAGAAGCTGCAAGTGCGCGGCCCACAGCACGTTGTACAGGAACAGGTCGACGGCCACCTTGGCCGCCACGGCGGCGGGGGTCGGGTCCGACCCGAACAGCAGGGCCTGGAACCTGTAGAAGAGGTCGATCTCGAACCCTCGGTAGGCCCAGAGCACCGTCGTGAAGACTAGGGTGGCCCAGGTGGCCGCGGCCCGGGTCGAGGGCATGGCCTTCTGAAAGACGAAGGGGAGGACACCCGCAAACAGCGCCGTCGCTCCAATGCTGTACCCGAAGCCGCCGGCCGCCTTCCAACCCGCCACGGTGTCAAAGAGTCCGCGGCTCGCGGGGACGAAACCGTGGATCACGACGACAGTGGCCGCCACGGCCCACAAGACAAGACCGGGGACAAGGTTGGCGCGGATGGAAGCCATGGCTTCATGCCAGAAAGGGAGGGACGATGGCTGAGGCAGGTGAGTCTCCTTGCGTGTACGGTAACACTACCGGAGACGGCGCGCCTCGGTCAAGGCGCCGCAACCCGACCGCGCCTGCGGATTACCAGTTTCCACCGTCGCCCGAGTCGGACCCCGATCCGCCGTCGAAACCGTCGTCGGAGCCCGACTGCCAGCCGCCATCGAACCGTCTGTCGTCTTCGACGATTACGTTCTCGTACATGACGGTGGGCGACATCGCGTGCATCATCAGGTCCATCATGACCATGTTTTGAAGCAGGTAACCCGCGTTCGACCCCGAGGCCCGGTACTGGGCGTCCAGCGCCAGAAACTTCTCGCGTTCTGCCTCGGGCAACGAGTCGGCCCGAGCCCGAAGGGCCTCGAACCGCTGCTGGGCCTCGGTCTCCCGGCGCTTCTCGAGGTCCCAGGCCTCCTGGGCCCGGAAGCAGGTCTCGTAGGCGGCGCGGAAGTCGTCCTTGCGGCGGTGGTAGTAGGCCGTCCGTTTGGAGTAATCGATGGGGAGGGCGCTGTGAAGGTCCTGCAGGGCCTCGAGGGCGTCGCGCACCTCGGGCTGAGCCTTGACTTCGGCCACCATGGGGAAGTCGGGCTGCCCCGCCGATACCACAGCCTCGAAGTGTCTGAACTTCCGGTTCCACGAGGACCAGAACAGTCCGCCGATCACGGCGGCAATCAGCAGGACGATCACCACCAAGCCCCAGTCGGGTCCCGTCTTTTCCGGTTCCGACTGCGCTGCCGGGGCCGGGGCAGCCGGAGTCGTGGTTGTGGTCGTCGTCGACGAAACGCCGCCGAGCTGCGCCTCGATGGTCTGGGTCGCCTTGGTGAGTCCGCCGGACCAATCCGAGGCTCGGAACGACGGGATCAGGATCTGATGGATGACGCGGCCCGCGTCGGCCGAGGTGAACCCGCCCCGGGCCTGCTGGCTGATCGAAATGTAGACCTGATGGCTGCCGGGGACCACGGTGACCGCCACCTCTAGGCTGGGCGTCGATGCCTTTTGAGCCAGCGCCCAATTGTCGGAAAACGCCTTGAGGGGCTGCCCCTGGGTCGAGCCCGCGATATGGATGCCCACCCGCCCGTCCGAGGTCAGGGCGCTGAGCGCCTGAAGCTGCTGGGAGCTGAGCAGTCCCGCCTCGTCCACCACCAAGGCCTGCGCTTGGAACGCCAGCGCCATCAAAACGACCGCTACGATTGAACGCTTCATAGTTTCTCCGCCATTGTTCCCATGGGAACGAACCCAAGGTAATCACGACGGGACGGCCTCGTAAAGAGGCGGACGCCAATGAGACGCGATTCGAGCGAGAATTCCTGGTCCTATTCGATCAAATCCCTGTCCTTAACGCCAAGGAGTCATTACCCTTGAAGCAGTGAGGTTGATATGTCGAAAACGTTCAAGGCCATTCAGTTTGACGCTTATGGCGGTCCTGAGGTCCTTCAGCTGCGCAGCGTGCCGCTTCCGGTTCCGGGCGCGGGCGAGGTGCTGGTCAAGGTTCGGTTTTCCGGTGTGAATCCCATCGATTGGAAGCTTCGCAGCGGGGCCTACCACGCTTTCAGGCCCGTCACCTTTCCCGGCACGCCCGGCCTCGACGTGTCGGGCGTGATTCAGGCCGTGGGCCCCGGGGTCACGACCTTGAAGCAGGGACAGGCCGTCCTGGGCGTGGCCATGGGAAGCTGCGCCGAGTTTGCCCTGGCCAAGGCGGCCGACCTGGTCGCCAAGCCCGAGAAGCTTTCGTTTGCGGACGCAGCTTCGCTGCCCGTGGGCGCACTCACCGCCTGGGCGCTCGTGGAGGGCGCCGGCGTCGTGGCCGGCCAGACCGTGCTGGTTCAAGGCGCTGCCGGCGGCGTGGGCCTGTTTGCGCTTCAGTTCGCCAAGCTCAAGGTCGCGCACGTGGTCGGCACCTCGTCCACCGCCAACGTGGAGTTTGTGAAGCAGCTGGGCGCTGACGAAGCGCTCGACTACTCCAAGGGGCCCGTCGCGAAGAAGGACTTCGACGTCGTCATCGACACGGTGGGCGGCGCGGTTCTCGAGAGTTCTTACGAGCTGTTGAAGGCCGGGGGTGTTCTGGTGACCCCGGCTGGACAACCGTCGGAAGAGAAGGCGAAGGCCCACGGGGTGACGGCGAAGAACGTCGGCCGGGGTGCGCTCCCGCTGCTAGCCCACATTGCCGAGCTGGTTGCCGAGAAGAAGGTGGTCACCGAGATCCAGAAGGTGTTTGCCCTCAAGGACGCGGCCAAGGCGCACGAACTGAGCCAAGGCGGGCACGGGCGGGGGCGGATTCTGATCAAGCTCTGATTCTTGACCTGCCCAAACCCTTAAAATCGGTTAAGATCAACGGACCGCCCCCCTTCGGACGGATAGGAGAGGCCCATGAGAATCGAAAATGTCCCCGAGAAGCTTCAGAAGAAGCCCGCGTCCGGAACCTGGCTTCAGTATTGGGAAACCAACGCCAAGAAAGTGGCGTCCAAGTGTTCGGTCATCGGTTGCGAAACCCCTGCCAGCCTGGGCGCTCAGGTCGTGAAGCCAAGCATGGGGCCGGTTGCCTTCATCGTACCCCTGTGCGCCGTCCACGCCGGAAAGGTCAAAGAAGCCATGGACGTGGCCGAGAGCACCGTCTTCGTCTTGGCAAAGAAATAGAGGAGTACCTTTCGGCGAGTGGCGGCGCTATTTGAACGACAGTTCTTCGGCGCCGTCCCATTCGGGAGGATTGACCGCGTAATCGTGAACCCGCTTCAGGTGCCTTTGGCACAGGGTGTCGTCGGGTTTCAGGGCGAGGGCCCGGTCCAGCCAGTCCAAGGCGGTCAGCCAGTTCCCGATCTTGACCATTTTGAGGCCCTTTTCGTAGGCGTCGAGAAAGCCCGGGGTCTCGGCATCAGAACGGGCAACGACCGTGTAGAACGTAGTCGCTGTTTTCTTGCCCTTCACCTTGGCCCTGTCGACGGTGCGCAGCACGGGGGCGGTTTCAGGGTTCAACGACGCCCTCAGGCCGTCGGAAAGCAGAATTTCGGTTTGGTAGTGTTTATTCAGCGATTCCAGCCGGGCGGCGAGGTTCACCGCGTCGCCTATGGCCGTGTAGTCAAACGAATCGGTCGACCCGATGTTCCCCACGATGGAAAGACCCTCGTTGAGGCCGATGCCAACCCGGCACCCTTCGGGCGGAAGGACGATGCCCGGATGCTCGAGGTGCTTGAGGGCTGCGGCAATCTCCATGGCCGCCGCCAAGGCCCTGTCGGCGTTGTCGAGGTAGCTCACCGGAGCGCCGAACAGGGCAAAGACCGCGTCGCCGATGTACTTGTTGATGAACCCGCCGTGTTTGCGGATGATGTCCGAGTACAGTTGAAAGTGGCGGTTGAGAAATTCAACGATGGCCTGCGGTTCGTTGTGCTCCAGATAAAATCCAAAGTCACGCACGTGGGAGAAGAAGGCCACAACCCGCCGTTTCTCCCCGGTCAGAAGCGCTGTCGTTGACTTCTTGCGCATGAGGCTGCCGATGACTTCGGGCGGCAGGAAACGCGAAAACACCCTGTGAATCCCTTCAACCTCGGCCTCCTCCCGGCCCAGGCGTTCCAAGGCCTCAAGAAACGGGGTGACTTCGGTCGAGGACCCTCCCGGCAAGCCGTCCGCCTGAGCGCGGGCGGCCTCGAGGGTCGCCGCTTGCGACACCACCGTGAACAGGTGGCCGAAGGGCGAAGCGTCGGCGGGACCAAGCCGCCGGCCCGCGGTCCAGTCCCTCACCGCGAGCGCCCACTGATTCTGCTCGTCGGAGCGTTCCCCCGGGGCGCCGCCCTCGTTCCAACGGGCGGCCATCGCTGCCAGGGTCTCATCGTCTTTGACGCCCGAGGGCACGGCCAGCTCGGCGAGAAGGAATTCAACCGCAGCGTTTGTGACGTCGAGCACGGCAAACGCGCTACCCGCCGACCCAAAGCGGCGCTGCAAAGAGGTCAGCAGTTCCAGGCCTTCCCAATCCCGCCACGAGGGGTTCACGACAACGGCGTCGGGCGTCTCTTCACCGGGGCCGGCCACAATCCATTCGGGTCCAAGGACCGCCCTCAACCGAGCCGCGAGCAGTTGGGAGTCGTCGAGCAAAAGCAGCCGTCTCATGGCGGCGACCCGAGGGTGAAGATGTGGTCCTCGGTCCGCGTCTGGTCTGGCGGCGACAGGTCAACCAACCCCAGTTCGGGGTCGGTCACCGCTTCGGCCACCGCTTGGCTCATCAGCATTCCCACGCGGTAGTGCTTGGTTTCCCCTTCAAGCTCCTCGGCACGATCGATGACGTCTCCGATGACGGTGTAGGCCATCTTTTCCGTTGAGCCGATGGAGCCCGCGACGGCTTCACCCATGTGCAGGCCGACGCCAATGCCGTAGCGCCCTTGGCTGAGGACCACCGACGAGACGTCGACCCGGGGAAGTTCCAGCAGCATGTCCCGGGCGGCTCTAACGGCCCGGTTGCATGCCTCCGAGGGTTGCTCATCGGCGTCGAAAACCGCGACGATGGCATCGCCGATGAACTTGTCGATCACGCCGCCGTGGGCAGAAATGCGGGCCACCATCGCCTGGAAATGCCGGTTCAAGAACCTGACGACGGCCTCGGCTCCGTTCTGCTCGGTGATCGCCGTGAACGACCGGATGTCCGAAAACAGGATGACGACTCTGGCCTTCCGGGCCGCCGTGCCTTTGGCCTGCCGCTGTTCGTCCAGCAGCCTCTGGATAACGGGTTCAGGAAGGAACTTGGCGAACAGGGTGAGCAGACCTCCCCGGCGTTCCTCAAGGTCCCGAGCCTGGAACGACCTCGACAGCACCGCGCCGAAAAACGGGAGCAGGCTGGTCAGCCGTTCGGCCACGGTGGGGTTGAAGTAGTGGTTTCGCGTGCTTCCGAAGTGGACCAGACCGACCGAGGCGCCGTCGGGGTCCTGGAGGGGGAAGCAGGCGTACGAGCTCACAGGTTTGGTGTCCCGCCGCTGGTCGCTGAACGGAGCCTGGGAGCAATAGAGGCGCTCGAGGTTTTCGAGGTCGGCAAACCTGTCCTTGAGGACGATGTCCTGTTTGCAGAACTTCAAGAAATACTCGAATTCGGGCTCGGTGACCGACGGATTGAGGCACACCAGCAGCTGAAGGGAGCCGGCTGCCCTGCGGCTCACCACGAAGACGTCGAGGTCGGCAAAGAAGGCCAGGGTCTTCCACAGGTGGCCCACCAAGGCCTTCGGGTCACCCATGTGAAGAATCGCCCGCGAAAGGAGGTAGCGGCCCGATTCCAGGAACACCTCTTCGGGGCGGGCCGTCTGCATCACGGGGACTTCAAGAGGAGCCGGGCCGTGTGGTCCAGCAACTCCTGCCTCGAAAAATTGGACTTCTCCAGAAAGACGGTCACGTCCTTGGACCGCAGCGAGGCCTCGGCCTCGGGGTTGTCACCCCTCAGGGCGATGACCGGGGTCTTGAGGTACTCGGGCTTCTTCCGCAGGTTCTCGACGAAGGTAGGTCCGTCCATCCTGGGCATGGCCTGGTCAGTGATGATCAGGTGGAAGTGCCTGTCCTCGACGGCCTCCATGGCCTCGATGCCGTCGCCGGCGGCCTCGACGTTGTACCGGGCGTCCCGGAGCACCTGCACCAGGGTCTGCCGCGAAGTGGGGCCATCGTCGACGACAAGGATGTTCTTGTACTCGAGCCTGTCGGGCGAATACCTGTCGCGGAATTCCAACGACCGAAGCCGCCTCAGGTGGACCAGGACGGCCGGCAGGTGCAAGATAGGAACCAAGTTGAATTTCTCGTCGTACACCACCCCGGTCACTTCGTTCATGCCGGAAAGGGAATCGGGCAGCGCCTTGTACGAAAGGGCCGCGTGGCGGAGGATGGAGTCCACCACCAGTCCGAAGGTTTCCCCCAGCAACTCGACCACGACCATCTGCTCCACGGGCTTCTGAACCGATTCCTTTCCTGCCAGCGCGCTGGCCAGGGGCAGGATGGGGACGACGAGGTCGCGGATTCTGTATCCGGCACCGTTGGGAAGGCTGATCAAGTCCGCACGCGAGAACAGGACGATTTCCTTCACGAAGACCGAGGAAACGAAGAACCGCTCACCGCCGGCTTGGAGGAAGAACCCTTGGACCAGCGACGCCGACGCCGGGAACTGCAGGGTAAAAACTGTTCCCTTGCCCGGCTCGGTGGCGACGCTGATTCGGCCCTGGAGCCGGTCCAGGGCGTTCTTGACAGCTTCCAGCCCCAGTCCCCGGCCCGAGACTTCGCGTGTTTCTTGAGCGGCGGCAGTGACCCCGGGCTTGAAAAGGTAGCCCAAGAGCTGCCCCACCGACATGACCTCGAGCTCCTCGTGCTCCATAGGGAAGGCCGCCTGGGCCGAGCGCCGGATCTGGGCGGCGTCGACGCCTTGGCCGTCGTCACGGACCTCGATGCTGATCGAGCTGCGGTCGCTGCGGCACACGATGTCGATTCTTCCCCGGGGGTCCTTGCCGACGGAAGTTCTGGCTTCGGGTGTCTCGACACCGTGAACCAAGGCGTTGCGCACCAGCTCGAGCAGGGGGGCCTGAACCTTGTTCAAGAGCGAGCGCTCCAACTGGGTGGCATGATTGGTAACGACCACTTCGGCCTTGGGCGACGCGGCCAGCGCTTTCCACTCGGGTCCATCGAGCTGAAAAGGCACCATCCGGAACCGGGCCAGTTCTTCCTGGAACTGAAAGGCCACGCGGTCAAGGGCCGTGATATCGTCCTTGAACCCCTGATCGAGCCGCTGAAGGTCCTTGACCAGCAGTTCCGCCGGACCCTCCAGGGTCTGATTCTTCAGATCGGAGGCCAGGCCGTGGGCCGTGACCAGCAGCCCCTGGAGCACATCCGAGTGCTTTTTCAGCTGAAACTGGCGGACAATCACGGCGTCGAGCCTCTGGGCCAGCCCGTCGAGCTTCTGCAGCGCAATGGTGACCGCCTCGTCCCCCGTGCCCAAGTCCTTGGAGGAATCCTGTGTTTCGGATTTTTGGGCTCTCGGGGCCGCCAACGAAAGGTCCTGGAGTCCGAAGGCCTCCCGGGCCTCGATCTGAAGCACCACCGTCTGGATTCGCTCTCGAGGGATGGAAACGCGGCTCTCGCCTTCGGGGTCTGCGGTTAGGGCGTCAAGGTACTCCAGAAGAAGAAACAGAAACTGAAGGTGGGCGGGGCTGACTCTGATGTGCCCGTCCCTGACGGCTCGAGGCACGCTCAGCATGGCCTCAAGGACAAACAGGAAGGCCGGGAACGACGCCTGCCGGGCTTCGCCTTCGAGGAATTCGAGGGAATCGCCGACCCGGCCCCACACAAGCGCGTCGTCGGCGTTGTGCGACAGGTGCCCCAGGAGCCTCCTCAAGGCAGCCAGCCGTCCGCCCACGGTCGAAACGAACAGCGGTCCTAGGTCCTTGCCGTCCACTCTAACCCCCCTTGTTTCCACGGCGCTGCGGGCGAACTTTTTTTGGTCAGGACAAAGTTTCCGTCGATCTCCTTCAATTCCATTTCATCGTCCTGAAAGAACGGCACTTCGGCCTTGGCCAGCACCAGCACCCCGTCGGGCGAGAGCTTGTCCACGATCTTGCGGTAGATGACCGGACGCTCGCCCATGGGGACGTACAGCATCATGTTCCTCAGAAAGATAAAGTCGAACGTTCCTGGAACGGATGCCAGCGAATCGGTGATCAAGTTGACCTCCCGCTTGGGGATCAGCGCAAGAAGGGCGGGGCTGATCTGAACCGCCGCCTCGTCCTTGGTCATGAAGGGGTCAAGCAGGTGATGGAACTGCCTTCCATCGGCCCGAAACGAGGCGGGCCGAAACGAGCCCGCCTCAAACCGTTCAAGGGCCCGCGGGTTGATATCGGACGCCCAGACCTGGTGGCGGCACGATTCGGGTCCCAGGCCCCAGACGTCGGCCAGCACAAGAAGAAGCGAGAGCCCCTCCTCGCCCGAAGCGCAGGCGGCGCTCCACAGCCGTGGCATCCGTCCGTGGGTGGCCCGGAAGGCCGGGAGCAGGCGGCGGCGCAGAAGCTCAAACTGCGATCCGTCGCGGAAGAAGTAGGTCTCGTTGACGGTCGCGGCGTCGAGGAGGTCGGCGCGCTCCGGACCGCCGGCTTCGATCACCGACGCATAGAGCTCCCAGGTGAGGCCCGAAGCCTCGAGCTTCTCGTCGAGAAACAACGACAAGGCCTCAAACTGAGTCTCGCGGATCGACAGTCCCCAGTTCCGCTTCAACCAGAGCAGGAGCGCTTGGAAATCCTGGGGCCGTCTCACAGACGCCCCCTCGATGCCACCAGCGACAAGAGCCGGGGACCGATTTCGTCGAGCGGGAGGACCTGGCTGGCGGCGCCCATTTCCCAGGCCGCCTTGGGCATGCCCCACACGGTGGAAGTCGCTTCGTCTTGGACCAGAGTCAAGCCGCCAGAGTCGAGGATCGACCGGCATCCCCGGGCCCCATCCGAGCCTATCCCCGTCAGAAGAACTCCCACCGTGCCTGAGCCAAAATGGTCCGCCGCCGAAGTGAACAGCCGGTCCACGGCGGGCTTTTGGCTGAAGACCTTGGGTCCGTCGTCGAGGACAAACCGCTGGTCGGCGCAGACAAGATGGAAGCCCGTGGGCGCCACGATGACCTCTCCTGGGACCGGCGAGTCGCCGTCCCTGGCCAAGTGGACGTTCAAGCTGGTGTTGCCCTTGAGCCAGTCGGCGTAACCGGCCTCGTAACCCGAATCGATGTGCTGCACCAGCGCGATGGGGCAGGGAAAGTCCTTGGGGAGGCCTTCAAGGACGCGCTTGGTCGCGGCAGGCCCCCCCGTGGAGGCCCCCAAGACCACGAGGCGAACAGGCCCCGTCCCGTTCAGCGCATCCGGCGCGTGGTGGCCCGTTACCTCGAGCTCTGCGAACAACTGCGTCAGGCCCGGAACCTGGGCCCGGGAGTAGTCTTCCATCGACGCCTTTGCAAAGTCGGCCTTCTCAATCCTCGTCAGGTTCGCGACCGGGCCGCGGGTCCGGGGCGCCGCGGGTGACTCCAGCAACACGAGATGGAAGGCTCCGGTGCCGGCGGTCCGGATCATGGACTCGGTGTGGTCGCCCATCCCTTCGTCCCACAGAACCACCTGGGGACCGTGCTCGCTCAAGAGTCGGTCCACCGAAAGAACGCTTCCGGTTTCAAAGAAGGTCTTGTGCCCAGGCACCTGCGAAAGCAGGTCCTTCATCGCCGAGCGCTGGACGGCCGAGGCCGACACGATGAGAACCGTCATGAAGCCCTCACCGGCGCCCCGTCCCCTAGCAGGCTGGGAAGGTCAAGAAGGTACTGAACCTTGGGGCCGGCGAACCGCACAGCGGTGACTCCCCGCCTCATGAGCCTCTCCCTGATCAGGAAGGGCAGGAGCCGGAAATCGGAGAAGGGGTAGGAGGCTACGAAGGATTCGGAGCCGACCCGCAGGGCTGTCAGATCGTCGGCTGGGACTCGGCTTCGCCCGGGGAAGATCCGGTCAGTGGCACAGATGAGGGAAAGCCCCGAGTTTTGGGTCGAAATCGCGGGAAATAGAGTCCTGAGGCTTACCGCAAGGTCGAGTTCAGGCAGCAGGGAAGGCCCAAACCTGACCCTGCCGTCCTCGACCACCCGCATGGTGCTGGCCACGAACTCGTCCTTGGGGCAAAGAAAGTCACACTCGCGGTAGGGCATAACCAGGAAATCAGGCATGGACTGCCTTCTTCACAGCCTCGATGACGGCCAGGTCGTCGAGGATAAGGACTTGCTGCTCCCGGTACCCGATGGTGCCCCGCACGAAGCCGTCAAGACCTTCCAGGGTGGCCGCCAGCTTCGCGATGTTGGCCTCGGGCACCGCCAGGATGTCCTGCACCTCGTCGATGAGAAAGGCCATCTTGCTGATGTGCGGTTTCAAGAACAGGAAGGCCCGCCCCTCCAGGAGCCGCTGGTGAAACAGGCATTCCAAGTCGATCACCGTCACAGGTTCACCAAGGCGGTTGACCAGGCCCCTGACGTACGGGGGCAGAAAGGGCAGATAATGGATCTGCTGGTCCCTCAGAATTTCCTGGACGTCCTGGGCCGGCAGCGCGTACAGCGACGCCCCGATGCGGAAGAAGATGAACTTGGTCAGTTCCTCGACCGCCCGGGAGCCCTCGGGGTCGGTTCCGGCCTGGTCGAGAATTCGCTCTGTGATCTCGCCTTGGTCCATCTCAGCCCTCAAATCGCTTGAGCAGCGCGGTGAGTTTGCCCGCCATCTGCCTCAGTTCCTCGGTCGTCGAAGCGGTTCCTTTCGTGGCCACGACGAAGTTGTCGATGCCCTGCGAGATCTGCTTGATGGCAATGACGATCTGGTCGAACGACTCGACCTGCTGCCGGACCGAAAGGGCGATCTGCTGGGTCGAAGCGTTGGAGATGTCGGCCGAACTCGAAATGTCCTCGAAGAGCTTGCTCATCCTCAGCGACAGCTCCTTGCCCTGCTTGATCTGCTCTGTCCCTTGTTCGGACGAAAGCAGGAGGGAGTCGGAGGAACGGGCGATCTCCTGGATGCGGACCTTGATCTCGCTCGTCGAATTGACGGTGCTGTCGGCGAGGCGCCGGATTTCCGAGGCGACAATCTGAAAGTTCTTGCCCGCGTCGCCGGCGCTGGAGGCCTCGAGCTCGGCGTTGAACGCGATGATCTTCGTCTGGTCGGCGATGCTGTTGATCATGTTCACGATGTCCCAGATGCTCGTGATCTTCTCGTTGAGGAAGTTGATTCCCTTGATCGTCTTCTCGTTGGCTTCGTGGATTTCTCCCATCTTGCCGATGTTTTCCTGGACGGCGACGAAGCCTTCCTGGACGCTGCTCTTGGTGTCGGTGGTGATGCGCCCGACCTCGCCTACCCGGGCTGCGATGTTCTTCGAAAGGCTGTCGGTGTCTTCGATGGTCGATGCGATCTCTTTGACGGCGGCCGCCTGCTCGTTGGCGGTTGCGTTGATCTCCTGGTTCGACGAGGAAAGGCCCTGGACCATCCCCGAAATCTCCTTGGAGTCGGTGTCGATGCGGTGGAGCAGATCTTCGAGCATCTCAAGCAATTGGTTGAAGTAGCCTCCCAGTTCTCCCACTTCGTCCTTCGACGTGACCGCAATCCGGCGGCTGAAGCCCTTGGGTCCTTGGGCGGAATCGGCCCGGCCCGAGGCGATGTCGCCGGCCAGGAGGCCGATGGTCTTCAGCGGCCTGACGATCGACCTCGAGATGAAGAAGCCGATCAGGATCGACACGAGCACGCCCACGCCGATCAGGAGGGGAAGAAGGAGCCTCATGGTCCCCGTTTCCTTGCTGGTGCGGTCCGCAAAGGTCTTGGCGTACCCTTCGTTGTCCTTGGTGATCTTGCCGATGAGAGCCCTGATGTCCCTTTCCGTATTCCGGACATCGCCCCCGAGAAGCGCCTTGAGGTCGTCGGGCTTCTTCTGATCCGCCAGGGCGTAGATCTTCTTGATTTCGGTTCCATATTGGCCGACCAAGGCATCGAGCTGGGCCGCGTCGGCCTTGCCCGCATCGTTGAACAGAGTGTCGAGGTAGCTGCTGGCGCTGGCCGAGTACTGGTTCTGGAGGTCGGCGATCGACGTCTGCGTGGCCGCAGCCGCCTGGGCGTCGGCCGAGCGCGTGTACTCCCGGATGCTGACCCGGATGCGGGAGAAGGCGTCCTGCATGTCGATCAGATCGACGAGTCCCAGAGTGCTCTTCTGATATTCGTTGAGAGCCGCGTCTGAGAACTGAAGGGCATAGACCATTCCAGCGGTTGCAATGGCGCCCCCCAGAATTGAAACCGAAAGGAAACCGGTGAGCAGCCTCGCGAATATTTTCATCTTTGTTCCTCGAATACCCCTACTCTAGGCGGAATAAACCCGCCACGCAATTCCTCGGTGAGCATTTTCACGCGGTTCCTTGGGCAGAGCCGAGGGACCACTGGCGGCGGACCTCGAGGCTGCGCTAGAATTGAGGGCAAAACCGACGCGACTGCACAGGGAGCGGCCGGACGGGGAGGTAGAAAATGAAACCATGGCTAGGACTGTTCACCTTGTTGCTGCTTGTCGGATGTGCGTCGACGTGGGTGGACCCACGCCTCAATCTGAGGAACAGCCGGATCATCGTGAACTGCGTCGATGACCCGTTGGGGTTTGGTCCGAGCATAGTGCACGCCTTCAACGCCGAAGGGGTGGAGTCCGAGCCTTTCGACGCCAAGGTCTCCGGGGACCTCGTGCTCAAGGTGGAGTACCGTTTCGTCAGGTCCAACAGCGGCATCAGCACGGTCAACTGGGTAAGGGCCCAGATGGTTGACCCCCGATACCGCTCGGTCGAAGCCCGCTACGCCTGGGAAGGACAGGGGCTATCGGCAGCCGTCGCCGCCCAGAACCTGGTAGAAGCTCTGACCGCACGGTGACGGCACCGACCCGGCACGGCACCCGCGGGGTCGTGGAGCCCAAGAGGGTGAAGTGGCTGGGCGCCCGGGCGCTCAACGTCTGGCCTTCAGGGACCAAGGGAGCAAGACAATGGAAAAGCGAACTCTAGGAAGGAGCGGATTGACGGTGTCGGCCCTTGGTTTGGGTTGCATGGGCATGAGCACGGCCTACGGGCCCGCCGATGATAAGGAGGCCATCGCCACCCTCCATCGGGCCCTGCACCTGGGGTGCACGTTTTTCGACACCGCCGAGGTCTACGGGCCCTTCGTCAACGAGGAGCTTCTGGGCCGGGAACTGCGGTCGGTCCGCTCGTCCATCGTCCTGTCCACGAAATTCGGGTTCAAGTTCGAAGACGGGAAGCGGGTGGGCGGTGAACGCGACAGCCGCCCTGCGAGCATCCGCAGGGCCGTTGAAGGCTCGCTTCGGAGGCTCCAGACCGACCACATCGATCTGTTGTTTCAGCATAGAGTAGACAAGAACGTCCCCATCGAAGACGTGGCCGCGACGGTGGCCACGCTGGTCCAAGAAGGCAAAGTCCTGCACTTCGGTTTGTGCGAGGCCTCGGCTTCGACCATCCGCCGCGCTCACTCGGTATTCCCCGTGACGGCCCTCCAAAGCGAGTACTCCCTCTGGGAAAGGAACATCGAGACCGAGATTCTTCCCACGCTTCGCGAGCTAGGGATCGGCCTTGTGCCGTTTTCGCCGCTCGGCCGGGGCTTCCTGACGGGCGCCGCCCGCCGCGCCGAGGAGTACACCGAGGGCGATACCAGGCGGGGCGACCCCAGGTACCAAGGGACCAACTTTGAAAAGAACATGGCGGCCGCTGCGGGCGTGAGGGCGATGGCCCGCGCCCTAGGGATCAGCCCGAGCCAACTCGCCTTGAGCTGGGTTTTGAGCAAGGGTGGCGACGTGGTTCCCATCCCGGGAACCAAACGGGTCCGGTACCTTGAGGAGAATATGGCCGCCTTGAGAGTAGTCTTGACGCCCCAGCAACTGAATGAGCTTGACGAGGCCCTGAAGCCGGGCACAGTGACCGGTGAGAGGTTTGGGCCCGCCGGTCTCGAGATGCTTGATACCTGAAGCTTGACAACGAGAAGGCCTCCGCTTAACCGCCGCCCAATTTCGATTGACGCGGGTGCAAACCAAGAGTAATATGGCAACGTTGCCCTATGAAGCCAACTTCCGTTCCTTCCGCCACTATGGACGACGTCGCCCAGCGCGCGGGTGTGGGTTTGGCCACCGTCGGCCGAGTCCTCCACAACAAGGGCTACGTGTCGCCGGCCACCCGCCGCGCCGTCGAAGACGCCATCCGCGACCTCAAGTACGTTCCCAACCTGGTGGCCCGGAGCCTCAAGCGGCGCGAGAGCCGGCTGTGGGGCCACTTGACCGTATTCAGCCCCAACCAGCTGTTCGCCGGAATCAGCGCCGGGGTGGAGGCGGCCGCAGCGGCAGCCGGGTACAGGCTGTCGACCGTCACCACCCTCCGCGATACGACGCCTTTGGCTGACCAGCTGAGGGACTTGGTCGAGCAGCAGGTGGAGGGCCTCATCGTGACCTCGCACGTGGGGGTCGGCGCCGAACTGCTGGAACCGGCGGTCCGGGCCGGCATCCCCGTGGTCATGATCGAACGGACTCTTCGCCTGCCGGGGGTGGACCGCGTCGTGGTCAGGGACTTCCGCGGCGCCTTCGATGCAGTCGGCTCGCTGCTGGCGGCGGGCCACCGGCGGATCGGGTTCGTGGGCCTGAGGCCGGTGCCTGACGTGGAAACGCGCAGGTGGGAAGGGTACTGCCGGGCGCTGAAGGTCGTCGGCCTTGGGGTGCAGGCCGAGCTCGCGGCCTTCGCTGACAACTACGAAGCCGACCAAGGGTACGCGGCCTTCGGCCGACTCCTTGACGGCGGCGGGCCCACGGCGGTCTTCTTCACTTCGGACGTGCTGGCGGCCGGCGCGCTCCAGTGGGCTTACGAGCACGGCCTGAGGGTGCCCTCCGACGTTTCGATGGTCGGCTACGACAACACCCTGGCGGCGTTCCTGGCGCCGGCGCTGAACTCGATGGGCCTTCCGTTGGCGGAAATCGGCCAGCACGCCGCCCGCCTGTTGCTGTCACGCCGGGCTGATCCCGGGCTGCGGCCCAGGACCCTGGGGGTCTCGCCCGTGATGGTGGACCGGGGAACTGTCAAAGGGTGGCCCACTTGAGGGTGAACCTCAGTGTTGTTCTGTGTTTTGTGGCAACGTTGCCAAGGAGGATCTATGTCCGTAAGAATCGGAATTCTCGGGTGTGGGATGATCACCCAGGTTCGTCACGCCCCCGAATACGCCCGGGACCCCCGGGCCGAGATCGCCTTGGTCTGGGACCTCGACCTGGCCCGGGCCAAGCAGCTGGCCGACAAGTACGGCGCGGCGGTGGCCGACAGTCCCGAGGCCCTTTGGGGGTCCAGCCGCGTCGATGCTGTGAGCGTGTGCACGCCCAACCACTTCCACGGCCCGCAGACCCTGGCCGCACTAGCGGCGGGCAAGCACGTGCTTTGCGAGAAACCCATGGCCTCGGGCCTCGATGAGGCCCGCTCCATGGTGGAGGCCGCCCGCAAGGCGAACAGGCTCCTGATGCTGGGCCACAACCAGAGGTTTGCCCCAGCGCACCAGGCCGGCCGCAGCCTCATCGCCGCGGGAGCGATCGGCAGGATCCTCTCGTTTCGCAGCCACTACCGCCACGGCGGGCCCGAGAAGTGGGGGGTGAACAAGACCGCGGCCACCTGGTTCTTCGACAAGACCCGCACCCGCTACGGCGTGCTCGGCGACCTGGGCACCCACAAGATCGATCTGGTCAGGTTCCTCACAGGCCAGGACGTTGCTGCCGTGCAGGCGTGGCTGGGCACGGTGCACAAGACCAAGGTCGACGGCACCCCCATCGATCTGGAGGACGAGGCGACGATTCGGCTCAGGATGGCGTCGGGCCTAGTGGGTACCGTGGACGTCAGTTGGTGCCATTACGGCCTGCAAGACAACGTGACTGTGGTCAACGGCGACAAGGGCGTCCTCACGATGAACCCCGAGGACCCGTCGTCCCTCGTCCTTGAGACGGCCGACGGCGTCCTGCAGCGGCAGACGTTCGGTCACCCCTGGGGGTCTGCCCAAGATGGGTCGGGGGTGATCCGCGAGTTCCTCGACGCCCTCGAAGCCGGCCGGCAGCCGCTGGTCACCGGTCTCGACGGCCTGGCGGCGGTGGAGGTCATCGAGGCGTCGATCACCTCGGCGGCCAGCGGCACCTGGCAGGACGTGCGCCATGGGCTTTAGCCCCGTCTTCCAAATTTGCCTGGTCGTCCCCGACGCCGACCAGGCCGCCCGGGACTGGGCCGCGGCGCTGAAGGTGCCCGCGCCCGAAGTCCGCACCGTGTTCTCGGGCAAGATTGAACACGTCAGCTGGGGGGAGCCGGCCGACTACCGCGATTTGCGCGTTGCCCTGATTCCCCTCGGCCCGTGGACTCTCGAGCTGCTTCAACCCGGACCGGGGCCCAGTCCCTGGAGGGCCTTCCTCGACCGCCACGGCCCCGGCGTGTTCCACTTCTGCGTCGACGACACGACCCTTGGTCTGCCCCTGCCGCCGGCCTACCACGTGGGAACCTTCGAGGCGGGCCGGTACGCCTACCACGACATGCTGGCACGACTGGGCGTGGAGTTGAGCGTCCGCACGATGGCGCCCCAGACTCCGGTGCGACACCAGGTGATCTTCGATTTGCGATGGAGAGAGGGGAGCGACGAGGCCCGCCGGTTCCTAGCAGACGGCGCGAGGATTCTGTCAGCCATTCCGGGCGTCACCAACTTCTCGGCGCGAAGGCAGGTCAGCAAGAAGAACGACTACACTTACTGCTTCTCGATGGACTTCGACGGCGCCCAGGCGTACCAGGCCTACAACGGCCACCCTGCCCATGTGGCCTTCGTCCGCGACCGGTGGGAAGCCGAAGTGACGCGGTTCCTCGAAATCGACACGGAGGGTCTTTGAAGCAAGCGCACGGGAATCCTCAGACGGTGATGACCTTGCGACCGATCATGCTGGTCACCCGTGGCTTTACACCACTCCTTCCAGGGAAGCAGCTCGACCCTGGGCTCCTTGCCGAACAAGCGGTAGAGGGCCTCGGCCAGTCCCACCAGGGTGACGGCCTCGGCCCCGGTAGCGTGGAAACTCTCCCCCAGGGCAAGGGTCCTGTGCTTCAGAGCCTTGAATAACACCTGGGCCACGTCGTCGGCGTGCACGTGGTAAAGGGTTTCCATCCCGAAGTTGGGGAGCTGGATGGCCTCTCCCCGTCCAATCTTTTGGAAGACCAGGGGGTCTGTATTGCCAGCAGGATTGATGATGGACCAGCCCGGCCCCGAAATCTGACCCGGCATGACGACGGTCTCGGGAAAGCCCTCGAGGCGGTGACATCGGTGAAGGTACGCCTCGCTCAGGGCCTTTTGGGTACCGTACTCGTCGAGGGGAAACCGGGGAACGTCCTCCCGGATGGGCAGGAACGTGGCCTTTCCATGCGCCCAAATGGACGAGCAGTACACGTAGTGGGATAAGTTGGTGTTCTTGAGCGCCGCCACCTTACGTTCGAAGGCGGGTTCGGTTTCGCGGTCAAGGACCACGCTCTCCACCTCCCGCCAAAGCGGGTCGGGAGCGTACGGCGTCCGGGCTGCCCGACTGACATTGACGACGTGGTAGCCGGCCCTCACGAGCTGGGGGACCAGGTAGGTGCCGATGTGGCCCGAGCGACCCAAAACGGCTGCTTTCATCGGCCTCCTCCTCGGAGGTCCATCGTAGCGCCTTCCCAAGGTGGGAGCCAAGAGCCTGTTTCGCGACGGACCGGGAAGGCGGCCTCGGAGGAGCTCAACACGCCCGAGGAGTCTGAGTCTTTTCTGGAATGCCTGAGCGCCGACGAACAAACGGCGATGAACGCTTTCCTTGACAAGCTGATCCATGCGCTTGAGGAGCAGGTGGGCGCCGACGAAATGGAACTGCCCTTCGGTCCCCGCCACCGCGGCCGGGGGCCCGGCGGTGAGCACGGCCCCCACGGGGAACGCGGACCCTTCGGCTGGTCCCGTGGACCACACCAGCATCACCGCGGCTTCAACCCTTGACTGCTCCCGCCGACAGGCCTTTGACCAGGAACCGTTGGGCCGCCGTCGCGAAGATCAGCGGGGGGAGCACCGACAGGAACACCGCTGCGGAGATGTCCCCCCAGCGGACGCCGTAGCTGGTGACGAAGTTGGCGGCTCCCACGGTGACAGGCGTGGCGTTGCTCGACGACAGGACCACGGCGAACAAGTAGTCCGACCACGTGAACAAGAAGGTCAGGACGCCCACGGCAGCCATTCCCGGGCCCAGAAGGGGGAGGATGATCCGCGAGACGATGCGCCAGATCGAGGCTCCGTCGACGGTGGCCGCCTCCTCGATCTCAATCGGCACCTCTCGGATCGCGTCGCAGAACAGCAAAAGCGCCAGGGTCATGTTCAAGAACGTGTTGGCCAGGATGAGGCTGATGGGCTTGTCGATCATGTCGTAGGCAGTGAACAGCTTGTAGAAGGGGACCACAAAAAAGATGGCGGGCGTGATGCGCAGGGCGACGGCGAGCCTGGGCAGCCAGGGGCCCCCGAACCCGAGCCGGACGATGGCGTAGGCCGCAGGGAAGGCGACAACGATGGTGAGGAGCACTGTCGAGAGCGAAATCACGACGCTGTTCCGAAAGAAGCTGGGAAAGTCGTACCCGGCGGCGCCCAGGGCGTTGCCGAAATGCCTCAGGCCCAGATCGAACTCCCAGACAAAGGGGCCCGACAGGATGGCGTTGTCGGTGCGCACCGAGGTGTAGATGGCTCCGAGGAGCGGGGTAACGAACACCAGAACCACAAAGGCCGCGACGGCCGTTACCAGCAGTGCTTTCTTGGTCATTTTGCGGCTCCCTGAATGTTGAATTGGCGGATGATTGTCGGCATGAAGGGGACGAGCAGGACGACGATCACCACGGCGGCAGCCGAGGCCAGACCGAAGTCGCCGTAGACAAAGGCCGCCTTGTAAATGTAGATGCCCACCGTCTGTGTGCTGGTCCCCGGTCCCCCTCCTGTCATGATGTAAATCAGGTCAAACGTCCTGAGGGAGTCCAGGAGGCGAAGAAGGAAGACGATGAAAAGCGACGCCCGCAGTATGGGCAGGGTGATGCGAAACAGCGTTTGCACCGACGAGGCCCCGTCGATGGCCGCTGACTCGTAGACCTCCTTGGGCATCGACTGAAGCGACGAATAACAAAGAAGGAACGCGAAGGCCGTGTACTCGATCAGGTCGAGCACGGTGAGGGTCGCGAAAATGCTGCCCTGGGCGAAGAGGGAAACATCGAGACCGACGAGTTTGAGGAGGCCCGGGACGACGCCGATGTTTTCGTTGAGGATCAGCCGGAACATCACGGCCAGGAGCGCCGGAGCGATCATGATGGGCACCAAGATCAGCGAAAACAGCAGCTTCTTGGCCGGAAACTTGCGGTCGAACAGCAGCGCCAGGGCAAAGCCCAGCAGCAGCTCGATCGAAGTTACAGTGAGGGCGTACCCAATGGTGAAGCCCAGAGAAGTCCAGAAATTCGGCGTGCTGACCAGGTTGACGAAGTTGTCGAAGCCCGAGGCCGTGATCTCGAACTCGCTGAGCCTGTCCCGCGAGAACGCCGTCTGAACACCGAGGACAAGGGGCCACGCCAAGAGCGCGGCAAGCATGATCAGCAGGGGCGCCGACAGCACCCAGCTTGCAATCTTCCGTTCATTCATCAACGTCATGTCTGCTACGTTCCTCTGGAGAAGTTGGACCCCGGCGTCGGATGAAACCCGGGCCGGGATCCTTTTAACGAATGCTAGTTCTGGAGCTTGGCGATCGCAAGGTCGGCGGCCTTCGAGGTTTCAGCCGAGGTCATTTGACCCACCCACACAGGACTCAGAACCTCGGCGAGCGAGGCGTAGATGTCGAATTCCCTGGGGCCTGCCGATTCGGAGTAACCGTACTTGCCGGCGTATTCGATGAGGTTGGCGAACGATGGGTTTTCGGGAATCATTTCCTTCAAGATCGAGGGCATCGAAGGCACACCTCCCGCGTCGGCGTAGGCCTTCATGGCCGGCGCCGTGGCAAGGTACGCCATCCATTTGGCCGACGCGGCCTGCTTGGTGCTGAACTTGTTGAGGGCGACGGCGAGGGCGTGGACGTGGGTCCTCTGTCCGGTTCCGGGCGGGGTGGTGATGCCTAGTTCGCCCTTGGTGGATCCGGTCACGTTGAGCTCGGCGTAGGCGGCGTTCCACTGTATGGCCAGGGCGGCGTTGCCCGACTCGAGGGCGGCGTTGGTTTCGGCGTACTCCCAGGCCGACGACTCGGGCGAGGTCAGTCCCTTGGTGGAAATCGTGTAATAGACGTCCATGGCGGCTCGGCCGGTGGGCGTGTCGAGGTTGGGCTTGCCGTTCTTGAGCCAGTTGCCGCCCAGACCCCAAAGCACGTCGTTCCAGATCATCGTGTTGTAGAGTAGGTTCTTCGCCGGCAGCGCATAGCCGTACTTGGTCGGGGAATCGGGGTTGTACTTCTTGGTGAAGAAGGCCGCCGTGGCCAGAGCGTCGTCCCAGGTCCAGGTGTCGGGGTTCGGGTTGGGCTTCAGGTCCTTGCCCAGTACGCTCTTCGCGATAGCGCTGTACTTGTCGGCGTTGGCGGGCAGGGTGGCGATCAGGTCCTTCCTGTAGTAGAGGAAGTGGAGGCTGGTGTCCAAGGGGAGGGCCATCTGCTGGCCTTTCACGACAAGGGAGTCGACGGACGCCTTCAGATAGAGGCTCTTGTCCACGCCCTTGACTTCGGCCAGGTACGGGGCGTGTTGGCCGACCAGGTACGACGCGGTAAAGTAGATGTCGTATTCCTTGGACCTCGACTTCATCAGAGTCGCTTCCTTGGCGAAGGTGTTGTCCCGGCTGAGAAGCATCATCTTGACGTTGACCTTGTCCTGAAGGCCCTGACCAGCGTTATAGCCGTCGACGACCTTCTGCATCGCGTCGCCTTCGGGTCCCGGCCAAAGGACCATGGTGACCGTGGTGTTCTGGGCAGACAAAAGCCCGCCAACGCAAATCATGGCCGCCATGGCCAAATTTGTCATCACTCGCTTGATGCTCATGAAGACCTCCTAATCGACTAACTTCAATCCTCGTACGAGGACGGGTTCATCCCAATAAGAACTTGCGGGCGCTCAGCCCCGGGCGTCACTCAAGGCGCTGGCGACCTGAAACAGAGCCCGTGGGAGGTGGAAGCAGCCCTTCCACTTGCCACCCTTGAGCGGAGACAGAAGCTCTCCGCGCCTGTTGAGGTAGCCAAACCACTCACCGAAGGCAGGGTCCCGGAAATGGCTCCACGTATACTCGTGAACCGTCTCGAACCACTGCTTGCACCTCGGGTTGTCGGAGTAGCGGTAGGCCTTCGCCAGGGCGACCAGGGTCTCGACATGGACCCACCAGAGTTTCTGGTCCCATTCCAACTGAAGCAGCGGCTTTTTCTTCACGTCGAGAAAATAGAAGATGCCGCCGAACTCCTGGTCCCACGCGTACTCCAGAGTTCGCAGCAGAATGGTGACGGCACGCCCGACCACTTCGGGACGGTTCAACCGGACTCCCAGATCGATGAGAAACCACATGGCCTCGATGGAGTGCCCGGGATTGATCAGCCGGCCCTCGAAACTGTCGCAGAACGAGCCGTCGGGCTGGACATTCTCGAGCACAAGACCAAGCTCTTCGTTGTAGAACACCGTCAAGATCTCGTCGACCAGCTTCTCGGTCATGCTCTCGAGGGTGGCCGTTCCAATCACGTGCTCGAGCCCCAGGGACAAATTGCACAGAATCATGGGAAGGGCAAGGTTCTTCATGGGGCGCGTGCCCGGGTACAGCTTGTTGTAGATTCCCTTAGGGTTCTCGGTCCTTGAAAGGATGGACCAGTAGGTCTTCTCGGCCAGCTCGGCGTAGCCGGAGTCCGGTAGGCATTTGGCGAGCATGCCGTAGCCCATGGTCGCAAAACAGTCTGAGAAGATGTTGTACGGCTGCACCAGGGGACGGCCCTCCCGGGTCAGCGAAAAGTAGCACTTGCCTTCGTCGTCGTGGCCGAATTTCTTCAGAAACTCGGCCCCGCAAACGGCCATGTCGAGCCACTCCTGCCTGGGTTCCACCTGATCGTAAAGCATCGCGAACGTCCAGACCTGACGCCCCTGAAGCCACACGTGCTTGTCTGTATCGTAGACCTTGCCTTGCCGGTCCAGGCTGGTCAGAAAACCCCCGAATTCGGCGTCTCGGGAATGCCTGAGCCAGAAGGGAACCACGTTTCCAAGGAGTTCCTCTTTGTAGATCGCCGCAAATTCTTTCACTGCCATTCCTCGCATCTTCGAATGGTATAGCGCTATACTATTGGCGACGGCTGAAGGCCCGTGGCACTCCCCCCAGCGGGAAGGATCCACGGAAGTCTCCCTCGGCGTTCAACCCGACCGATGTTAGTATAGCGTTATACTAAAACCAATATTTACGCGCTTTCTTGCATCTGTCAACCAATATTTTTCACAATTTTCCAATAATTGGAGTAATTTAATGGGGGAATAACTCAAAAGGCTCTCGTCTCTCGAAGTCCGGTAGGGTATATTGTTTAATATTTCTCGACCGTATCCAGGACCTTGGCATTGATATAGCGCATTACTCTTTGCGCACGCCGTTGTGGAATGGAACTGGACGAATGGGGGAGGAACGAGGGATGCAGAGAAGCACGACGATCAAGGACATCGCCTCGCGGGCCGGGGTCTCACTTCGGGCGGTGTCTTTGGCGATCAACGGGCAAAAGGGAGTTTCGGAGACCACTCGGGAAAACATTCTCAGGATCGCGAAAGAGATGGACTACACTCCCAACGTGCTGGCCCGGGGCCTCGCAGGCAACCGTTCCTTTCTGATCGGCGTCATTTTTCCGTACCTCAATTTCAGCTTCTTGAGCCGAATTCTGGCTGGCATCGAAAAGCGGACCGTCAGCCAGGGCTACGAGATTCTGCTGTGCAGTTCCTCCTATGAGGAACTCGCCTTCATGGCAAACGACCTTGACAACGAGCGCCAGGCGATCGAGAGGATGCTGAGCCGCCAGGTGGACGCCATTGTGTGTCTGCCGGACCCCCGCGCGTACGAACTCTACAGCGGCGTCCTCAACAAGGGCGTCCCCGTTCTTCAGCTTCTTCGCGTCGTGCCGCATCTGCCGGCGCCCTTCCTTTGCGTGGACAACGAGTCGGGGGCCTTCGATGAGACCGAGTACCTTCTGGAGCTCGGACACCGCCAGGTCGGGTTCATTGGGTACACCGATGATTCTTTCACGGAGGTTAGCCAGCGCTACCGGGGGTACCTGAGGGCGATGATGGCTCGGGACCACAGCGTCGACCTAAGGCGCGTTACCGTGGGCTGCGACCTCACGTTCGAAGGCGGCTTTGCGGCGATGAAGAGCCTACTCGTGCAGGCGCCCCGGCTGACGGCGGTGGTTGGCGCTACCGATTACGCTGCCGTGGGGGCCATCGCGGCGTGCCTAGACTCGGGCCTGCGGGTTCCCGAAGACATCTCTGTCGTCGGCTTTGACGACCTCGAAGCAGCGTCGCTCCAGTCATCGCACCCTCTGACCACGGTTTGCCAGCCCAAGGAGCTTCTGGGAGAACTGGCCTTCGACCTGGCCTACACGATGATCAGCGGCGGGAAGGTGGAGTCCGTGACCCTCAGGCCGCCCCTGGTGATCCGCAAGAGTTCGGGACCTGTGGGCGGCCTTCATCCCTGAGTGTCCGGCGCCTCCACCACTTCAACGCGGTCGCGGCCGAGGGCGCTTTCCAGAGTCTCCTTGCCGTCCCACTGAGTCAGCCCTACGCTGGCGGTGAACCGGCCGAAGCCGGCCTTCACCGCACGGGTGGCCTGGCCAATACGCTCGGCCACCTGAGCGGCCCTCAGCAGGGCGGTCTCCGGCATGAGGACGGCAAACTCCTCTCCGCCCAGCCGGCCGACAAGATCGGTGATGCGTGTGCTGACACCCAAGACACCAAGGAACGGCGGTTGTTCAGACCCGTCAGCGCGTCGGTCATAACCTGGTGTTCCAACTCCCTCCTGATCTTCACCTCGGAGTTCAGGGGCACGATGATGCGGAAAAGTACTTCCGGTCGGATACCTCAGCCAGGGGAGCCAGCGATTTCGATGGAACGGAGAACAGTCCACCGTCTTCCGTCACCAGGCGGATGTCGATTTCCCCGCCGCTGACTTCTCTGAAGGCGTCGACCAACTCGGCACAGTCCCGCCAGGCTGGCCTCCCTCGAGGCCAACACCAACCCCACGGGCCTGAACAAGAGTCGCCAACTCTGTTGGTCGCCCGTGCCGCTCTTCTGCCTTGCTCGATTCTTGCTTGCCGCGATGGGCGCCGCAGTTTAGTTTGACAGGATGACGCGGTTTCCCATGGGGTTCCAGCTAGCGCGCGCCTTGCCTCGCTCCTTTGGAGGTGACGCCTTCCGCGGGACCCTATCGGGGGAAGCCGTCGTTCTGCAGGCCGTGAGCCGAGAGGCCCTCGTGCCCCAGCAGGTGGGAGCGGCGGCACGGAGGTGGGAAGTCCTGGCGTCCAGCTGCGCGGCGCTGGCGCGGGCCGCCCGATGGTACCTTGAGGGGGAGGAGTTCTTCGTCGCCTTCCAGGACCCCGGGGGCCCCCTCGTGGCCGATATCCTGGACGAACCGGGGGGCTGGGAACGGTTTGACGCGGCCTTGCTGCCGTTCCTCGACCAGTGGGAGTCCCTGGCCCACCGGGGCGGAACCCTCGTCAGTGTCGATCCGGCCCGGCTGATCCTGGGCCCCCTCGGGCTGGTTACCTTCGATCTGGTTCACCTGCAGGACGCGGCGGGCGCTCTGGTGCCGCGCACTCCTTTCGTCGACCCCGGTGACGTTTTGGTGTTGTCGCCGGAAATGACGGGCCGCACCTCGCTTGCGGTCGACCAACGAAGCGGCCTCTTCTCGCTGGGAACCCTCGCGTACCGCCTGATGGCCGGGCACTGGCCCGTGCGGGGCGACGGCGCGATGGAGCGCATCCACGCCCTGTTGAACCGCCCGCCGGACTTCTCCGGACCCGTCTGGCCGACCCAAGGGCCAGCGATGACCTCCATCGTCGGCAAGCTTCTCCGGAAGGACCCTAAAGAACGCTACCAGACCCTGAGGGGCCTTCGGTGGGACCTGCGCCAGCGGGGTCGTGCCGCGAGGCGGCCCTTTGTGGCGGGTCTCCTCGACCGGGCGCTGCCCATCGGCGAGGGGCACCGCCTCTACGGACGAACCGCCGAGTTGGCGCTGTGGGAGTCCTCGTTGGTTCAGCTCCAGGCAGGCGGGTCGGTCTCGCTGGTCGTTCGCGGCGTCGGCGGCCAGGGGAAGTCGTCGCTTCTCGGCGAGTTCAGACGCCGGACCGAGCCGGAAGGCGTCACCTGGCTGCAAGGCCAATTCGACCAGTTTGAACCTCAGTTCTCGTCGGGCGCCGTGGCCCAGATCCTTGGACGCTGGGCCGGGGCCCCGTGGGGGTTGCAGGCCGCCCCGCACCAGGAATCCCTTGAGGCGCTCAAGGAGCATCTGGGGCGGAACCACCGTCTTCTTGCCACCGTCATTCCGGCGCTCGCCGAGTTCTGGGGAGACCCCGAACCCGTTCAGAACGCTGAGGAGAGCCAGCGGCGGCTCCTCGGCACGCTGGTGCAGTTCTTCGGCTGGCTTGCCTCAGTTCGCCCTGTGATCCTCGCGGTCGAGGACTACCACTGGGCCGACGCGCTGAGCCAGAAGATCCTCGAGGCCCTCGTCCAGGCGAAGGTTCCCCGGCTGGGAATCTTGGTGACTTGCCGTCCCGAGGTCGAGACCCTGGATTCCCTCGGGGCAGCCGTCAGGAACCTGGGACCGCTCGACGAAGACGCCGTGCTTGAGCTGCTGGAGGACTCCTCGGCCCTGGAACGCGACGACAGGCTGACCCTGGCCCGGCTGCTGGTTCGGCTGAGCCTGGGCAACCCGTTCTCGATCGGAATCCTGATCCGTGAGGTCAACCTCCGGGGGGCCGTGATCCTCGACGAACAAACGGGGCGCTGGTCGCTGCGCGCCGACCTTCTGTGGGACCTGCCGCAGGGCGAAGCGCTCCCCCTGGTCGCCAAGAGAATGGCGTCTCTGTCACCCGAGATTCGCCGGGCGCTCGTGGTGGCGTCGGTTCAGGGGATCCAGTTCAACGCGGACGAAGTGCGGTCTGCGTGCGGGCTCGCGCCCCAGGAGTTTGAACGGGTCTTGGGCGAACTGCTTGGCTTGAGGTTGTGGGAGCGTGCGGGTCCCTCCGACTACCGTTTTAGCCACGCGCACCTTCAACTGGCGGCGTACGACGGCTGCACAGAACCTGAACAGAAGGATGCCCATCTGCGGGTGGGCCGAGAGCGCTTGGCGAGGCTGCGCGAGGGTCAGGACCTTGCCGCCGGGTCGATTGCCTTGCACCTCAACCGGTGCCTCCACGAGCTTACTGAGGACGAAAGGGACGAGCTCGTTGACCTGAACTTCCGGGCCGGCACAGCGGCGCGGCTGGCCCACGATTTCTCGGGAAGCTTCGGCTTCTTCCAGGCCGCCATGGACCAGGCCGACCGGCTGTGGCCCAAGTCGCCGGACAGGGCCCTGGCCCTGCATCGGTCGGCCGCCATGGCCGCCTACACCGAGTTCAAACGCGAGCTGGCCGACTCCTGGTGCGACCAGGCCGTCGACAGGGCTGATTCGACGGTCGGCCGGGCCCAGATCCGCGAAATGCAGCAGAGCTTCCTCTTCTTCCAGGGCGACCTCGAGGGGTCGATCCAGGCCGGCATCCGGGGACTCAAGGAGCTGGGGGTACCGATGCCGGCGCATCCGGGCTTCGCGTCAGTGATCGGTGCGTTGTTGGCGGTCAGGGTTGCGTCGGTAGGGAGGTCGCCCGGTTCGCTGGTCCGCCAGGCCGAAAATCGCAACGAGAGAAGCCGCGTCCTCGTCCTGCTCCTGTGCGGCTTCATTCCCCCGGCCTTCCACGCGGGGCGGCAGAACCTCTTCGCCCTGGCCGTGCTCAAGGCCACTCGGCTCGCCCTCCGCGACGGAGTCAGCCCCGAGTCGGCGCCCGGCTACACCGGGTACGCCGTCCTGCGGGCTGCCCTGGGCGACCTGCGGGGGGCGTACCGCTTCGGGCAGGTCGCCCTGGCCATCAACCGGCGCTTCGACGACCTGAAGTGGAGGAGCATGGTGTTCGTGCTCACGGGACTGTTCTGCAAGGGGTGGTTCGAGCCCTGGGACCGACTTCGGCCTCAGTTCGAGGAGGCCCGGGCCGCTTCCGAGGCCAGCGGCGACGTGCTGTACGTCACCTACGCCCAGCTGTTCGCATCGCTGTGGAATCCCGGAGAGGACCTTCCCAAGAAGCGGCAGCGCACCGAAGAGGCCCTCACGCTGATCCTCAAGAACCGCTTCCCGCTCACCCGCGTGTCGGCGCAGTTCGTCCTGGGACGGATCCGAAACCTCGAGGGCACGGCCGCCGAACCCTTGTCGTTTGCCAGCGAGGGGTTCGATCCCGAGGAAGGCTTGGACGAATACAGGCGCGCTCACTCCGCCAGCGGGCTGGCCGTGTGCTATATCGAAATGGCCTCCACGGCCTTCCTCCTCGGTGACCTTGACCGGGCCAAAGCTGCACTTGTCGAGGCCGAGGCGCAGCGCCCGGCAGTGGCCGGGTCGCTCTATGAGGAAGAGCTGACGCTGTACTCGGCCTTGGTGAAGGCCGACCTTGCCCGGCGGGGAGCGTCGGCGGGGCGGTTGGGGCCCCTGGTGCGCCAAGCCCGCCGCTGGGCTAAGGCCAGCCCCACCTTTGCCTTCCACGCCCAGCTCCTCCACGGCGAAAGCCTCGACCTTAAGGGCAGGGTGCAGCCCGCCCAGCGTGCCTTCTTAGCGGCCATCGACGCGGCCGACAGCGCCGGCACTCTGGTCTACCAGGCGCTGGCCCGGGAGCGGGCGTCCCGGTTCTTCGGCCGGCGGGGCACCCCCGAACTGGCCCGCCTCCTTCTCGAAGAAAGTGTGGACCGCTGGCGGCGGTACGGCGCCTGGGCCAAAGTGAGATTGCTTGAGCCTGAGCTGGGCGAGAGGGCGCCAAGAAGCCCTGGCTCAGGCGACTCGCACCAACCAGGCGACCAGCCCTGGGACATTGACCACGCAAGCCTGGTCCGGGCCCTGGAGGCTATCTCGAGGGAAAACCGCATTGATGCCCTGTCGCGGACGCTTACGAAGCTCATCCTCGAAAACTCGGGCGCGGACCGCGTCGCCCTGCTGGTTGCCGCCCCGGCGCTGGTTGTCGAAGGGTGGGCCACCGCCGACGGGTACGTGGCCGGTGACCAACAGCCTGTCGTGGGCCGAAGCGATTTTCCCCAGGCGCTCGTCCGGCAGGCCCTTCACGAGAAACGCATCCTCGTCCGTGAGGAACTATCAGCCTCCGACCTCCAGGCGGATCCGGTCCTCGGGTCGTTGGGGGTCAAGTCGGTAGTCATCCTGCCGCTGGCGACCAGCGACAAGTTCCAGGGCCTGATCTACCTCGAAAACACAGTCATGCCTGGAATCCTGACGCTGTCGCGGGTGCGCATCTTGGAACTGCTGTCTTCGACCATCGGCATGGCGATTCAGAACGCCCAGCTGTTCCAGCAGGTGAGGTTGGCCAACGAAGGGCTCGAACTTCGGGTTGAGGAACGGACGAAGGAGCTAGGGGCCTCGCAGCGCCGGGTCGCCCTGCAAGAGAAGCTGGCGTCCTTGGGAACCCTGGCGGCGGGCATTGCCCACGAGCTGAAGAACCCGCTCAACGTGATCACCAACTTCGCCGAGTCGTCCTCCGAACTCTTGGAAGACCTCAAGAGTTCTTTCGAGTCGGTCCGCGGGTCGCTGCCCGAACCCGTGATCCGGGACCTCGAGTACCTCATCCCTGAACTGGTTCAGAACATGGTCGACATCCGAAGCCAGGGGAACCGGGGGAACGAGATCATCCGCACCATGCTGATGCACAGCCGGTCGGACACCGGGGCGGCGACAAGGGAAGACCTCAACCAACTGATCCAGGAGACATTGGGGCTGACTTACCACAGCTGGAAGTCAAGCCGCACCGATGTCGATTGCTCCCTCGAAAAGGTGTTTGACCCGCAGCTTCCCCTGGTGACCCTAGTCCGGGCCAACCTCGGCAGAGTGCTCATCAACCTGTTCGACAACGCGTTCCAAGCCATGGAAGAAAAAGGGCGCCGTCGCTCCCAAAGCGGCTATAATCCGACCCTGACGGTTTCGACGAAATGGCTGGACCCCGGAGTTCGGATCTGCGTTGAAGACAACGGACCGGGAATCGCCCCCGAGGTTCTCGACAAGGTGTTCCAGCCGTTTTACACGACGAAACCGCCGGGGGAAGGGACGGGTTTGGGTCTCTCGATCAGCTATGAAATCGTGCGGGGAGACTTCGGCGGAAGTCTCGAGGTTGTCAGCGAGGTGAACCGGTTCACCCGGTTCACCATCGTTCTGCCTCGCGTGGGAAGGAACCCTTGATGCTGGAAATGCTTGTCGTCGACGACGAGGAAACCGTGGGACGGATCTTTGCCCAGCGCCTGCGCAAGGAGATCCGCGAGGGCGCCATCGTCCTGCACTTCGCCCGCAACGGCTACGAGGCCCTCGAAGTCTTCGAACGCCGGCTGTCGGCCCTGGGTCTTGTGCTCAGCGACATCAACATGCCAGGCATGAGCGGCCTTGAGCTGCTGGGCCGTATCCGACGCCAGGCGCCTACCGTTCCTGTGTTTATGATCAGCGCCTACGAAGACGACAAGTCGCGGCACCAAGCCTTGGAGTTAGGCGCCACCGGCTACTTGGCCAAGCCCATGGAATTCACAGAGCTCAAGCGCTTGCTTGTGCAGTTCGGCAGCGGCGCTCACTCTTGAGATCAGAGTTTCAGGTTCGGAGCTCCGGCGCGCCCGAAAGCGTGGACAGAACCGACAACGCGAGGTGGAAAAGCAAGTTCAGATAGAACAGGATTTGCGCTGCCCAAGGCATCCCTAGGAACTGGGCCCCCAAAGAAATAATCCCGGTGGCCATGACCATGGCGACCTCTCGACCCCACCCTTCATGAAAGCATCTCTTGCCCGGCCGATCCTTGCGCTGGATCAAACTAAACGGGGGTGGCGCCTGTTAGCCTTCATTGGCGAAGGCTGCTAACCATGAACTGGGACGATCTTGCCACCGTTTCGCGCTTCGTCGACTCGGAACCCAACCCGAGGCTGGTCGCCGTCGAAGGGGCCTGCAGGGTGTCCGGCCCTGGTGCCGGACGGTTCGTGTTCGCTTTCGAAAGGACGGCGCAGCCCCCGCGCCTCAACAGGGGGCGCGCTCGGCCACCCCAGGGCCGGACGGAAGCGTGAGGTGCTACACGACCGCCGCCCATCTTCGAGGGGATTTGGAGAAAGGGTGGCTGAACGCCCAGGAGCGGGCTTACGTGATCACGGGGATGCAGTTCAAACGAACCGGCACCCAAGCCGCCTATCAATCAGTCAACGTGAGTTCCCTTGAAGAGGCAGAAAAGCTGCTCGACGCTCGACCGTGACTACCCCGGGCGTCGAACTCGTCCTTGCGCCGGCCCTGGACGGTGACCGCAATGCGCCTCTCGTTGCGGTACTTCAACAGCTCCGCCAGCTCGGCCGTGTTTCGCGGCCGAAGCACCGCCTCGGGCGGAAACACAAGATCCGCTGAGCCTAAAGCGGAAATGAGACATCTGGCAACTGGAGTCTAGGGTTTGTCTTTCAGCCACCAACTTGTATCAACGCGGGGGGTACCCGGTGGCAGCTGGGTGTTGGTCAACCGGAACAGCCTTCGGTGGCCGATGTCGGCTTCATCGATGAAGGCCGTGTGGTAGACCAGGAAGAGCTTGCGGAACGACCCGTCGGCCAGCGCCAGGTCCAAGCCCCGCCTGAGGCGGTCTGCCAGTTTGGTGTTCCCCCTCTTGACGAAAAAGTAGACAGGATAGGGATAGTAGAGAGCCAGAGACCTCTCCACTGCCAGATCGGGATACCGGGTCTTGTTTTTTTCAAGCTCGACCCAGGCTTCGTTGATTCCCCGGGGAAAGTAGTCGAACCGGGACTGCATCAGCATGCGGATGAGGTTGTCCGATTCCGTGACCCCGTCAACCAGCAGATTGCTTGCCTTCAGGATGGGGAAGTCTGCCCATTGGGCCCCGAAGCCCGCAGTCAGTTTCCGCAGTCCGTCGAGGGAGCGGATGGCTTGAAACTCGCGCTGCCTGGTCCCGTTGATCAGAAAGACGCGGTAGCCCAGGATGCCCCGCAGCAGATCGACCCTGACCGGGAGCCAGCCGGACTCCCTTGCTCCCGAGGTCCCCAGGGCAACGATGTCCACCTCCCCGGAATCCAGCATCCTGAAACTGCGGTCCTGGGAAACGTTTCCGTCCAGCGGTTTGACCGTCGCCGGACCGTCGGCGCGCTTGGTCTCGTCCAGGACAAGCTGGAGGAGTTTGAACCGGTATTCGTAGACCGGCCCGACCGGGTAGAACGTTAGGGTTTGTTCGGCGTGCACGGGAGTCGAGACCATGCCCCAACACAGCGCCGCGGCCAAAGCAAGACGTCGAAGAGTCGGGTGGGTCATGAGGAACCTCGACCCAAACTCTAGTTCGCACTCAGCAGGAAAGCAAATTCGCAAAGCCGGGAGCCGCCCAGTGAAAAACGGAGGCCCAAAGCTCTTTCGCGCCCTGGGAGAGCCGGGCGGCTTGGCCCTCGATCGTCTTGCCCCACGCCCGCAGGTTCGAAGTCAAATCGGGGCCATCGAATCGAGCTGATTGTGCGGTGCCTTGAGGCTTTACCTCCCATGCCATACCCTCTATCCTGGGGCCGTGGACCAATCCTCCCGCATTCCCCGCCTCGCCCACGGCCGCCCGCTGCTCGACCACCTTGTCGACCGGTTCCCGTATTTTGACCGCGCCGCCTGGGGAGCCGCGATCGCCGACGGCTTGCTCCTCCTCGACGGGCGGGTCGCCGCCGCCGGCCAAAGGCTCCGCAAGGGACAGATCCTTACCTACCGGATGCCCGACGTCCAGGAGCCTCCCGCCGACCTCAGGTGGTCAGTGGCCGCCGAGGACCAGTGGTTCCTCATTGCGAACAAACCCGGAAACCTCCTGGTCCACCGCATGGGCAAATCCTACACGTCTAACCTCCTGTACCTGGTGAGGAACGCCGGCAACCCGGCGTGGGCGGCGGCCGATCCCGCCCACCGGCTCGACCGCGAAACCTCGGGACTCGTCCTGTTTGCCAAGGAGAAGCGGGCCCTGGGGGCGATCCTAGCCCTGTTCGACGCCCGGCAGATCATCAAGGAATACCAGGCCGTAGTCGCCCCGGTGCCTGGCGCCCGCGTGCCCGCCGAGGGGGACCAGGGGATGATCGAGTTGCCACTGGGCCGCACCAACGACCCGGTGAGGGGACAGATTCAGGCCGTCGGCGTTCCCGGTGCCCGGGAGGCGCTGACCCGCTGGGTCTGGGGGCCCGAGGTGGCTCCCGGGTACCATCAAGTCACGGTTCGGCTGGAGACCGGAAGGACCCACCAGATCAGGGTACATCTTGCCGAGAACGGGTGGCCCCTGGTCGGCGACAAGCTCTACGGCGGACCGGCAGCCGTCCGGCACGCCCTCCACGCGGGGACGCTGGCGTTCGTGCACCCCTTCACCGGGGAGCCGGTCAGCTATTACGCACCGCCGCCGGACGACTGGACTGGGTTGTGGGGCGGCTGAAGCCCAGGCCCGAGCCCCCAGACCTCCGCGCCGTCACGCACCGGCCAGAAGCCGTGTCATAGAATCCATCAAGACCTCGAACTTGGCCGGTTTGGAAATGAGCAGGGTGTGAGGGCTGTTTTCCACGACGCTGATCAGGTCGGAATCGATCAACCCCGAGTACATCAGAATGGGAAGGTCGGGGAACACTCGACGCACCTTCCGATGGACTTCGCGGCCGTCGATCCCCGGCATGTTGACGTCAAGTACGACGAGGTCGAAGGTCGCTGCGGACGCCAGGAGTTCCAGCGCCTTTTGGCTCCCTTCGGCCAGAGTCACCTGGAACCCCTGCGATGAAATCAGTGCCCCCAGGCTCTCGAGAACAATGGCGTCGTCGTCAACCACCAAGATGCGTCCCTGCCTTCCGCCTGGAGGCGGCTCCGTGTTGGCTGGAGAGGCCTCGGCTTCCTCGTCCCGCAGCGCAGGAATCGATATTGTCACGCGGCACCCGTTGCCGGGGCTCGTCTCGATTCCCAGGAGACCTCCGTGGGAGCGGACAATGTTGCTGACGATGGCGAGTCCCAGGCCCGTTCCCTTTCCCGCCGCCTTGGTTGTGAAAAAGGCGTCAAGCGAGTGGCGTTTGACGTCCTCGGACATTCCAGGCCCGTTGTCGGAGACTTCTATGGTCACCCAGTTTCCCTGTCGGCCCGCCGAAAGATGCAAGCGGCTCCCGGACGTGGTGCCTTCCATCGCGTCCAGGGCGTTGATGCAGAGGTTCATCACGGCGTGACCCAGGGCCGCCTCGTCCCCGTTGACCAGCACCGGCTCCTCTGAAAGCGAGATGGCGACCTCGACTCGGGCCAGGGTTGAGTGGCTCAAGAGCGACATCTGTTCCCGGATGAGCGTGTTGCAGTCAAACTTGGCGGTGACGGTCTGTTCATGACGGGCCAAGTGCAGCAGGGAAGAAACGACGGCCCCGCCCCGGCGCACGACCTTGTCAATCTTGCGGAAGGCCTCGGTCCGCCGCTCTTCCTCCACCGTCAGACTCAGCTGGTTGAGCGCAATGGCACCGATGGCCGAAAGAACGTTGTTCATCTCATGGGCTATCCCGCTCGCCAGGTGTCCCAGGGCCTCCAGCTTCTGAACCCTGACCAGCTGGTCTTCGAGAACCTTTCGCTGAGTGATGTCAACAATCGTCGCGATGATCAACAACTCTCCTGAGATCGTCGCGGAACTCAGTCCTATCTCGACCGGAAACTCCGTGCCACCCTTTCGGCGGGCAAAAAGTTCCCTTCCATGGCCCATCAGCCTGTCCTCTGGTGCCTTTGAAAAATCCTTCCGGTGCTCTTCGTGGATCTGCTTGAACTTTTCGGGGACGAGGAACTCCACGGCCTTGCCTTGAACTTCATCCTGAGCGTATCCAAAGACGGCTTCGGCTTGCCTATTGAAAAAAACAATCGTGCCTCGGCCATTGACGACGACCATCGCAATGGGCGACAGGTCGAGAATCTCACGGAACGAGAGCGGCCCCTGGTCCACGGTCGTGCCCCCTCTTGAGCACAAATATGAGTATAGAAGTCAGGAATGGCAAGCGCCGGGCGCCCAATTCTGAGTCTGCCCGCGAGGGCCCTCAGACCTTGAAGCCCTGGACGAGACCCCGGAGCCGGTCGGCCGTTTCGGAATTGGCCGCGGCTTCCCGGTTGAACCTGTCCATCGCTGTGGCTAGTTCGCTGGCCTGCACCGTCTGTGCCTTAACAGACTCCTGGATGAGGTGGCTGGCCTCCAGCAGCGCTTCGGTTGCCTGCGAGACCTGGGCCACCGTGTCCTCCTGGCTCTTCGAAAGCCCCTCAATAACGCCCGCCGCTCCCGCTAGCCCTTCGGTCTTCTGGACCACCTCGTTGACCCCGGCTTCTTGGCGTTCCATCGCGCTGGCAATCTCTTTCAGGTGCCACGCCGTGGCCTCGATCCGCGAAGCGATTTCGACGAACATCGCCTGGGTCCTCAGGGCCACTTCGCTTCCGGAACGGACCTTCGTTGCCATCTCGGAATTCAGCCTGCGGATCTCCCGGGTATTCTTGGCGCTCACCTCGGCCAGGTTCTTGATCTCGTCGGCGACGACGGCGAAGCCCACGCCGAAGCTCCCAGCGTGCGCGGCCTCGATGGCGGCGTTCAGGGCAAGAAGGTTGGTCTGGGCCGCCGTTTTGGCGATCAGCCCCACGAGGGTTGTCACGTTGTTGGAGGCCTCCTCGATCGAGACCATGGACGAGGCCATCTCGCGCATTGTGACCTCGCCGTTGGTGGTGACGCTGCTGAGCAGGATCCCCTCTTGGTCCGCCAGCTTCACCAGGTGCGTCACCGAACCGACGCTTCCCGCCATCCCTTCGACCACTGCGACACTCTGGTCAACCATGGCTGATTGGGTCGTGACTTGGGCACCAACCAAGCCCGTCGTCGCCGCCACTTGGGCCATCAGTTTCTCGGTACCGTGGATCGACTGCACCTGATCCTCGACGGCGGCATCCACAAAGTTCTGCAGCTGCGCCAGGCTCGCCGTTGTATGGGCCGCATCCCCCGCTTCCTTGTGGAGGAGTTCGGACGAATTGGCAACCTTCAGCGAGTCGGTGAACACCTCGGCAATCAACGCCTGGAGCGTGCCGAGGAACCTGTTCAAGTATGCGGTGAGTTGGCCCACCTCGTCCATGAAGACAATCGGGAGCCTGAGGGTCAAATCGGACGTCCCCGAGGCGAGCTCATCGGCCTTGGAACCCAAACGGCGGAGCTGGTTGCGGAAATTCAAGACAACGAAGTAAATCAGGAAGAAGCCCCAAACCAGGGTCAAGACCGAGAGCCCGGCCATTTCGAGGGCGACCACGCCCTTTGTCAGGGGGATTTGGGGCACGAACGAAGGATCGCCCAGGTGACGGACGATCCCCATGGTCGCGACGGCGGCCAGCATCCCGGCCAAGAACGCGGTGCCCAGGAGGGTGGAGAGGATTCGGGTGCGGAGGCTCAGGTCGCCGTTCTTGCGGGCGGCCAGGTGAATGTTCAAGCGTCCCCTGACGTTCACCAAGACACCGTCGGCCATGGCGATCCCCTGAAGGGTGCCCATGATTCCCGTGCCGAGGCCGACCAGTGTGTTGACCAACACTTCATCGAACGAAAACGCGCTGTTTCGAACCCACGAGAAAAGCACCGACTGCGCGACGGGGCCTGCGACAAAGATCAACAGGTTGGACCAGACAAAGAACGGGGTGAGACTTCCCAGCACGAGGAACGCCGCCTCGTTCCGAGCTGCGTCGGGGGGGACGCCGGCCGCCAGCTCTCGCCAGAGGCGGTTGAGAAACCGGGCTTTGCCAAACAAGAACGCCGCCCCCACGAGGGTTACGGCCGACGCCCAAAGGACAGCCCAGGGCAGGGTGGAAAGGAGAGGCTCAAAGCTTCGGTCCCAGTAGATCGCCTTGAAGAGCATGGTGAAGCCCTGACCCAGAAGCGTGAGAACCGCGAAAATTCCGACGACGAGCAGGCCTGGTTTTTCCATAGACCAGAGTTTGAGTCTCCTTGCAGAAATTTGCCAACAAATGCCTCAATTTTCCAAGGTTTGTTGTTCACAGACAGCTTGGTATCCTGCTGTACGAAATCCTACGATGAGGTAGACTCCTCGGATGGGAAAGCAGATTCTTGACGAAATTCGCGCGATGCACCTGCTCGGTTCCGCCGTCGACTCGGCGGTCTCGATCGATACGGTGCTTCAGTCCGCCGCCGATTCGGTCGCCAGACTCCTCCCCTGTGACCGCGTTTCGCTCATTGAGCTCAATACTGAGACCCAAACGGTGGGATTCTTCGCCAAGGGCGGCAAGGGAAGCGCGGCTGTCGATACGACGGTGGGGTTTGAAGAACTCAACGAGGGCCTCTCGGGCTGGGCAATCCAGCACCGAAAGCCGGCGCTCTCGGTTAAAGGAGTTCCCGATCCCCGGGAATCCGCGACTGTCCGGCAAAGGCGCCTGGAAACAAACTGCGGCTCCATCATCGTTGTGCCCCTGCAAGTGGCCGGAAACGTGCTGGGCACGATGAGCGCGATAAACCTCCCCGAGGAACGGGATTTTGTCCTCGACGACGTCGAAATCATGGAGTTGTTTGCCGACTACTGCGCAATCATCATTCAGAATACCAGACACTTTATTGGCATCAGGACTCTGAGCCAAGGAATAGCCGAGCTGAACCAGACGCTGAAATCGAGTAATCAGCTGAAGGACAGCCTGTTCATGATCCTCGCCCACGACCTTCGGGGCTCTGTGGGCGGGTTGGCGGTCTTGTTGGACGCCGTTCTTGCCAACTTTTCACTGCATGGCGAACTTCGAGAAGCGCTGCAATTGGGGCAAGACTCGGCCCAGAAAACTGTCGGGCTTCTCGAGAACTTGCTGAACTGGGCCCAAAACCAAGTCAGAGGGGACGCGGTGCCACGGGTTCCCGTGTTGGTGTGTGACTGCGTGGAGGGCGCGGTGTCGTGGTCGAGACCCCAGTACGCAAACAAGGGTGTCAGGATCTACGTGGAAGCACCGCGGCATTTGAGCCTCACAACAGATCAGTCCGCGGTTGAGACGATCTTAAGAAACCTCCTGTCAAACGCCTTGAAGTACTCGCTTCCCAGTTCTCAGGTGCTGGTAAGAGCGTCGCAGAATGACTCAACGATTGTGATCGAAATCGAAGACTTCGGCCAGGGAATGGATCCAGGAACCCTTGAGCGCCTCTTCTCGAGCCGCACGAAAGTGAAGTCGCAACCGGGGACTTCCGGTGAACGCGGGAACGGCCTCGGCCTGATGTTCTGTGCTGACCTGGCTGAATCGCTGGGCGGTACTATCACCGGCCGAAGTCAGCTGGGGAGCGGAAGTGTTTTTCGCCTCAGCCTTCCCGTTGCGGGAAGCAACCGTGGAATTGCTCCTCCTTTGTCAGCGGACTGGCAATCGCGAACCGGCTGACCTACACTTGAGCTGGGGGACAACTGTGGAAACTTGGTTTGCTCCTGCGGAGAGGGCTTCGAACGTTGAGTGGGGCCGCCAGGCGCAAGCCCTGTCCGAAAACACCCTAGTCCGGGTGTTGCTTGATTCTATCGAAGGCCACCTTGTGGTTTTGAACCGGTACCGGCAAGTCGTGGCCGGAAACCCGGACTTCCTCAGTTTGTTGGGTCATTCAACGCTGACTCCCGGAATGCGTTTGGGAGAGTTGCTCCACTGTGAGAACTCTGCCATTACCTCGGGAGGGTGCGGTACCAGCCCAGGGTGCCACAATTGCGGTGCCGTTCTGGCGATGCTGCGAGTTCAAGAGACTCAGACAGTTGCCGAGGGTGAATGCCATCTGTCCACTCTGAGCGACGGGCGTCGGCAGTCACGGGAATTTCAGATCCGGGCCACCCCCCTTGAGATCGGGCGAGAGCCGTTCATCATCTTTGTGTTCCAGGACATCAGTTCAGAAAAGCGGCGTCAGGCCCTGGAACAGGTCTTCTTTCATGACATACGAAACCTTCTCGGCGGCCTCTCGGGGTTCGGCGAACTGATGTCGCTGCGTTCAGGGGACCGCGCCGCCGAAACTATCGTCAGACTGTCCCGCCTCATCAAGGGCGAAGTGGATGCCCAAGCGCTGCTGGCCCGGGCCGAAGCCGGAGACTTCGAGGCCGATTGCCAGCGCTTCCCGACAGAGGCGCTGGTCCGGGACGTTTCGGAGGTTTTCCAGGAGCACCCTGTCAGCAAGGGACGAACCTTGAAGCTGGAGTTACTGGGACCCAGGGATTTGCAAACGGACAGGGTGGTGGTGGCTCGGATCCTTGTGAACATGGTAAAGAACGCGTTCGAGGCAACCCCGTCAGGCGGTGAAGTCCTGCTTCGGGTCGCACCCTCGGACGGCGGCGTCAGGTTCACGGTCTCGAACCCCGGAGCCATGGAACCCGATGTGGCGTCTCGGGTTTTCGAACGCACGTTCACGACCAAGAACCAGCCTGTCCGGGGTCTCGGGACCTACTCGATGCGGCTCCTCGCCGAGGGCTTCTTGGGAGCGAGAGTGTCCTTCACGTCGACCAACGAAGAGGGGACAAGCTTCTTCCTTGATCTTCCCGATCAGTCCCCCGTCGGAAGCTGACCTCTCCGGGCGAGGCAACGGCTGCTCCAAGAGTTCACAGGTCTGATCACAGTCGAGATCTTCTTCGTCCGTTGATTTTCAGACAAAGAACTTTGCCACCATCTTGACCAGCTTCGTCACGCGGGGCGTGTAGGGCGGAACCGATTCCGCTGTTTTTACTCTATGATCGTTCTAACGAAGATCCGCCCTTTGCTTCTGGGTTTGGTAACGGTCTACTGCACTGGTGGCATTCTGCTTGAGGATCGAGATGGCAAGGACCCGCGGGAGTTGCTGGAGGCCACCTGGCTATCATTTGTGGAGGCACTCATGATGCAATTGTAGCGTCCTGGCCCTGCCTCTCGCTGGCCAGCCGCTACTTAATGTGGTCGGAGTCCCAGTGCCAGTGCGACTGCCTCGTGGCGGACATCAAGAATTAGATTACAGCGCCTGATGGGAATCGAACCCACGTCTCAAGCTTGGGAAGCTTGGGTAATAGCCATTATACGACAGGCGCATTTGCTTGTAAGGCAACGACTTACAGAAACAAAACCTTCAGCGAAAACTCCCCGCTGTTACGGTTACTGTTACCAAATCATGCTTTACACACCTCAAGTGATACTCCTATACTTCCCTCATGTCAAGGCAGAGGCTGGACTGGTACCTCGTAAGATACACGGCACACTGGAAGGACAGCACTGGGAAAGCAAAGGCCAAGACCATCTGGAAGGTGAGGTATCGGGTCGGGAACAAGTCAAAGACCGAA
>Ga0181516_10000319_pt1 | contig 46874 bp, 43 predicted proteins | sample PEATcosm2014_Bin_25_FD_121104 | JGI IMG/M metagenome (GOLD analysis project Ga0181516, IMG submission 121104) | Peatland microbial communities from MTU Mesocosm Facility, Houghton, MI, USA - PEATcosm2014_Bin01_10_metaG | ecosystem: Environmental > Terrestrial > Soil > Wetlands > Peat | place...
ATCGAGGTCTTCGTGTGATCGCCGTGACGGTACTCCATCTGTGGAATCTAACGTCAAGCCCGCTGGCTGAAAGCTGCCCGTCTAAAGACGGGGGTTTTAACCTTGGACAGAAACAATAAAAATTTCAGACTGGGATCGTGACTATTCTAAATCCTATGTTGGTTTTGCTACGAAAGGCAAACAATTTAAGGTGAAAAGCGGTGTCCTGAGCCATGTAATAAAACAACAAGACTTCCAATACTAAGCAAACATTCATTATGCAACGAACCCGTATTTTGCAGCCGACCAAAATATATCAGATTTCAGAAACTCAACAAATGGAACAAATGAAAGAATGGCGTCAAAATTTTCCACAATGCCCTTCCACTATGACGTCGCCTCGTTGTTGTGCCTGTCGGCGGGCACTTCAAAGGGAAACGGTTGTGGGCACTTATCGGGAAACACCCGAACGGGGAGAAATTGATGGAATAATAGCGGCAATTAGCGAAGAACTTAGCAAAGAACAAGCATTGTGCCTAACACGCGAATTCCATGTTGACGCGCTACGCGCGCAACATGAATATCGGGCGTCATGGAGAGCCACCCGCCGCAGCGAGGCAAAGCCGAGCGCCCGGCGCAAACCGAGTACCGACCCAACCCGGCAAGGGGTCCAGGGGGTCGAAGCTATTCGGAGTGCGTCCCATGTGGCCATCGGCCCTTGCGGGCCGATGGAGGAAGTCGGAAGGGACGTCCGGAGAGCCTGAGACCCCCGGTGCGCGGGAGTCCAGAGGGTCCGCGCACTCGGATCCTCTGGCCGCCGGGTTCACAGGGGCCGCGGCTGGCCCCTGTGCTTCGGCCGCACCGCAGGTGCAGGGAAGAAGGATGCCGCGCCGCCAGGCGCAAAAAAGAACCTACCGTCGGGAGACCCACCCCCGCGCCGCGTCCAACGCCGCCAGGCCCTGCAATTCCTTGCGCAGCCCCTTGTCCTTCTTCTTCGTCCCCTTCGGAAAGACAGGTTCCGGCAACAGGCCGAAATTGATGTTCATGGGCTGGAAGACGGGCGCGTCCGCAGGCCGAGGCGTGGTCAAAAACCGCACCAGCGAACCCAACGCGGTCGCCTCCGGCAAGGGATCGCCTTCGCCTCCGGAAATCCGTGCGTGCAGTTGGCGGGCGGCGTACCAGCCCGTGGCCAGGGCCTCCGTATAACCTTCGGCACCGGTGATCTGGCCCGCCAGGAAGACGCGCGGCGCGGCGCGCAGGGAGAAGTCCGGCGAAAGCACCGACGGACTCTCCACGAAGGAGTTGCGGTGCATGGACCCCAGGCGGACGAATTCCGCCTTCGCGAGCGCAGGGATCAAGGAGAAGAGGCGCTTTTGTTCGCCCCATTTGAGGCGGGTCTGGCAACCCACCAGGTTGTAGAGCGTGGCCTCGCGGTTCTCGGCGCGCAACTGGAGCACCGCCCAGGGCCAGCGGCCGGTCTTGGGGTCGTCCAGGCCAACCGGGCGCAGCGGGCCGTGACGCAGGGTCTCGGGGCCGCGGCGGGCCATCTCCTCCAGGGGCAGGCAGCCCTCGAACAGCTCCTTGGGCTCGAAGGGCTTGGGCTCCACCGAATCGGCCTCGGCCAAGCCCTGCACGAAGGCGTCGTACACGGTCCGGTCCAGGGGACAGTTGACGAAATCCGTCCCATCTCCCTTGCCCCAACGGTTGGCCTTCCAGCAATGTTCCCAATCCAGGCTGTCCGCGGAAACGATGGGGGCGATGGCGTCGAAGAACGAGAGTCGTGCCCCACCCACCAGATCGCGCAAGGCCGTGGCAAGTGCATCCGAAGCCAATGGTCCTGGTGCAAGCACCGTCCACCTCTCGGGATCGATGCTTGTCACCTCTTCCCGAACCAACTGGATCCGAGGTTCGGCAAGGATCGCTTCCTCCACCGCGCGGGAAAAGGCCTCGCGATCCACGGAAAGGGATTCCCCCGCCGGGACCCGTGCCGAAAACGCCAAGGGCAGCAGCGCCGACCCGAAGATCCCCAGCTCCTCCTTGGCCAACCCATGCGCCGACCCCAATCCAAGCCCCTTGAGGCTGTTGGAGCAAACGAGTTCCGCCAAGTTCTCCGTCTGGTGCGCCGGCGTTTTCCGCCCAGGCCGCATCTCGCGCAGCTCCACGAGGTGGCCCAGGCGCGCAAGTGTGAGTGCGGCCTCGCAGCCCGCCAACCCACCGCCCACGACAAGGATCGTTGTATCGGACATGTGGAGGGGGGAAGTAGAAATCGGGGCAACGCAAGAGGTTTACCTTTGGCTTGTACTACCGGGAAGTGTCCCGAAGGAGTCCTGGATGACCGAAGATCTCACATGCCGGAATTTTCCAAGTCTTTCTTCAGCTCCAGAAACGTATCCCACGGAGGTTTTCGGATGATCGGATATGCGGAGATCTCCAACTACCGAGTCATCGGGAAGAAAATTCAGGCGAACCTTGGTGCATTGACTCTTGTCGTTGGACCAAATGGCTGCGGAAAATCAACGTTCCTCAGCGTCTTCAAAACCATGCTCAACCCGGAAACCGGAACGCTTCCCAAATTTCCGGAGAGCACCGAAGTCAAACTGCAGGGGGTTGGAGCAAGCGGAGCAATCGCGCAGATATTGAAGCCAGCCGGAGAGAGTCGCGCTTTACCGGAAGTGTTCGACAAACACCAAAATGGTTTCCGTCCTGATGTGGATACTTCTGATTGGCCCGAAGAGACCTTGCACTTGCGCTTTGAAATGTCGCAATTGAGGATGTCAACCTCTCCAGGCACCTCGGCGACGTCCTTCGAACCGGATGGCTCCAACCTGAGCCGGATCATTGCGGAGTATCGACTTTCGAACCAGAAGGTCTTGGATGGAATTTGCAGGCAGCTCGAACAAGTCGTGCCGGCGGTTCGAGATGTGAAGGCTCGCCTGGATACCAAACAACACGTCAATCAATTCGAACTCCTATTCGATACCAAGGCAAAATCTGACATCGAAGCCAAGTTCATGAGCGACGGAACGTTGTTCGCGCTGGGATTGATCACGGCCTTGCATTTTGTCGAGGGAAAACGCGCCTTGCTCCTGATCGACGATATCGACCAGGGTTTGCATCCGCTCGCACAGCGGGAACTCATTGAAATGTTGAGAAAAATTCAGAATGGAAATCCGGGTCTCCAAATCATCGCGACTACCCATTCGCCCTACCTCGTGGCTTGCGTCAAACCTGATGAAGTCCTCTGCATGCATCTTGGCGAGGACGGTTTCTCCCGGATGGCCCCGCTGACGGCCCATCCCGAGTTCGACCGTTGGAAAGCGGAGATGAATCCCGGAGAATTCTGGAGCCTCTTCGGAGATGAATGGGTCCTGCAAGCTGCGGAGCCCTGATGGCCATCGTGCTCGTCTGCGAGGGCCCGAGCGACGCTCGACATCTTCCGGCGATGATCACCGCCCAGCTTGGTACGGAGTGCTCTTTCCAAGGATTGGATCCGGATTCGCCATTCCTCCCTGTCTCGAAACTGAACGATGAACACAGAAAACGCTTCCCAAGGCGTTTCGGGGGGATCCTCCCTCGCGGAAATCTTGCCGGTGGGACGGCTTCCCCATACGAAATCCTGGGTCGCAAGGCTCTCCAGATCCTCAAGTCCCTCTTCGAGACGGATCCTGCAAAGGGGTTCGTGATCGTATGCGACGAAGATGGTCGAGGTGCTGAGAGGTTGCTGGGTTTGCAGCAGGCCAGGGATCGATCGGGGTTGAACCCGCGTGTCGCCATCGGCGTGGCCTGTCCCGAAATCGAGGCCTGGGTACTTGCCGGCTTCGAGGCGAAAAACGAAGCGGAGACCAGCCGCGTCGCGGCGGAAACCAAACGGTTGCAGTTGGACCCCACTCGAAACCCGCACCAACTGAAAGGTCCAAACGGATCCGACCGAGACATCAAGCGCGTTTTGGACGCCTTGACCTGCGGCGACCACGCACGCCAAGCGGAGGCCGCATCCAACCTGACCAGAATCCGTCTTCACGGAAGGGAAACGGGAGCGGTGGAATTCCTCTCCGAGTGCCAGGAGCGCCTGGCCCCGTTGTTCGGCTCGCATCCAGCCTGAAAAGACAGTATTACAACACCCGCCGTCATGGCGCATCGCCGTGCAGGCGGGCGCGCTGACCTCGAAGGACCGTCAACCTTCCCGCGTGAACCGCTCCGGTGGTTGGGGTGTGGGGGGCGGAAGCCCTCCACGAAGGCGCGGGGTCCAGGGGAGAAGGCCTTGGTTCTCCCCTGGCGGGGTACAGGGCCGCGGAGGTCCTGTAGATCGGTCGCACCGCGGGTGCAAAAAAGAGAAGGCCGCGCCGCCAGGCGCCAAAAAGACCCAGCGTCAGCCGAGCTTCGCCCGAAACTCCTCGTACCCGAACTCCTTGTGCAGATCCAGCCGACCATCCTCCGTCCAAGTCGCGATGGAAGGATGCCGCACGCCGTTGAAGAAGGAGGTCTTCACCATAGTGTAATGGATCATGTCCAGGATCACGATCCTGTCGCCGGGCTTCAGCGGCACGTTGAAGCTGTAGTCGCCCAAAACATCTCCCGCCAGGCAGGTTCCGCCGCCCAACCGGAACAAATGCGGCTTTTCGCCGGGCTCCCCCGCTCCGAGGATGTCGGGACGGTAGGGCATCTCCAGGCAATCCGGCATGTGGGCGCTCACGGAGACATCCAGGATGGCGAGATCCATTCCGTTCTTGACCACGTCCAGGACTGTCGCCACAAGCTCCCCGGTGCGCCAGCCCACGGCTTCACCGGGCTCCAGGACCACCTCCAGATGCGGATGGCGGGACCGGAAATCACGGAGGACACGCACCAACCGACCCACGTCGTAGTCCTCGCGGGTGATGTGGTGGCCCCCGCCGAAGTTGACCCACTTCATGCGCGACAGGAAGCGTCCAAACTTGTCTTCGAAGGCCGCGATGAGTCCCTCGAAGGCGTCGGAATTCTGTTCGCACAGGGCGTGGACGTGCAGTCCTTCTACGCCCTCCAGGAGGTCCTCCCGGAATTCGGAAAGCACCACGCCCAGCCGCGAGAAGGGCGCGCAGGGGTTGTAGAGGTCGGTCTCGACCTGGCTGTATTCCGGGTTCACCCGGATGCCCGGCGAAGGGTGCCGGGGATGCGCCAGGGTCTTGTCCCGGAACTTCTCCCATTGGGCGAAGCTGTTGAAGGAGATGTGGTCGGCCAGATCGAGGATGGCTCCGATCTCCCCGTCGCCGTAGGCGGGAGCGTACACGTGGAGCTCGCCGCCCATCTCGCGGCTCGCGAGCAGGGCCTCGTTCAGGGAGCTTGCGGTGGCGCCCGGCAGGTAGCCCCGGACCTGCGGGAAGGCGCGCCAGAAGGAAAACCCCTTCAGGGCGCAGATGATCTTCGCGCCCGTCTCGCGCTGCACGCGCGACAGGAGCTCCAGGTTCGCCCGCAGCCTGGTCTGGTCCAGCACGAAGCAGGGCGAGGGGATCTGGGAGAAATCGGTCCGGATCTTGGGGTAGGCCATGGAAGTCGGCAAGGTAGGATCCGGGAAACTGATCGGGGCGGAACGACACCACGGCGAAACCCGTCCGGTGTCGTCTTTGTACCATTGGCACCCTCATGATCGAACACGTCGTCCAGGCGGCCCGCGAGGCGGGCGCCATCCTGCGCGGGGGATTCGGGCGCATCCACGAGATCCAGGAGAAGGGCCGCACCACCGACCTGGTGACGGAAACCGACAAGGCCTCCGAGCGGTTCCTGCGCGAATGGATCTCGTCGCGTTTCCCCGACCACGCCATGATCGGAGAGGAGGAGGAGAACATCGCGCGCCCGGACGCGGAGTGGACCTGGGTGTTCGATCCCTTGGACGGCACCGTGAGCTTCGCCTACGGAATCCCCTTCTTCGCGGTGTGCGTCGCGGTCCGCCACCGCGGGACCACCGTGGCCGGCGCGGTGTACGAGCCGCTGCGCGACGAGATGTTCGCGGCCGCCCGCGGCGAAGGCGCCACCCTGAACGGGAGTCCCATCCGCGTCACGGCCACCACGGAGCTGAACCGCGCCCTGCTGGCCACCGGCTTCCCCTACAGCATCGCCGAAAATCCCAAACGGACCCTGGAGACCTTCGTGGCCGTCGCGCCCTTCGCCCGCGGGATCCGCCGCCTGGGCACAGCGGGGATCGATCTCGCCTACGTGGCCTGCGGCAGGCTGGACGGCTACTGGGAATCGTTCCTCCAGCCCTGGGACTGCGCCGCCGGGGCGCTGCTGGTGGAGGAGGCCGGAGGTCGCATGACGGATTATGTCGGAAACCGCCACGACATCTTCGGGCTCCAGACGCTGGCCACCAACGGCAGGATCCACGAAGAGCTGATGGCGCGCCTGAAGGTCGGACAGGTTCCTTGACCCCTCCCATTTCGCTCGAGCGGGCGAAATGGGAACCCTGACCCTCCCATTTCGCTCGAGCGGGCGAAATGGGAACCCTGCATTCATGGAACGGGTGAGCTTGGTTTCCCGTTCCGCAGCGAATCCAGGCGGCGGACCATGGCCGCCGCCTGCCCCGGCGCGAGGGTGGGCGTTTCCACGTCCATGTGCATCACGGCGGACATCAGGTTGTCGGGCGCGGAAGTGTCGGACAGACCCATCGCGTGTCCCAGTTCGTGGGCGATGACGCGGGCGCACCGGAGCGCGTCTCCCATGGCCCCCGCCTCCAGGAACACGACGGATGCCGAGGTCGGATCTTGGCCATCCGTCGATCCGAAGGGGGGAAATCCGGCGTTGGGGCGCACCACGAGGTCCGTGGCCGGGTGGTCGCGGCGCCACCCGCCGCGTGGGCCCGAAGCGCGGATGCGGAATCCGCCGGAGGCGTAGCCTTCCACGGTGAAGGGATCGCGCCGTTGTCCGCGGGGGCCGTCCAGGGAGTAGCGGACCACCCTCCCGGAACGATCCCGCCAGGGCAGCATCGAGAAGGACTCCAGCCGCAGGAGAGTGTCCCCGGCATGCACCGGCCCCTCCACGGGCCAGCCCAATCGGACGGAGTCCTGGAAGAGGGCGATCTGGGGAAAGACCATTCCGCTGTCGCGCAGGACTTTCCGCAGGGCGGATTCCTGGGGGGATGTCCGGCGAGTCCCCCGCCAGAGGTCCAGTCGACCGTTGTCGTCCAGGTCCCAACGGGCGCGATCCACCACGAGCGGGCGTCCAGCCACCAGGCGCAACTCGATGCCGGCAGGTCGGAACAGGCGCTTCATCTCCGCTTCCACGTCCGGGAGGCTCCAGCGCGGGGAGCGCGGGGCATTGCCCACAGGCCGGACGAGCACCGACAATACCCTCTCCGCTCCGTGCAGCGAATCCCTCGCCGTCCCGGGATGAGGAGTCCCGAACAAGCCGATGGCCAGAGCCAAAAGGGCGGTCATTGTCCTTTCAGGCCCAGCATCAATCCCCCCGCGACTTCGAGTTCCTGCCCGGTGACGTAGGACGCCTGGTCCGATGCGAGCCATGCCACCGCCTCGGCGATCTCCTCCACCCGTCCGGCCCGTCCCAGCGGGACGCGACGGGAAATGTCTTCGGGGAGGTCCACGGAATTCTCGAGCTGCCCGGGCGACACCATGTTGACGCGGATGCCCCGCGGACCCAACTCCAAGGCCAAGCTGCGCACCAGCACCAGGAGCCCGGTCTTGGAGACCGAATAGGCTCCGGTCCGGAGGGTGCCGGCGAGTTTCCCGGTCCCCACGTAGCCGATGGCGACGATGGACGATCCCGGAGGCATCCTTTCCACCAGGAACCGCGTCAGATGGAAAGGTGCGTCCAGGTTCGACCGCAGCATGGCCGACCAGTCTTCGGATGTGGTGGACACCAGAGGTCCCGTCCGGTAGATCCCGACGTTGTGGACCAACACGTCCAGGCTCCCCTCGGGCACGGATTCCGACAATTCGCGACAACCTTCTTCCGTGGAGACGTCGGCGAGGGCGACCACGGCGGAGCCCCCGGCATCGCGGACTTCGCGCGCGGCTTCCTCCGCCTGGGCCTCCCCTCCCGGTCGACCGTGGACCACGACCCGCCACCCCTGGCTCGCGAACCGAAGCCCGATGGCCCTGCCGGTGCGCACGCTGGATCCCGTGATCAGCGCGGTCTTCAACGGACGCGCTCCACCCGCACGAGCGTGTCCGCGGCTCCCGGGACGGCCGCGGGCTTGTGGACCGCCACGCGCACGCGATCCACGCGAGGATGGGTGCAGAGGACACGCAGGGCGCAAGCCTCGGCCAGGGTCTCGATCAACTGGAACTTCCGGTCCCGCACCAAGGACGAGAGATCGTCCGCGAGCGCCGAATAGTCCACGGTGTCGCGCACGTTCTCCGACGCCGCCGCGGGAGCGAAATCCAGGTCCATGGCGATGTCCAGGAAGACATCCTGCTCCTGCACGCGTTCGAAGGGGTGGATCCCCACGATGCAACGCACCGCGAAGCGCTCGAGCTCGATGGTTCCCAACATGACTTCGGAAGATACGCACGCATGGAAGACGACGCGAGCCCGGGAGCGGTCATCGCGACCGCCCACCCCCGAAACTCCCCGACCCATTTCCCCGTGGCGTCCGAGGGTCATGGACCGAGGAGGGTCGAACAGGTTGGCGGTTGCATTCCCCGATTGCTTTCTATCCCCGCTGCCAGAGCCTGTCCGACCGATGACGGACCAGGGTAAACCCCAGTTCATCCCTCCTCTTGCCTAGGAAACTATCACTTCCCATTCGGGTTGGCTAGATAAATTGTCAGAATTTCGTAGAACAATATGGACATCCCGAATGGGTCGTCCGCACTTGACCGGAAGGGGAGTGGTATTGGCTTACCTTTTTCCGGTGAAGACCGGAAACCGCTTCCCTGCCCTTCGGCTTGTCCGCCTCGGCAACTGCGCCGTGGCCGGTGCCACCAGCCTGGCCGGATCATGGGCCGCCACCGCCAGCCTCGCACGCGACAAGCCCTGGCTCCTCGCCATCTCGGCGATGCTCATCGCCGCCTTCGGAAACGCCTACAACGACATCTGCGACCTGCCCGCCGACCGCGTCAACCGGCCCGACCGCGTCCTCGTCCGTGGAGACTTGGAAATGACCCTGGCCATGCGCATGGCGGGTTGGTGCCTGGCCTTGGGTTTGATGCTGGCCGCCTACGCCTTCGTGAACGCGCTGATCCTGGCCGTGACCGTGGCCACGGTCCTGTTCCTGTACGACCGCAACCTCAAGTTCCAGCCTCTGGTCGGCAATGCCGCGATCGCCACCATCTGCGGAGCCACCGTCGCCTTCGGGGCGATGGCGGGAGGCCGGTGGAACCGACAGGTGGTGATTCTCATGGTTTGCGCCTTCTCGCTCACCCTGGTCCGCGAACTCTACAAGGACATCCAGGACGTCGAGGGCGACCGGGCAATGGGAGCCCATACCTTCCCCATCCTTTTCGGAGAGAGGAGATCCGCCCAGTTGGCGCTCTTGCCACTGGCCTTCACGATCTATTTCGTGCTCTACCGGATCTTCAGTTCCTCGCCGGACTGGACCGGTGCCTACGTGGCCGGAATCGTCCTCGTCTGCGGCCTGGTCTGGAGCGCGGTCCGCAGTTTGTCGACCACCGGCCCGATCCAATGGGGGAACCGCTCCCGCGAAGTCAAGGTCTGGATCGTGCTGGGCGTGGTCTGGGTGCTCCTGTGGAGAATCAGCCTCTGATTCGACCGTGCCGCGAGAACCGCGGAATTCAGATCACCCAATCGATGGCATCGCGCGGCTCTGTGCCGCTGGCCGCCACCCGATCCAGGACATCCTGCAGGCTCGTGCGGTCCAGGATGCCCGCAATGGCGTCGCGAACATCCTTCATCACCATGCGGATCCCGCAGGTCCCTTCGCCGTGGCAGTCGGAACAGGGCTGGTACGCCGATTGGCTCACGCAAGGAATCGGGGCCAACGGGCCGTCCATGAGCCGGACGATCTGGCCGATGGTGATGGTCTGCGGCGAGCGCGCCAGGAAATAGCCTCCACCCTTGCCCTTGCGCGAACCAAGCGCTCCCGAGTTCCGCAGTTCCAGCAGGATGATCTCCAGGAACTTCTTGGGGATCCCGTCCTTTTCGGCGAGGTTTGCGATCAGGACCGGACGCGAAGTGGGCTCCCCGGCGAGTGCGAGACAAGCCTGCAAGGCGTATTTGGCTTTTTTGGAAAGCATGGCGGTCGCCAAATTACAATCTCCCACCCGCGGATCGACCGTTCCATCGGGGTGGTCGGGCCTGGCCTGGAACCGCGGAGGATGGCCCGCCTGCGTGGCCTTGGTCGTGGCGGTCCAGAGTTCGCCTGCGCCGCCGTGGTCGCCCTGCTGTGGAAGGCTCCGGACCATCGGCTGACGGAGGACCTGCAACCGGCGTGAACGGAGCGGATCCTCGCTTGCGTCAGTCCTCGTCCTCGTCTACCGAGACGGCTTCCAGCGCCCGCGGCAAGGCCTTGTCGGACTTCACGCCCAGCGATCGGAGCTTCCTCGCCTGACCCACGAGGTTGCCCCGCCCTTCCGACAGGCGGTTGCGGGCCTCGTCGAAGGCTCCGTGGGCCTTGTCCAATTGGTCGCCGACCTTCTCCATGGATCCCATGAAGTCCAACAGTTTGTCCAGGAGCAGGCTCGCCCGGTCGCGGATTTCCAAGGCGTTCTTCCCGATCTCGAACTGCTCCCAGGTGTGGTTCACCGTGGTGAGGACCGCCAGCAAGGTGGTGGGGCTGACCAGGATGATCTTCCGGTCGAAGGCGTACTGGTAGAGGCCGCGGTCCAGTTGCAGGGCGGTGTGGAAGGCGCTCTCGATGGGGATGAACAGGAACTTGAAGTCCACGGAAACCCTCCCCTGGGCCCGGATCGCCTCCGTGTAGGGCTTGGATGCCAGGTCGTCCACGTGGGCGCGGGTGGAACGCCGGAAATCGTCCAATGCCGCGGTCCTCGCGGCCTCGTCGTCGGTCTGGGCGTCGGCCCAGGACTTCAGGCTCATCTTGGAATCCACCACCAGGCAGCGGTTCTCGGGCAGGAAGATGACCACGTCGGGCAGGAGCCTGCGACCCGCCTCGCTTCTCAATCCCAGGTCTTCGCCCTGCACGACGAAGTTCGCATCCCGCTTCAACCCCGAGTATTCCAGCAGCCGCTCCAGGATCTCCTCGCCGAAGTCGCCCACCAGCTTGTTGTCGCCCTTCAAGGCCTTGGCCAATCCGTCGGCTTGATCGCCGAGCCTGGCGTTGATCTGCCCCACCCGCTCCAGCGCCTCCCGCAGGCTCTGCTCCCGGACGGCGTCCTTGGTCTCGGATTCCGCCAGGGCCTTCTGGAGCTTGTCCAGGTTCTCGCGCACGGGCGCCACCAGTTCGGCGATCGCGGAGGTCCCGATCTCCTTGAACCTGCCCGTCTTCTCCTCGAAGATCCGGTTGGAGAGGTTCTCGATCTCGGCGCGCACCCGGACGATGCGTTGCTCCTCGTCCTGCCGGTAGCGCTCCAATTCCCGGATCGCGCCGATCCGTTCCGCATCCGCCCGGCCGAATTCGATTTCCAACTCGGACGTCTTTTGTCTCTCCTTTTCCAGGCGCCCCTCCAGGCTGCGGATCCGGGCCGACAAGTAGGCACCGGCGAAAACGCAGAGCGCGAGGAGGAGGACGGCGAGGGCGATGGACATGGAGCCCAAATCTACGCGATGGACATTCCGACGGCTTTCCCCGCCCCCTCCACCAGATCCGCCGCCAGCCGATCGACGTCCGCCTCCGAATGGGCGGTGGAAAGGAAGAACGCCTCGAACTGCGCCGGCGGGAGGAAGTGCCCCCGGTCCAGCAGGAAGCGGAACAGCGCGGCGTAGGCTTCGCGGTCGCAGGTGTCGACTTCGGCGAAGGTGCGGATGGGGCCGGGGCGGAAGAAGAACGTCGCCATGCTGCCCACGCGCTGGAAGCAGGTGGGCGTTCCCACGGTCCCCGCCAGGACCTTTTCCTGGAGGCGCGCGCCCAAGGCTTCCAGGCGCTCGTAGACGGAGGCGTCCAGGCTCCGGAGCGAGGCCAGACCCGCGGCGCACGCCAAGGGGTTGCCGGAAAGCGTCCCCGCCTGGTAGACGGGGCCCAGCGGGCTCAACCGGTCCATCAGGTCGGCGCGGCCACCGAAGGCCGCGAGGGGCAATCCACCGCCGATGATCTTTCCCAAGGTGACCAGGTCCGGACGTATGCCGTAGCGGCCCGCGGCTCCGGCAGGACCCACGCGGAACCCCGTCATCACCTCGTCGAACACCAGCAGCGCGCCTTCGCGGTCGCAGCGTTCGCGCAGCCCTTCCAGGAATCCGGGCTCGGGCGGGACCACGCCCATGTTCCCCGCCACGGGCTCTACGAAGATGCAGGCCACCGCGCCGTGCCGGGCGCGAAAGCAGGCGTCCACCGATTCCAGGTCGTTGAATTCCGCGACCAGGGTGTCGGAAATCGTCCCCTCGGTCACCCCCGGGCTGGAGGGGTGGCCGTGCGTGAGCGCTCCCGACCCCGCCGCCACCAGGAAGCTGTCGCCGTGGCCGTGGTAGCACCCGCGGAACTTGACGAACGCGGGACGACCCGTGGCGCCGCGGGCCAGGCGCAAAGCCGACATCGTGGCCTCGGTCCCCGAGCTCACCAGGCGCACCTTCTCCATCCAGGGCATGCGGGCGCGGATCTCCTCGGCCAGCTCCACCTCCGGAACCGAACAGGCCCCGTAGGAGGTCCCGGCTTCCAACGCGAGGCGGATCGCCTCCACCACCGCGGGGTTCCCGTGGCCCTGGATCATGGGTCCCCACGACCCCACCCAATCGACCAGTTCCCGCCCTTCCACCGTGACCAGCCGGGACCCTCCCGCCCGGCGGACGTAGAAGGGCGAGGCGCCCACGTTGCGGAAGGCCCGCACCGGCGAGTGGACTCCGCCGGGGATCACCGAAAGCGCCCGATCGAACCATTCCTTGGAATTCACCCGGCCTCCAATGCTAGGACGATTTGCGGCAACGCGGGCCCCGCGCAGGTCAGCACCTGCCGCCAGCCGAGCTTCACCAGCTGTTCCCGCGTCGCGTCGCCGTAGGCCACGGCCACGGCGCGGCGCGACAGGTAGTCGAACCTGTGGTTGTCGGCTTCCGCGAGGTGCCGGACCGCCGAGGGCGCGAGGAAGGCGAGGGAACGCGTGGAATCCAGTGCGTCTCGATCCCGCTTCGAAAGATCCTCCACCCCCACCGTGCGGTACACCGGAAGGTGCTCCACGATCACCCCCAGGCTCTTCGCCTGCGCCTCCAGGGTGCCTGCGGTTTCCTCCGCGCCAGCGTAAAGCAGGAGGACGTACCCGAGTTCGGCGGCGAGCTTGGCCACCGCGGCGCCACCCGTCGCGTCGGGAACCAAACGGGTCCATCGGTTGGGAAGGAGGGCGCCGGTGGCGGGTCCGGCCACCAGGACCGGGCGCAGCAGGTTTGGCGGAACCTCGCGGTCCGCAAGCCACCGGGCTCCGCGCGGACTGGTGATGGCCACGGCCTGGTTCCGCTCCAGCGCGCGGTTCAGCAACGGCTCGGGAACATCGATCGATTCCTGTCTGCCCAGGACCACGGTGTCCACGGACCACCCGGGGAGATCCTCGAGCGGCTCGGCGGGCGCAGTTCGCAGCACCACGAGTTTCCTCGGTTCAGCCAAGACGGATTCCTTCCCGTTCGGCGCGTTGCCGCAATCTTCCGGCCATGGCCACCGCCGCCCCCGGGGCGTCCGGGATCGGGCCTTCCCACCGGTCGCGCACCACTCGGCCCTCCCGCTCGTTCCCCGCCATGCCCCGCAGGACCAGTCCCGGCCCCGAAGGTTCGGCCAAGGCCGCCAAAGGCGTCTGGCAGCCTCCGCCCAGGGCCCGCATGAGGGACCGCTCGGCCGTGGCGACGGATTCCGTCATCGGGTCGCAGACCGCTCCAAGGCGCTCGCCCAATTCCACGCGATCCTCGCGGCACTCCAAGGCCAGGATGCCCTGCCCGAAGGCCGGGAGACAGATTTCGGGATCCAGCCGCTCGGAGATCCGGTCTTCCCAGCCCAGGCGCACCAGTCCCGCGCAGGCGAGGACGATGGCCTGGTACCGGCCGGACTCCAGCTTGCGAAGGCGCGTCTCCACGTTGCCGCGAAGGTCGGAAAAGCGGAGATCCGGCCGGGCCGCGAGGAGTTGGGCAATCCTGCGCGGCGAACCCGTGCCCACCAGTGCGCCTTGGGGCAGGGCGGACAGGCTCCCGAAGGGCGTGACCAACGCGTCGCGGGGATCCTCGCGGCAAAGGTGGAACAACCGGCATCCGGGGGAGATCTCGAAGGGCACGTCCTTGAGGGAGTGGACGGCGAAATCGATCTCGCCGCGCAGGAGCGCAGCCTCCAGCTCCTTGACGAACAGACCCGTTCCCGAAAGCGCGGACAGCGGCGTGTGCTGGTCCAGATCCCCACGCGTCTCGATCCTCGCCGGCTGCGCCGCGAGTCCCGCGTCCGCCGCGCGCAGGCGTTCCAGCACCCAGTTCGTCTGGGTCCAGGCGAGCATCGACCCCCTGGTCCCGGCGCGGAGGCTCACGGCTTCCCGTCGCTGGCGAAGAGTTCGTGCAGGACCGCTGCCACCTCGGCCTCGCGACCGTCGGCGGCGGCCTTGCGCGCTCCCGCCGTGGGACCGTGCAGGAACTTGTTGGACAGTGCCTGGGCGAAGTCGTCCAGAACTTCGCGCATCTGGACATCCCCATGGGCGTTGAGGACCCTGGGCAAGAACCTCTCCACCTCGGCATGGGCCACGGCGTGGACCCGCTCGCGCATCTCCGTGAGGGCGGGAACCACGGACAGGCTCCGCCACCAGGCGCGGAACTTCTCCAGCTCCTCGGCGAGGATGGATTCGGCGAGGTGCACCTCCTCCCCGCGCTGTAGACGGTTTTTGTCGACAACCTGCTCCAGGTCGTCGATGCCGTACAGGAAAACCCCCGGCACCTTGGAGACTTCTGGATCCACGTCCCTGGGCGCGGCGATGTCCAGCAGGAAGAGCGGACGGCGCCGCCCGCGCATGGCGGATCTCACCAGTCCCGAGGTGACCACGAAGCCGGGCGCTCCGGTGGCGGAGACCACGACATCGGATTGGGCGAGGATGGACTCCAGCGCGGAGAGGTCCTCCACGCGTCCGGGACCGATGGCCTGCAGCCTCCGGGCATGGGCCACCGTCCGGTTCGCGTAGACGAATTTCTTCGCCCCGGCGTGGACAAACCCCGTCAGGGCGTGTTCCGCCATCTCGCCCGCCCCCAGGATCGCGACCGATACCTTGGAAAGGTCCCCGGCGATCTTGCGGGCCAGGTCCACGGCCGCGGAAGAAACCGACAGGGCTCCTTGTCCCAGTCGGGTCCCCGACCGCACCCTCTTGGAGGCGCCCAGGGCCGCCTGGGAGAGCCGCGTGAGGAAGAATCCCGCATGGCCGTTCGCCCGGGCGGACTCCCAGGCCAAGCGCACCTGGCCGGGGATCTGGGCCTCGCCCATGACCAGCGAATCCACGGACGCCGCCACCCGGAAGATGTGTTCCACCGCGGCGTCGTGGTGGTGGATGTAGAGCTTGTCGATCCATCCCGCCCGGGGGTGGCAGACCTCCGCCCATTCCTCCAGGCAAGCCTCCGCGGCGGATTCCGGCGACTCCGACGCCGTCCAGATCTCCACGCGGTTGCAGGTGGAGAGCACGGCCCCTTCGCGGACACCTCTCGCCCTCAAGCCGCAGAGCAAGGCATGGGCGCGCTCCGGAGGAAGAAGGCACTCGTCCCGCAGTTCCGAGGGCGCGGTCCTCCAGGAAATTCCCACCACGCCCGCATGCAGTCGCGGGCGCTCAGATGGCACGGGTTCCCGTCCAGATCATCAGCCCCAGCGGGACCAATCCCAGAAAACCCACCCAGGCGATCCAGCCGCTGGACCAGGTCCGGCGCTGTCGGAGCAACGGGATGGCCGCGTACCAGACCAGCACCAGCAGGACCGTGGCCATCTTCCACGACACCAGAGGGGTCACGGGCAGGCGGAAGATGTGCATCCAGAGGAGGCCGAGCACGGCGGCGCACGCCAGGAGGATGGTGCCCAGCGAGGAAAGGGCGAAGAAGAGTCGGTCGAGGGTGGCCAGATCCGGCATGGTCCGGGTGAATTCGCCGAACCGGCGTCCGCGCAGGAGTTGGTACAGCAGGAGCCAACCCGCTGCCAGGAGTCCGGATGCGGCGAGAAGTCCGATTCCCACCACGCCCAAGGCGACATGCACCGCGAAAAGGGTCGATTGGACCAGGACCGGCCACCGGGCCGGCTCGTGGTTCCCGGCGGCCAGCGAGCTTCCCAACGCGGCAAGCAGGAAGAAGGGAGCCCCCAGCGCCGTGGATCGAGCCATCCGCTCCACCAGCAGATAGGCTCCGGAAAGGACCAGGGTGGAAAGGGAAAGAGCCTCCCACATGGTCCCGAACGGAAGACGACCCTGGGACCAGGACAGCAGGCAAAGCTGGAGCAGGTGCGCCCCCACCGCCACGGGACCCAGCCAGGGCGCGGCCGCCTGGGCGTTGGGTGCCCTCAGCCGCCTCCCGTACATCACCGCCGCCAAGCCGTAGAGCAGGGGCGGAACCCATCGCCAGAGTTCGGACATCGCGTGGGACAAGGTACTCAACCGGCCCTTGGAAACATCCCCGTCACGGCAACACCTCCCAGACGACGACCCCCACGAACTTCGGCTTCCCCGTCAGGTACTGCGCGAATGGCTGTTCGCGCACGGAACCTGCCTGGGAGGCGTGTCGCAGCAGGGCAGGAGCGCCCGCTCGTTCCACCAGGAATCCCGTGTGGAGCACGGGGTACCCGTCCACCTTGCCCACGAAGGCCACCCCCAGCAACCTTGCCGAGTCGGAGGAACTGGAAAAGCGCGCGATGGCCCGGTCGCGCCAGAGCAAGTGCAGTTCCACCGAGGTATCGGGGACTTCGAACCCCTTCTTCGCATAGAACCCCTTGCGGGCGAGTCTTCGAGTCACCGTCGTATCCTCCGGGAACCGGAGCAGTCGGACCCGAGACCCGTTTCTCGGGAGCCAATCGCCCTCGAAGAAGTGGTTCCTCCAGCGCCATTGCGCGCGACCATCCAGGTACCGGATGGAGTCCATGCGCGACAGCAGGTCGGAGGTGTCCCGGGCCCGCGCCAGAGCCAGAGATGTTTCCAGGTAGGTGACGCAATCGAAGGAATCCAGGCGGAACCGGGGCTTTGGATCCCCCCGAGAGGAGTCGCCTTCTCCCAGCGGACCCAACAGATATCCGCGCCCCACGAGGAGCCGGCTGGCGGAATCCGTGCGGAACGCCAGGTTTCCCGGTGGGAGGGCCGCGAGGAGTGGCGCGGCCTGGGAAAGGGCGGTTTGGGTCGCGGAAACGGCGGAAGGGGAGGATCCTGCGAGGCAGGCTAGGAGGCAGAGGATCATGTGGACAAGGTCCAAATTCGGACTCCTCGACGCAAGTCCCGGTGTCTTGCTATCTTGAGACCAGAAGCGACGACCCTGCAGCCAAAATGGCCTTGGGCGTCCATTTACCGGTCACGCAAACGACCTCTAGTCTCCTCGACTGAAAGATTGACCTTTCGGCGTTGGAAGGGAGTTCATCTATGCCCAGAACCCAGATCGACCTCTCCCAGTGGCAGGACTTTCGCGGGAAGGACGAAGGCGTCCTCATCCACATCAACACCTCGCGCGAATCGGTGATGCCGGTGCGCGACGCCCTCGACGAATTCGGGAAGGGCCAGCAGACCGAGCCCAACTACGAGACCGGCACCTTCGGATTGGCCGGGCCGTCCCAGGTTCAGCTGCGCAACTCCCTGGTCAAGAACAAGAAGCGGTGGATCTTCTTCGGAACCTTCTACGAAGGCCTGTCGGAACGCCACAAGGGCAAGCTCCTGCTGATGGGCTACATGCGCATCGACAAGATCCGCGACGTCAAGAAGCTGCACCTGCGCAGATGGGCGCTTCGCGACGGGACGGCCGACGAGCTTCTCTCCCGCTACTTCGAGCTGGAGAACTGCTGGGCGCTGTACAGCGACGAGATGCGCTTCTTTTCGCCGGCCGATTCCATCGAGGTGACTCCGGAACTCGCCAAGAAGTGGGGTGCCAAGGGCAAGCTCAACAAGCAGCTCCGGATCAGCCTGACCAGCGAACAGACGCACTCCGTGCTGGAACTGTTGCGGCTCCGTCCCGACCAGACCGAGGAATACATCGCCACCGTGCGCGAATTCCAGGAATTCCTCCGGGAAAACGATCCCGACTGAGCGTGCCGTTCACCGGCGGGGGTGCTCTACGGAGTCGTCGCCCCCACCTTCACCACCGCGTGACCCTTGGCCCGAAGCCAGGCCTGCAGGCGCCCCCCTTCCAGGGACAGGCCCAGGGGTTGCAGCTCCTCCAGGGAAACGCGCAGCTCGCCCACGTCCCCGGCGGGGATCCGGAGATCCGACAGACGAGGCAGGAATCGGCGCAGATCCACGGTGGCCGCCTTCCGCAAGGCTCCCAGGATCTTGCCGTGGAGCAGGAAATCCGCGGTCTTGGCCAGGTAGGACTCCGTCTGCAGGTCGAATTCCAGGTCCGCCAGGCGCAAGGTCTTCGCGGAGGAATCGAATTCCGGTCTTCCTCGCAGGAAGATGTCGCCCCGGATGGGCTCGACCAGCGTGAGTCCCAGGACGGCCTCGTCTCCCCCTCCGTAGAGCCTCGCCTTGGAAATCCGGACCACCCTCCCTCCGGCATCGAAGTCCCGACCGGAAAGCGTGGCGGTGAGCAGGCTGTCGATGGTCCTTTCCGGAACGGACGCCTGCGCGTCCAGATGGAAATCGCCGTCCGCGGCCGCCTCCACCCGCAGGGGCGGCAGGATCCGTCCGGTGTCCGACGCCTGGACGGAATCCGTCAGAGCCGGACGCGCCCTCAGGGAGACGGTGGTCTTCAGCACCTTCCCGGATCCCGAAAGCGGACCCAGGGAAAGGCTTTCCGGCCTCACCACCAGCCAGATCCCGGGCAGCACGAAGCGCGGCTTCTGCAACTGGTGCCACACCTGGTCCGCCAAGGGGCGGATGTGGATCGCCTCCGGGATCCTCTGGACCGCCTGGGTGATGGCCGCCTCCACGCGATCGCGGACCAGAGGCAGATCCAGGACATCCTCCAACCGCACCTTGAACGCCGTCAACTCGCACGGCCTCGCCCACTTGAGCTCCCAGGGCAATGGCAGAAATTGGACTTTTCCGTCTTCCTTCCAGGCGAGGGTCCCCCGCAGCGTGAAATCCACGGCGGGCAGGGGTTCTCCCGCCGCCTCCCCGCACGACGCCACCCCGAACGCCATCCCCGAGCCCACCAGGGAGCCGCCCGCGGAAAAGGCCACCCGGGCCACGGCCCGGAACTGGTCGCCGTCCATCCGGAGGTCCAGGCTCTCCAACTGGGCGCGATGACGGAATTCGACACCCACTTCCGGCGCGAAAGGCACGTTCGCGAGCGTCACCTTCCGCTGCACGACCCCCTGGGAGAGCGGCTTGGGCAAGTACTCCAGTACCCGATCGCGGGCGAAATCGAGATCCACTTCCACCGGAAGGTTCAGGATGGAGGGAGGCGCGGGCGGTATGGTCGCCAGCAGCGGCAACGGCGGCGGCGGCGGAGCACCGGGATGCTGCCCGGCGCATCCGGCCAGGACGACCAGCAGCGGAAAAACCTTCGAAACGGACTTGCCGGATCCGATCGAGATTCCATACCATGGGTGACGGAACTCCATCGCGGGCGAATAATAGACCCCCGGTGGGGAGCGGAAGGAGGTATTCCATGCGGCCGACATCGGCGGCGATCGCCATCGCGATGGCCGCGGGTGCATGCGCTTTCCTTTGGGTCGCCGCCCGAAACCGGAAATCCATGCCCGCCCCGGCAACGGTTCCTTCCTCGGCCCCCGATTCCTGGACCCTCCCTTCCAATCCCACCGCCGGGCCCCAATGGGATTCGGCGGTGGCAGTCTCCCAAACCCCCGACCCCGGACGGGCCGCCTTGTTGTTCCTTCGCGGAGAACGGGAGCACCCCGCGGACGCCGCCTGGTCGCAGGCCGAGGCCGTCTGCTGGGCACGGGCGGGGAACCACGACAGCGTACTGGCCTCCTTGGGCAGATGCCTCTCCATCGCACCGCTTTCCCCGCAAGCCCTCCTGCTGCGCCGATTCTCGCGGCTCCAATTGGGTTTCGTCCTGACCGGAGCGGGACAGTCCTGGCGCGGTCGCCAACTCGGCGAGGCCGTGCTCCAGGACTTTCCCGACGACACCGACGCGCGCCTCCTGGTGGGCTATTCGCACGCCGTGGACGGATCGTCGCCGGTGGCGGAGTCGATCCTGACAAAACTTGTTGCCGAACATCCCGCCCAGACCCAGGCGTGGGCGATCCTGGTCCAGTGCGCCCTTCGCCGGGGCGACGCCAAGGCGGCGGACGAACGGCTCGCGGAGCTTTCCGTCCGGGACCCCGGGTCGATCGAAGTCCAGTCCCTCCGCCAGCAGGTGGCCTCGCTCAGGGATCGGCGGAGCGGGACATCCGACGGCCATCTCCGCGTCGTCTGCGTGGAAACCTGCCCCGAGGGGTTGGAGTCGGACGTGCTTTCCACGGCCGAGGACGCCTGGAATTTCCTGCGACCGAGCCTCGGGTTCGAGCCCGGCGATCCCGTGGTCGTCCTGGTGGGGGGCGGAACCCGAGCACCCCATTGGGCCGCCGCGAGCTTCGATGGCCAGGTGCATCTCCCCATGGACGTCGCCCAGGATCCGGTCCAGCGCGTTCCCATCCTGCGACACGAACTGACACACGCCTTCCTGGCCCAGGCCGCGTCCGGACGGATCCCGCTTTGGCTCAACGAAGGGCTGGCCCAGTACTTCCAGGGTGAACGGATCCATTCCCTCCCGGGCTCCTCCTCCGCGGGATGGCTGGATTCCCTTCCCTCCCGGCGGACCTTCATGGACCTCGACGAGGACCAGGCCCAACTGGCCTACCACTACTCGCTGGCGGTGACCCAGGAATTGATGGAATTGCACAACACCACGGCCCTGGAGTCCTATCTCGGGCATCTGCGCGACGGCCTCGACGAACCCGAAGCCTTTCGCGAAAGCTTCGGAGACGACTACGCGCACCTCTCGTCCAGGATACGGGCCCGACTCTGAGGAACGGAGCGGGATCGGGGGCCTTCCCCTGGAATCGAATCCTATTTTAAACGTCAGCCGCTATATACCCAATACCAACAAGGAGCCCTCCGTGCGAATCTTGTCCATTGTCAGCCTGGCGGCCTTGTGCTCCCTCGCCACCGCCCAACCGGTCCAGGGTCCGACCGCCCCCCCGGCGGCCCCGAAGGTCAAGCCCACGCGGATCGACTTCGCCATTCCCCTCAAGCCCATCAAGCAGAAGGACCTGTCCTTCGAGATGCTGAAGAACCGTTGGTCGCTGCTCATGTACTTCTCGCCCACCTGCGGCCACTGCCAGCACACCTACCCGTACATCCGTGCGGATCGCGACAAGTACGAGAAGAGGGGTCTTGCCGTCGCCGCCATCGCCACCGGTTTCGCGAGCCCCGACGACATCACGGCGTTCGACAAGGAATTCAACCTGGACGTCATGGCGTTCCAGGACGACACCAAGAAGTTCAGCGAGGTGTACGGCACGGGATCGGTACCACTGATCCTGCTGGTGGCACCCAACGGCACCTACCAGACCTGGAACGCTTCCGATTCCGCCACCATCGCGAGCATCGACACCGCCATCAAGAAGGCCCTCAAGATCAAATGACGCCTGGCCGCCCAACGTCGGGGAACGGACGGGCGCGTGTTCTCGCCTGACCCGTCCAGCGAGCGCGGACACCCTCTCTGGACGGACCTCGTCTCGCGTCTCCGGTCGGGCCGGCCCGACCGCATGTCGGAGTGGCTTCGACATGTCCCGCTGCTGGAAGGGACGCACCGGCGGCATTTGGCGCACCTCGCCCGCACACTGCATCGTCGCGGCTACGAAACCGGAGAGTTCGTCTTCCGCCAGGGGGACGTGGGCAGCGGCATGTACATCGTCCATTCCGGTCGCATCCGGATCGTCGCCGAAGACCCCGTCCGGGGAGAGATCCAGCTCTCCATCCTGGAGCCGGGGCAGTGTTTCGGGGAAATGTCGCTTTTCGACCACGGTCCCCGGTCTGCCTCGGCGATCGCCCACGAGGACAGCGTGCTCTTCGGGCTGTTCGAGGGCGATCTGGACCAATTGGAACGGACGCGTCCACAGGCGGCGGTCCGGCTCCTCCACAATCTGGCCCTGTCGGTCTCGCTGCGCCTGCGCCAAACCAACGAACGCCTTCGCGACATCGAGGAAGGGTCAGCCCGGGGCCCCTACTGATGATGTCGCCTCCCGTCCGAAAGCCGCTCTCCGCTCGCGGCGACCGGTTGCTGCTCTCCTTCTGGATTTTCCTGGTCGCGAGCATTTCCCTGTTCCTCCTGGCATCCGCCTGGATGCTCCTCGCTCCGTTGGTCCTGGGGTACCTTCTGGCCATCCTGCTGTCGCCGGTCGCGGAGGCCCTGGACCGCCGCCGGATCCCGCGCACCATGGGGGCGTTCCTGGTCCTGGGCTCCCTGGCGGCGGCCATCGCCACCGTGGTGGTCACCGCCTCGCCCGCCATCTTCCACCAGATCCAGGATTTCAGGGACCACTCGCCCGAGTACCTTCGCTCCGCCGAGGAGAAATCGTCCGGCCTCATGGCCATCCTCGGACGGCTGGTCCCGGCCCAGGAATTGGACAGGGCCCGGGAACTCGCGGTTCGCCGCCTCACCTCCCACGGAAGTCCCTTCGACTCCCTCCACGACCTCCTGGATGTCCTCCCCTTGCTGGAAAACGCGGTGCTGACCCTGGTTGTGGCCTTCTTCCTTCTCGCGCGCGGCTCCGAGATCCGCCGAGCCTTCATGCTCCTGGTACCCAACCGCTACTTCGAGATGACGCTGCGGCTGCTCTACCGGGTCCAGCGCCAGACGGCCGAGTACCTCAGGGGTCAATGCCTGGATTCCATCGTCAACGGCATCCTGATCACCATCGCCCTGGCCGTGCTGCGCGTACCCTACGCCCCGTTTCTGGGGGCCTTCGCGGGGTTCGCCAACGCCGTTCCCTTCCTGGGGCCGCTGGTGGGAGGGCTGCCGGCCGTCGCCTTGGCCCTGTTGGGTGCCACCGCCACACCTTGGTGGGTGATCCTGCTGGTGCTGGGCTCCATCCATACGCTGGACAATCTCGTGATCTACCCGGCGACCGTGGGGGGCTCTCTCCATCTGCCGGCCTGGGTGGTGATTTTGGGTGTCGCCTTGGGCAACCACCTGGGCGGTGTGCTGGGGATGCTGGTGGCGGTGCCCGCCATCGGGCTCGCGCGCGGATTCGTCCTGGAGCTGCACCAGAACCTGCGTGGTTTCCGCATCCTTTGACCGCGTGATCAGGGTCGGGAAGGGAGTGTCGGTCGCCGGGCGGGCTGGTAGACCCTGACCTGCCAGCGTTCGGAGGGACCGTCCAGCCGGATGTCCCACCACCCCTGGGCAAGCCCCGGCGAAAGGATCTTCTCGTGGACCCCCCTGGGAAGGTGGATCGGTTGGGAGCGCAGGAATTCGTTCCCCAGCGAATCGACGATGCGCAGGACGAATTCCCCGTCTGCAGGGATCGACAACCCCAAGGTGAGGTCTCCGGAAGTATCGGTTTCCGCAGCGAGCCATCCACGCGGCCATTTGGACGATGCTTCCCTCCAGGAGGCCGAACTGCCACCGGGAAGGGTCCAGACCACCCTGGCCCGACCGGAATCGTCGGCGAGTCGAGCGAGGTCCGTGGCATCCATCCAACCCTGCATGTGCTTTTTCCCGATGGCCACGCGCCAGAAGGTCAGCGCATTGGAGCCCCCGATCCCGAACGAGATGGTGTCCGAATGGAACCACGCTGGTCCGGAACGCAGCGGGAAGCTCCCGGAGGTGTCCGACAGGTAGGTGTCGGGCCGCCCTTCCAGGCGGGCGCCGAAGGCGCGCCGGGAATCCGGGACGGAGCGCCACAACTCCAGCTTCGCACCGGCGACCGGACGGCCTCCGATATCCTGGAGGGAAACATCCAGCACCCTCGGCAGAAATGCGTTCAGGCGGGAGCGGAGGGTGTCCAGGGAGTAGAACCGCAATCCGCGGCCTGGCGGATCCATGCGCAGGATGCGCCGGCACAGCGGGTCCAAGCCGGTATCGGGCAACTGCGACCAGGTGGGGAAGCGGACGTAGTTATTGGAGTCCAATTTCCATTGGATGTCGTCCGCCCTGTTCACGGGGTCCTGCGGCAGGAGGAAGAGATCCCAGCCCTCCGCGAATTCCCTTTCGTCGGGGCAGCCCCGAGCTTGAAGCCATGCCCGTTCGGCCTGGCGAACGAGATCCGCACCCAGGATTTCGCCGTAGGGCACGCCCCAGGCGGCGTCCAACGTCGTGTCGCGCAGATCCGGATTGCGGTGGGCATCTCCCCCGGACAGCGGCAAGGCCCCAGGTCGGACCAGGACGAACCGCTCCAGGCGCGCCCCCCCCTCCACCCGCCCGGAGAAGTCGCGGACCAGGGAATCCGCCCAGGCCCGCGACCGGCTGGAATCCGCGTGCGGCCCGCGTTCCATCCACACCCCGATCTTCCAGGCCGTACCCGCGCCCCAAACGCATTGCGCCACCAGCAGCAGAAAACCCAGTCCCACGACGCCTCGCTTGCTTTTGAACGGAAATCATGGTAATCATTTGAGCAGGAAGGAGCGTCCCGGTCGACATGAGCGACATGAACATCAACACCAGCCTCCAAGGCTACCAAGCCGCCCAAAGCTCCCTGGACGCCCGCGCGGCGCGCATCGCCCAAGCCACGACCCAGGCCGCGAGCCAGGCGGGGAATCCCAAGGCCGCCGGGCCCGCCACCGACATCACGTCCGACATGGCGGGGATGAACACCGACCGCCTCGCCGCCGCCTACAACCTGAAGGCGATGAAGGTGCAGAACAGCATGCTGGGCGAGGTTCTGGACATCCTGAAGTAGGGTCTCCGCGCGGACCCTCCCGGGCCGGGTTCCGCATGGAGAGGTATTTTGGGCGGATCCTTCTTCGACGGGAACTGTCATGACGCCCAAGCCTCCTCTGCATCCGATCTTCCTGGACCTGGATGGCCGCGACGTGCTGCTCGTCGGAGCCGGCGAGGTGGGCTTGCGAAAGGCCCGGGAATTCGTGGAGTGCGGGGCCCTCCTGCGGGTGGTCTCCCCCGGTTTCCACCCCGATTTCACGGAACTGGAAGGCCGGTTCCAGCGGCTTCGGCGACCCTGGCGACCGGGCGACGAGGACGGGGCGCGACTGGTGGTGGCCGCGACGTCCGATCCCGCCGCCAACCGGGCCATCCATGCGCGATGCTCGAGGCGCGGCATCCTGTGCAACGTGGTGGATGTCCCGGATCTGTGCGACTGGCAGGCGGCGGCCGTGGCCCGGTCGGGTGCCGTGCAGATCGCCGTCTCCACGCGCGGGGCGGCTCCCAGCCTCGCCTCCCACGCCCGCCGCGAACTCCAGGATTGGCTCGCCGACGGGTTCGCCGAGCTGGTGGAACTGTTCGGGCGGCTCCGCGAAGAATATCGGTCCCGGATGTCGCCCGGGATCAGGGAACGATTCTGGAAGGAATTGGACATCGCCGTGCTCCTGGATATCCTGAGGACTCGTGGTGTCCAGGCCTGCGAAGAACGGATCCGGGAGCTCGCGGACACGCTCGGACGGGATGTTTCCGACTCCCGCACCCCCCAGGGTCGCGTGATCCTGGTGGGTGCCGGCCCCGGCCACCCCGACCTGGTCACACGCCTGGGACTGCGGATGCTCGCCCGCGCCTCGGCGCTGGTCCACGACCGACTGGTAGCGCCGGAGCTCTTGCGGGCGGTCCCCGCATCCTGCCGGATCTTCCCGGTGGGCAAGACCGGTTTCGGCGAATCCCCCAAGCAGGAGGAAATCAACGCCCTCCTGGTGGACTTGGCACGGGAAGGTCACCTGGTGGTGCGCCTGAAGGGCGGGGATCCTTTCGTCTTCGGTCGGGGGGGCGAAGAGATCGAAGCCTGCGCCGCGGCCGGAATCGCCGTGGAGGTGGTGCCTGGCGTGTCTTCCAGCCTGTCGGTTCCCGCTTGGCGCGGCATCCCCATCACCCACCGCGGCCTCTCCCGCAGCTTCGCCGTGGTTTCCGCCTTCCATGCCGACGGTACCGCGGCGCGCATCCCGGACGTGGAGACGGTGGTGGTCATGATGCCTCTCCATTCGCTCGGGTCCGTCAAGGCCCGGTTCTTCGAAGCCGGTTGGGATGCTTCCACCCCCTGCGCCGCCATCCAATCCGGGACCGCCCCGGACGAACGCGAGGTCCTGGCGACGCTTTCCGACCTGGACGAGAAGATCCACGCCGCCGGCCTGCGTTCGCCTCTGCTGGTGGTGGTCGGGGCCGTGGTGGGGTGGGCTCGCGAACATCGGGCCGCCCCGGACCACGTCCTCACCCGTGCCCGGACGGAACCGGGATCGTGATCCGCGCCGTCCTGTTCGACCTGGGAGGGGTGCTGGAAAGGGTGGACGCGGGACCCAGGCTGGAGGCGTGGACATCCGGTCGGATTCCGTCGTCCCTATTCTGGGAGCGGTGGCTTTCGTCCTCGTCCGTGCGGGAGTTCGAGTCGGGGCAGATCGGAGCCGTGGCGTTCGCGTCCCGGGTGGTTTTGGAAATGGGACTGTCCATCGGGCCCGAAGCCTTCCTGGACGATTTCCGATCCTGGCTCGCCGGTCCCTTCGAGGGTGCGACCGAACTGGTCGCGGAAACACGGGCCGCGGGATTCGCGACCGCGAGCCTGTCCAACTCCAACGAGATCCACTGGCCGGTCATGCAGGCGCACCAGCGAACCGAGGGGAACTTCGACGCCAATTTCCCGAGCCACCGGTTGGGCATCTGCAAACCAGACCCGGAAGCGTTCCGCAAGGCGATCCGCCTCTGGAACAAGGAACCCCGGGAGATCCTGTTCCTGGACGACAACGAGGTGAATTGCCTGGGTGCCCGAGCGGCCGGACTGGTGGCGGTCCGCGTCGACGGCGTGGCAGGAGCGCGAGCGGCCCTCGCGACGGCGGGCATCCTGCCCGAAATCCCGCCCAGGGCCTGATCCGGGGGAGGGAGATTCCCGCCCGGTTCCTAGGTTTCCCCGGATGAACCCACACGAACCCGACCGGATCTGGGAACATCTGCGGTTGGAAGCCCGCGCGATTTCCGAACGGGAGCCCATCCTGGGGACGCTGGTGAACGACCGCATCCTCCTGCGTTCGGATTTCTGGGATTCCCTGGCCACGGTGCTCTCGCGCAGGCTCGCCGAGGAGGCGATACCCGCGGACACCCTGCACAAGCTTTTCGCACCGATCCTGCGCGAGCGTTCCATCTCGAAGGCGAGTCGACGGGATCTGTCCGCCGTGGTGGAACGCGATCCCGCGGCGAACCGGACCCTGGTCGTTCCCTTCCTCCACTTCAAGGGATTCCAGTCCCTCCAGGCCTACCGGATCGGCCACAAGCTCTGGACTTCGGGGCGTCGCGACCTGGCCCTCTACCTGCAAGGCCGCATCGCCACCGTCTACGGAGTGGATTTCCACCCCGCGGCGGTCATCGGAGAGGGGATCCTGATCGACCACGCGACGGGAGTGGTGGTGGGAGAAACCGCCGTCGTCGGGAACGACGTCTCGATGCTGCACGGTGTCACGCTGGGCGGCACCGGAAAGGAGACGGGAGACCGGCACCCCAAGGTGGGCGACGGCGTCCTCCTGGGTGCGGGAGCGAAGGTCCTGGGCAACATCCGGATCGGCCAGGGTTCCAAGATCGGCGCGGGCAGCGTGGTCCTTTCCGACGTGCCGGAACATGTGACCGTGGTGGGCGTGCCGGCTCGCATCGTGGGCAGGCCGCAGGTCGACCAGCCCGCCTTGGACATGGACCAGAGGGTGGAGTCGTCCATACCCGAGTACTACACCTACGAAATCTGAGGGAAGGCCCCGGGCTTCAGCTCTCCCGGCGCAGGTTCGCGTGGACGCGTTCCGGACCGGGATGCACGGCGTGCAGGAAATCGCGCGCGGAGAACTTGTCGCCAGAACCCAGGCGCGTCGTCCAGGATCCATCCTCCGCCTGTTCGGAACGGAGCGAGCGCAGGATCTTCTTCTTCAGGGATTCCCGGGACAGGTCGTAGACCTTCGCGGCGCCCTCCCGTCGCAGGGTGTGCCTGATCCCCCGCGAGGCGAGCCACCCGGAGAGGTCCGGCGCCGTCGGGCCCGAGAGTTGCCAGAATCCGTCCACAATTCCAACACCCGCCGCGGGCCCCAGGATCCTGCCGTAGAAGGAGAACTCGGCGTTCACCCGTTCCAGGAGTCCGGGATCCTCCAGCGCCTGCCGGACCCGGTCGGCCCCATCGGCCAGGAAGACCGGCCGGAGGATCTCCAGTCCGGACGCCAGGCAGTCGACGCCGTCGTCGGAGCGTCCGTGGGGCTCGTGCCGACGGTACTCCCGCACCAGGCCCAGCGACTTCATCCAGGCCCGCGCGTTCCAGGCCTGCACGATGTCCATCGGGAGTCCGACGCAGCGGGGATCCAATTCCACCCGCATTTCCACCACGGTCTCCGAAGCGCGCAGCGACTTCAATCTCCGCTCCAGGTCGTCCAGGTCCTGGACCACCTCCGACCGCGCGTGGACGATGGCCTCCCTCTCGGGCGGAGTGCAGGCTCCGCACGCGTGGCACTTCCCCGGCTCGTCCACCCACCCCAGGCACACGGTGGTCTGCCGGAACGAGCGGCAGCGGTGGTATTCCTTCAGCAGGAAGGCCCGTCCCACTCCAGGATCCAGCAGGGACCACGGCCTCTCGTCGCCGTGCTCGGGTCCGAACCCGCGCAGGTGACCGTCGGGGTCCGCCCCGTCCTTGGACAATTCCCGACGCAACGCCTGGAAGAATTCCGGGGTCACCGCGTCGCGGAACACGAACCCGGTCTCCTCCTGGGCCGCGCGCACGGCCCGCATGACCTCGGGCCCGCGGGCCCGCACCAGGACCTGGCTCGTCCAGGCCTCCTCGATCCCGGCGGAACCCCGGAACTCGAATCCCGAAGACACCGCGGCGCCCTTGATCATCCCCACCGTCCTGGAGAGATCCTTGGGGTCGGGCATGTCCAGGTATTCCAGCGGGGTCCACGGAAAGCACACCAGGGGCGTGGCGGAGAACAGCACCCGTGGCTTGGACGCCGCCCGCGAGAGGAGCTCGCGCAACCGGCCCAGGAAGATCCTGAATTCGGCGAAGTCCTCTTCCGTCTCCTGGCCGGTGGCGATCAGGAAGACCTTGAGTTCCCGCAACCGCTCCCGCAGCAGGAAGGAGAGCGAGCGGTACAGTTCGTCGTCGGAGAGGTCCTTCTGCAGGAAGCTGCGCATCCGCGGGGAGATCCCCTCCAGCCCGCAGGTGATGGAGGTCTTCCCGGCGATCTTCAGGAATCGCGCGAAGGACGGATCGTGTGCCACCGCGTCGAAGCGCTGGCTCTTCAGTCCGACGGCGTCGAAATCCTCCAGGAGTGCTCCCACCAGGGGGCGCACCTCTTCGTAGGTGTTGAAGTTGAAGGAGTAGAGGTCCACCTTGGAAAGTCCCAGCTCCCGCTTCATCGCGAGCGCATCGGCCCGCGCCCGTTCCATGGGCGTCTCCCGGTAGGGCTTGCGGGACCAGCTTTCGGCGCAGAAGGAGCAGAAGTAAGGGCATCCCTCGGAGATCTGCACCGACGCCCTTCCGGCGATCTTGTCGGCGGCCACCATGGTCTCCCCGAGCTTGTACCGGTTCAGGTCGGGGCGGCTCCCGTGACGCTTCTTGGCGACGGGACGGAATGTGTCGGGAACGAAGAAGCCGGGGATGTCGGACAGCACCCCCAGGGACTCCCACTTGGACGCCCCCGAGGCCTTGGCGTGGGCCAGGCGCAGGAAGATGTCGCGGATGGTGTCCGGTTCCTCCCCGATGAAGATTCCATCCAGCATCGGGTCGGGGGAGAAGAAGACCGAGGCGTAGAGCGCGTTGGCTCCTCCCAACAGCACGAGAGGAAGGTCCTCGCGCCGCATGCGCTCGTCGCGGGACAGGGGGATCCCCGATCGTTCCAGGAGGACAGGCACGTTCACCGTCTCCTGGACCAGCGCGTTGGAAAGCGCCACGCAGTCGAACTCCTCCGCTCCCCGCTTGGTGCCCGACCCGAGCAGCCAGGGGACGCGGTCCTCCGCCATCCGCAACCCGTCCCGATGGGGCGGAACCCAGGAAAGGTCGGGGAAGATTCCGGGAAGGTCGGCGACCATGCCGTAGAGCAGACGGTGCGTGAACGATTCGCGCGTGTCCTCCCAGGTGGACAGGCGCGAAAACAGGACTCGGTACGGTCGGAGAGCCCATTGCCCGGCGGAAATCCGGTTGGGCTCGTCTCCGCGCAGCCAATGTCCCCCTCGGGAAAGCCCGGCGCGGGCCGATTCGAACCATTCGGTGTGTTCCGTCAAGATCCCCTCGTTCCCGGGCTGGAGGCCGTTCCGGTGGACACGGCCGGAAATGCCGCCTTCCGGGTGGTGGGCGGCTCCAGGTCGCGGGAGCCTGGGGCATCGGGCTGGCCGCGATCCGCGGGCTCCGTCCAATCCGGATAACCCACTCGCTCCAGGGTCAGACCGTCGGGGGGGGCCCAGAATCGGGGACCCACCGGCTCCTTGGACATGAGGCGGTCGAATTCGGCCCTGCCCATCCGGCCTTCCGATACGTCCAGACAAAAGCCGACCAGCGACCGGACCATGCGGTGCAGGAACCGGTCGCCCCGGATCCAAAGGTCCATCCCCCCGGGCACCTCCACGGCGCGGGCCATGGACAACGTGCAGAAGGTGTGGCGACCGTCCCCCCGGGGAATGCTGAAGGCTTCGAAGTCGCGGCGACCCTCGAACCATGCGAGGGTTTCGGCGACGCTCTTCCGATCCAGGCTGCGACGCGGGCGCCAGACGTTGGGAGGGTCGAGCGGATCCCGGGAGTCGCGGATCCGGTAGCAGTATTCGCGCCAGAGAGCCGAGTAGCGGGCGCAGAATCCGTCGGGAGCCTTTTCCAGGTCGCGCACAGCGAGTCCCCTGGGCAGAAGCGCGTTCAGCCCCTTGACCAATTTCGCCGGATCCTGGACGGAATCCGACCTGAAATGCGCCACCTGGCCGCGCGCATGGACGCCGGAGTCCGTGCGGCCCGCCCCCGTGCAGACGACCGGGTGCCGGAGCAGCACGGCCAAGGCCGTGTCCAGCGCCTCCTGTACGGTGGGGCCCTGGTCCTGCCTCTGCCAACCGAGGAAGGGCCGTCCGTCGTACCCGACCCGGAGGCGCCAGCGGTCTTCGGTCCGCTTCGGGTCAGGCTCGCACATCGAGTGCACCTCCGGCCCCGCGCCTTTTCGGAAGCGCCTTCCTGGCAGGGGCCTTGCTCCGCACCTCCAGGGGACCCGGTTCCAACCCGATGCGGGCGAGGGCGGCGGAAAGTTCCGGAAGGCGTTTCCGCAGCAGGTCGGCGGTGGCCGGGTCGGCCGCTTCGAGCCGTGTTGTCAGGATTTGTCCTCGCAGTTCCAGTCTGGCATCCACGCGGCCGAGACCGGCGGGGTCCATGGCCACGTCCACCGCATGGAAGTCGGAAGGGGCGGCCTTCCCGCCTTTGCGTTCCCGCTCGTCGCGCACCACGATCCGCGCCTTCTCCCACGCGCCGCCCGGTCCGGCCGACCAGTAGGTCTGGCCGGATTCCGTACCCGGAGCGGGATCGGGAAGACGATCGGCCAACAGGCTTTCCGCCGCCTGCCGGAGAGGCTTGGGGTCCCCTCCACCCGACGACTCCTTCGCCAGAGCGTCCAGCACGGCGGCCTCCAGGGAACGACGGGGCCCGTCGGCAAGGGTGCCGGAAGGAACCTTGCCGTCCTCGCGCAGACCCTGCAGCGCAGCCTCCAGCCCGGGGTGCTTCCCCGGGGACTCCTGCACCAGCTTCTGAAGGCTGTCCAACGCGGCGGGAAGATCCATGGGCACCTGCCCGAGCGATGCCCTGCGCACGGCCTCGGACGACGGAAGATCCAAGGACCATGCCGCCAGGACCTTCACGGCGATGTTGGACGGAATCTGCGCGGGACTTTGGGCGGTCGCTCCCGGCGTCGAACCCCGGACCGGACCAGCCGCCTCCGGACCCGGGGCGGAGGTTTCCGCCGTCGGAGTCGGTGCCGTCGCTTCCGCTTGGGGCCGGGCCGCGGGCGCCCCCGCGAGTCCGGCGACAGGTCGAGCCGCATTTTCCAGGTCCGAGCGAGCCTGCGGAGGAGCCGCACTCCCGGGGCCGGAAACGGTTGTCTTCGCGGACACGGGTGCGGGTGGAGTTGCGGGCGAACTGGATGGGGGAAGGATGCCCTCGCGAGGGACCGGCTGCACGGGGACCCGCCCGACCTGGCCCTCCGTCGCTGCGGACGGTACTGCCAAAACGGGGGGAGGGCTTGCCCCGACAGGAGGCGTCCCCCGGGTGGTCGCGCCGACGCCCGGAGGATTCCCTTCGACCAAGGCTCCATCGGCCCGGGGCTGGACTTGGTCGAAAAGAGACTTCGCCGCCGCGCCCAGGGCCTTGCCTAGATCTTCGACCTCCGCTTGGCTGGCCTCGGGTGCACCCGCCCACCGGAGGAGTTCCCGGGCACCCGCGGGCCCGGCCTGGACCCGCTCTGGCAGGCTGCGCGGCTGGGAAGCGTCGGCTTGGGGATTGGGGGTCCAGACCGCGCCGCCTCCGGGAATGGCCTGGGCGCGTGCCAACAGATGCGTCGAAGGTTCGATCCCGGTGGGACCGAACAACGTCCACGGCTGCCCCGCCACCTCCGCGGAGTAGGCGTTTCCTCCCAGGTTCGACAGGACGGCGAGCAAAGCGGTTCCGCCGGGTGGTCTAGGCGAGGAGGGATCGGACAGGAAGACGGGACCCGAGGGGACGGATTCCGGCACATCCGGCGTGGAAGGGCCCGGAGGCGATGCCGAAGGAAGGCTCCGGGCGGCGGCGGCGAAGTCGCCCCGAGCCAACGGCATCGAAAGCGCAGACGCGAGAGATTCGCCAAGCAGGGATCGGAGCGCGTTCAGGATGGCGTCCCGCAACCTGGCGAGATCGGCATCGGGCGTCCTGACGGTGAGCTGGAGGGTACCGTCGGACGCGGTCGCCACGGTCACCGGGGTTCCAGACGGCAATTCCCTGTCCACCGGAACCTGGACGGTGGAGCCGCCGAGGAGTTTGACCGTGGCCTTGCCGTCCTGGACGGACTCGACCCTGCCATCCACTCCACCGCCCGCGCCACTGGCCCCGGCGAGAGCCGACACGTCCACGGATCAGTCCCCCTTCAACCGTTGCGGCGCAGCTTCAGGATCAGATCGACCTGGTCCTGGGGGATGCGCAGTCGCCGTGCGATTTCCGAGCTGGTCCGCCCCCTCTTGGCCATGGAAACCACGTAATCCTGGACCACGGTCGGCTCCGCAGGCGCGGGCATGTTGGTGCCCGGCTGGCTGGTCGTGTTTTCCCACGCATGGCGACCCGTCTTCGGAAGTGGGGCGGCGGGGAGATCGGGATCCGGTTGGGCAAGCCGCCGATCGCGTCCCACCGGCTCCGCCTCGGTTCGCGCCGCACGGATCTGGGAAAAGGTCGCCTCCCGCAACGGGGAACCGGATCTGGCTCCATCTCCCCCGGACAACGGCATCCGGACATTGCGATCCATCCTCGTCAAGGTCGGTTCTGTCAGCGGGATTTCACTCTCGTGCGGTCGCCGCCCGAAGAACCACCAGACCATGCACGCCAAGGCCAGCGCCGCCACGCCCGCCACGATCCAGAGATAGAGTGCAAGGCTTCCCAGCGCCTTCCCCAGGCCGGCGGCGTCCTGGGCGGTGGCTTTGGACGTGTCCGCCTTCGCATCCCGCACTTCGGAAAGGCGGGCTCTCGCCCAGGTGTAGCGTGCCCAGAGATCGGATTGGCGGCGAGCCAACTCCACCGGCGGTTCGGAATCCGCCAATTGCGCCTCGCGCAGGGCCAGATCCAGGTGCTGCAAGCTGTCGTGCAGCTGTGCGACGCGACGCGAAAGCGTCGAATCGCTTTCCAGGACGGGCGCATTCGAGGCCGTGCGGATCTCTCCGCCGCGGCTCTTCCAATACCAGAAACCCGTGGCTGCGCCCCCGATCAGCAGCAGTACCACCAGGATCCCGAGGATCCGACCGAATCGCATACCGCGAAAGATACTCGACAGGAGCATCGATTCCGGTCGCTCTTCCCGATGGCCACCCCCTTGGACGGGGTCCCGAGATTAGATTGGGAGCATGGCCTCCCTCTTTGTTCTTGAAAACGACAGGCAGGTGGCGCGGATCCAGCTCAAATCCGGAACGGTCACGGTGGGTCGGCTGAAGAGCAACACCGTCGTGCTGGACAACGCGGGCGTGTCGCGGCAGCATCTGCGGATCGATGGAGACCCCTCGGGGACCCTCTTCGTGCTCGAGGATTTGAACTCCTTGAACGGGACCTTCGTGGGGAGTTCCAAGGTGCAGGCGTGCCTGCTGCAGCAGGGCGACGAAATCCACATGGGCAAGCACACCCTCGTCTTCGCTGATTGATCCGGCTGCGCGGGCGCATACTCGCTTCCTTCCCCGCTCGCCGTACCATCGTACGGCTTCGGGGGTCGGGCGCTTCGTCTGCATCCCGCTCGCTCGGATCACTCCTCGCTCCGCTTTACTGGGCTGGCGCCTTTGGCGCTTCGCTACGTCGGGGACGTCGGGAAGGGTGGAGACGAGGGGGTAGGGTCTACTTGGCCGAGAGGTGGGCGGTAAGCGCCAAGGGGTGATCATCGCATCGGTTCTGCCGCTCAAGGAATCTGCGATGGGATTCAGCCCGAGCACGGGGGGGCGCAACCGAGAGAGCGGTGTCGTTCCCGCGCGGTGTACGGAGACGGAACGATGACGGGGAACCGTCCCCTTGAATGCGGGGAGTCGGGTATCTTCAGGGCTTCGGAGGAACGACATTGCGCTGGGGCTCCATTTCATCGATCGTGGCTGGCGCGGTTGTCCTTCTGGCGACCCGGGCGAGCCTGGGAGCTGGCTCCGATTGGATGGATCTCCGCATGGGGAATCCAGCCTCCACCGGGTGGGAGTCGCTTTGGACCTGCGATTCGATGCCGATCGTACAGCGGATTCTGGCCGCCGACAGACAGACCGCGAAGGTGGCCACAGACTCGGGACAGGCCCGGAAAGCCCGTTGCTTGGCGGAGGATTCGGCGCGCTCGGGGGCTTGCCTGGAAGGTCTGTCGGCGCTTCGCGATTCCGTCCGCCGATTGGTCCGCGCCGAGGATTCCCTGCACGCGGAGGTCGGGCGCCTGGCTTCGGGATGTCCCGAAACCGGATGGCGGCGGTGGACCGAATATCTCGCCATGGAAAAATCGCGCGACAGCGTCTGTCGGGGAGTGGACAATCCCGATTGCGGACGGATCCTGGCATCGCTCGCTTCCGTCGCATGGATCCCGGACCGGGCGAAGCGGGAGCCGGAAAGGCACGGCTTGCAGGATGCTTCCGCGCCGGCGAACGGACTTCCCCTCGCCTTGGCCGTCCTGGACCGCGCCCTCGACGACTCCGGACAGGTCCCCGGCCGGGATACCCTTCTCGCGCGCTCGGCCTTCCTGCTGGACCGCTCGGGCTTCGCCGATTCCGCGCGACTGCGCTTCCAGCGACTCCTCGAAACATTCCCGTGGTCCGCATGGGCTTCCAGCGCGCACCTCTACCTGGGTCGGAGCTCGGGCCAGGCACAGGCTCGACTGGACCACCTGCGCGCCGCCAGGGATGACTCCATGTTGGCTCCCACCGCCCTGGCCACGCAGATCGATCTTCTGGACTCCACCGGACACCCGCTGGAAGCCGCCGATTCGCTCGTCTCCTTGCTGCGCTTGCGTCCGGACCGTGCGGATTCCCGGACCTTGACCAGGCTCGCGACATTGGCGCAAGGGGTCGTGGATCCCGACGAGTTCCAATCGCGGCTGGCCGCAGGACCTGCTCCTTGGGCCGACACGCTCTATCTGATCCAGGCCGAATTGGAACTGCGGTCCAACCGCTTCAACCGGGCCCTGAAGATGCTGGCCTCGTTCCAGGTCCGATTCCCAGGCTCGTCCTTGTCGGCAAATGCCCGAGAACTGCTCGCCGACGCCCGGCGGAAGGACCCCGGAACGATCGGTTCGAGTCCCAAATAAAAGCGCCTCCGGAGAATTTCCCCGGAGGCGTCGAGCTGGATCGTGGGACCCGGGGCCTTACTGCTTGGGCATCTCGTTCGCGGGAGGAGCCTCGGGCTTGATTTCGTTGGAGATGGTCGAGGCCGCCGCGGGCTTCGGCTCTTCCATCAAGGTGGGCTCTTCGTAGGTCTTGTCGAGGAACACGACATTGTGGGCCTTCAGGAGCCTGCGATAGTAGGCGGGCACTTGGCGCTCGGCGACCTGGGAATTGAGCATGTTCTCGATCTGGACCCTGACGGAGTCCAGGGGCGGGACCTTGCCCGTCTTGCGGTCCTGGATCTGCAGGATGTGCCAGCCGTACTGCGTGCGGATCGGGGCAGAGATCTTCCCTGGCTCCAGTGTCCGCGCCGCTGCGGCGAATTCAGGTACCATGTCCTTGGGGTCGAACCAGCCGAGATCCCCGCCCTTTTCCTTGGAGCCCGGATCCTCGGACTGCGCGCGGGCGATGGTGGAGAACTGCTTGTCGTCCTTCAGGAGCTTGGCGTAGATGTCCAGGATCTGCTTGTGGACCTTGGCGGAATCCGCCGGGTTTTTCACCAGAAGGAGGATGTGGCGACCGCGCACCTGACCGGCGCCTCCGAACTTCGCCTTGTTGGCCTGGTAGAAGCTGTCGATGCGCGCTTCCGGGATCTTGAGGGAGTCGGCCATGGCCTTCTCCATCAGCTCGTTGGCGACCACTTGGCTGGCGATCTTCTTGTGCACCGACTCCGGGGTGTCGCCGCTCTGGGCCAGGGCGGCCATGAGGGCCGCGGTGTCCGGGAACTGCGCGGTCACGGCCTTGTAGATGCTGTCGACCTTGTGTGCGTCGGGAACAAGGTGCAGCTTGGCCGCTTCCGCCTCGACGACGGCTTGCACCAGAAGCTGTGCCGTGGCCTGCCGACGCAAAGGCTGGGCGACGTCGTCGAAGGTCTGCCCGGACTGCTGCGCCTGCTGGGCGATCTGGACCACCATCGGGGAAAGGAGCTTTTCCACCTCCGCTTTGGTGATTCCGGTGGTATCGATACCGGCGACGACGGCAGAGGTGTCTCCGACGGGAGCTCGGAAGGAATGGGCGGACTTTGCGCCCGTGCGGCACGCTCCGACGAGGAGGATCAAAGGCAGGAGAAGGAAGGATTTGCGCACGTGTGGGAACCTTTCAGTTTTGGGCCAGGCGCAAAAAGTACTCATCCGGAGCACGCGTTGGTAATGGCCGGCGCAACGACCGATGAAGGCCATCGGGGCGATGGTATATTCCCTGCTAGGCAGTCCGTGTCCGGCGCCCCTTTCCAGTGAAAGGAATTCAGATGTCCAAGCGGATCCTCCTCGTTTTGGTGCTCTCGGTCGCCTTGCGGCTGGTGCATGCCGACGACAAGCCGCTGTTCATTTCCCGCGAAGGCAACGTTCCGGTTTGGGTGAGCCCGGAGCATCGCGCAGGCGAGCAACCCATGCATGTCGCCAGCCCCTCGGAACTCCTACTGCGCGAGGACGCCCAGGGCGATTACCTGAAGGTGGTCACCCAAAACGGAGCCCACGGATGGGTGGAGGCCGCCAAGGTGCGCCCCTACGAAGAGAAGACGGGTACCACCGTCAACCTGGGAGAAGGCAAGGTCGTGGGCCAGTTGGACAATCCGGGGGACGTCTACATCCTGACGGACGATTCCAAGATCCCCCCCGAAGGCTTCTACATCCAACGCGATCTCACGGCGTTGATCATCGGCGACAACATCGACCGGGAGACGCTGGAACGGAAGAACGGCGAGAATTTCTGATCCGCAAGTGGGCATGAAAAAGGCCCACCTTCGAAATCGCAAACGGCCTAGATTCCCCCCATGCGCGTTCCCGTACTTGCCTTCGAGGGTCTTGCAATCCTTTCTGGTTGCGGAATTCCGGCACTTACACTCATGCCCAGGGGTTCCACAAGTGGTGATTACTTGGTCCAAGAGCGAGTTATCGAAGCACGCACCCAAATCTCGGAACCATCTGCACTTCCCTTGCTCCCACTGGATACCAGCCAACGTCTCACCGTCCAGGCTGGCATGAGCAGACGATGGGGACCCAGTCCAGCCTCGCCCAACATCCTGGACGATTCATCGGGGAACCATTGGCAATTCCATTCGGCACAAGACGGAGGTGATGTCGGTCTTTCGCTGCGCTTCGGCATTCTCCAAACGGGTTTGGACATCTCGGGAGACTCCTGGTCCACGACCGCCGGATTGAATTTCGGAGTCGGTCGCACCCATTGGCTCGCCTGGGGAGGTATCGGCTTGACGTCCTATTCCAGCGAAATTCTTGTCAAGGACGAATACGGCCAAGTCCCCGGAGACTCCACATGGTGGTTTTCCTCGCGGGACACTTCGAATTTTGACGGCATGACCCTGTCGTGCGGCGCAGCCTCGGAATACGTCCATGGGCCAATCATCCCCTTCCTCGCGGCACAGTTGGTTCGCGGTCCCTCGGACGACCACATCGATCTCTCCCAGGCCAGATTCGACGCCGGCGCCCGGATCGACGCCATTCCACGATGCCATGTATTCACAGGCGTAGGTTTTCGGACTTTCTTGTCCTCTACAGTCCGCGGACACGATTGGCGCATCTACGCTGGACTTGGTTTTGACCTGCGAACGACGAAAAATTGGGATTATTTCTGACCGGTCCGTGGGCATGAAAAAGGCCCACCTTCCCGATCGCGGATCGCCTAGATTCTCCCCATGCGCATTCCCGTCCTCGCTGTTCTTGGCGCGCTCGTGCTCTCGTCCTGTAGCGATGTGCTGAACCAGCAGATCGTCCGTGCCCAGGTGAGCGCCCCTTCCGCTCCACCGCACCCCATCCTCCCCCTGGACGAATCCGAACGCGTTGTCGTCCAGGCGGGCATCGCGCAACGGATCGGGTCCTACCCCTCCGGAGGCCCACTTTCCGATTCCGCCGGGTCGAACCTACTGTTGAGCTTCGACCCCCGGTCGGCAGGTGGAATCTTCATCCTCCACTACAAGGCCTTCTGGTCGGGACTCGAACTGACCGACAATCTCACCTCCGTGCTCCTGGGGGTGAACGTCCAGAACGAGGACTGGAAATGCCTGGGATATTTCGGACTCGGCTCCACGTCGTTCCACCAGAACCTCCTGCTCCTACAGCAGAAGCAGGTCTACTTGTTCGAAACCGACACGAAAGACACCCTCGTTCCCTTCTCCGGGTCCGCTTCCAACACCACCACCAGCTTGGGCTTTTCCGCCATGTTCACCAACGCCAAGGTCCAGCCGTTCCTGGCGATTCGATTCCTGGGGGGCCCCACCGTGGACGGATCCACGCCCAGCTATCCGTCCGCCAACAACGCCTTCTCCCTCGGCGAGGCCCTGGTCTACGCTGGGGTGCGGGGAGACATCGCACCGCGGCTCCACGTGCTCGCAGGTGCGGGCTGGAGAACCTTCACCGGGGGACTGATCCACGGCAACGACTGGAACGCCTATTTGGGAGCCAGCTTCGATCTTGCGGTGGTGAACGTGGCACCCGCCCGCCCGGAAAACACGCGACCTGTGCCGCTGGAAATGACACCGGAAATCGCGCCCACCAACCGGATCCCCTCCTCGGTGACCCCGGTCGGACCCTGACCCAGCACCTCAGCGGAAGAACAGGGAGGCCATCAGGAAGGCCACGGCGAACCCGCAAAGGTCCGCGACCAAGGCGCAGGGAAGCACATGGCGGCTGCGCTTGAGGCCGATGGAGCCCGAATAGAGGGCGATGACGTAGAGCGTGGTGTCGGTGCTGCCCTGCAGCAGGCACGAGAGCCGTCCCGTGTAGGAATCGGGGCCGAAGGTCTTCATGGCGTCGATGGTCAGGCCGCGGGCACCGCCTCCGGACAGGGGCTTCATGAGCATGGTGGGGATGGCCCCGACGGCTTCCTTGGGGATGCCGGTCCAGGAAATGCAGGACCAGATTCCGTCCACCAGGACCTGCATGCCACCCGAGGCGCGGAACACGCCCACCGCCACCAGGATCCCCACCATGAAGGGCACCAGCTGGATGGCGGTCTTGAATCCGTCCTTGGCTCCCTCCGTGAAGGAATCCCAGGCGTTGACCTTCTTCCAGGAGGCGAGTCCCAGGAAGAGGAGGATGGCCAGGAGCATCAGCCCCGTCCCGAAGGTCGTGGACACGGTTCCCACCTGGTCGTGCGGCAACCTCGCGATGAGCGCGACACCGCCGCCCAGAGCGCCCCCCAGTCCCAGGATCCAAGCCAGGAGGACCGGGTCCCAGATCTTCAAGCGCTGCACCAGCGCGGCACAGATGAACCCGCCCAGCACCGAGAAGGCGCTCGCCACCAGGATGGGCACGAAGATGTCCGCGGGATTCTTGGCACCGGCCGCTGCCCGCAAAGCCATGATGCTCACCGGAAAGAGCGTGAGGCTGGCCGCGTGCAGCACCATGAACATCGCCTGGTGGTCGGTGGCCGTGCCCGGGTGCGGATTGAGGGTCTCCAGTTCCTGCATGGCGCGCAGGCCCGCCGGGGTCGCGGCGTTGTCCAGACCCAGGAGATTCGCCGCGAAGTTGAGCACCATGTTCCCCGACGCGGGATGGTCGGTGGGAAGCCCCGGGAAGACCCTCCGCAGCAACGGGGCCAAGGCTCGCGAAAGGAGACGGATGGCCCCGGCGTCCTCGCCCACCTTGAGAAGTCCCATCCAGAGCGTCAGGGTGCCGGTCAGGCCAAGCGCCATCTCGAAACCGGTCTTGGCCGAATCGAAGGTCGCCTGCGCCATGGCGGGGAACACGGCGGGATCGGCGCCGGACAGAAACCGGATGACACCGAACACCCCTCCCGCGAAGAAGAGCGCCAGCCACACGACGTTCAAGATCATTTTTTCCCGCGTTCCTTTCCCGGTGCGCCGGACCCGAAGGATAGAATCCGTCGGTTCTACCTTTCCCCGCTCCATCGCCGCCATCCGGCCCCGTTCCCGGGGAGCGTCCTGGGCGAGCGGCATCGAAAGGCGACCATGTACCGGGAAAGCATCAAGGTCCTCGACTGCACCATCCGCGACGGTGGGCTCGTGAACCGCCACCAGTTCAGCCACGATTTCGTGCGCCGCGTCTACCAGGCGGTTTCCTCGGCGGGAGTGGACTACTTCGAGATCGGCTACGTGAACTCCCCGGACCTGTTCTCCGCCGCGGAATACGGCCCATGGAAGTTCTGCGCCGACGCGGACGTCCGCAGGGCCACGGAAGGGGTGGAGAACGGAGCGAAGATCTCGGTCATGGCCGACGTGGGACGTGTGGACCTGGAGGCCGTGCTGCCCGCCGACAAGTCGCCGTACCACATGGTGCGGGTGGCGAGCTACGTCAAGGGGGTGGACAAGGCCATCGCCCTGACCGACCACTTCAACGACCTGGGCTACGAGACGTGCATCAACCTGATGGCCCTGTCCCGCGACCAGGGCGCGGAGCTGGACGAGGCCCTGGACCAGTGCGAGCGCGAGAGCCGCGCGACGGCCATCTACGTGGTGGACTCCTTCGGGGCGATGTTCCAGGAGGAGATCGAGGCGCTGGTCAAGCGGGCCCGCAGGCATGTGCATACCAAGGAACTGGGCTTCCACGGCCACAACAACCAGCAGTTGGCCTTCTCCAACACCATAGAGGCCATCATCCACGGGGTGAACTACCTGGACGCGACCGTGTACGGCATGGGTCGCGCCGCGGGCAACTGCACCCTTGAACTGCTCCTGGGATTCCTGAAGAATCCGAAGTTCGACATCCGTCCGGTGCTGGACCTGGTGGCGAAGGATTTCATCCCACTGCGCGAAAAGTTCGAGTGGGGGTACATCATCCCCCACATGATCGCGGGGCAGCTGAACCAGCACCCCCAGGATGCGCTGGACATGCGCAAGGGCGAGGGCAGGGAGGACTACAAGGCCTTCTACGAGAAGATGGTCTCGCTGGGGCTGGAGTGATTCCCGCACCGTCCCCGCTTGTGACGGATTTCGTCCTGGAACTCCGCGCCTCCCGGCTGCTGGGCATCCTGCGGGGGTGTCCGGACGGGAGCTTGGACGCGGTCGCCGAAGCGGCGGTCGCGTCGGGTCTGCGGTTCCTGGAGGTCGCGATGAACACGGACGGAGCGGCAAGCCAGATCCGCCGCCTGGCCGCGAATCTGGTCGGGATCTGTCAGATCGGGGCCGGCACCGTCCTGTCGGCGTCGCAGGCGTCGGTGGCTGTCCGCTCCGGTGCCACCTTCCTCGTCAGCCCCTGCCTGGTGCCGGAAGTCCAGCGCTGGGCGACGGAGAACGACATCCCCAGCCTGCCCGGGGCTCTCTCTCCCGCCGAGATCTGGAACGCGTGCGGCGCAGGAGCCGCTCTGGTGAAGGTCTTCCCCGCGCGATCGGTCGGAGGGCCTTCCTACTTCCGCGAGCTGCGCGGGCCTTTCCGCGATGTGCCGCTCCTGGCATGCGGAGGGGTTTCGGTGGCCAACGTGAAGGAGTACCTGGAAGCCGGAGCCGACGCCTTCGCATTCGGCGGATCCGTGTTCACTCCCGAGAGGTTGGCGGCGAAGGACGTGGCGGCCATGCGTGCCGCCATCGTGGCGCTGGCCAACCAAACCACCTGAGCCGTTCCCTCGGGAAGGCATCTCCGCATCACCATCGCCGTCGCCGGAACGCGCCCTACCAGTGCGTTTGCACCGTGAGCGATGCGATCCATCCGGCGGGGATGTTCGCGGTCCGGAGCCACGGAAAGTTCTTGGCAAGCCGAGGATTGGAGCGCAGGGTCAGCGTGTGCCCGTTGAGGTCGCTGTTTCCGGTCTGGATGCCATCGGACACGTCCGCATCCAGGTCCAACCAGGATTTGGGATGGATCGCCCCGGAAATCCCCGGACTCGTGGTGTACTGGTCCTGGGTCAATTGCGCCGTCTTGCCTCTGACGGTCGTGTCCTGCGTCGTCTTCTGCCAGGCCTGGAACTTCCAGGTGGGACCGATCGACCAGGTCTTGCCGTGGAATGTGAGGTTCGCCGACACCTGCAGCATGGGAACCTCCCCGGAATCCGGATGGATGGTCTGGACGACGGTGTCCGCGAGAAGTTTCCTGAGCTTGGTGGAATCGACCAGGCGGGAATACGACTCCCACTGCCCCCCCAGATCCACCTCCGCGCCGGCATCCAGCCAGGAACTCGTCGCCGCGACCTCGGGCTCCAGGAACGCCGATCCATGCTGCTGGTGGGACCATGTGGAGGCGAAGCCCATGCCGAAGCTCAGGTGGCTGTTGGCGTCGTAGGTCGCCTTCAGCAGCGTCGTCGCTCCGACATCGTGGTCGGAACCGGTCTGGAAGGCGTAGAATCCGGTGACGTTGGCGGAAAACCAATCCCTGGGCACCCACGTCGCTCCAAGGGATAGGTTCGCGTCCGCATAGGTGGAATCCTCCGCGGGGAACTCGGTCTTGGATCCGTCGAGGGCGATCTTCGGACCCAGCGTCCAGGTGCCGTGCGTCCACTCCCGACCGATCACCAGGCTGGTTGCCCGGACCGAAGTGTCTCCGAACGAGGTCTTCAGATGGGGTTGCTGTGCCGTGACGCCAAGGGAGATGTCCAACTTCTGCCATCCATCGGGAGCCTTGTCCGCATCCTCGTCGGTGTCGTCGTCCACGGCATCCGCGACGCTGTCCACTGCAGGCGCCGAGACGACTTTCCCGGTGGGAACGGGGCCCTTCGTCGCGGAATCCGTCCTCGCATTCCCGAGGTCCAGGGCCACCTGGGGAAGGATTTCCGTGAGGATCGCGTCCACCTCGGCACGACTGTTCCGCGTGACGCTCTTGTCCACCTCGCCGGTTCGGACATCCACGAGTCTCGCGCTCAAGGTGTAGGTGTTCCCGACCTTGCCGATCGTGCACAGGACCAGGTCGTCCACCGCGAGGAGCTTGCCCACCATGACGGCGCAATCCGAGGCGTCGCAGGCACCGCTCTGCTGGAACCCCTGTTCCTGCAGGATCTCGTTCATCTGGGAGCGCTCCATCACCCGGAACTTCCCGGTGTTGACCAGGTCCGAGTTCATTTCCGACATCAGGCCGTCGATCGCAGCGGAATCCAGCACCCGAGTCGAAAACGGAAGCACGGCCACAGTGGGCTTCTTGATTCCCTGGGCTGGGACCCCCACGGCCAGAAGGAGCATGGGCAGGATTCCAAGGCGACGTCTCGGATTCATCGATTCCTCCAATATCCCGTGGATGGTAGCATCCGACCGCGCGGATTTCCCGGAACTTATCCAATGGAGGAAATGAGACAGTCGTCCCACGGTCCATATGTCTCGACTCTCCGGATTCGCTGGTCTCGCATTCCCCGGTGATCGATTTGTTACCGAAGAGAAACCGATCCGGGCTTGTTCGAAGGGGGTATCCAGGGAATATTCATCTGGTGTGAGCGTCCATGAGATGGAGATCCGAAGCCGCCCTGGAGCGGTTCGCGAAACGGAGAGGAGAGCACCATGAGGAAATTCGTCCCTTTGCTCGCGACCGCCCTGGCGGGCGCTATACCCTCCACGGACGACGCCACGTCCCCGACCCGGCTGTCCAGGAACCGCGATTCGGAGAGCGGTGCGACCGTCGCGGTCTGGCCAGGAAGCCGCGGGACTCAGGCAGATCTGGTCATCCGGATGAGTCTTGTGCGCACCAAGGCCCATCTCGGTCATCTCGCCCGCGATGCCGAATCCCACTGGAGGGACATCGGCGAGTCCAGCCTCTCCTTGCGAGGCCGATGGGAAGCGCGTCGACGCGAGCTGTTGTGCCGTGCCTGGATCGCGGATCGGCGCACCGCCGTACGACGGCTTGTGCGGGCGAAGAACCCCCACCCACTTTCCTACTTGGAGATCTGCCTGGAGTTCGGGAACCTGTCCGAGCAGCAGGGGTGGTCCGGCCCGAGCGTCTCCCCGGCCGAACTCCGGAACTCGTAGCTCGCACAACCGGATCCCTGCCAAAAAAGCAGACATCCCGATAGGAAGCATTCCGCCCGAGGGGCGGGTGGAAGCTAGGGAACCAACACGGACTGGATGCCCAGGCGGTGCCCTCGCTCCGCGACTTCCAGAAGGAGCAGGTTTCCCGAATTGATGGGCAGGCCGAGGGATGTGGTCTTCCCGCTCAATGGTCCGTCGGCCAGCACGCTGCCATCGATCCTGAAAAGTCGGTAGGTCGCGTCCGCGAGAGGCTGATCCAGACTCACGACCACCTGGCCTCGGCTGGCGACGGCGCGGAAGCTTTCGACCTTCGGAGCGTCGCCCGCCAGCGAAGTGGTCGCCTTGAGGGGGAAGACGAAGGTGGAGACCGAAGTGGCCGGGGCCGAATACTGGACCAGCCCCGCGTTCACGACCGGCGCCGCCAACTTGGCGTAATTCTCCGTCGCGGAGGTGCGGACCAGCGTGGGTGTTCCCATGATCTTGAATCTCGTGAGATCGATGGAATAGGACACCGCGGCGGCACTCGAGTTGGACAGGATCACGACCACCTGGCTCGAGGACGGGTCGACGGCCGCGACCGAGTTCGGATCGCTGCTGGAGATGAAGACGTATCCCGGGCTGATGAAGTGCATGTACTGCTTGCGCAGGTAGTAGTTGAGAAGTCGCGTCATGGCCTGCGTCGCGTAGTGGACCTGGACCTCGCCGCAGTCGGAACCTCCGTATTGTCGGAAAATGTCCGCTGTCATGACCTGCCATTCGCACCAGACCACGGGCTTCAGGTCCCGAAGGTCGGCGATCATCCGATCGGCCATGATCATGCCGTTGCCCATGGTGCAGTCGCCGCTCTTTCCGCTCTCCGCGTTCCACAGCTCGGACTTGTTGGCCACGGCCCAGGAGTAGAGCTGCGCGCGTCTCGTGCCGCCATAGGTGTGGGTCTCGATCTGGCCCACCTTCCCCGCGATCCCGGCCGAGGAATAGCCGTTGGCGGCGCCCAGGGTCTGGTCGATGCTGTTGTCGTCGCCCCCCGCGATCTTGGTGTAGCCAAGCATGTTCTTGGTCTGCAGCTGGGTATAGAGCAACGGGATGAAGCGGTTCTGGCTGGCCTGGCTGAACGCGCAACCCTCCTGCGCCCCCAGCTGTTTCCACCACGAGGAAAGCGGCTCGTTGAAGGGTGCGATGCTGGAAAAGGTGATGTTCAGGGAGTCGTGGTAATGGCGGACGACTTCCGAGAGGTAGTCGGCGAAGGCCGTGAATTGGCCGGAAGCCAGGTTGTCGCTTCCGGTCGCGCTGCCGGAGGCGCAACCGCTGATGGTCATCCACCACGGCGGGGAGTTCGAGAACGCTTGATTGACGATGTCCGGACGCATGGACATCAGACGCTGCAGGAATTTGCGCTGGTTCGCGTCCTGCGACCAGTCGTAGGCCGCCGTTGCGGAGGCCTTGAAACCCGGGATCGCCCCGCCGTCCACGCGCATGTGGTGGTGGGAAGGCGCATCCCCTCCGCCGATGTTGTACCGGAACACGTTGATGTTCAGTTCATCGGGGCTGGTGATCCATTTGGCGAGGGTGTCGATCTTGGCGTCGGGCCAGCCCCCCGCCATGTTCGCGAACCAGCAGAGGGATGTGCCCCAGCCCTTGAAGGTCTGGTATCGGGTGGCGGGATCCACCACCACGGTGGTGGCCGCCGGGGTGGCAGCCGCCGTGGTCAGCGCGA
>Ga0181516_10000321_pt1 | contig 46769 bp, 41 predicted proteins | sample PEATcosm2014_Bin_25_FD_121104 | JGI IMG/M metagenome (GOLD analysis project Ga0181516, IMG submission 121104) | Peatland microbial communities from MTU Mesocosm Facility, Houghton, MI, USA - PEATcosm2014_Bin01_10_metaG | ecosystem: Environmental > Terrestrial > Soil > Wetlands > Peat | place...
ATAGTCCATTCGGTCTCCTGAGTCAGCTCTTGCTTCGACAACATTAGCTTCCCAGTTCTCGACCGAATGGACAACAACGTCCTGAAACTTCACATTTAGCCCCTGAGGGAAAGCCCTACGGTCGACACCATTTCCGAATCTGCTCTAGTAGGCAATAAGCGTCCCAATTGTTCCCGAATTCCGACGCATTTGCTTTCGATACAGCCCAGTGAGCTTTTTTCCAAATCCGCTGCTTGGTTTGCGATAGTCCCTGGCTCTTGACCAAGGGCTTCGCACCTTCCAATTGGATTGCATCACCCCTATATTTGTCATCGGAAGGAGACATTGCCAAGGCAGTGGTTCGTCTGGCTGCCGTTGCGCAAATGTTCGCTTCCCAAGTTGGCACAGCAGCATTTGTCGTGCGGACGCGCGGCAAATACAACGCTGCGGCCGGGGTATACTTGCATTGCATTTGTTTTCGAGAGAGCATCGAATCGGTTGCCTAACCACGATATAAAGGCTAGCTGGTGCTCCAGCAACTTGCTCTGGTAATTGTTTTTTAGCATATGGAACGAGGATTCCAGCTTTCTTGCGTTTCGGACAATAAATATTAGAACCTTGAAGGCTTCATCTTTGTGCTCCGTAAGCGGCCAAGGAGCCAATATGAACGTAGACATCCCAGAAGAGAAGCTGGGGGCTGAACGAGAAGTGAGCACTCATTTATCAGGTACTGACGGAACCTTCCGTGATCCTGGGGGCCGGCTTTTTCAGCACGGCGATCGAATCCTGCGCGAGATCAATCCTGATTATGCACTGTCAACTCTTGAGTGGCTGCGGTCTCCGGTGGCCCAGCGCTGGATTCAGGAGCGCCGCATGGCGCCAACCACCGTGCTCCGGTCGGAGCCAGGGCAATTGGTCAAACTCGAGCATGAACGGATCTTCTTTCCTACCTATCCCTGGGAGTGGACACCCGGTCAATGGTTCGATGCAGCTTCGCTGACTCTCGATCTATGCGAAGAGGCACTGGATGCCGGGTTCATCCTGAAAGACGCCACACCGCTCAATGTCCTATTCTCCGGACCGCAGCCAATCTTCGTGGATGTGCTGTCCTTTGAAACGCGGGATCCGCTAAGTCCGCTCTGGATTGCCTATGGGCAGTTCATCCGAACCTTTCTGTTGCCGCTCTGTGCCTTTGTCTACCTGGGCTGGCCGCTTGCAGCCACTATTCAACGCCGCGATGGTTACGAACCGGCCGACCTGGCGCCTTTCTTGCCGGTCTTTCTCCGCTGGCGCCGTCCAGTCCGCACTCTCGTTACGATCCCGCTGCTGCTTGAAAGGCGCGCGCGCGCTCAGGTCAAACGGCCGCATGTCCCAGAGGAGGTGTCTGCCTTCGCAGTGCGCCGATTGTTGTCTTCAACGCGCAAACTCCTCCGCGCATTAGCGCCTTCAGAACGCACCTCGCGATGGAGCAGCTATACCCAGACTGCGTGCCACTACCAAGCATCGGATCACGATGCGAAGCAGGCATTTGTCCGTAGCGCGCTGGAGCGCATGCGGCCTGCCCATGTCCTCGATGTTGGCGCCAATACAGGCGTCTATTCGCGTATTGCTGTTGAGTGCGGCGCCGATGTGGTGGCCTGGGATACAGATGTGCAAGCCGCGGACCTCAACTGGAAGACAGCACGCCGCGATGGCCTGCGCATCCTCCCAATTGTTGCCGACTTTGCTCGTCCAACTCCTTCGGCCGGGTGGCAAAACCGCGAGAGCCAAAGTCTGCTCGATCGGGCCAGGGGCAGATTCGACTGCGTCCTGATGCTCGGAGTTCTCCATCACCTATTGGTCACCGATCAGATTCCTCTGGCTGAGATATTGGGGCAGTTGCGGATGATCACAAGCCGCTGGGCCATTATCGAATGGATTCCCAGGGAGGACTCTCAGTTCGACGGGCTTTGCCGCGGACGTCAGGAGCTCTATAGCCACTTGAACGAAGAGTATTTCGTTCAAACTCTCTCAAGCAGATTTGCAGTTCACGATTGTTTCCAACTACCGAACGGACGTTCTCTTTGGCTCGTGGAGGCGATCGGATGAAAGTTCGGAATGGATTGGAAGCCATCGGTACATCTCTTTTATTGTTGCCTTGGTACTTGGATTTCCTTTCCCCTTCGAACATACGGATGTTTCATCACGGCCTGCCAGTCACAAACCTGATTGGCGGTCTCCTTGTGGATTTGCTCGTAGTTGCGATACTGGCGTTCGCATTTCTGGTTACCATTCGGCACCTCCCCGCGCCGGCTCAAAGAGCTGCTCAGACTTTGTTTGCCGCATTCATGCTGTGGCGCATGGCAGACGTCGGAATCAGGGCCTGGATCACAACCTCCTCATCCTCCAATCTGCGATATGAGTTCCTTTGGGATTCCGTGCGAAAGCCGGCCATTCTTCTCGTTCTCTTGGCGTCGTGCCTACTTGCCTACTTTCGTCCTCTCATCGCTCAACCCGCAGTGGCGGCGGTTCGCCTGGTCATAGCGGCATTTGCGTTCTCTGCCGTGTGGATTGTTCCGCAGCTTGTTCGCATTGCGCTTATTCACCCGCTCGATGAAAATTCCGCTTCGCTCTCTCTGCCGGCCGCCGCCTCCGGCGGTCCTAACAAGCGCATAATCTGGATTCTCTTCGACGAGCTTTCCTACGATCAGACATTCGACCATCCTGCTTTCGGCGTGGAACTCCCCAACTTTGACCGGCTACGTTCTGAGAGTGTCTCGTTTAACCACCTGAGCCCGATTGGGCTCTCCACCGACCGGATCATCCCTTCCTTGTTCTTAGGCCGCCGGATCAATCAAATTCAGAGCACTGTCGACTCGAACCTCTCGTACAAGGATGAGTCCAGGAATCTCTGGGTCCCCTACGATCCAAACGCCACGCTCTTTGCCCTTGCTCAAAAGAATGGATGGACCGCTGGTATCGCCGGTTGGTATAACCCCTACTGCCGCATGCTCGCTTCGGTGCTCAATGCCTGTTCCTGGGAACCGGAAGATATCAATCCGCTGCCGATCGAACAACGCGGCGCATCGGAAGACAAGACGGTTCTGGCCAATGCCGCCACTCTTTGGAGTGCGTTTCCGGTAAAGGCTGGGCAACAGACAGCCATGGCCTCGAGTGGCCACATTCTGGGATACCGCAACGTGATGGCGCGATCGGGAGCATTGATCCAGAATGACCCGGTCCGCTTCATTTTTCTGCATTTCCCTTTGCCTCACCCACCTGGCATGTACGATCGCCGGCATCGCGTTCTGCGCCCCGGTGGCACCTATCTCGATAACCTCGTGCTTGCCGACGAAACGCTGGGAAAACTCGAACAGGAGATTGACGCTACGCCGTCAGCCGGCCAGACCACGCTGATCGTCTCTTCGGACCACTCCTGGCGCATTTCTATGTGGGCTCATAGCAGCTGGAGCGCCGAGGAAGAGCGCGCCTCCGGGGGCCATTTTGACGACAGGCCTGTGCTGCTGATTCATTTTCCAGGGCAGACTTCAAACACGGAAGTGACTTCAGCAACATCTGAATTGCTGGAGCACGACATCATTGCAGGCATGCTGGAAGGCAAGATAGGCAATCCCGAAGATCTGATGGCCTTCCTCGCGCAACATCCCCACTGAGCCTAAGTTGAAGCCATTACTTAAAGTTGCCTATCAACACAAATGGAGCCCAGTAGAAGGGGTGGGAGTAACCGGCATCGTGCGCTGCGGACGTTGACTTCGGCACCGTTTCAAAGCCGCGCTCGCTGCGCGCGCCGGGGGATGCGGAAGACCCCTTGAGAAGCGCCATTTGCGCCTGGCGCAGGGCTTCTCCTTTCCCGTCGGCAGGATCGTTGATCCATCTCCCATAGAAGTCGCTCATCAATCGGCTGGTGCTGGCGTCATTCACGTCCCAAAGCGTTGCCAGCACCGCTTCGGCGTCCTTTTGTTGGGCAATCATGCCCAGGCTGTCCATCTCCAGGCCGTCCTTGCCGGCGTCGCCTTTGGCAGTGCTGCATGCAGAAAGGGTCAGTAGCTGAGTTCCATGAAAACTGATGGTGGAGTCTTCAATTTTTGAGAGTGTCAGTGCGTATCCTTCCGGCGCTCCCGCATTCTCCCCGCCCAGCATCAGATAAGGCTCCGCATCACCGCCCGTCTCTACCACGAAATGGCTGGCGATGTGCACGACGGGGACGGCTTTGCCTGCGCCAAGTTCGGACCTGAAGGCCGCCAGCGTGAACTGATCGTTGGGCAGCAGTCGGCCTTCCATGGGACCATGCGATTCAGGCACAGCGGGATCGTGGACTACGGAATCCAGCTCCGGCATTACGCCTGGGAGCGGAGGCAGGCCTCCATAACTGCGCGACAATCCCATCGCTAGCACATGCATTCCGGCTGAGGTCGCGGCAGTTGGAGCTTCCAAATGTCCGTAGCTCTCAGGCGTGAAGAGAACGTTGGTGAAGCGCTCGACCAGGTAACGATGGCCATCGTAGAGCGCGGCCATTGGAAGATAGCGCATCACGCCATCGAGCGACCATAGCAGTACTGGAGCGCGGCCATTCTGCGCAGGCGATTGTTCCAGAGCGCTCAGCTCGCCTGCGAATGGAGCGATCACCATCGAATACAGCTCGGCCAGGGGCGGTCTGGGTTCGGACGCAGGTGAGCGCAGATCGTCCCGCACCTGTAACACCTTACTGCGCAACTCAGCCGGTGTGGCGCTCAGCTCAAACTTCTTGCGCGCCTGCGCCGTGACAACAATCGCATACGCATGCTCCTCGCCGAGAAGTATCCGAATGCCCATTACGCGCGGCCCAAGTTGCGCCAGGGCATTCTGCAAGCGGCTGACATCGGATTTTTCCTTGCTCAAAATAGAATTGGCGTCCTGCGTTCCGGCCTTCGTCGCAAGTTCCGGAAAAAGTGTCTTTCTGAAAAAGTCGGAGACTTCTGCATTGCCGGTCTCAATCTTCGCCTCCAGCGACTTCAGACGAGCATCTTCATCGGGAGTACGTGCGGCCTTGGTCTGCAAGGCGGCGTATTCAACACTCAAATTAGTCAATGCTACGGCCGCTTTTTCTCCGGCAGGCAGTTCGCTTTGTGCCTTCTCCTGAACGGCGGATAGTTTCAGCGGTTCGATCTTCGCCTCCGCGTTGTCGGCCGCGCCACGAACCACTTCCTTCAGCTCCTGCTCCTTGAGCAGATCGAGAACTTGTTCGGCCTCACCGAGACGGTCCTCCTGCACCAGCAACTCCGCAAGCGTCCGGTAAGTCGCCGACTTCGATTGGACGAATCCAGTCTGCAGGTCTTTATCGAGTCCGGAGATGTTCTTTCGGATCTGCTGGTAAGCGTTCACCGCATTCGTTCCGAAGAAGATTGCTTCCTCCGGCTGGTGCTGATCGCGGAATCCGATCATCAGCGCGGTTTCGATTGCGCCTTCGATTTCCGGATCGCCCGCCTCCTTCGCTAAAGACAGGGCAGCCAACTCACTTGCCAAGGCGCTCCCCGGCTCCTTCAGCGCCCAATACGCCCAGCCAGTGGTCATCAATGCCAGCGCCTCACCACGGCGGTCCTCCACCTCGCGCCAAATGGCCAACGCCCGGTTGTCGAAGTCCAACGCTTTGTCCGGCTCTCCCAGGTCAGAATAATTCCGGCCCATATTGTTCAGCGTCATTGCTTCTCCCCGCCTGACTCCGGTCTCGCGCCAGATAGGCAAGGCCTCGTTGGAGTAGTCCAGCGCCTTTTGGGGTTGCCCCATGTCGGCGTAGGCTCTGCCAATATCGTTGAGTGCAAGCCCCTCCCCAATGCGTCCTCCCGCTTCGCGCCAGATAGGCAGCGCCTGGTTGTAATAGTCCAGTGCCATCTGCTGCTGTCCCAGGTCGCGATAGAGCCGGCCCATGTTGTTGAGCGTGAGAGCCTCGCCCTGCCGGTTTTCGATCGCGCGCCAGATCATGAGTGCCTTGTCGAAGGCATCCAGAGATTCCTGCTTTTGCCCGAGGTCTGCGTATGCGCGGCCCATGTTGTTCAAGGTGAGCGCTTCGCCGCCTTGCTCGCCAGCCTCTCTCCAAAAAGGCAGAGCCTGATTGAAATACCCGAATGCCTTGGCTCCCTGGCCCATGGCGGAATATGTCTGTCCCAGGCTATCCAGCGTGGTCGCTTCGCCGGCTGGACCAACCACCTGGCGGAAATTCGGCGGCAGGGCATTGTTAAGCTCCCGCAGCGCGTTGAGCTGACTCAGGTCGTGCAGCCTTTCCCTGCTGCTCAGCATGCGCTTCTTGCCCTGGACATCGCCAAGCTCATGCCAGATCGCCATCGCATCATGCAGAAAGGTCAGCGCCGCTTCCCGTTGGCCAAGGTTGTTATCGGCATTGCCGATGTTGTTCAGCGTGATGGCGGCAGCCTCTCTGAAATCAAGCGCCATCCATATGGCCAACGCCTGCCTGAACAAGTCAAGCGCTTTCGTCTCCTCTCCCTGCTCCGCGTATACCCGGCCCGTGGTGTTGAGCGTCATTGCCTGGGCGGCCCGGTTGTCCGTGTTCTGTTCAATCGGCAAAGCCTGGTTGAGGCAGTCCAGCGCCTTTTGCATCTGGCCCGATTGCCTGTAGAGATTGCCGAGAATAATCAGCTCAAACCCTTCTTCCTTTGCATGCCGTGCCGCACGGGCTTCTGCGAGTTTCTGTTCGCGCTGCGCGATCTGATTCTGCACGGGCGAACTCTGTGCACCGGCTCCCGCCGAGGCCAGCAGGCCAATGCCCAGGCATGCCGCAACGTAAAAGTTCGGTGCCAGTTTCATCTTTCCTCCCCAGTGAAGAGGCGCATGGCCGACTATTTCTTCTTGCTGCCAGAGCCGCTTTTTCCCGACCCGCTTTTGCTTGAACCGTGCTTGCTGCTGGAGGAGGAGCCGCCGGAGCCGTTGTCGCTTGCCTCGGACTTACCGCCGCCCGCAGGCCTGTCTTCGGATGATGAGGCGTCGAGCGGCTCAACGCTGACCCGCATGGAGGCATATGTGATACCAGGGACGGCGCCCTGGGCACGTGCCTGGAGCGGAAGATTCGGATCCGCGTCCTTGCGCACCAGGTAACCCTGGATCAGGTCGAGATTCGGAAGTTCTTTGGCCAGTTGGTCCGTATGCTCCTGCGGAAGCATCAGGTAGTCGCCGGAGACGAGTCCGATATAACGGTCTTCGCGGTCCGGATCGGCATGCGCCTGCTGCGTGGCCACAGCGCTGGTCAGGTTGCCTGCCATAATGAACCGCGTGCGATCTTCCCAATAGCTCAACACCTCAGTGAATGCGCTGAGCGCGGGTACGCTGATGGCGGGGAGAGTCACCATGGGAGCGACGATCTTGGTTCCCTGCATGATGATGTTGAGGGCCTTCACGAATACTGAAGTGCTTGCCGCCTTAGAAACGTTGACCGCCAACTTCCCGGTACCCTGGGTGAGCAGGATCTTGCTGGTGCCCTGCTGTGCCTGTGGCGTCTTGAATCCAAGCTGGTCGAGCGACACCTTGCCTGCCTTGCTCGGCTCCAGCGATGCAATCGCCGTCCACGCGAGAGGAGCGATGATGTTCATGTACGGGTGGATCTGCGTAGTGTCCACGCGAAGCTGCGCTGCGCGCGCGTTGGCCTCGCCGTTGCTGCTGGCTGGACGGTATTGCGAGAGCGCGATGCTCACCGCCACGTCACCATCATGGTCCAGCAACTCTTCTTTCGCGATATCGGTGGCATAGCGCAGTCTTTTCGATTCGCTCTTGTAGTGCAGATATTGGGTTTCGGTGGCCGGATCGGGAAGTTGATCTTTTGGTCCGCGTGACGCCGCCTTGTTTCCGTAGTTGTGACTGGAGGGGTTTACAGAGTCGAAGAATCCATTCCAGAAATCATAGGAGTCGTGAGGCGTATCTTCCGCGGCGGCCTGTGGAGCTGCGTTTTGTGCCGCGGCAAGCTCGGGCATGAGAGCGGTAAGAAGGCCAATGAAAGAGGCATCGGCAACAAAGCTGCGGCGGGATAGAGACATGGTCGTACTCCTTCAAGAGACCGTTGGCATCGACAAGGGGGCTGCCCAGCCACGTTGTAGGCAGAGGGAACTCCGCTGGTCGCGTCCGTTGAATGCTGTGAGTGGATTGGTTCCCGCGAGCTGGCCTGTGCTGGCGTCGGCGAGCGAGGCTCGTGGGATCTGCGAGAAAGGCTGCGGCCCGGAGAGCACGCAGGACAAATCGGAAAGAGCGGCAACGTACACTTTCATAAGCGCTCCAGCTACATTGAAACCGAAACTGGCCTAAAGTTGCGCGGTGCAAAGGAATTTGCCTAAGAGTATAACTCTTCAGGTCACGCGAGAAATGTAAATAGGGTTTCGGGGCAGGATAGTGGGAATGGAGCGAGGCGATTCAGAAGAATGGGGTCGAATAATCCTCTGTTCAAGCGGGGCCGGCGAATCGGCAAGCGAGCCGGCGAGGCAGGGTAGCAGGATGTCCTGATTCCTCGAAAAATAGGACGCGGCTCAGGCCGAGCCTTTCAGCGAATACAAGGTCAGAGGTTTCCTAGGCCGTGGCGCGATGGAGCAGCGGGACCGCTTCGGCTTGCGCGCTCAAGTACTTGTCTACGGCTTCTGCCGCCTTCCGGCCTTCGGCGATGGCCCAGACCACGAGGGACTGCCCGCGGCGCATGTCACCCGCTGCAAAAATGCCGTCCACCGAGCTCATGTAGTTGGTTGTCGCTATGTTGCCGCGGTTATCCAGCGTCAAACCCAACTTCTCAATCATGCCGTTGCGGACAGGCCCAAGGAAGCCCATGGCAAGCAGAACCAGATCGAAGTCGAGCGTGAACTCCGAACCGGCAATCGGCTCGAACTTTGGCGGGGGACCGACGCGGACAGCATGCAACTGCTTCACATTGCCATTCTCGTCGCCGGTGAACTTGATGCTGTTGATGCTCCAGTCGCGGATTCCGCCCTCTTCGTGGGAGCTTTCAGTGCGCAACTGCATGGGCCACAGCGGCCACGGAGTGGAGCTTGCGCGTTGATCGGGCGGCTTGGGCATGATCTCGAACTGATGCACACTCTTCGCGCCCTGGCGGTGGCTGGTGCCCAGGCAGTCAGCGCCTGTGTCGCCGCCGCCGATAATAAGAACGCGCTTTCCGGTGGCAAGAATGGCAATGGAGGGATCGACGGTATCGCCTTCGTTGCGGCGATTCTGCTGGGGCAGGAACTCCATCGCGTAGTGTATGCCCTTCAACTCGCGGCCAGGGATATTGAGATCGCGAGGGTGCTCGGAACCGCCGCAGAGCAGGATCGCTTCATAGTGAGAAGCAAGGGATTCGACAGCCACATTGACGCCGACGTGAGCGTTGACAATGAAGTTGACGCCTTCGGCGCGCATCTGGTCAATGCGGCGGTCGATCACGTGCTTCTCCAGTTTGAAGTTCGGAATTCCATAGCGAAGCAGACCGCCAATGCGGTCATTCTTCTCGTAGACGGTGACAGAGTGTCCGGCGCGGCGCAGTTGCTGGGCCGCGGCAAGTCCCGCGGGTCCGCTGCCGACAACAGCGACCCGTTTACCGGTGCTGGTCTCGGGAGGCTCGGGATGAATCCAGCCTTCGTCCCAGCCACGTTCGACGATCGAGCGTTCAATCAGCTTGATGGAGACCGGCGGCTGATTGATGCCAAGGACGCACGAGGCCTCGCAGGGGGCAGGGCAAATGCGGCCGGTGAACTCGGGGAAGTTATTTGTGGAGTGGAGACGGCGGATCGCTGCCTCCCAGCGGCTGTTGTAGACCAGGTCGTTCCAGTCGGGGATGAGATTGTTCACCGGGCATCCGGTATGGCAGAAGGGCACCCCGCAGTCCATGCACCGCGCACCTTGCTCGCGCTGTTTTTCCTCCGGAAATGGCTCATAGATCTCGAACCAGTCCCGAATGCGCTCATCGGCCTTGCGGCGCGTAGGTTGTTCGCGTTGAATCTCGAGAAACCCAGTGACCTTACCCATGCAGCACCTCAGCCGTAGACGTCACCAGAGGCGACGGAGTGATAGGGGGAGCGTAAACCGAGTCGACACGAGGAACGCCCAGCACTCGCTTGTACTCATGGGGAAATACCTTGATGAATCTAGGTTGAGCATCGGTCCAGTGTTCCAGGACCCAGGCTGCGCGGGGGCTGCCAGTGAAGTCGCGATGGCGTTCGAGCAGTGCACGGACCCGCTCGACATCCGCTTCGGCAACCAGCGGCTCCAGATCGACGCTGGCCTTGTTGCAGCGCCTGACGGAAAAGTCGCCGCGGCCGTCGAAGACGTAGGCGATACCGCCGCTCATGCCGGCGGCGAAGTTGCGGCCTGTCTTCCCCAGCACGATTACTGTTCCGTTGGTCATGTACTCGCACCCATGGTCGCCAACGCCTTCAACCACGGCCGTGGCGCCGGAGTTGCGGACTGCGAAGCGCTCTCCGGCGATGCCGTTGAGCAACGCTTCACCGGAGGTTGCGCCGTAAAGAACGACGTTCCCCACCAGGATGCTTTCCTCGGGCAGGAAGCTGGAAGTCTTGGGTGGATAGGCGATGATGCGGCCGCCCGAGAGGCCTTTGCCAAGATAGTCGTTGGCATCGCCCTCGAGTTCGAGCGTAACGCCGGAAGGGACAAAAGCTCCGAAGCTCTGTCCGGCCGATCCCTGGAAACGGAAGTGAATGGTTTCGTCAGGCAAGCCCGCGGAGCCGTATTTGCGGGCTATCTGGCCGCCGAGCATGGCGCCAACGGTGCGATGCACGTTGCGAATCGCAAAGCTGCCGGAGACCTTGGATCGTGACTCGAGGGCGGGCGCTGCTTTTTCGATGAGGATATGATCGAGGGCCTGGTTGAGGCCATGATCCTGGGCTTGCACGCGGCGGCGGGCGACGCGCGAGGGCAGAGTTGGCGCATACAGAATTGAGGAAAGATCGATACCCTTCGCCTTCCAATGCGCGTTCGCAACCACCGCGTCGATCTTGTCGACGCGGCCCACCATCTCGTCAACGGTGCGGAACCCGAGCTTGGCCATGTGTTCACGCATCTGCTCCGCGATAAAGAAGAAGAAATTGACCACGTGCTCGGGCTGGCCGGTAAAACGCGCGCGCAGCACCGGATCCTGCGTGGCAATGCCGACGGCGCAGGTATTCAGGTGGCACTTGCGCATCATGATGCAGCCCATGCTGATCAGCGGCATGGTGGCAAAACCATATTCTTCGGCGCCAAGCAGCGCGGCGATCACTACATCCCGGCCGGTTTGGAGCTTGCCGTCCGTCTGTACGCGGATGCGGCTGCGCAGATCGTTGAGCAGCAGAACCTGCTGCGTCTCCGCGAGGCCGAGTTCCCAGGGCAGGCCGGCGTGCTTGATGGAGCTGAGTGGCGAAGCGCCCGTGCCGCCGCTGTCGCCGGAGATGAGCACAACATCCGCATGGGCCTTTGAGACGCCTGCGGCAACAGTGCCCACGCCGACTTCAGCGACCAGCTTGACCGCGATACGGGCCTGCGGGTTGACGTTCTTGAGGTCATAAATAAGCTGAGCCAGGTCCTCAATGGAATAAATGTCGTGATGAGGCGGCGGCGAGATGAGACCGACGCCGGGGATCGAGTGACGGACCTTTGCGATCACGTCATCGACCTTGTGGCCGGGCAGCTGTCCGCCTTCACCGGGCTTTGCACCCTGCGCCATCTTGATCTGCAACTCGTCCGCATTGACGAGATAATGAGTGGTCACCCCAAAGCGGCCGCTTGCAACCTGTTTGACAGCACTGCGGCGCAGGTCGCCATTGGGATCGCGCTTGAAGCGCTCTTCGTCCTCGCCGCCTTCGCCTGTATTCGACATGCCGCCAATGCGGTTCATGGCGATTGCCAGAGTTTCGTGCGCTTCCTTGCTGATCGATCCGAAGCTCATGGCGCCGGTCGTGAATCTCTTCACAATCTCTTTTGCCGGCTCTACCTCCTCTATAGGGATAGGCTGATCGGCATATCGAAGCTTGAACAGACCGCGAAGGGTACAGAGTTCGCGGTTCTGTGCGTCGAGCAGGTCGGTGTATTCCTGGAAGGTGGCCGGATTGTTTTGCCGCACAGCGTGCTGCACCTTGCTGATTGTCAGCGGATTCAGCAGGTGATACTCGCCGCCCTCACGATACTGGTACTGGCCGCCGACCACGAGGTCAGTTTCCGACTCGGTTAGAGGCTGGAAGGCGTAGGCGTGCTTCATCTGCGCTTCACGAGCGAGTACGTCGAGTCCGACGCCTTCGATACGGGAAGCGGTGCCGGAGAAGTAGGCATCCACCAGGAACTGGTTAAGTCCGACAGCCTCGAATACCTGGGCTCCGCGATAGCTCTGGAGCGTGCTGATCCCCATCTTTGAGAAGGTCTTCAGCAGGCCCTTGTTGATTGCCTTGATAAAGTTCTTCTCGGCATACTCGGCGCTGACGTCATCGGGCAACAGGCCGCGGCGCTTGAGGTCGTGAAGCGTTTCGATGGCGAGATAGGGATTGATGGCGCTCGCGCCGTAGCCAATGAGCAGTGCGAAGTGCATCACCTCGCGCGGCTCGCCGCTCTCAATAATCAGCGCAACCTGGGTGCGGGTCTTCTCGCGCACCAGGCGATTGTGCACGGCGGCCATGGCCAGCAGGCTGGGAATGGGCGCGTAGGTTGGATCGACTCCCCGGTCAGAGAGAATCAGCAGCGTGTAACCCGAGTGAACGGCGTGGGCGGCGCGGGCACTGAGATCGTCAAGCGAATGCCGCAGGCCTGCCTCGCCATCGGCAGCGCGGAACAAAGCAGGGAGCGTCGTGGCCAGCAGATCGCCCGACGAAACGCGGCGCAGCTTCTCGAGATCCCGGTTGGTCAGGATCGGATGCGGCAGCTTGAGGGTGTGGCAGTTCTCCGGCGTCTCATCCAGGATGTTGCGCTCGGTGCCGATATAGCTGATAAGCGACATCACCATCTCTTCGCGGATGGGATCGATGGGCGGATTGGTGACCTGCGCGAAGAGTTGCTTGAAGTAGTTGAACAACGACTGCGGACGATCCGAGAGACAGGCCAGAGGAACATCTGTGCCCATCGAACCGATCGGCTCTTCGCCCTTGGCGCCCATCGGAGCGAGCAAGATGCGCAAGTCTTCTTCGCTATAACCTGAGGCTCGCTGGCGACGAAGCAAGGTTTCAGGATTGGAGGCGATCACACGCGGCGGCTCCGGCAACATGTCGATGGTGACCTGTTGCTGCTTGAGCCAATCTGCGTAGGGCTGACGTCCGGCCAACTGCTTTTTTATTTCGGTGTCGGAGATGATGCGCTGTTGGACCGTGTCGACCAGGAACATGCGGCCGGGCCGCAGGCGCCCCTTCTTTCGAATGTCCTCGGCGGGAACTTCAAGCACGCCGGCTTCTGAGGCGAGCACGACCAGGTCGTCCTTGGTAACGATGTAACGGCCGGGGCGAAGGCCATTGCGGTCCAGGGTGGCCCCGATCACGCGCCCATCGGTAAATGCCATGGCCGCCGGACCGTCCCAGGGCTCCATCAGGGACGCATGGTACTCGTAGAAGGCGCGCTTCTCTTCATCCATGTCGGGGTTGCCGGCCCACGCCTCGGGCATAAGCATGGCCATGACGTGCGGCAGGGAACGCCCGGACTGATAAAGAAACTCGACCGCGTTATCCAGCGAAGCTGAGTCGCTGCCTTCGGGCATGACAACCGGAAAGAGCTTGTCGATGTGTTCGCCGTGCAGTGGGCTGCGCAACACCGATTGGCGAGCGGTCATCCAGCTCACGTTGCCGCGAATCGTATTGATCTCGCCATTATGGGCGACATAGCGATAAGGGTGCGCGAGCTTCCAACTGGGGAAAGTGTTGGTAGAGAATCGCTGGTGAACCAGGCACAGAGCACTCGTTACAAGTGGATTGGCCAGCTCGAAGTAAAACCTCTCGATCTGCGGAGCCAGCATCAGGCCCTTGTAAACGATTGTGCGGCAGGAGAAGGATGGGACGTAGAAGGTTTCCTTGTCTTCAATTTCCGAGGCGGCAATCTCGTTTTCAGTCCGGCGGCGGATCCGGTAAAGGAGGCGTTCGAAGGCGTCCTCGTCCAACTTGGCGGGCCGGCTCACAAAGAGTTGTTCAATGTAAGGCTGGGACGCGCGAGCTTCACGGCCTACCGCATCGCCGTTGACGGGCGTGTCACGCCAGCCGAGTAAAGTCAGCCCCTCTTCCTGGGCAATGCGCTCGAATACGCCCTCGCACTGCAGGCGGCTATGCTTTTCCACGGGCAGGAAGCACATGGCCACGCCGTAGGCGCCCAGTTCCGGCAGTTGCATGCCAAGCTGGCCACATTCGCGCACAAAAAAAGCGTGGGGAATCTGAATCAGGATGCCGGCGCCGTCACCGGTCTCTGGGTCACAACCGGCAGCGCCGCGGTGGGTGAGGTTGATCAGGACCTCAAGCCCTTTGCGGATGATCTCATGGCTTTTTTCGCCGCGAATGCTCGCGACCAGTCCCATGCCGCATGCATCGTGTTCATTCCGCGAATGATAGAGCCCTTGTGGCAGTGGTATGCGGTTACGATTAAGGGTATCCATGGCAGCCTTTTCAATGACCGTTTGGGTACAGATTGCTTTGCGTATTCTGAAAGACACAACCACCGCGCGATTCCAGTGAAACGAAATCGCCTAAATTCCTGGTCAGGAGGGTTGCATGAGCAAGTGAAGCCGCGTCCGGGACTGCACTGCCTCTAATATAACGAAAAATCGACCAAACTGCTGAAATTCCTTGCGCGGAAGGCTGTGAAAAGAGCTCCGCCAACCTCTTCAAGGCGCGAATCTCGCTTGTTTTGTACCATATACTGATGGCTGTGAGAAACAGCACCCACGATACTGTACTTGTGACGGGCGGGGCCGGGTTTATCGGCTCGAATTTCGTTTTGAGCTGGCTCCAGTCCACGGGCTCGACCATCGTCAATCTTGACCTGTTGACCTACGCGGGGAATCCTTCCAACCTGGCTGCTCTGGACGCGGATCCGCGCTATTTGTTTGTGCGCGGGGATATCTGCGATGCGGAACTGGTGGGATCGATCCTCGAGAAGCATCGGCCGCAGGCGATTGTCCACTTTGCGGCCGAGAGCCACGTAGACCGTTCGATTGCATCCCCCGAGGCGTTCATCCGCACAAACGTCCAGGGTACGTTTGTATTGCTTGAAAAGGCACGGAGCTACTGGTCCGGGCTCGGCGAAGAGGACAAAGCCGGATTCCGTTTTCTGCATGTTTCGACAGACGAGGTTTACGGCTCGCTGGGAAAGGACGATCCGGCCTTTTCCGAGACCACTGCGTATGCTCCCAATAGTCCCTACGCGGCGTCGAAGGCGGCCTCGGATCACCTGGTCAGAGCGTATTGCCACACCTTCGGACTTCCGGTCCTCACCACAAACTGCTCAAACAATTACGGGCCATTTCAGTTTCCAGAGAAACTCATCCCCCTGGTGACCTTGAATGCGCTTGAGGGCAAACGGCTCCCTGTCTACGGGGATGGAAAAAATGTCCGCGACTGGCTGTTTGTCGAAGATCATTGCTCAGCCATCCGGGCGGTCCTGGAGAAGGGCCGGATTGGAGAGACCTATAACATTGGCGGCAACAGCGAGCGGACGAATATCGACGTCGTGACGACAATCTGCGACCTGGTGGACGAGATGCGCCCTGAGCCCGGAGCGGCGGCGCGCAGAAGCTTGATCGCCTTTGTCGAAGACCGGCCCGGACACGACAAGCGCTACGCGATCGATGCCTCCAAGATTTCTCGCGAGTTGGGATGGAAGCCTTCTGAAAGGTTTGAAAGTGGATTGCGCAAGACCGTTCGCTGGTACCTTGACAATGCCACTTGGGTGGACAGCGTTCGAACCGGCGCCTATCGCGAGTGGATTGCGCAGAATTACTCGGAGCGTAGCGAACTATGAAGGGTATTGTTCTTGCGGGAGGATCGGGCACACGCCTTTATCCCGTCACGCATGTGATGTCGAAGCAGCTTTTGCCGGTCTATAACAAGCCGATGATCTACTACCCGCTCAGCACGCTCATGCTGGCCGGCCTGCGGGAGATTTTGTTGATCTCCACCCCGCAAGACACGAGCCGGTTTGCCGAGTTGCTGGGCGACGGAAGGCAGTGGGGAATCGATATCCAGTACGCCGTTCAAGCCAGCCCCGACGGCCTTGCCCAGGCATTCCTGATCGGCCGGGATTTTATCGGCAATTCATCGAGCGCGCTCGTTCTCGGCGACAACATCTTCTATGGCCAGGGGTTTTCCCAGCAGCTTCAGGCGGCGGCAACGCTGGAAAAGGGTGCGACGGTGTTTGCCTATCCGGTTGAAGACCCGCAACGCTACGGAGTTGTGGAATTCGACAAAGTGGGCCGCGCCATCAGTCTGGAAGAGAAGCCGAAGAATCCCAAATCCCGCTATGCCGTTACGGGGCTGTACTTCTACGACAACCAGGTTGTTCGCCTTGCTTCGTCGTTGAAGCCCTCGGCGCGTGGAGAACTGGAGATTACTGACCTGAACCGCCTCTATCTCGAAGCCGGGAGCCTGAACGTGGAGATGATGAGTCGCGGAATGGCCTGGCTGGATACGGGAACGCACGAATCCTTGCTTGAGGCCGCCCTGTTCGTTCACACCATCGAACGGCGCCAGGGTCTGAATATCGCCTGTCCTGAAGAAATTGCCTATCGTCAGGGTTTCATCACGGCGGAGCAGTTGGAGAAAGTGGCACAGCCCATCAGCAAGAGCGGATACGGCCAGTATCTGCTTGCGCTTTTGCGTGAGCCATATTTTGCATCCGGGGCCAACCGGCTATGAAAATTCGAGAGACATCCCTGCCGGGTGTGCTGGTAATCATCCCGACGATCTATGAGGACAGCCGGGGAGCTTTCTTCGAAACCTACAACGAGCGCCGGATGGTGGAGGCGGGGCTGCCAGGGCATTGGACGCAGGATAACTTCTCGCGGTCGAAAAAGAATGTCCTGCGCGGCATTCACTATCAGATATCGCAGCCGCAAGGGAAACTGGTGCGGGTGACCGACGGGGCCGTTCTGGATGTGGCCGTGGATCTGCGTCGGAGCTCACCAACATTTGGCAGGCACGTGGCCGTGGAATTGAGCGGCGAAAATGCCGAGATGTTATGGATTCCGGAGGGCTTTGGCCACGGGTTCCTGGTACTCAGCGAGGTTGCCGGATTCGCTTACAAAGTGACTGACTATTATTCGCCCGCCGCCGAGCGAACCATCGCGTGGAACGATCCGGATCTGGCTATTCAGTGGCCGATTGCCGCTGCCGACGCGATCGTCTCTGACAAGGACCGCCTGGGCAAGACGCTGCGCGACGCCGAAGTATTCCCTTAGCGGAGACTGGCGGTTGGAGACTCATTGGATCCTTTAGGATGCGTCCCCGCAGATAGAAACAGACCGCGTTTACAGGGCTAAAGAGGCGTGACCGGCCAGTCGCTGCCGATGGTACAATTACCTGTCAGGTGCATGCCCGCACCTCTAATTTCGACCACCGTTGAGGTTCCCATGTCCGGCCATTCCAAATGGGCCACAATCAAGCACAAGAAGGGCGCGCTGGATGCCAAGCGCGGCAAGACATTCACCCGCATTATCAAGGAAATCTCCATCGCCGCCAAAGGTGGCGGGGACCCGGACGGCAACCCTCGGCTGCGGACCGCGATTCTGGCTGCCAAAGCGGAAAACATGCCGCAGGAGAACATCAAGCGCGCCATCCAGCGCGGCACTGGCGAGCTCGAAGGAGTCAACTACGAGGAGATTTCTTTTGAGGGCTACGGGCCCGGCGGCGTCGCGATCATCGTGGATGTGACCACCGACAATCGCAACCGCGCGGTGAGCGAAATCCGTCACGCGTTCTCAAAGAACGGAGGCAATCTCGGCGAATCTGGTTCGGTGCGATTCATGTTCTCGAAGAAGGGCATCATTGCAGTGGAGAAGTCCGCGGCCACTGAAGAGCAACTGATGGACATCGTGCTTGAACATGGGGGCGAGGATCTGAACGACGAGGGCGATACCTGGGAGATCATCACCGATCCGGCCTCATTCGAAACAGTGAACACGGCTATCAAGGCAGCGGGAATTCCCACGGTGATGAGCGAAGTGACCATGGTGGCCTCCACCTATACCAAGCTCGAGGGAAACGCGGCGGCCCAGATGATCCGTCTGCTCGAAGCCCTTGAAGACTGCGACGACACGCAAAACGTCTACTCGAACTTCGACATGGATGCGGCGCAAATGGAACACGCAGCCGGCTGAGTGGGCTTTAGGCAGGCGTTGAGAAGGCCGCCCGGTTGTGGCGGTCTTTTTTTGGATTCGGAATTTTTTCAGGTGGGAAGGGAAGAACTTTGACCCGAAGTGGAAGGATCCTCATATCTGTCATGATGGCGGGGACAACTCTCGTTTCAGCTCAGACGCCAAAGTCCGCAGATGCCGCCGCGACTAATCCTGTAGCCCATGCCCGCGAAGCGCGTAGCTGGGAATTTGGACCGTTTCTCAACTATGGATTCGGAGTTGGCGACCGGTCGGCTTACAAGTTCTTCTGGGGCGGCTTTCAGTTGGGCAAACCGCTGACCCCGGTGATGCATGCCGGCATCTTGAGCGGACAGTTCGAGATAAGCGGAAACGTCATGCCACTTTGGCAGGCTTACACGCCTGCGCCCCACCAACAGACCTTCTACTATCCCGGACCAGGATGCCCCACGGGCGGGTGCGGCTTTGTGGCCCCTGAGGGAGGCGGCACCTATCACGGCGTGAGTCTCACCCCAGTGATTTTCCGCTGGAACTTTCTTACCAGCTCGCGGCGCTTTCAACCCTGGTTCCAAGGCGCCGGCGGGCTTATTTACACAACGCACAAGTTTCCGCCGGATCAACTGGTTCCTCACGGCACGCCGGGAGGGACGTCGGTGTGGAACTTTTCCCCGCAGGGTGGCGCCGGCGTTCATTACTTTATTCGTCCCAAACGGTCGATTGATTTGGGCGTAAACGCGGTACACATCTCCTCGGCGTCGCTGGGCGACAAGAACCCGGGGGTCAACGCGAGTGTCCAGATACAAGTGGGTTACACGTATTGGAAATAACCCCCGGCGGCGTCAGCAGGGTTTTGACACCGGGGTGGAGCAGCAATGAGCGGACAGGTAGTAGAGTGCGTCCCCAACTTCTCTGAGGGCACGGATGCCCGGCGAGTCGAGGCAATTGTGGCCGCGATGAACGTGGAAGGAGTGCGCCTGCTGGACTGGTCGATGGATGCCGACCACAACCGCTCTGTCGTGACCCTGGCCGGCGAACCTGCGGCAATGGTCGAGGCCGCTGTGCGCGGCGTGGGCAAAGCTGTGGAACTGATTGACCTGACCCGCCAGCAGGGCGTCCATCCCCGCATCGGCGCGGCAGACGTGATTCCCTTCGTGCCAATTTCGGGAATCAAGCTGGAACATTGTGCGCTGCTGGCCCGGCAAGCGGGCCTGGAGATCTGGCGCCGTTTTGGCGTTCCGGTGTTCTTTTATGAGGCAGCGGCAGCGCGGCCCGACCGGGCGAATCTGGAAGATGTGCGCAGTGGACAGTTCGAGGGCCTGAAGGAAGCCGTGCGCAAGGAGGCGGCGCGGCGGCCCGACCTCGGAGGACCAGGCCTGCATCCGACAGCCGGCGCATGCGCTGTTGGCGCGCGAAAGTTCCTGGTTGCTTACAACATTTATTTTAATTCTGCCGACGTGGCCATAGCGCGCGCCGTCGCCCGTGAGATTCGCGCAGCTTCCGGAGGCCTGAAGGGCGTAAAGGCAATGGGGGTTCTTGCTCATGGGCGGGCGCAACTTTCAATGAATATCACCGACTTTGAGGCCACGCCGATCTCGCAAGTGCACCAGGCAGTTTCAAGCCTTGCGCTTCGCTACAAGACTGGAATCGCGGAAGGGGAAGTGATTGGCTTGATCCCCGAAGCCGCCTGTGAGCGCGAGAGTGCGTGGATGCGTCAATTAACTGGCTTCGATCCGCAGACCAAGGTCCTTGAGCGCCGTTTGGGGGCTCCTTTACCCTGGCCGGGTGAAGCACATAGGGTCGGTTGAGGCTGAAAAGCCCCGGCAAAATGGCGAAGACTACAATAGCAGTATCGAACTTGTTGCACATTTGGTGCGTTGCGGGCGTCAAAGAGCGCTTTCGAGTGCCCGATTCCCATGACGCAATTCAGCAAGTGTTCGGATTTTGGAGGATGAAAATTGTTGAAAGCATTTCTTAAGTGTTCGATTGCACCCTTGCTGCTGGCGGCAGCTTCGTTGGCTCCGGCGGCACAGTTGACCACCGATGCGCGCGGGGTCATTCCGCGTGAAGTCCAGCAACTGGTCGTAATCGACTACCGCGCGATGCAGAATTCGCAATCGGCGATGGATCTGCGCGACCGGGTTATGCCACCGGAACTGAAGCAACTGGACGAGGCGCTGGCCAAGTCGGGGCTCAACGAAAATCACGATGTGGATGAGCTGGCTTTTGCGCTGTTTCGGCCCTCGGCAGGGAGCGATTCTCTCTTGACCGTAGGCGTCGCTCAGGGGCAGTTCTCGATGGATGAGGTCTTGGCCAACTTCCGCAAGCAGAAGATCAAGCCTGCGATGGTGCGCACCAACAGCATCTATCCAATGACCAAGTCGGGAATGGTGCTCTGCTTTGTGGACCCGTCGACCATGGTTTTTGGACAGAAAGACGCCGTAACCAAAGCCCTGGATGCCCGCGACGGCGCGACGCAGAGCCTGCTGAACAACGGACCGATGATGGAAGCAATGCGTAGCGTGGACTCCGAACCGCTTTGGAGCATTCTGGACGGCAAGGGCACGCAAACGATGATGAAACAGTTGATGGGAGAGGCGGGCTCTGTAACAGATTTCGAGACCGTGCAGCAGCGCCTGCAGTCTTCCTGGTACTCAATGAACTTTCAGCATGGCGTCAAGTTTGATCTGACCATCTCAACCGGCGACTCGTTCACCGCTGCTACTGTTTCTTCGCTTTTGACAGCGGCAGTCATGCTCAGGAAGATGAGTGGATCTGACACCGAGAAGCAAGCCCTGAGCGCGACCTCGATCGGCTCGGACTCCGGCCGGCTTTCGATCCATTTCGCCACTACGGACGGTCAGTTCATCAGCTTGCTCCAGTCTCCCCTGTTTCAAAGCATGGTGCGTTGAGACTGACTTATCCAGCTTACGGAAAAGGCCGGTGAGTCTTCTCGAAGAGAGATCGTTCACCGGCCTTTCCGGCATTATGTCCTGATTTGGGGACCAGGCTCCCACCGTTCCTTGCCGGCAATAACAGTGTTTTGGAGACTTTCGATTCATCCGATCCTTGAGGTTAGTATAGTTAATGCATTGATAATGTACGTATTAATTCCATCGACACCGTCCTTAAGCAGATCGCCTCGACGCCGGATTCCTGCACTCGCATGTGTCTCGTGAGGTTACCAGCGGGATGATCCGCTGACTCTAGTCTCTGCCGGAACGCCTATACTAATCCACTAAGGGCAGTCTCGCAGAAGGAAAAACCAATGAAGAGAATCCTCGTAAACGGTGCCGGCGGTTTCATCGGCGGGCACATGGTAAAGCGGTTGAAGGCCGAGGGGAATTGGGTCCGCGCCGTGGACCTCAAGCGCCACGAATATGTGACTCTCCCCGCCGACGAGTTCATTGTTGGCGACTTGCGCGATCAAGGGCTTGTGGCTGAGGTAGTGGAAGGCATCGATGAGATCTACCAGTTTGCCGCGGATATGGGCGGCGCCGGTTACATCTTTACCGGAGAGCATGATGCCGATGTGATGCACAATTCAGCCGTCTGTAACCTCAATACCCTCCATTTTGGAGTCAAGGCCGGGGTGCGAAAGTTCTTCTATTCTTCCTCTGCCTGCATATACCCGGAATACAACCAGTTGGACGCCGATACCCCCAAATGCTCTGAGGAGTCAGCCTACCCCGCCGCGCCAGACAGCGAATACGGCTGGGAGAAACTCTTCAGCGAACGGCTATACCTCTCCTATATGCGGAATTATGGGGCAGTGGTTCGCGTTGCGCGCTTCCATAATATCTTCGGTCCCGATGGTACATGGACCGGCGGCAAGGAAAAGGCGCCTGCGGCACTGTGCCGCAAAGTCGCCGAAGCCCAGGATGGCGGCGAAATCGAAATATGGGGTGACGGCAAGCAGACCCGATCCTTCCTGTACATCGACGAATGCATCGAGGGCGTTCGCCGGCTCATGGAGTCCGATTTCTCCGGACCCGTGAACATCGGCTCCGAGGAGATGGTCAGTATTAATCAGCTTGCCGAAATGGTCATGCAAATTGCCGGCAAGAAACTCGCGATCAAGCACATCCCTGGACCGTTGGGAGTGCGTGGCCGAAACTCCGACAATCGCCTGATTGCTGAAAAGCTTGCCTGGAAGCCCTCGCGTCCGCTCCGCGAGGGGATGGAGAAGACCTATCGCTGGATTCAGGAACAGGTTTCCATCGCGCGCACCGCGGAGCTGGCCATCAAGGGATAGGGAGTTTGCTGCCAGTGCCTTGTCGCCGGGTGCCCGGTGCCTCATCCATCGCGCTTTTTGCGATGGGTGGGATTCGACGAATTCCCCTTCGCGCCTTGTGTCAGGGCACGACTGAAACGGCAATTGGAAACACGCAAGTTACTGATTCTGCAATATCCCAAATATCCTAGTTAGCCAAGAAATCCATATCGTTAGCACAAATTAGCACAAAATTCCGGCACAAGGCGGCGGCCTGCACGGGACCGAAAGTCCCCAATTGGCCACAACTCGCCCGGAACGCGGCGGAGGGAGCGGCGCCTTCAGGCCCCTGAAGTCGTTCAGATCAGAGATGGCCTTCAGGCCCGGGTCATACACGCCTATGCAGACTCGCAATGCCTTCGCATTACTTCCGGTTTGCCCACGATACATCCAAAACGCTACAATTATTTCACCAACCCTGGAGAACTCTTGTGATACGCCAACTTCCGGTCGTACTCGCTGCTATGGTTTGGGGTTGCTCAGCATTTGGCCAGCAAGATTCTGCGCTAACTTCGTCAGCGGGTACCGCTGCCCAGCCTCCAATCCACTATGCGGGCCCTGGGGTTACAGCCCCCCAGGTTGTTGCTCCTGCCTTGTCTTCCGCGTTCCATCGCTGCGGCAGTGTTACGCTCGCGGCGATTGTTGACGCGAACGGAAAGGCGGGTGAGATCGACGTAATTCGGGCCGACGATGCCAACATGGCGAAACTCGCGAGCAAATTGCTGGCAAAGACGAAGTTCAATCCCGGTACCTACAACGGCGTCCCAGCAGCCGTTGCGATCACGGCGGTTCTTGATAACCAAATTTGCATGCGTCATTTGTTGAATGAGAGCACGTCGATTGCTGTATCTTTGCGCGAATCTCCACAGAGTAACGCCATCCCTCAAGGAGGGAGCAATTCCCCAGCGGGGTCCGGTAGCGCCGAAAGCCCCGGCACCTACAAGGTCGGAGGCAACATAAGTGCACCAATTGCGATTAGGTCGGTTCCGTTGATGTTTTCCAGCTACGCACGCAAGAAGAAGATAAGTGGCAGCTGCCTGATCGGACTCATTGTCGACATCAATGGCAATCCCCAAGATGTGCATGTGATCCAAGGCCTCGAGCCAAGCCTTGATCGGAATGCAATTGAAGCTGTGAAGGGATATCTGTTTAGGCCAGCAATGAAAGACGGCAGTGTGCCCGTTCCGGTGGAGGTCACAGTCAAGGTAGATTTCAGGCTCAAATAGTCTGCTGATCGAGTCCTGGGCGTATGACCGCCGATACAGAAGTTTCGGTAGGTCCGGTCTTGGCGATAACGTGTAGCACAAAATCAGCACAAGAGTCGCCGAGCCCCTTGGATGGGCAATAACATACTTGACGGACTTCAAAGGAAAGGCGAAGATATGGAAACCGTGACAGGGCAGCAGCAAGTCAGTTTTTCTGGGAATTTGGTTCAGGTTGATCGTGAATCGAGGGCCACACGTTTTTCCATCCATCGGGACGTGGATTCGGAAGGGGTTTCAACTCAGTATCCTCAGGAATCCGGTAGTAGTGAGTCTTCTGACAGCCACCACATTTCCAATGCATTCCCGTTGGAGTATCCGCTCCAATCTCCATTTGGCCCACGAAAGGCCCCTCGTACTGGACCAAGTTGAACGTGAAACATCCGGGAGTCTTGCACTTCACGCCAATCCAAAGATGCAGTTGCATAATGGCCGCAATTATACGGCGCGGACTATAAAAGAGGCTGCAAAGTGCTTTTGACGTGGGCTAGATCGCTCAGCGCATCCTCCACGTCGTTTGCCGTAAATTGGTCAGCCTCGTAGCGAGCGTTGTATCCATAGAATTTTAGATGGCCGTACTGAGTACGGATTTTGCGCAAATTGGATTCTTTTGCGACATAGTTATCTCGGGTTGTGTGGCTGCGCACGTGCTGATTTAATTGTTTCGCTAAATATGCTTCGACATAGTGAACCGACGTATAAAACAGAATAACCAGTTTCCAGTTGAGCGAAGCTTGGTTCGAGATCCCAAGGGTTTGGGCCAGAGCCTCGTTTTCGGTCGCCTTTTTTACATGTTCATCTCGCGTGGGCACAGGCAACCGACCTCAGTGGGTGTAAATCAATTTGGCTCCCGACGCGACCTCACCGGGATTCTGTGTCCGAGTCGAGACGATATTGAAATCAAAGGACACCTCGGAAAAAGCATCGATCAGTTCAAACTGTTTCTGGAAAATCTGCTCTCGAACACTCCGTGATGGATTATCAGCCACTATCCACACAAGGAGATTGCCATCGGCACGTTCTACAAAAATACTATTCACTTCAGGCACAGTCGCTATATCATTAGCTAAGGCATCCTCGACACCCTGGCTATAGAGGGGGCTAGACTCGAAGGGGCCGCATACAGCGATGCGGTGGAGACCGGTGGTGAATGAGTGCATACTCTCCCCTACGCTGCATCTATGAGCGGCCGCGGTGAGAATGATTCCAGTTGCGACTTCAATCAACATATCGGCTTAATGAACCTTCCTCTTCAATGAATCTGGTGCCACGGCTCCAACAATCTGCTGAAACTGGAATTGATAAATCGGATCATTCGTCACGTCGTTGAAGGCGTCAAGACGGATGACCTCCAACAGCACGAGCTTCGCCTTAATAGTGGTTCCGTCCGCGAGAGTATATTGCGCCCACGGCTCACTCGATGCTTCCACGTTGACGCTCTCGCCCGTAACCTGTTTTCCGTTAAAGGGATAAGTCTTTTTTGGCGCCATATTTTTCCCCGTTCCCAGCGATGTAGGCAATTTATCACACACCATTGTCTCGATGTAACGCCCATTTCGTGGTATCTGTTCCGAGGTTACCACTCTGGAACCGTCGCTCCGAATTGTGATTCTATTGTCAGGTTGACTCTGAACACACAATGCCCTACCCTTCTCTCTAGAAGGGGACCGATCCATGCCGACCGATTCCGCCAAGAACGTAACCGGCAATTCGGAAAACTTCACAAATTTTATGCGGCAACTCCTACAGGTACCGCACTCAGAAATCAAAGCCAAACTTGAAGTGGAGCGCGAAGCGAAGCGAACGTCTAAATCCGCTTCCCCCGCTTCTGGCGGCCCAGCCAAGCATTCTTAGAACGCCGTTTCTCCCACCTTGCCAGTCAGTTCTGCATAGGTCAATCTCTTGCCCTCAATCTGCGATACTGCCAGCGCGAATCTATCTGCGTCAGTCAAAGGATTGTCCTTTGTGGCGCGATTGTTGAAGCGAAACACTTGTTCATTCAGGTATTGGTCAAGATGAAATGGTTCCACGGCCACATAGGTACCGCGCAGTGTCCTCTTGAGCAATGACCAGAAGTTCTCAATCCCTTGAGTGTGAACTTTCCCGTTCACGTATTCCTGCGAATGGTTGACGATCTTGTGAATGTAGTTTCTGCTCAGGCCGTCATAACCGAGATGTTCATCAGTGTAAACCTTCGCAAAGGGGGTCACGTTCTTGAGGATCATTTCCTGCAAGGTATCGCGGCGCAGATTGGGCAGCACCCTTGCGCGTACTTGGCGCAGTTCGCGGTCCAGGATGCCCTGTACGGCAGTCTTGCCGATAAAGCCACCCTTGAAGCCATCTCTCGCCTGAATCATCGCCTTGCGGTCTTTGTGCATCTTTGCAGGGTTGGGGCCGATGTAAGTCTCATCGCCTTCAACGGGACCACCAAAACCAAACTTGTGCTTGCGATCATCCTTCATGGCGAGGCGAATCCGATGCAGCATGAACCATGCGGTTTTCTGTGTTACGCCGATAGCCCGATGCAGCTCATAGCTCGAAATTCCATTCTTTGAATTGGACAGCAACCAGACAGCGGGAAGCCACTTGTCTAGACCAATAGGCGAGTCCTCAAACACGGTGCCAGTCTTGAGCGAAAACTTCTTCTTGTCATGGTCGCCGTAGCAGCGATAGACCTTTGCCTTTGCCAGCCAAGTGACCTTGGTTGCGCCGCAATATGGACACATAACGACGCCATCAGGCCAACGCATGAAAACCATGAATCGGCGGCAATTTTCGTAATCGCTAAAGTGTTGAATCGCTTGTTGTAAGGTCTTGATCGGCTGTTCCATGATCTAAGAGTAGAATAAAAAGCGTAGTCTGTCAAGTATATTATTACCCTTGGATGTACCTGATTTTGGGGCGGTTCTTGATTGTTCTTTGTAACAGGGCACGACTTCAGTCGTGCCATAATTGCCAAAGGATGAGAGTGGGCTTCAGCCCCTGAGGGTCGTTCTTCGAATCATTTCGATTCGAAGAATAGCTCGATAAATGTTCGATCGAACTTTTGCACTTAATTTCCTGTCTTCGGCGCACACTCATTTCATAGCCGTCCTTCACCCCCTGCACAGCCGAAGCAGACTTGGCATCGACGGATCAACTGAAAGCTGAGAGCTGAAGGCTGAAAGCTCAAGAAACACCCATAAATCCTTTGCTGAGACAATTTTGACCTCTAACCTCAATGCCATGATGAATTTGCAGCGGACTTGCCTCTTAACTTATTGAGCCCGAGGTATTTGCCGTGGACCGAGGGGGGCGTACCCCCCACTGTGAAACTGTGGTCCGCTCGTTCACCTGCGGCGCTACTGTCCGGGAATAGCATGGATTCAAAGCTCCGGCGTCAGTTTTGGATGAAACTCGGCCTTGCCGCCGGGCAGCAGCACAATTTGAAACTGGCCCTGCTGGCCTTGAGATAACCTGGGCCCCGTAATCTGTTCCTGGTGCCCACCTGGCGCCGTGTACTGCACCTTGATCTGCCCGGAACCCTGGATCTGGATTCGATAGTGAAACTCTGCGCCTGCGGCCAGTCTGTCGGCTCCGAAGCTTGCGCTTGGATAGTCGACCTCAAGCAGTTGAATCCCTGCTCCAGTGCGATTCTCCACCGTCGTCTCGACATGATAGGAGTGGCAGCCGCCGGCGGCCAGGAGTGCCGGCAGAAGAATCAAGGTCCAGAGTCCAGCGCGCAACCTGGGGCTGCTCGGCATCACTGGTCCCCATCCTTGCGCGTCGCTTCCAGTGAGGACTGGGCCGCGACAGCCTTCTCCACGCGATCGAGACGCTTCAGTAACTCCGGCAGACGCTGAAAGATGGTGACCGCGCGCAGCCAGACCCGGTTGTCGAAGCCCGGCGAGCCGGAGATCATCTTGCCTGGTGGCACATCGTGCGAGACGGCCGATTGCGCAGTGAGTATCGCCCCGTCACCGATGCTGCAATGGCCAGCCACTGCCGATTGTCCAGCCAGAATAACGTTGCTGCCGATCACCGAGGAGCCCGCCAGGCCGACCTGACCACACAGCAGAGTATTCTCGCCCACCCGCGATCCGTGCCCCACCTGGACGAGATTGTCCACCTTGGTGCCGTCGCCGATCTCCGTAGCGCCTACGGTGGCGCGATCGATGCAGGCGTTTGCCTGCACGTCGACTCGGCTGCCCATGCGCACCGGCCCGGATTGCGGAATCTTTTCCCAGTGGCCGGAGTCGTTCTTGGCAAAGCCGAAACCATCCGCACCGATGATGGCGCCATTCTCCAGTGTTACGTGATCGCCGAGAATGCAGTTTTCACGCACCACAGCATGGGCGTGTGCAAAGAAGTGGCTGCCCGTCCGTACACCGGGATAAAGGACGACGTGGGGCAACAGCGTTGCGTTATTCCCAAGACGCACTTGAGGACCCACAACCACATACGCGCCGATGTGGGCGAATTCGCCAATCTCCGCAGTCGGATCGATGACCGCCGTGGAGTGAATGCCGGGGGCATAGGCCGGCGGCTGATAGAAGAGACCCAACGCGCGGGAAAAGGCCAGGTACGGATTTTTGATCCGCAGAGTAGCGGCTGAAATCTCCTGGAATTCGGGTTCCACCAGAACTGCCGCGGCGTGCGTCGTGCGTGCCAGACTCGTGTAGCGAGGATTTGCCACGAAGGTGACCTCGCTCGGTCCAGCCTCTTCAATTCCTTTAACACCGGTTACTTCCAACTCCGCATCGCCGCGGAGTTCCGCGCCCAGCCAACTTGCCAATTCGCCTAGCTTCATCGATGAAATTGTACCGGAATGGGTGACGGGCTGTTCTCGCCGCGAATTTGATTACGGTTGAACGGCATCCCCCGACGGCGTGCTTTCCGGCGGTGGGGCCTGTAACGTATGAGCTCCGGACTGAGCGGCGCGCAAAACCTCGCCGGGCACAATTCCGAGGACCAGCGTTGCGGCAACCGCCAGAAGCAAGGCAGCACCCACGGCGACTCCGATCTGAGGCGCTGGAGCCGCGGAGCCCTCTGCTGTTGAGGCCCCGCGTTGCGCCGACACCAAAGCCAGGCGCAAGTAGTAGGCGGCGGCCAGCCCGGAGTTCAACAGTCCGATCACGGCCAGGGCAATAGCGCCTCCATCGACCGCTGCCGAGAAGGAGTAGAACTTGCCGAAGAACCCCCCGGTAAACGGAATGCCCACCAGAGAAACAAGGAAGAAGAGCAAAAGGCCGCCGAGCAGCGGCGCGCGGTAGATTAGGCCCCGAAAATCATCGATCAAAGGCAGCTTGTCGTCGTATCCGCTTACCAGCGTAATCACTGCGAAGATCCCAACGTTCATGGCCGCGTAGGCTGCGGCGTAAAAGCTGGCGGCAGCGATTCCACTGGTTCCCAGGCCCGCGAAGGCGGCCAGCAGGTAACCGGCATGGGCGATCGAAGAGTAAGCGAGCATGCGCTTCACATTCTGCTGGCGTAGCGCTGCCAGGTTGCCCACGGTCATCGAAAGCACGGCCACAATCCACAGCAGCGGCGCCCAAAGGCTGTGGAGCGACGGGAACATCTCATAGACCACACGCAACAGCAGCGCGAAGGCCGCCGCCTTGGGGGCGGTGGAGAGCAGAGCAACAACAGGGGAGGGCGCGCCCTCGTATACGTCCGGTGTCCAAACATGGAAGGGCGCCGCGGAGACCTTGAAGAGAATGCCGACCAGCATCAGCGCCAGCGCGGCCAGAACCAGGGAATGATTCTGCGCCGATGGCGCCAGGTGGGCGATTGCGTAGATCTGGGTTGTTCCGGTCGCGCCAAAGATCAGCGCAATGCCGTAGAGCAGAAACCCGGTGGCGAAGGATCCCAGCAGGAAGTACTTGATAGCGGATTCGGGGCCGCGGCCTGTCTCTTTTCGGTAGCCGGCAAGCACGTAAGTCGAGATCGAAGAAATCTCCAGTGCAATAAAGACAACCAGCAGCTCGACTGCCCCGGTGAGCAGGCACATGCCGACCGCGCCAAAGACAATGAGCGCGTAGAACTCGCCCTGGTGATGGCTGTCTTCGGGCAGCGTGTCGAGCGACAAAAGCAGGGCCACGAGGACAATGCCGCAGATGAGGACGTGGAAGAAAACAGTGAATGGGCTGGTTTCGACGGTGCCAAAGTAGCCGGTTCCAACGGGCAGAGAAAGCTGCCAAAGGCTGGCCCAAAGTGCCAGGGTGGTTCCGATAGCCGCTACCCAGCCAAGCGGACGGCGAGGAAATCCGGGAGGAAGCGAGGCCTCGATCAGCATGATCGCCACGCCGGTGACGGTGAGGATGACCTCGGGAAGGATGCGGAAGACGTCGGGAACAGGATTCACCGCTGGGCCTCCGCGTGGTACGAGATTTGCAGAACGTACCTGGGCACTTGGGTGGTTCCATTCAGCGCCGGAGGATTTACGCCGGTCTGAATCGAGGTAGTCCAGAAGGACGGCGCCAGGCCCATGACGAGCATGAGAACGGCCAGAGGCGCGAGAACGGCCAGCTCGCCGAGGTGCACATCGTCGCCGGGTTTCGATGTGGCCAGCTTGCTTTCAGGACCGTAGAAGATGCGCTGCACGAGCCAGAGCATGTAGGCCGCGCTTAGAATCACGCCAAGTGCGGCGGCAACGGCCCAGCTCCGGCTGACGCCGCTGAAGGTGCTGGAAAGGATAAGAAACTCGCCGACAAAGCCGCCGAGCATCGGCAGACCGATCATGGCGAGCGAGGCGATGACGAAGAAGGTGGCCGTACGCGGGAGCCTTGCTGCCAGACCGCCGTATGCGTCGATCTGGCTGGTAGCGTAGCGAACTTCCAGTGCGCCCAGCAGCAGGAACAGGGCGGCGTCCACTACGCCATGATTGAGAATCTGGTAGACCGCGCCCGTCCAGCCCGTGAATGTGAGGCCGTAAATGGCCAGCACAATCAGGCTGAGATGACTGAGAGCCGCGAAGGCCATCAGCTTCCAGAAGTCGCGCTGCACAAGAGCCAGGCAAGCGCCGTAGAGAATGCCGATCACAGCAAGGGCGATCATCCAGGGCGCCGCCGCGCGCGCCTGGACAGGGAAGAGTCCAACATGGAAGCGCAGCATGGAGTAGAGCCCAAGCTTCCCGGCCACAACCATGGCCAGGGCAACTGGAGCTTCGCTGAAGGTGTCGGCGAGCCAGCCGTGCAGCGGGAAGACAGGAACCTTGACCGCGAAGGCAAACAGAAATGCGAGTGCGACCCACCACATGGCCGCTGCCGGGAAGTTTCCGTGAGCAAGCAGGAGCTGAAGGGTGGCGAAGTCAAAGCTCCCGGTGCGGGCGTAGAGCCACAGAATTGCGACCAACAGCGGAGCGGAAGGAATGAACGTGAACAGGAAGAATTTAAGTGCAGCCTTGGGGCCGTCCTTGCGGCCATACATGGCGATCAGGATCGCCATGGGTACCAGAGAAAGCTCCCAAAAGCCGTAATAGAGCATCAGGTCGAGCGAAATAAAGACGCCGACCATGGCGGTCTGCTGCACCAGGAAAAGCGAGTAGAAGATCTTGCGCCGTTCCTTGATTGCATTCCAACTGGCGATGATGCCGACAGGTGCCAGCAGCCCGGTGAGGACGACGAGCCAAAGGCTGAGGCCGTCCACTCCCACGTGATAGAAGATCGCGGGACTCTCAATCCAGGGCTGATTGATTTCAAACTGAAAGCCGCCCTGGACGGCAACAAAATGTGCAGGAAGATGAAGCGTAAGAAGGAAACTTACGAGCGTTGTGGCCAGCGCAACCCAGTTGGGTAGCTTGAAGCGATCGGGAACGAGCGCCACCAGCACCGCTCCGGCCAGCGGAACCAGGACGATCAGTGTGAGAATCGATTGGTTGATCGCGTCCATTCTCAATGCCTGGCCACCTTCCAGATCAATTCCATTGAAGCCGGCCAGACCGCGTTCCATGGAACAAGCACGAATAGCAGCACCGCTGCTGCGCCTGCGGCCAGCCATGCAGCGTAAGACCGCAGATTACCCGATTGCCAGCGTTGCAGAATCGCGCCGGCAAACATGGCAATGCCGCCCAGCAGCCAGGCCAAACCGCCCAGCACGCCGACGTCTACCACCCACCCCAGCAAATACTTTGAGAAGCCTAGTAGCGGTTTGACAAACGTCGCGCCGTAGAACTCATCCACGTAATACTTGTTGGCGAGGAGCCTGTGAGCGGTGGGGAGCGCCTCAGCCATTTGCGCTGGCTGGGTAGGCTTTTGCCGGTAAAGCCGGTCGGCGATCAACCACCCGAGGAGCGCCACTGCCACCGCGGCACCGCCAAGAATAAGTTCAAGATGCGGAATCGCGGATTCCGCAGCTCTGGCGCCGGTTGATGGCGAGAGGAATGCCGCGAAACGCTCGATACCAATCCAGCCTCCGCCAATGGAAAGCAACGCAAGAATCAAAAGCGGTCCCAACATGGTCCACGGGCTCTCGTGCGGATGAAGCTCAGGGCTGCGCGGCTCTCCCATGAAGGTCAGGTACCAGAGCCGGAACATGTAGAACGCCGTGAGCAGCGCCGTCACCAGGCCCACAAACCACAGCACCTTGCCGCCCGGACCATGCAAATAGGCCGCGTACAAGATCGCGTCTTTCGAGAAGAAGCCGGCGAATGGGTAGAAGCCGGCAATCGCAAGGACCGCAGCCGTCATCGTCCAGAATGTGAACGGCAGCTTCTTGCGCAGCCCGCCCATCTTGCGCAGGTCCTGCTCGCCGCCGATGGCGTGAATTACGGAGCCCGCGGCCAGGAAGAGCAGCGCTTTGAAGAAGGCGTGGGTCATCAAGTGGAAGATGGCGGCCGAATAAGCCGCAACCCCACAGCCGAGGAACATATAACCAAGCTGCGAAATAGTGGAGTAGGCCAGCACGCGCTTGATGTCGTTCTGGACCAACCCAATCGTAGCGGCAAACAACGCCGTAGCCGCTCCCACAATCGCCACCACCCCCAGCGCAAACGGCGAGTGGTCAAAAAGCACATGTGTGCGGGCAATCATATAAACGCCGGCCGTCACCATGGTCGCCGCATGAATCAAAGCAGAGACCGGCGTCGGGCCTTCCATCGCGTCCGGCAGCCAGATATACAGCGGCAACTGCGCGCTCTTCCCGGTCGCGCCAAGCAGCAGGCAAAGTGCAATGACGGTGACTACGCCGCCTTGCCAGCCCGGATCTTGACCGAGCTTGGTCGCGATTTCGCTGAAGGTGAGTGTGCCAAAGTTGGCAAGCAGAAGAAACATGCCGATCAGAAATCCGAAGTCGCCGATTCGGTTGACGATGAAGGCCTTCTTGCCGGCATTGGCCGCCGAGTCCTTCTGAAAATAGAAGCCGATGAGCAGGTAGGACGCCAGCCCCACGCCCTCCCATCCCACGAACATCAGCAGCGCATTGCCGGCCAGAACCAGCACCGTCATAAAGAAGAGGAAGAGGTTCAGGAAGCCGAAGTAGCGGGCGTAGCCATCGTCGTGGCTCATGTAGCCGACCGAGTAGATGTGGATCAGGAACCCTACGCCGGTGACAACCAGCAGCATGACGAGCGAGAGCTGATCGAGTACGAAGCTGAAGTCGATGTGCAGCGTACCCACATTTATCCAGCCCATGGGGCAGGTTTCGATGTAGGGTAGGGAATCGAACGCATGGCCATTTCCGAAGACGATCCTTGCGGCATTGAGCACGATCCCGAGGGACGCAAGCGGCGTCAGCAACGCGACGGTCGTTACCATCCACTTGGGCAGCCGCGAGCCGAGGATTCCATTGAGCAGGAACCCCGCAAAGGGAAACAGCGGAATCAACCAGATGTATAAAGGTCCGGTCATAGCTTCATCAGGTCGATTCGGTCGACGGCCAGGGTTGCTCGGGCGCGGAAGACGGCAATGATGATCGCCAGGCCCACAGCAGCTTCAGCGGCTGCGACCATCATCACGAAGAAAACAAAAATCTGGCCCTTCACCGCGTGCCACTCGTGGGCGAATGTCACAAACGAAAGATTGACTGCATTGAGCATCAGCTCAATGGACATGAAGACGGTGATGAGATTGCGCTTGATGAGAAAGCCCACAACGCCGAGTGAAAACAGAACCGCGCTCAGCAGCAGATACCAGGAGATAGGCACTTCCTGAGAGAAAAGGCTCATTTGCCTGCCGCCCTTTCTTCATTCGCGCGAGAGTCTCCGTGCCCGTGGCGGGCTAGTGCAACCGCGCCCAGAATCGCGATGAGGATTAGCACCGATGTGACTTCAAACGGAAGTAAGAGCTCGGTGAAGAGCACGCGGCTCAGGTCCTCAGTGGAGGTAATTCCATCACTCAAAGAGGCGACGCCGAGGCCCTGTGCGCGGAGGATCACGCTGGCGAGGACCGCGAGAATGGCAACGACAGCGGGAAAGCCGATAGCTCGCGCAGCACGGCTGCCCAGCGTGCGTTCTTCGCGTCCGGCATTGAGCAGCATTACGACGAAGGTGAACAGCACCATGATGGCGCCGGAGTAAACGATGATCTGCGCAGCAGCCAGGAACTCCGCGCCAAGCAGTAGATAGAGCACAGCCAGCGAGGTCATCACCACAATCAGCGAAAGGGCACTGGTAATGGGATGGCTCTGGAGCAGGAGGTTGATGGCCCCGGCCAGGCAGAATCCGGCAAAAAGAAGAAACAGAATCAGGTGCATCGCACGTACCGCTGATAACAAAGGAGTTGGTCCGATGAGATGGCATTTTGTACAAGAATTGTACGAGGACTTATAGCTCCCACATGGAGAACCAAGTGGCGTCCGCCACGACTGTAGTCGCCGTTTACACGCGCCACGCACCAGAATGTCCAAAGCGCACCGACCGTTATTGGAAGCGCTGCAAATGTCGCAAGGCTCTGTGCATCCGCGAAGAGGGAAAGATTCGCAGGGTGTCGGCCAAGGCCCGCTCCTTGGAACAGGCAGAGCGTCTTGCCCAGACAGAGCGAGAACGCCGCGACCCAGTCAGGCGCAAACTGCAGGAGATTGAGAAGTAGGAGGCTCAAAAGACATCTCTCCGGAAGGAGAAGAATATCACGATGAGCGAGGTTGCTAATCGCTGGTGCAGCTCCCAGAAGTTCAAGACGAACGAGACCTCAGCCATCTACGAGCGGGGCGCCCGGAGGATCCGGGTCTGGGCAGAAGACCAGGGAATTCTATACGTCAGGCATGTGCCTGTTGATGCGCTCGACGAATGGCGCGGCTGGTGGGGAAAGGACGCCGAAAAGACGTACAACAGAATAGGTCAGATCAGCCAGCCTCCCTTTCAGGGATATCTGAAACGATTCTTCAGATTCCGGCGTGCAAGGGAACCAGCCTTTTCGTCCGCACCTGCCCGCTGAACAGGGCCGCCAAGGTGCAATCAGGCTTATTCAGCCGGTGAAATACGTCTACGCCTGAGCTGTCCGACGCGCCCATGATCGAGCACCTTCGGCCGTTAAAGAACTCCAAATGGGACTTCGGCTGAGATCTCGCTCGTGTGTTTACTTTTCAGGGGCATCCATAAAGACCAATGTGTATTTACTCACGTTACCTTGCAAAACAAGACGATCCCCTTCCAGTTCGCCGCCGGGTGCAGGGCCAGCTGCTGGGCAGTTGCATAGAGAGGCTCCGTGAGGCTGGCGGTCGTTCCAGGGAGCAGCCAGTCCACTTAGCCAGGATGGAGGTGAGAACAATCAAGCAGCAGGAAGGAACAGGGATAAAACGAGTGAATATCAACGTTGAAGTCAAGCTACACAATGCCTTCAAGGCCACAACCGCGGCACATGGCACAGATATGACAACTGTACTGATGGAGTGCATCCAAAACTATGTTGCCAAGTATGGATACACCACCACGCAGAAGAAGGGACGGCGCGCATGACACGCGCCGCCCTCTATATGAAGGTCAGCACCGTTGACCGGCATCCGGAGACGCAACTCCTTGACTTGCGCCTGATGGCCGCCCAGCGCGGCCTCGATATCGTTCATGAGTACACCGATCGAATCTCCGGCGTGAAGGCCAAACGGCCAGGGCTCGACGCCATAATGGCTGACGCCCGCCGTGGCCAGTTCGATGTGGTGATGAACTGCGTGTGATCGCATCGCTCGCTCCAGGGGTCATTTTCTTGAAGTGCTGGACGAAATGAGCAGAATCCAAGTCGAGTTTGTCAGCTTCAGGGAGAGCATCGATACCGCTGGACCGCTGGGCCGGGCCATCGTCGTGATCATCGGCGCAATCGCCGAGTTGGAACGCAGCCTTATCGTCGAGAGGGTGCGCACCGGCATGCGGCGCGCCCGGCTTGAAGGCCAGCACATCGGCCGCAATCCGTTGGTACTGGACAACGCCGCCATCCAAGGAAACCGTCAGCGTGGCAAGAGCCTCCGCCAGATCGCGAAAAACCATCGCATCTCGACGGCCACTGTGCAAGAGTGCATCGAAAGCTCCCGCCCCAGATACAAGGGCTGGAAGCACTCGATAAGACTGCCTCAAATTGGCGATCGCAGCCTGTGACAAAAGGGGTCTGAAAACCCACCCGCCAACCACAACAAAACAAACGGCCGGATCTCACCGATTCGGCAGTGTCAAAAGGTGTGGGTTGTGACACGCAGGAATCCATCGCAGAGACTGGACTCCATCGGATAATGCATATTCCACTGAATATCGGGAGACAAGCCGAACGCCGCTCTTACCCCCAAGGGTAGGCGTCGTTCAACACCCCGGAGTTTACGAATGCAGATCCTGTGATGGCTTTCACATTGCGTCACTTGGAGGCTTAGCAGTGCGCCTAAACTTCAATCGCGGCTTTGCGATGTTACGCCAAATGTGCTGCGTACTCCGCGCTTCCTTCTGCGGACCTGGGTGGACTTTGCAGCCTGTCGTCGAGCGCAAAAACCAAGACGATGCAGTAACTTGGACGGATAGAACCGGAAAGCGAAGAATGCTAGCTGTGGCTCAATCTGTTTGAAGTACTACACTTAAGCGATATGCTCGAACAGCCTGGGCAAGACGGTGACCTTAATCCCGCCGAAACGCGAAAGAGCGTCCTGCTTTGGCTGAGCGGAGCCTGGATTCTGCCCTTGCTCGGGATTGCCATCTGGATTCTGCCGGCTTCGGCGGTGGTCAGGGTCGCGCTTGTCCTAGTTGCCGTGTTCGCAGCACCCCTTCCCGCGCTCCTCTCCATGATCAGGCAACGACACCGGCTGATGGCCCGCTCGGCGAAGGCCGAAGAGGATGCCGCACAGTTGAAATTGCAATTGGACACGGTGCGTTACCGCACGGCCCGTTTGCGTGAGGAGTTACAGGCCGCAGACCGGCAGGCCCGATTAAGCCACCAGCTAACGCTTCTGGGGCAGTTCACGGCTGGCTTCATGCATGAGTTCAACAATCCGCTGGCGATTGTGGCGGGCCGGATCGAAGTTCTGCTCGACGAACGTAAGGAGGACGCCGCCCTGTGCGGCGACCTGGAGCGGATGCTTAAAGAGACGCGCTACATGGGAAACATTGCCGGTACGCTGCTGCAGGCGCTGCGGCGCGAACGTGCCGGAGAAATCTATGAGGCATCGGCTCCGCAGAAGGCTCTGGAAGAAGCGATCGCGGCTTTGCAGCCCACCGCAACAAGCCAGGGAGTGATGCTAGTGGACGAGATCGGAGAGGCTCCGCGCGTAGACGTGCCCGAGCACGTGATTGCAGAAGTGGTTCGCGGGCTGATGAACAACTCCCTGCAGGCGCTGAAAGGACGAAATGACAGCGCGATCTGGGTGCGCCTTGAACCCTATCGTACGGCGGGCGCCCGCGTTGTGGCACGGATCGAAGACAATGGGCCGGGCGTTCCAGAGAGTATCCGGCAGCATCTCTTCGAGCCGTTCGTCTCCAGCGGCACAGGGCGCGAGAGGCTTGGCCTGGGATTGTTTCTGGCCGCCAGCCTGCTGGATATGTATGATGGCCGCATCCGGTATGAGATGCGATATGGCGGGGGGGCAAGTTTCGTCATCGAGCTGCCGCCCGCACGGTTCACCCGTGGCCAGCCGTACCACTGGTTTGCAGGAGGAACGACGGAGTGAGCCGCATTCTGGTGATTGACGACGAGGCTGCACTGGGCGAAAACATCGAGCGCATGCTGCGGGCGCCGGGGGTGACCGTGTCTGTTTGCGTGGACCCTGCGAGGGGGTTGGCTGAATGCCTTGCCAATCCGCCCGACCTCGTGCTGCTCGACGTGCGCATGCCGGGCATGTCGGGTGAAGAAGTGTTTGCGCGGCTGCACGAAGTGCATCCTGGAGTCCCTATTGTCTTCCTCACCGCATTCGGTTCTGTGGAAAGCGCGGTGCTGGCAATGCGCAACGGTGCATTCGATTACTTGAAGAAGCCGTTCAAACGCGAGGACCTGCTGCTGGTGGTAAAGCGGGCCCTGGCACACGCCAGTTTGGAACACCGGGTAAAAGAACTGAAAGGGCGGCTTGAGGCCCTGGGTGAGGCCGACGCAGTGCAAACGCGCAGCCCCGCGATGCTGGACCAGGTGGCGAAGTGCCGCCGCGCCGCGCCAACTGAAGCGACGGTGATGATCCTTGGCGAAAGCGGGACCGGCAAGGAAGTGGCGGCGCGGTTCATCCACAACCAGAGCAGGCGTAAGGACGGACCGTTTGTTCCTGTGGAGTGCAGCGCCATGCCGGGGTCGCTGATCGAGAGCGAGTTGTTCGGCTATGAGCGGGGCGCCTTTACAGGGGCGGAGAAAACGAAGAAAGGCCTGATTGAATCGGCAGATGGCGGCACGCTGTTTCTTGATGAAATCGGCGACCTGGGGGTGGAGCTGCAAACGCGTCTGTTTCGCTTTGTTGAGGAGCGGGAATTGCGTCGTCTGGGCGGCCTTGCACGGGTGCGTGTGGACTGCCGCATCCTGTGCGCGACCAACCAGGACCTTCCGGCCAAGATCAAGGCGGGAAGCTTTCGCGAAGAGCTTTACTACCGGCTGAGCGTGGTGACGGTGAAGCTGCCTGCTCTGCACGAGAGGCCGGAGGACATTCCCCATCTGGCGCGCTTCTTCCTGGAACGCTTCTCTCGGCGCTACGGCAAAACCCTATCCGGCTCGCCGAAGTTCTACGACGCACTGCTGCGACAGCGCTGGCCGGGCAATGTGCGCCAACTGAAGAACGTTGTGGAACGGCTGACCGCTTTGCATCCGGGCGGAGTGCTAGGTCCGGAGGATCTTGAAGAGGACGCGCCGCAGGTGGAGGCAGTGAGCAGTCTTTCCGCGCTGCCCTGGAAAGACGCAAGAGAGCAGTATCTGGCCGGCTTTGAGAGTTCCTATGCGCATGCCGTGCTGCTGCGCTGCGGAGGAAATGTAAGTGCTGCCGCGCGCGAGGCAGGAGTAGATCGCAAAACGTTTTATTCGCTGTTGAAGCGGGAACGGGACCAGCAGGCTGGGGAATCCATTCCCCAGGATGAGCGGGAAGCCGGGGAATGAAATCCCCATTCTTCGAGGCACGGCTGGCTATATAGCTGATAACACAGGGTGCGCGCTTTGGCTCCTCGATTGCTCATGTAAGAGGCAGGAGCCCTCGTATATGAAACTCTGGACCACAGGCGTAAAGGCTGTTTTATTGGTGCCCAGCTTGATCCTCCTGATGCCTCAGCCGGGTAAAGCGGTTCCGGCGTTTGCCCGCAAATTTGGCGTGAAGTGCTACACCTGCCACACGATTCCGCCGGCGCTGAACAAGAACGGCTACATGTTCAAGCGGCTTGGCTATCGCATGCCGCCGGACGAGATGGACGGAACCAAGGCTGCGCCGAAGATTTCCGAACTGGACAAGGACATCAAGTTTAGCTTGACCAACTCCTTCGCAGTCATTTTCCAAACGAGCGTCAGCGACGATAAGAACGTTGCGGAAACCGGCGCCACTCCGCCGACGGCTACTTCAACCACTTCCAGCTTCAACCTGGACGAGGCCGCGCTGTTTGTTGCTGGAGCCGTGCCCGAAACCGGATTCTCCTACTTTGGCCATTACGAGATGTACCAGGATGGCAGCAACTTCCTGGAGCAGGGATTCGGCGAGTGGACGGGCGGCAAGGCGAACAGCAGCTACTTTGTCAAAGCCGGCCAGATGCACATGCAGGAAGGCGAGGGAACGCGGGCAGCCATGTTCTATAACCTCTTTCCCGATCCCGCTTACACGCTTACCAACGTCGATCCGATCAGCTTCTCTCTCGATCAGCATCCCGTGGGTGTCGACTTCGGTTACACGCACGCATCCAATTACTTCAAGAACATCTTTGCCGTCTCCGCCAAGGTGACTAATGGATTGAATGCAGACGGCAGCGAGATTCTGAGTGCCTCCACAAAGAATTCCAAGGATGTGTGGGCCGACGCCGACTACTGGTTTGGCCCCGACGGCGGCGTCACGGTGATGATGTATCGCGGTTCGAAGGACCAGATACAGAACTCTGGCGCCCCCGATCAATTCACGTATCGGCCAACCTTCTACCGCGCCGGCGTCTTCGGCAACTATCTCTTTTTCGACAAGCTCGACCTTCTCGGCGGCTACATCCACAGCAACGACGACTGGGAGTGGACGCAGGGCGCAAAGTTGGATCACTACACCGCGGACACCTACCGCGGAGAGGCAGATTACTACCTCAAAACCGGCACCGTGATCATGGCGCGCATCGATCGCGGGACTGCGAGCATCTCACCACAGCCAACGGCGCACACGCGGGCTTGGGGCATCGGAGCCGAACACGCTCTCACTTCGCAGGGCAACATCGTGGGGCGCGTCAGCTACAACCAGGAACACGATGGCGATCCTCTCGCCTTGCTGGGCACCACCGACAAGCTTCTCAAACTCGATTTCCGATTCATGTGGTAACAGGAGACTGAACAATGCACAAAGCAATTCTGATCATAGCCGTCGCCGGTTTGTCAGTACCGCTCTATCTTGGGGCGCAGAGCAGCAACGTAACCCTTCCGCAGGACAAGGGACCGGCGAAAATCGACGTTTCAAGCTATCCGGCGGACCAGCAAAAGGGATACAAGGTGTTCGCCGACAAATGCTCGAAGTGCCACACCATCGCGCGGCCCATCAACACGAGCATGACCAAACCGGATTGGGAGCGCTATGTGAAGCGTATGATGCACAAACCGAACTCGGGCATCAGCGACAGCCAGGGGAAGACGATCTTTGAGTTCGTTGCCTACGACCAGGAGAACCGCAAAGACAAAAATCCGTCGGCCTTCTTCAAATCCCTGAGTGACGAAGAGATTGAAAAGCTGAAAGCTCAACAGCACTAGGGTTTTCTCCGTGGCATCATCCGTCTTGCCTGCAATGCGCAAGCGATGTTGCCGTCAACCCGGCGGGCGTCAGGTTCGCTCGCCGGGCTTTATCTCCAGCACTCGGCAACTCACCGAGATCGATTTCGGTTTACAGCAGCTCAAACCCAATCGCCACAGCGGGGAACGCATGACCTACTCCATCACGGTCCCGGACCGGGAATATTTCGACAAGAATATTCCTTGCCGCGCTGCCTGTCCGATTCACACCGAATGCGGACGCTATGTGCAGGCCATCGGGATTTCAAAGGACGAGGAAGCCTACCTGCTGGCCCGCGCCCCGAATCCATTCGCTTACGTACTGGGCCGCATCTGCGCACACCCCTGCGAAGACAACTGCAGGCGCGGCAAGATCGACAAACCGATCGCCATCTGTGCATTGAAGCGATACGCCACCGATCGCCACAACCTGGGCACCGGGCACGATCCGGCGCGCAGGAAGCTGCCGCCAGCGCCTAAGCGCAACAAAAAGATCGCCATCGTCGGCGCGGGCGTTTGCGGTCTCACTTGCGCTCATGACCTGGCCCTGCTGGGTTACACGGTCGAGGTGTTTGAATCCGCTCCTGTCCCTGGCGGCATGCTCTATCTGGGCATTCCGCAGTTCCGTTTACCGCGGGAAATCATCAAGATGGAAGTGGATAATATTCTTGCCATGGGAGTCACGCTGCATACCCGCGTGACGATTGGGCGCGACATTTCCTTTGACGAATTGAGGTCGAAGTTCGATGCGGTTCTGCTGGCAACGGGGCTGAACAAAGGCCGCGAGCTGAACATTCCGGGAGCGCACCTTTCAGGCGTTTACAACGGAATCGATTTCCTGATCAACGTCAATCTCGGATTCGAGATAGAGCTGGGCAAGCGGGTGGTTGTGGTGGGTGGCGGCAATGTGGCCATCGACGTAGCGCGTGCCGCGGTACGCCTGGTGCACGAGTCAGTCGATTTTGCCGAAGACGATGATGCCAAGGGCCTGCAGCCCGCCTTTGACGCGGCGCGTATGGCACTGCGCTCGGGCGCCGAAGAAGTGGACATGGTCAGCCTTGAATCGCGTGCGCAAATGCCGGCATGGAAAGGCGAAGTGGACGAAGCCGAGCACGAGGGCATCGTGGTGGACAACGGCTGGGGGCCGAAGGAGATTGTCGGCGAGAATGGCATTGTCACCGGCCTGAAGGTTCGCCGTTGTCTCACAGTTTTCGATGAGAACGGCCGCTTCAACCCGGCATTCAGCGATGAAGAGAAGATTATTCCCTGCGACAGCGTGATTCTGGCCATCGGCCAGCAGGCCGACCTCTCGTTCCTCAGCGGCGAAGAAGGCGTGCAGGTGACGCCGCGCGGAATCCTCAAGATCGATGAGAACCTGATGACCACGGCCCCCGGCGTTTTTGCCGGCGGCGACGTTGCGTTCGGACCGCGCATCCTGGTGGAGGCGGTGGCCAATGGACACAAGTCGGCCCGCTCCATTCACGTCTACCTCAGCGGCAAGACCGCCAAGACCGTGCTCAGCCGCTTCCGGATCCTGCCCCACTGGGAGATGCCTCGCGGATTTCTCACCACGCCGCGGCAGAAGATGCCCGTTCTAGCAGCCAACCGGCGCATCGGCATAGCCGAGGTTGAGCTCGGCTTTGACGAGGAACAGGGCCGCGCGGAAGGGAAGCGCTGTCTCAACTGCCAGGTGAACACCATCTTCGATGGATCGAAGTGCATTCTGTGCGCGGGTTGCGTGGACATATGTCCGGAGAACTGCCTGCGCCTGGTGGACCTGGTGCAGGTGAGCGGCGATGCTCGCTACGACGCCCTGATTCAGCATCGCTATGGAGTGCCCGCCGCCCAACTGAAGTCGGGGCAGGCCGGAGCCATCATCAAGAACGAAGAGAAGTGCATCCGCTGCGGGCTATGCGCCGAGCGGTGTCCAACCGGGGCCATCACCATGGAGGCGCTTGAGCAGCAGGAACGCGAGGTCTTCGAATAGGGGAGCATGGGAATGAACAGACGGGAATTCTTCAGTTGGGGAACATTGGGCATGGGGGCACTCGGCTCAGCGGTTGCTGTGAGCCTGGCGGCGGTGGGGCGGTTCCTTGTGCCGAGCGTCTTCTATGAGCCGCCGCAGTCCTTCAAGATTGGCAGCCCCGCCGACTTTCCTTTTGGCCCTCCGACATTTCTGGCGGATGAGAAGATCTTTGTTTTTCGCGATCGGGAAAAGGGATTTGCCGTGGCCAGTGCGGTCTGTACGCACCTTGGCTGTACGGTTGCGCACTTCACCAGCGATCAGAAATTTCATTGTCCGTGCCACGGCAGCGTATTCGGGGCCGACGGCGCCGTGCAGCATGGGCCGGCGCCGCGGCCGCTCAACTGGTTTGAGGTGACCCTGGCGCGCGATGGACAACTGAACATCGACAAGGACAAGATCGTGCCTTCCAGCTACCGGTTGATGGTGTGACGATGAATCTGATTCGTGAAATCTGGCAATCGATCGTGCGGCGGGATCCGTTGTCCACTGACAAGGGAAAATCTGAACTGGTCTTTCTCAATGTGTGGCTGCACATCCATCCGGCCAAGGTGAAGAAGGAGAATCTGAAGTTCAACCACTCCTTCTATCTCGGCTTCATCACTTTCTTTCTTTTCCTCATCCTGCTGACCACCGGGATAGCGCTGATGTGCTACTACCGGCCTTATCCGCCTCAGGCATACCAGGACATGAAGGATCTGCAGTTTGTTGTGTTCATGGGACCGTTCCTGAGAAACATGCATCGGTGGGCAGCACACGGAATGGTGGTCTGCGTCTTTCTTCACATGTGCCGTGTCTTCTATACCGGCTCATACAAAAAGCCGCGCCAGTTTAATTGGGTGATCGGCGTAGTGCTACTGCTGCTCACGCTGGGTCTGTCGTTCACAGGCTACCTGTTGCCGTGGGATCAGCTCGCCTACTGGGCGATTACCGTTGGAACCAACATCGGCAGTTATGCTCCGTTCATCGGCGGCCAGGTGCGTGAAATTCTGCTCGGCGGCCATACCGTCGGCGAGGCCGCGCTGCTACGCTTTTACGTACTCCACGTCGCCGTGCTGCCGGCGGCGATCATCCTGTTCACTATCGTTCACTTCTGGCGTGTCCGCAAAGATGGCGGTCTTTCGCGGCCCGTGTGGAAACTGAAGCCAGAGAAGACCGAAGCGCTGGTGACAATCGGCGCACCGGCTGAAACTGCGCCTCTCAATATAGCCGCGGCCTCGAAGGACAAGACCTACGGACTCATGGAAGTTGTGACCGGCAAGCCAATCTTCGAAACGGTGACTGCGGAAGAAGAGGCGGACACGGTCTTCTCTTATCCATATGCGTTCGTCCGCGAAGCCGTGGTGCTGATGGCAACGGTGACGACCATCATGACCATGTCGATTTTTATGAACGCGCCGCTTGAGGAACTGGCGAATCCGGCGAAGACGCCAAACCCGGCCAAGGCTCCGTGGTACTTTCTGGGGCTGCAGGAGCTGGTGAGCCACTCTGCCCTGCTCGGAGGCGTGGTGGCGCCAACGCTGATGGTGCTGGCGCTGATCGCGATTCCTTATCTCGATAGGAATCCAAGCCGCAGGCCCGCCGACCGCAAGTTGATTCTCTGGCTGTTCACGTTCTTCGTCGTTGCCAACCTGGTTCTGATTGTGGTGGGTACTTTCTTCCGCGGTCCAGGCTGGGCGCTGGTTCCACCTTGGGTGCATGTAATTTCGGGGGCTGAGTAATGGAACGGAGACTACAACAGCTCTTCTTCGTGCTGAGCCTGGTTGCGCTGGCGCTGATACTGGCCGCTGCCTGGCAGGCCAATTCGCCATCGTGGAAGACTTACCAAAAGCAGTTTCTGCAGCTTGAGGCGCAAGGCGAACCAAACGCGGTAGCCAAAGCTGCCGTTCTCGCCACGCCGCCACAGATTCACCAGACGCTGCTTCCCGGCCTGCAGCGTGTCGACCGCTGCACAACGTGTCACCTGGGCGCTGACGATCCGACCATGAAGGACGCGCCGGAGCCGTTCCGTTACCACGCCGGCCTCGGTCCGCACATCGCTTCCAGGTTCGGTTGCACCATTTGTCACGGCGGGCAGGGCCTGGCCACCGACAAGGAGGACGCTCACGGAAATGTAGAGTTTTGGCAGACGCCGCTCTTGTCGAAGGAGTATATCCGCGCCTCCTGCGGCCGGTGTCATAAGGAAGGCGATGTGCCCGATGTGCCGGAACTCGCCGAGGGCCGGCACTTGTTTGAAACCCAGGGATGCCGCGGCTGCCATAAGCTCAATGGGGTCGGAGGAAGCATCGGACCCGACCTTACCGAAGAGGGCGCAAACCACCGCTCGCCTGATTGGCTCGAGCGCCATTTCCTTGCTCCCAATGCGGTCTCCGCGGGCTCGGCCATGCCCAACTTCCACTTCACCAGGGAACAGGCGCGCGATCTTACCTATTACATGCTTTCGCTTACCAGCGAAGAGATGGGGACTTTCTTTTCGAGCATGCGCTCGATTCCCGGGCCGGCCTATGGCCGGCAGCTGTTTGTTGAAAAGAACTGCGTCTCGTGCCATGCAGTTGGCGGAGTGGGCGCAAAGACCGGTCCGGACCTCGAGGGCGTTACAAAGCGCCACTCAATGGAATGGCTCGACGAACAGCTTGTGAATCCCGAGCTTGTGTATCCGGGAAGCGCAATGCCGGAGTACGACCTGGAGACGAATGCCCGCAAAGCGCTAGTCGCTTTCATGGCTGTGGCCACTTCCGACGATCTGAAGTCAATTCTGTCGGGCAAACCCCGTGCCCAGTCCCCAGAGGAGATCGCCATTGAAGCCGGCAAGCAGGACTTCTCCCGCTTTGGATGCGTCGGCTGTCACGGAACGGAACTGCAGGGAGGCGTAGCCAACCCCAACGCGCAAGGCGGCGAGGTGCCTTCGCTGCTTCATGTCTCCGACGACTACACGAAGGATGAAGTCATCGCCATCATTCGCAACGGCAGAGTGCCGCCCATCGATAACCCAGCCGGGCCGCCTCCGCCGCTCTACATGCCCTCATGGAAGCACCTACTGAGCGACGAAGACATCAACCGCATCGCCGACTATCTCTGGTCGAAGCAGCAGTTGAAAAAGGATAGCTGGTAGGAGGCTGGCTCCTGTTAAAGACGACCAGCGGAGCCGAATGGACTGAGATTGCGGCACACCGTACTGCAGGCTGACGTCCTGAGCTTCAACTGAGTAGGTTCAATGAGTCTTTGGAGCGTAAGCGATCGCGGCCAGAACAGCAGCTTCATAAATAACGCGCTGTCCAGTTCTCCTTCACCCACTCTCTCAAGCGGTCCACTACGAGCAAATCGAATTGTCCGGCATGGGGTCACGATCAATGGCATATGATCCAGTAATCTCTGACGATGTACAGATTACTGTTCCATCTGTGTGGCTCAATCAGTATCTATATTATCTATGTATTGACCAGGGCAGGAAGGCTACTCTCTTAAACTGCATGTTCAGCCGGCGCAGACTCGGGCTTCCAAAGCCGGCTCGAGAGGGGATAAGCGCAGAGAGTATTCCTGCTTGACTGCATTAGGGCATTTTTGGTTTTACCGTAGACCAGTTTTGAAAGGGCACGGCTTTAGCCGTGCCGCAAAGCTCCAATGAAATCAATGGGCTTTAGCCCCTGAGGGAAAGCCCTACGGTCTACACCAT
>Ga0181516_10000322_pt1 | contig 46677 bp, 42 predicted proteins | sample PEATcosm2014_Bin_25_FD_121104 | JGI IMG/M metagenome (GOLD analysis project Ga0181516, IMG submission 121104) | Peatland microbial communities from MTU Mesocosm Facility, Houghton, MI, USA - PEATcosm2014_Bin01_10_metaG | ecosystem: Environmental > Terrestrial > Soil > Wetlands > Peat | place...
GATTTCAGATTTTTCCGGGGAGGCGTTTTCAAAAATGTCAGTTTCGCCGGGAGCGGCGGGGCCGCCGTCATCCGCCATCGGCGCGGAAAAATTCACGGGCAAAAGTTTTTCATCGCCGAGCAGGGCGCGGAAGCGTTCGCGCAGGGCTTCGATGCGGCTGGAGGTGGCCGCGCCGGATTTGACGGCGGGCAGTTGCCAGACGTTGCGTCCGTCCTTGACGAAGGTGAAGGCGACTTCGGGAAACGCGAGCGCGGCGAGCGTGAGGTAATGCTGGATGTGCGCGGCCTCGGTTTCCTCGGTCCGCAAAAATTTCCGCCGCGCGGGCAGGTTGAAGAAAAGCTGGCGCACCTCGATGCTCGTGCCGGGCGCGCTGCCGGCGGCCTTCACCTCGGCAATCGTGCCGCCGCCGACGATGATTTGCGTGCCTTCGGGCGAAATGGTTTCGCGTTCGCGCGTGGTGAGCGTGAAGCGGCTGACGCTGGCGATGCTGGGCAGCGCCTCGCCGCGAAAGCCGAGAGTGGCGATGGACGCCAGATCCTCGGCGCGCTGGATTTTGCTGGTGGCGTGGCGTTCGAGGCAGAGCAGGGCGTCGTCGCGGCTCATGCCGAAGCCGTCGTCGGTCACGCGGATGAGGCTGCGTCCGCCCGCGCCGATTTCAACGGTGATTTTCCGGGGATCGGCGTCGAGGGAATTTTCGACCAGCTCCTTGACGACGCTGGCGGGGCGCTCGACCACCTCGCCGGCGGCGATCTGGTTGGCGACCTGCTCGGAAAGGAGGCGGATGCGGTTCATGCGTTTGCGCGGGCCGTTGAATCGTTAAACTGTTGCATCGCCGGGCAGTTTGTCGCCAGTCGGCCTCCGATGCAACCCTTCACGACTCCCGGTTGTTTTTTGCGCCGGATGAATTCCGGATGGAAAACCTTCCGTGCCGCCGTTTGTGAGGGGATTGTGTCCGCGCGCCAGCCGCCGCTCCTGCAAAATCCTTAAACATTTTGTCAATCGCTCCGGCACCCGCTAGACTTCGCCCGGAAATGAGACGCAAACCATCACTGCTTGTTGTTTTCCTGACGGTCTTCATTGACCTGATCGGGTTTGGCATTGTCGTGCCGCTGGTGCCGATTTACAGCCGGCACTACGGTGCCGGCGGATTTGTCATCGGCGCCATCATCGCGTCGTTTTCCGCGATGCAGTTTGTTTTCTCGCCGATCTGGGGGAAATTGTCCGACCGTTATGGCCGCCGTCCGATCCTGCTCATCAGCACCGCCGGCGCGGCAATGTCGTATGTGCTGTTTGCCGTCGGTTCGGGTTTTGAAAATCACGCGCTGGCGCTCTGGACGCTGCTGCTTTCCCGCGTGTTCGCGGGCGCGTGCGGTGGCAACATCACCGTCGCCCAGGCCTACATCGCCGACATCACCCCGCCGGAAAACCGCTCGAAACGGATGGGCCTCATCGGCATGGCGTTCGGGCTGGGATTTATTTTCGGCCCGGCCATCAGCGGCATCGCGTTGAAGTTTTTTGGCGCCACCGGTCCGGGTTGGGCCGCCGCCGCGCTTTGCGCCGCCAATTTTCTGCTGGCGTATTCCATACTGGCCGAAAGCCTCCAGCCGTCTTCCGGTCACGCGGTGAACCGCCCCCATTTTGCGCAATGGAAACACACGTTGTCACAGCCGAAAATCGGCCTGCTCATCCTGATTTTTTTCCTGGCGACGTTCGCCTTCACCTGCTTTGAAACCACCCTGCCGCTGCTCGTCAGCGACAATTTCAATCTTGGCATCACGGTGGACGAGACCAAGCCCGCCATGACGGTCATCTCACTGTTTGTTTTTTGCGGCCTCATCGGCGCGGTCATCCAGGGCGGCGCGATTGGCCGGCTGGTGAAAATGTTCGGCGAGCCGAAATTGATCGCGTGGAGCCTTGTGCTGACCGGCATCAGCCTGGCGCTGCTGCCGTTCATCAAGGGTGAGGGCCAGTTGAAATGGCTGGCGGTTCTGCGGTTTGCCGACTGGCCGTGGATCAAAATGCTGCTGGCGCTGGCGCTGCTGGCCATCGGCACCGGCCTGACGCGCCCGCCGGTGTTTGGCCTGCTTTCAAACCTTGCGCCGGCCAATGAGCAGGGTGCCACCCTGGGCGTCGCGCAGAGCGCCGGCGCGCTGGCGCGCATCGTCGGCCCGCTGTTTGCCGCGACGCTTTACATGCGCGTTCCGATGCTGCCTTATGCGGTTTGCGGCGGGCTGGCGGTTTTGACAGGTTTGCTCGCGTGGCAGTTTCTCTGCCGCAATCCCACGCCGGTCGCCGGGGCGCAACCGCCCGGCGAGAAATTTTCAGCGCAGAAATAATTCCGCCGCCGAATCGGCGAACCGCAGTCCCTGCGGCGTGAGCTGAAAGCGGCCGGCCTCGCGCACCGCCCAGCCGCGCCGGGCCAGTTGCTCCATGTCTTCGTTCCATTCGCGCCGCAGGTCGAAGCCGGTCACGCGCTGGAATTCCCCGAACGGCCAGCCCGCGTTCATGCGCAGGCCGAACGCCGCCGTCTCGCCCGCGCGCCGCAGCGGCGACAGTTCTTCCGTGGACTCGATGGCGCGATTTCCCTTTTCAAGCTGTTCGCAATAGAGCTGCGTGTTCGGCCAGTTCTTTGTCCGCACGCCGCGAACGTAGCCGGTCGCGCTCGGGCCAAGCCCGTAAAAGGAGCCGCCGCGCCAGTAATTCACGTTGTGTTGGCAGGCCAGCGCTGGAATTTTTTCGCCGTTCATCGCGCCTTTGGCGAAATTGGCGATTTCGTATTGGTGGAACCCGGCGGCGGTCGCGGATGAAATCAGAGCCTCGTGCATGTCGCAGGAGAGCGCCTCGTCCACGGAAAATTCGCCGGCCTGCAACTGCTGAAACAGCGGCGTGTCGTCCTCGTAAATCACCTCGTAGCTGGACAGATGCTCGCTCTGCATCGCGACCGCCTCGGCCAGCGTCGCGCGCCAGATTTCCATCGTCTGTGTCGGGATGGCGAACATCAAATCGAGGTTGAGATTGTCAAAACCGGCCCGGCGGAGAATGTTAAACGATTTGAAAACCATCTCGCGCGTGTGAATGCGGCCCAGCCGGTCGAGCAGTTTTTCATCGAGCGACTGGACGCCCATGGAAATGCGGTTCACGCCGAAGTCGCGGAACAATTTTGCCTTGTCGGGCGAGACTGTGGCCGGATTGCACTCGATGGTGAATTCAGCCGCGCCAAGCAGGTCCAGTTTTTCCATCGCGCGCAGGATTTTTTCCCACTGCCGGAGATTCAGCAGCGATGGCGTGCCGCCGCCGAAAAAGATGGTCTCGGGCTTGAGGTCGGGCGCGACCATTTCCATTTCGCGGGCGAGGGCGGCGACGTATCGGTTGACCAGCTCGCCGGAGGAGGCCTCGGAATAAAAGGCGCAATACGCGCATTTTTGGGCGCAGAACGGGACGTGGACGTAAAGGCTTGCGACCTTTCCTGTTTTTGAGGCCATCATGGAACAAAAATAACGCCTGCGTTCCCTGCTGGCGAACGAAAAACTTCCACATCGCGGAACACCCGGATTTCCGGCGGGTTACGCCGGACCCGCGCGCTCGACGTTTAACGCCTTCAAGCCTTTTTCACTGGCGACGACCTCAAAGGAGACCTCGTCACCCTCATTGAGGGTTTTGAATCCCTTTCCGGTAATGGACGAGTGGTGCACAAACACGTCCTCGCCGGAATCTTGGGTGATAAACCCGAACCCTCTTTCATTGTCAAACCACTTCACTTTCCCGCTGGCCATAATGATTCCTGATCTTCTAGATTTTCAGGCATGCTCCGAAAGAAAAGCTGACACAACTGAAGGTCAGTCGCGCCAGCAAATCAATTTCGGAAACGGCTCATGCATCTACCCCTTTAGACGATGAAAAAGATCATTTCGCCCGTCAAGCAAAAATAATAACGCCGGTCACTCGATGTTCAGGGCCTGATTCAGCAGTTCCGGCAGATAATTCGCAATCGTGGCTTCGCTGACGGCGAGTTTTGCCCCCGCCTTTTGCGCGGCGTCCATTGCTTGATTTGCGCCTTCGGCTGCAAACGCGATGACCGGGATGTGGCTGGTGGCCGGATCGGCTTTCAGCGCGGCGATGGCGCTGCAAACGGCGCCGCCGCCCGCCAGGTCCGCCACCACCAGCAGCGGACAGTCGCGCCGTGCGCCCGGCTGGAGCAACACCGGATCGTTGACGGTCTGGACGCGGTAGCCCAAATCCTGCAGCTTGTTCACCAACTGGCTGCCGGGCATCAGCTTCTCGTAACAAACCAACGCGAGCGGTTGCGTCATGCGCCGAAGGTGAACCGAAAACGCGAAAAATGCAAAAAGTTTTGGCCGGCCCGGCTCGTCATCTTTGAATCCACCCGCCACCGACCATCAGATCGTCCTGGTAAAACACCGCCGCTTGGCCGGGCGTGATGGCGCGTTGCGGCGTGTGCAATTTCACGCGGACGGAATGGTTTTCCATCGGCGTCACCGTCGCCGGCGTTCCGGGATGGTTGTAACGGATTTTGGCCGTGACCTCGATTGGTCCGGTCAGCTTGTCGAACGGATGCCAATTGCAATTTGTCGCGGTGAACTCATCGCAGTCGAGCGCAGAATCATCACCGACGACCACCCGGTTGTTCTCCGCATCCAGTTCCACGACGTAAACCGGTTTGGCCGTTGTGATGCCGAGTCCTTTGCGCTGGCCGATGGTGTAAAATTCGATGCCGTCGTGATGGCCGAGAACTTGGCCGTGCAAATCCACGATGTCTCCGCGATGCTTCTGCACCAGACCGGCCTGCTGGAGAAAGCCGCCGTAATTGTTGTCCGGCACGAAACAGATTTCCATGCTCTCCTCCTTGTCGGCGGTTTTGAGCTGGCACTGCCGCGCCACCGCGCGCGTGTCGCTTTTGGTCTTTTCGCCGAGCGGGAAAATCGTGCGCGCGAGCTGATCCTGCCGCAGTGAGAACAGAAAATAGCTCTGATCCTTCCGCAAATCGCGTCCGCGCTTGAGCAGATAACGTGAGCCGTCGGCGCTCTTTTCCACCCGGGCGAAATGGCCGGTGGCAATGAACTCCGCGCCAAGCTGGTCCGCGCGGTCAATCAACCGGCCAAATTTCAGATTCTGATTGCACATCACGCACGGATTCGGCGTGCGGCCGGCCTTGTATTCGTCGGCGAAGTATTGGATGATGTGCTTCTTAAAATCCGCTGATTCATCCACGAGGTAATACGGGATGTCAAGTTTGTCGCAGACCGCGCGCGCGTCGGTGACGGCCTGCGGGCCGCAGCATTTGTCCTCGGCGCGGTTGACGCAATCCTGCGGCCAGAGCTTGAGCGTGATGCCGATGACCTCGTAACCCTGTTTCTGCAACAGCGCCGCCGTGGCGGAGGAGTCCACCCCGCCGCTCATGCCGCAGACCACGCGCTGACGATTTTGCGAATTCACAAGGGGAACAGCATAACAGGAATCAACGCGGTGTAAAATGCGTTTGCAGGCTGGAAAAGACGCCGGATGAAACAGCTTTCAACCGGCGGTTTGGCTTGGATTGAATTTCCCTTCAGCGCTTGTAGTAGCAGAGATAGGCCACGTCGCCGGCAGCCTCGACCTCAAACTTCACCTTCGGCGGCACTACGAAGAACTGGCCTTTGCCATAGCTTTTCCAGTCGCCGCCGGGCAGCCTAGCCTTGAGCGTGCCGGCCACGACATGCATGTGCTCCTCGCAATCGGTGCCGAAGCTGTATTTGCCGGGTTCGATCACGCCGACGGTGGCCGGGCCGTCGGGCGTGCTGACGGCCAGACTTTGGACTTTCCCATCAAAATATGAATTGTGCTTCATGCGCCTTTTAATGCCGTTTTTTGGCGCCGTTGACAATACAAACCGCGCCTGGTCGAAAGGGCCGACGCGGAAAATGTGCGGCCCGACCGTTCGCGCGCGGCTGCGGCGTGGCGGTCCAGACCGGTCGGCGGCGCGTGAATTTTGAAAACATTTATTGCGCAACGGCCAAATTTGAGTCAAAAATAAACGACCGGCGGTTTCAGCCGCGCAGCAATGACCAGCAAAACAGAGCAGCAACAAAATCCCGGCGGGGTGCGAACAGCGCCACCGTCGAAACAGGGCCTTTACGACCCGCAGTTCGAGCACGATTCCTGCGGCGTGGGCTTCGTTGTCAACATCAAGGGCAAAAAGTCGCACGCCATCGTCCAGCAGGCGTTGCAGGCGCTGCGCAATCTCGATCATCGCGGCGCGTGCGGCTGCGAGGCGAACACCGGCGACGGCGCGGGCATCCTCATGCAGGTGCCGCACGATTTTCTGGCGGCGGCGGCGGAGAAAATGGGCTTCAAGCTTCCCATGCCGGGCCAATACGGCGTCGGCATGTTGTTCATGCCGAAAAATTCCTCCGAGCGTGAAGCGGTCAAGGCCGCGCTCGCCAAAATCATTTCCGGCGAGGGCCAGACGCTGCTCGGCTGGCGCGACATCCCGACGGACAATTCGTCGCTCGGCAAAACCGCCGTGGCCGCCGAGCCGCACATGATGCAGGTGTTCATCGGGCGCAATCCGTCGCTGAAGGGCGACATGGCGTTTGAGCGCAAGCTTTATGTCATCCGCAAGCTGGCGGAGCGGGAAATTCGTTACGGCGGAAAAATACCCGGCGGCAACTGGTTTTATGTCTCCAGCCTGTCATGCCGCACGGTCATTTACAAGGGCATGTTGATGCCGGAGCAGGTCGGAAACTACTTCGCCGATTTGCGCGACCCCGGCATGGCGACGGCGCTGGCGCTGGTGCATTCCCGGTTTTCGACAAACACATTTCCGAGCTGGGACCGCGCGCATCCGTATCGTTATGTGGCGCACAACGGTGAAATCAACACGCTGCGCGGCAACATCAACTGGATGCACGCCAGCCAGGCGAATTTTGTCTCGGAGCAGTTTGGCGACGACATCAAGAAGGTGCTGCCCGTCATCAACACCGACGGCAGCGACTCGGCGATGTTCGACAACTGCCTCGAACTGCTTGTCATGTCGGGCCGTGAGCTGCCGCACGCGATGATGATGATGATTCCCGAGCCGTGGGAGAATCACGAGAGCATGTCGCCGGAGAAGCGCGCGTTCTACGAATTTCATTCCTGCCTGATGGAACCGTGGGACGGCCCGGCGTCCATCGCGTTCACCGACGGCATCCGCATCGGCGCGTGCCTCGACCGCAATGGCCTGCGCCCATCGCGATATTACGTTACGAAGGACGACATGGTCATCATGGCGTCGGAAGCCGGTGTGCTGCCGGTGGAGCCGGAGCGCATTCTGCAAAAAGGCCGGTTGCAGCCGGGCCGGATGTTTTTGGTGGACACCGAACTGGGCCGCATCGTCGCGGACGAGGAGCTGAAGACTAAATTTGCCGGGGAGCATCCGTATCGGCAGTGGCTCAACAAGCACCATGTGCTGCTCGAAAGCCTGCCGGAGCCGGCGGGCCGGACCGATCCGACGCGCCGGGAGGTGTTGCAGCAGCAGCAGGCGTTTGGCTACACGTTCGAGGATTTGCGGTTCATTCTGGGGCCGATGGCCAACGACGGCGTCCAGCCGCTCGGCTCGATGGGCACGGACACGCCGTTGGCGGTGCTGTCGAACAAGCCGCAGTTGCTTTACAATTATTTCAAGCAGTTGTTCGCGCAGGTCACGAACCCGCCGATTGACCCGATCCGCGAGGAAATCATCACCTCGACCGAGACGATGGTTGGTTCGCGCGGCAATCTGCTGGATCCCCGGCCCGAGAGCTGCGCGCTCATCAAGCTGAAGCAGCCGATTCTCACGAACGAGGAGCTGGAAAAACTCCGCCACGTCAACCGTCCCGGCTTCAAGGCCGCGACGCTGCCGATTTTGTTCCCGGTCGCCGGCGGCGCTAAAAACCTCGAAGGCGCGATGGAAAAACTGTTTGCCGCCGCCGACAAAACCATTGCCGGGGGCGCGAACATCCTGATTCTCTCCGACTGCGGCGTTGACGCGCAGCACGCGCCGATCCCGGCGCTGCTGGCCGTTTCCGGCTTGCATCATCATTTGATCCGCAAAGGCACGCGCGGCAAAGTCGGCCTCGTGCTGGAATCCGGCGAGCCGCGCGAGGTGCATCATTTTGCACTGCTCATCGGCTACGGCTGCAGCGCCATCAATCCGTATCTCGCGTTCGAGACGCTCGACGACATGATCCACGAAGGCCTGCTGGTCAACACCGACCACAAGACCGCCGTCAAAAAATACATCAAGGGCGCGATCAAAGGCGTGGTGAAGACGATGGCCAAGATGGGCATCTCGACGGTTCAAAGCTATCGCGGCGCGCAAATTTTCGAGGCGGTCGGCCTCAACAGCGCCGTCGTGGACAAGTATTTCACCTGGACGCCGTCGCGGATTCAGGGCGTCGGCCTCGACGTGATTGCCGGCGAAGCCCTCGCACGGCACAGTCACGCGTTTCCGGACCGGCCGGTCAACGGCGTGCTCGACACCGGCGGCCAGTATCAATGGCGCGACGACGGCGAGTTTCATTTGTTCAATCCGCAGACGATTCACAAGCTGCAAATCGGCTGCCGCCTCGGCAGCTACAAGATTTTCAAGGAATACGCCGGGCTGATCAACAACCAGGCGGCAAACCTCTGCACGCTGCGCGGACTGCTCGATTTCAAGTGGGCGGAAAAGCCGCTGCCCATCGAACAGGTTGAATCGGTGGATGAAATCGTCAAGCGCTTCAAGACCGGCGCGATGAGCTACGGCTCGATTTCGCAGGAGGCGCACGAGGCGCTGGCCATTGCCATGAACCGCATCGGCGGCAAGAGCAACACCGGCGAAGGCGGCGAGGATCCGGAACGCTACAGCTGGACCAATGTGCAGGGCGACTCAAAAAATTCAGCCATCAAGCAGGTTGCGTCCGGCCGTTTCGGTGTGACGAGCCATTACCTCGTCAACGCAAAGGAGCTTCAAATCAAGATGGCCCAGGGCGCGAAGCCGGGCGAGGGCGGCGAGCTGCCGGGCCGCAAGGTTTATCCGTGGGTCGCCAAGACGCGGTTCACCACGCCCGGCGTCGGCCTCATTTCACCGCCGCCGCACCACGACATTTATTCCATCGAGGATTTGGCGGAGCTGATTCACGATTTGAAAAATTCAAACCGCGATGCCCGCGTGAGCGTGAAGCTCGTCTCTGAAGTCGGCGTCGGCACCGTCGCCGCCGGCGTCGCCAAGGCGCACGCGGACGTGGTGCTCATCAGCGGCTTTGACGGCGGCACCGGCGCTTCGCCGCTGTCTTCCATTAAGCATGCCGGCGCGCCGTGGGAACTCGGCCTGGCCGAGACGCACCAGACGCTCGTGCTCAACAATCTCCGCAGCCGCATTTACGTGGAGGCCGACGGCCAGATGAAGACCGGCCGTGACGTCGCCGTGGCCGCGCTGCTCGGCGCGGAGGAGTTCGGTTTTGCCACCGCGCCGCTCGTGGTGCTTGGCTGCATCATGATGCGCGTCTGCCATTTGAACACCTGCCCGGTCGGCGTGGCCACGCAGAACCCAAAATTGCGCGCGCGGTTTGCCGGCAACCCCGACCACGTCGTCAATTTCATGCGGTTCGTCGCCACGGAATTGCGCGAGATCATGGCCAAGCTCGGCTTTCGCACGCTCAACGAAATGGTCGGTCGCACGGACAAGCTCGTGCCGTGGAAGGCCATCGAGCATTGGAAGGCGAAAGGCCTCGACCTCACGCCGATTTTGCACCAGCCCGAAGCCGGGCCGGAAGTCGGCCGCTACCGGCAGATTGCCCAGGACCACGGCATCGAGAAATCCCTCGACGTGACAAAGCTTCTGGACATTTGCAAGCCGGCGATTGAGCGCGGCGAAAAAGTGAAGGCCGAACTGCCGATCCGCAACGTCCATCGCGTCGTCGGCACGATTGTCGGCAGCGAAATCACGAAGAAGCACGGGCCAAACGGTTTGCCCGACGAGACGATTCACCTCAAGTTCACCGGCAGCGCGGGCCAGAGCTTTGGCGCGTTCGTGCCGCGCGGCATGACGCTGGAACTTGAAGGCGACGCCAACGACTATTTCGGCAAGGGCTTGAGCGGCGGGCGGATCATTGTTTATCCGCCCAAGAATTCGACGTTTGTCGCGGAGGAAAACATTCTCATCGGCAACGTGGCGCTTTACGGCGCGACCAGCGGCGAGCTGTTTGTGCGCGGCATGGCCGGCGAGCGTTTCGGCGTCCGCAATTCCGGCGTCAACGCGGTCGTCGAGGCCATCGGCGACCACGGCTGCGAATACATGACCGGCGGGCGCGTGGTTGTGCTCGGCAGGACCGGACGCAATTTTGCGGCGGGCATGTCGGGCGGCGTGGCCTACGTTTTGGACGAGGCCGGCGATTTTGCCTCGCGCTGCAACAAGGAATTGGTCGGCCTCGGAAAACTCGCCGAGCCGGATGAAATCGAGGAGGTCTGGAAATTGATCCAGCGCCATCAGGCCTGCACGCAGAGCGGGCGCGCGGCCACGGTGCTCGCGGACTGGAAAAATCTCGTCCCGAAATTTGTGAAGGTGCTGCCGAAGGATTACGCGCGCGTGCTGCAATCGCTCAAGAAAGTGCAGTCGCAGGGCCTGACCGGCGACGAGGCAATCATGGCGGCATTCGAGGAAAATGTCCGCGACGTGGCGCGCGTCGGCGGCGGATAATTCAATCAAAATGAATCTCAACGCAAAGACGCAGAGAAGCGAAGGCGCAATGATTTTGGGCGACGGATTCTATTCTGTTTCCCGCGACTTTGCACCTTTGCGCCTTTGCGTTAAAAATCAGGACTGAAATGGGCAAACCAACAGGATTTCTGGAGTTTCAACGCGAGCTGCCGGCGGACCGGCCGGCTGGCGAGCGCATTGCCGACTGGAAGGAATTTCACCTGCCCATGTCGGAGGCCGACATGAAGAAGCAGGGCGCGCGCTGCATGGATTGCGGCATCCCGTTCTGCCACACCGGCCAGCTCGTCAGCGGCATGGCCAGCGGCTGCCCCGTCCACAACCTCATTCCCGAATGGAACGACCTCATTTATCGCGGCCTGTGGAAGGAAGCGCTGGAACGCCTGCACAAGACGAATAATTTCCCCGAATTCACCGGCCGCGTCTGCCCCGCGCCGTGCGAAGGCTCGTGCGTCTGCGGCATCAACGACCCGCCCGTCACGATCAAGCACAACGAGTGCGCGATCATTGACCGCGGCTGGGAAAACGGCTGGGTCAAACCCGAACCGCCCCAAAAGCGCACCGGCAAAAAGGTCGCCGTCGTCGGCTCCGGCCCGGCGGGATTGAGCACCGCCGCGCAGCTCAACAAGGCCGGCCACCTCGTCACCGTTTTTGAACGCGCCGACCGCCCCGGCGGGCTGCTCATGTATGGCATCCCCAACATGAAGCTCGACAAAAACGAAGTCGTCCTGCGCCGGCTCGCCCTGCTGGAAAAGGAAGGCGTGAAATTTGCCTGCAACACCGAGGTCGGGAAAAACTATCCGGCGGAAAAGCTGTTGAAGGATTTTGACGCCGTCATTCTCGCGACCGGCGCGACCAAGCCGCGCGATTTGCCGATTCCCGGACGCGAACTCAAGGGCATTCACTTCGCGATGGAATTTCTCGCCGCGAATACCCGGAGCATTTTGGACGGCAACAAGAACGGCAGCTTTATTGACGCCACCGGCAAGGACGTCGTCGTCATCGGCGGCGGCGACACTGGGACGGACTGCGTTGGCACCTCGATGCGGCACGGCTGCAAATCGCTCGTGCAGGTGGAAATCCTGCCCAAGCCGCCGCTGGAACGCGCCAAGAACAATCCGTGGCCGGAATGGCCGAAAGTCTACAAGATGGATTACGGCCAGGAGGAGGCCGCCGCGAAATTCGGCGCCGACCCGCGCATTTATCTCACGACCGCGACGAAGTTTGATGGTGATGCCGGCGGCCACGTCAAAGCCGTCCACACCGTGCAGGTGGAATGGGCGAAGGACGACAAGGGCCGGTTCATCCCGAAGCACGTTCCCGGCACGGAAAAGGTTCTGCCCGCTCAACTCGTTTTGCTGGCGATGGGCTTCCTCGGGCCGGAGCAGCCATTGCTCGACGCGCTCAAAATCGAACGCGACGCGCGAACCAATGCGAAGGCCGAGTTCGAGAAATACGCCACGAACATCAAGGGCGTGTTTGCCTGCGGCGACTGCCGTCGCGGCCAGAGCCTCGTCGTGTGGGCGTTCAACGAAGGCCGCGGCGCGGCCCGCGAATGCGACCGCTATTTGATGGGCGCAACAGATTTGCCTTAACTTCGTCCGCAGATTTCGCTGATGGACGCAGATTCAGCTTGAAGTCTTTTTCTCTGCGTCAATCGGCGTAATCTGTGGATTCTTTTCTTTCCAAGCGAGAAACAGCAACACGGCTGTGACGATGCCGGTCACGGCGACACAGAACGGTGCGAGCCAACGATCCAGCGGCAACCGGCCGTGCGTCGGTAGCCGGAGCTGCGCGGAGAAAATTTCACCGCTGCCGGGAATGGAAGTTTGCGCGACGACATAGCCGTCGCCGGTCACGGCCTGCGAAATGCCGGAGCTGGCGACGCGGAAAATCGGGATGCCGTATTCCGCCGCGCGCACGGGGGCGACGCGCGAATGAAGTTCGTGCTGGTGCCGGCCCCAGTCTTCCACGTCCATGGTCGGCACGATGAGCAGTTGCGCGCCCTGCCGCACAAGTTCGTCGGTGACGCGCGTGTAGCTCAAGTCGTAGCAGATGCCGATGCCGATTTTGCCCCACGGCGAATTCCAGACTTTCTGTTCCGGCGCGGGCAGGCCGTCCTTGAAAAACTGGATGGGCACGCTTTTGGCCTGCTTGAAAACGATGTCGCCGTTCGTGCCGACGACGAAGGCGGTGTTGTAATAATTATTCGTGCCCGCCGGGTCTTCGCCGCCGACGACCAGATAACGCGAGTGTTCGCGGCACCAGTTTTTCAGCGAGTCCGGCACCGGGCCGTCGAGCGTGTATTCGCTCAAGACGAAAATGGGCGCGTTGGTGTTTTTGGCGAGGGCTTGATCCAGCATTTTGGGAATCGCGTTTTGGGACGGAAATTCCATCTGGACGCCGACAATCAAGGGTCGCGAGGAATTACGAGATTTTGAGCCTGAATACGAATCTGATGGAAATAGCATCGCTGCGATGATTGCTAAAATTGCGATGATTACTAACAGTTCGATCAAAGTCATCTTTTTGATGAATCTAAATGGAAAAGCTGTAGCGATGGCAAAAACGATGAATCCCAAGCCATACATTCCGAAAACCGTTAGGAAACTCGAAGAGTCGAATAATCCATACCCGACATTCAGCCACGAAAACTTCAGGTAATAAAGTTCGCTGCGGAAGTATTCGATGCCCGTCCAGACGATCGGAATCAGCCACGCGGCCCGGGTTTTTCCCCAGCGCCGGGTGCTGCCGCAGATAATCGCCGCGAACAGCCCGACCCAGAACGCAAGAATCAGCCAAAGCACGATTGCCGCTTCGCCAAAAATGTTCCAGAAGAAGGACAGTTGCGGCGCGTAGCAGAGAAATCCCGTCGCCAGCCCGAAATAAAATGCGCGGCGGACGGTGGGCTGGTCGGCCAACCGGACGAGGCCGCAGGCGTAGCCGAAAATCAGCAGCCCGGCGGCGGGAAAATGGATTGAGGTGTAAGCCGCGTGAAAGCACGCCACGGCCAGCGCCAGCCACAAAAAGGATTTTCCCCAACTGGAAGGATTTGCCGATGGTTTCTGAATGTTCATCGCACTTTCCCGGATTGAAACGGCAAATCGCCTGGCGGAAAAGAAAATTATTCCGCCAACAGCTCCGCCGCGCCGGCGTTCGCCCGGACCTGTTCGGGATTTTTGCAGCCGCAAATCACCGAGGAGACGAGCGGGTCCCGCAGGCACCACGCCATCGCCCACTTCGCCATCGGGACGCCGGCGGGCACTTCCTCTTTTTGCAGGCGTGCGGCTTCGGCAAGGTCGCGCTTCATTTTTTCCGCGTCAATTGCCGAACGGACGTCGTTGGCGGGGAAGGTCGCGCCGGTTTTGTATTTGCCGGTGAGCAATCCGCTGGCGAGCGGCACGCGGCCGATGATGCCGAGATGGTTTTCCCGCGCGTGCTGGAAATAAAGCTGCTCCGGCCGGCGGTCAAGGCGGTTGTAAAACACCTGCAACGTCTCCGCGCCGCGCTTCGCGGCTTCGCGCGCCTGAACCTCGCTGCCCTTCTGCATGATGGAAACGCCGAGGTGGCGGATTTTGCCGGCGCTTTTTTGTTCCGCGAGCATCGCCCAGAGTTTTTCGTTCTGAAACAGGTCGTCCGAGCCGGAGTGAAATTGATACAGGTCAATCGCCTCGACGCGCAACGCCCGGAGCGAGGCTTCGAGCTGGGCGCGCACGCCGTCTGGGGAAAAATCGTCCGTGCGGTTGAGGAAGCTGTTGAAGTGGTGGCCGAACTTGGTCGCCACGATCCAGCGCGAGCGGTCGCGGCGCGACAGGTAGTCGCCGACCAGTTTTTCCGAAAGGTGATCCGGGCCGTAGCACTCGGCGGTGTCCACGAGGTTGATGCCGCAATCCGCCGCCGTGTCGAGAATGGCATCCACCTGCGGCTGGGCGAAATTGACGCCCCATTCGCCGCCGAACTGCCAGGTGCCGGCGCCGATGACAGAGACGCGCAGGCTGGTTTTGCCCAAAATCCGATAACGCATGGCCAAGATTAGCGCGCAAATTCGCTTGCGCCAAGTTCGTTCGTTGCTAAAGTCTCCCGGCAAACACATCCGCCGGCAGCGGCGGTTTTTCCGTTTTAACCTGAATTGTAAAAAGTGAAAATTTTCAGCGGCACAGCAAACGCACCTCTGGCCCGGGCCATCTGCAAGTCCATCGGCATCGAAATGGGCCGGTGCGGCATCACTCCCTTTCCCGACGGCGAGACGTTCGTGAAGATCGAGGATAATGTGCGCGGTGAGGATGTTTTCATCATCCAGCCGACGTCGCCACCGACGAACCACAATCTGATGGAGCTGTTCATCATGATTGACGCGCTGCGGCGGGCGAGCGCCAAGCGCATCACGGCGGTGATGCCGTTTTACGGTTACGCCCGGCAGGATCGCAAGGACCAGCCCCGCGTGCCCATCACGGCCAAGCTGGTGGCGAATCTTTTGGTGGCGGCGGGCGCGAACCGCCTCCTGACGATGGATTTGCATGCGCAGCAGATTCAGGGATTTTTTGACATCCCGGTGGATCATCTCTACGCCGCGCCGGTGATGTATGAGTATTTGCGGAAGAAGAAATTGCCGGACCTGGTGGTGGTCAGCCCGGACATCGGCGGATTGAAAATGGCGCATGCATATTCGCAAACGCTCGGAGTGGGGCTGGCCATTGTGGCCAAGCGACGCAAAAGCGCCACGGAAGTCGAGTCCATGGCCCTCATCGGCGATATCAAGGGCAAAAACATCCTGCTGGTGGACGATTTGACGGAAACGGCGGGCACGCTGACGCAGGCGGCGAAGCTGCTGAAGGAAAAGGGCGCAAAGAAGATACTGGCCTGCGTCTCCCACGCCATTTTGAGCGATATCGGCATCGAAAGATTGCGAAAATCAGTGATTGACGAATTGATAACAACTGATACAGTCCAACGCCCGCCCATTGACGGTGTGAAGATTGTGACGCTGTCGGTGGCGGGACTTTTGGGTGAAGCAATCAAACGGATTCACAGCAATTCGTCCGTGAATTCGCTGTTTGAATTCAAAGGCGGGCGCACAAGTTAGTGCCGCCGATACAATTTAATTTTAGAAACATGAAAACAGTGCCGATCAAAGCGTATCCCCGCACGCAAGTGCGCCGGGGCGAAGTCAAAAAGCTGCGCGGAACGGGCCGTGTGCCCGCCGTCATTTATGGCCGCCAGGCCAAGCCGCAAAACCTCGAAGTCAACTCGAAGGAGTTTGAGGATTTGATGCACCGTTCCGCCTCGGAGAATCTGCTCGTGGATTTGTCCGTGGAGAACGACCCGCGTGCCAAGCGGCTCGCACTCGTGCAGGAAATCCAGCACCATCCGCTCGACGGCAAGGTGTTGCATGTGGATTTCCACGAGGTCGCCGAAACCGAAAAAATCACCGTCCATGTGCCGTTGGAAACCGTCGGCGAGGCCGCCGGCGTCAAGAACAGCGGCGGCGTGCTCGAACACATCCTGTTCAAGCTCAAAGTTCGCTGCCTGCCCAAGGATTTGCCGGAACAAATTATCGTGGACGTGAGCCAGCTTGAACTGGGCAAGGCCATCCACATCGGCGAAATCAAGGCGCCGGCGGGTGTGCAGATTCTCGGAGAGAAGAGCATCGCGGTTGTCTCCGTGGCAGTGCCGCGCGCCGAAGAGGAAGTCGTGGCGCCTACGGCGGCCGAAGCCGCAGTTGCGGGCGATGTCGAGATGATCAAGGAAAAGAAGGAAGAAGGCGAGGAAGGTGCCGCTCCCGCCAAGGGCGAAAAGGCCCCGGCGAAGGGCGAAAAGGCCCCGGCAAAAGGTGCGGAAAAGGCTCCCGGTGCCGCCAAGGCACCAGCCGCCGCCGACAAGTCCGCCGGGAAAAAACCGGCCGAGAAGAAGAAATAATTTTGACGGCGGCTGCCTGTGGGGGCCGCCGCGCCCGTGCCGCGCATGGAGAATTTGCATCTCATTGTCGGTTTGGGCAATCCGGGCGCGGAATACACGAAGACGCGCCACAACGCCGGGTTTTTGCTGGTCGAAAAGCTGGCGTCGAGCTGGAAGGCGGACTGGAAGAACGAACGCAAGTTCGGCGCGCGAATCGCCAAAAGCGAACAGGATGGCCGGCGCGTTTTGCTCTGCCAGCCGCAGACGTTCATGAATTTGAGCGGCGAGGCGGTCGGCGCGTTGAAGAATTTTTATCAGTTGCCGTTGAACCGGCTGCTGGTGGTGGTGGACGATGCGGATTTGCCGCTGGGTGAAATCCGGCTGCGGGCCGGTGGCAGCAGCGGCGGGCATCACGGGCTGGAGTCCATCGAGCAGCATCTGGCCACGCGCGGGTTCGCGCGGTTGCGGATCGGCATTGGCCGGGCGGCCGGCGCGCGGGAAATCACGGATTACGTGCTGTCCCGGTTCGATGCGGACGAAGCGGCGCTGATGGAAAAAGTTTTGGTCCGGGCGGCCGGCCAGGCGGAATGCTGGCTGGACGACGGGATTGAAAAGGCAATGAACCGGTTCAACGGAAACGTTGAGCCGTCAAAAAGTTGAGTCGCCGGACCGGATTGCGATTCGACAATTCAACAGTGGAATGATTTGAAACAAATGAAACGATACGAAGGTCTGTTCATCTTGAACCTGGCGGGACGCGAAGAAGGCGTCAAGGACGCGCTCGACAAGATTTCCGCGGAAATCACGGCGGCGGGCGGCGTCGTTGAGACGGTCCAGAAAATGGACAAGAAAAGTTTCGCGCGCGTGGCCGACAACAAGCACAGCGCTGGCTTTTATGCGAACGTCATTTTCACCGGCACCCCGGCGATCATCGCGCAGTTGCGGCACAAGTTCGCCCTGAACGAGGAAGTTTTCCGCGTGATGTTCACGCTGTCGCCGGCGCCCAAACCCGCGAAATAACCCACAACCCCGGAGGCCGCATGGCCAGTTTCAACAAAGTCATCCTTGTCGGCAACCTTACCCGTGACCCCGAATTGCGCTACACGCCCAAGGGGGTGGCGATTGCCAAGGTCGGGTTGGCCGTCAATCGTTACTGGACAACTGAAACCGGCGAAAAGAAGGAAGAAGTCACTTTTGTTGACGTGGATGTCTTCGGTCGCACCGCCGAGAACGTTGGTCAATATATGCGCAAAGGCCGCCCCATTCTTGTCGAGGGGCGTTTGCGTCTGGATCAATGGGACGACAAACAAACCGGCCAGAAACGTAGCCGCCTGGGCGTCGTCGCCGAATCAGTTCAATTTCTCGGCAGTTCGGCGGGTAACGACGGCGGCGGCGCGCCGACAGCGCGACCCGCGCCCGCGGCCGGTTCCGCGCCCGCGCCTGCGCCCGACGCCGAGGCCGACGCGCCCCACGAAGGTGACGATGTTCCCTTCTGATTTTCAACGAAGCATTTTTATTTTTATCCGTTCATTTTATGAAGACTGAAGTCATCCTCACGCACAACATCGTCGGCCTCGGCGGCGAATCCGACCAGGTGAAAGTCGCATCCGGTTACGCGCGCAATTACCTGTTCCCCCAACGCCTCGCGGTGCCGCTGACGCAATCCAACAAGCGCCAGATCGAGGCGCTGCGCCAGCGCCGGGCCGAGCGCGAAGCCCACGAGTTCAACACCATGTCCGAACTCGCCAAGGGCATTTCCAAGCTCACCTGCGTCATCAAGGTCAAGGCCGGCGAGGACGGCAAGATGTTTGGCTCCGTGACCGCCGGCATGATCGCCGACGAGTTGAAGCACCAGTTCGACATCGTGCTCGACAAGAAGAAAATCCATCTCGAACACGCCCTCCGCGCGACCGGCGAATTTGAAATCGAGCTGCACCTGCATCCCGAGGTCAAGGGCACGCTCAAGGTGCGCATCGAAAGCCTCACGCCCGCGCCCGTGGCGGGAGCCGCGCCTGCCGCAGATGATGCCAAGGGTGAAAAGCCCCGAACCGAAAAGCGCGCCCATGCGAAGCCCGAAGCCGAGGCTGAAAAGCCCGTGAAAGCCGCGGCCTCCGGCGAGAAAAAATCCTACGCCGACAAGGTCAAGAAGGCCGCCAAGACCGCCAAAACCCCGAAGGTCGGAAAGAAGGAAAAGGCCGAATAGTTTCAATTGCAAGTTTTCGACGAGCCGCGGAAATTTTTCCGCGGTTTTTTTGTCACCTGAAATCCTTTGACCGGCGCGCGCGGGTCTGTTTTGCTTCGCTGGAACGGAATGATTCCAGATTTTCTTTATCCGGTCACAATTGCCATTTGTCTGCTGGCGGTTGTGGTCGTGTATTTCGTCAGCAATCCCCTGCGGCATGGGCGCTGGTTCATGATGCGCCGCTTCATCAACTGGTTTCCGCTGGGGATGACCTACGCGTTTTTGTGCATGGGCCGCTACAACATCATCGTCGCCAAGCCCGCGCTGGGAACGTTGATGTCGAAGTCCGACCTCGGAATCATTTTCGGGACCGGCACGGTGGTTTATGCGCTGTCGTTCCTGGTCAACGGCCCGCTGATTGACAAAAAGCTGGGCGGGAAACGCGGGATGCTCGTCTCCGCCGTCGGCGCTTCGCTGGCCAATGTCGCGCTGGGCGTCCTGACGTGGCTCATCGTCGCCAGACACCTGAAGGTAAACCTCGTCGCCAGCTTCTCGCTGCTTTACGCCATCAACATGTATTTCCAGAGCTTCGGCTCGATGTCCATCATCAAGGTCAAGGCGTATTGGTTCCATGTGCGCGAGCGCGGCGTCTTCGGCGCAATTTTCGGGTCGCTGATTTCCATCGGCGTCTATTTCGCGTTCGACTGGGGCGGCTCGATCATCGCCATGACGAAGGCGGATTCGATCGGGCTGCTCCACAAAATCTTCACGTCCGCCGGCCCGCCGATGGATGCGACGTGGTCAATCTTTTACATTCCAGCCGTCATCTTGATTTTCTGGGCGCTGCTCGACTGGTGGCTCATCAAGGATTCTCCGGAAGAGGCAGGTTTCCCGCACTTCGATACCTGCGACGCGTCGTCCGGCCAGATGCACGTGGAATTCTCCGTGATGGATCTGCTGAAAAAAGTTTTCGCCAGCAAGCTGATGCTGCTGGTGGCGTGCGTCGAGCTGACGGGCGGGGTCTTTCGCTACAGCATGACGCAATGGTATTCCATTTTTGCCGGCGAAGTGAAGCAGCCGGGCGCGGAATTTTTATCGCAGCACTGGGGCTGGTTCACCTGCGTCTTCGGGATTGTCGGCGGATTTTCCGGCGGGTTGATTTCCGACAGATGGTTTCAATCCCGCCGCGGGCCGCCCACGGCGATGCTGTGCGGCTTCGTTCTGGTCATGGCGGTGCTGATGTCCGTGTTCCTGTCCTCCAGTCCGCTCGTGGTGGGCTGGGCGGCGGTGTTCATCGTCATGGCGTCCATCGGCATCACGTCGCTGATGTCTGGCACGGCGGCGACGGATTTTGGCGGGCGCAAGGCGACGGCGACAAGCATGGGCATCGTGAACGGCTTCGCCTACCTCGGCAGCGGCATCCAGTCCTTCGGCCTCGGCTTTTTGCTGGCGTCCAAGGATGCAAACTGGCAATGGCTGCCGGTTTTTGTGATGCCCTTCGCCATCGTCGGAACGCTGATTGCCATCAAAATCTGGCATGACCTGCCGCCCGCCACGCGGAAATACATCGCCGAGGTCGAGCAGAAGCAGCGCTGACCGAACTCCGCCGTCGGCACCGCGCGATCAAACCGGCAGCTTGTCCTTCTTGCGGTAAGCCAGCCCTTGAAATTGCGCGACCAGATCGCCGGCGTCGTCCTTCACCTCGACGGTGTAGGAGCCGACCTTGAAATTTTTGGAAATCTCACGCGCCTCGGCCCAGAGCGTGCCGGTGGTGGCGGCTTTCATGAAGGTGATGCTGACGTTGAGCGCCACGGCTATGGTGCCATAGGAATTGCAGGCCACGGCAAAGGTGAAATCCGCCAGCGTGAAAATCGCGCCGCCCTGAACGGTCTTGAGCGCGTTCAAATGATGCGGGTGCAGCGTCATCTTGGCCGTCGCGTGGCCGGGCGCGGCGGTGAGCAGCTCGATGTTGGACATCTCGGCGAAGCGGTCGGTCTTGAAAATGCGCTTGAGTTCGTCTTCGTTCAGATTCATGCCGCCTCCTGTTTGAGCAATTCCACGCTGGCGACGACGTTCACCTTGCGCTGCTGCAAAATCTTGATGGCGCGGTCCGGGTCGTCAAAGCGGAAGACGAGAATGCCCTTGTTTTCGCGCTTCTCGGTGAAGGCATACATGAACTCGACATTGAGGCCGGCCTTTTCCACCACGTCGAGAATCTTCGCCAGGCCGCCGGGCTGGTCGGGCACTTCGACCGCGACCATGTCCGTGACCTTGACGACGAAGCCGTTTTTCTCCAGCAGCTTCTTGGCCTTTTCCCAGTCGCGCAGGATCAGGCGCAAAATGCCGAACTGGTTGGCGTCGGCGATGGAGAGCGTCAGGATGTTGACCCCGGCCTTTGCCAGCAGCCGCATGGGACGGCTCAACGCACCGGGCCGGTTTTCGAGGAACAGGGAGAGTTGTTTCAGTTTCATAATTGCCTCCGATCACATTTTACGCTGGTCAATCACGCGCTTCGCCTTGCCTTCGCTGCGCTGGATGGTCTGCGGCTGCACCATCCGCACCTTCATGCGCAGGCCGGTCAGCGACTCGATGCTGTGGCCGAGGTTCCGCTGCACCTGTTCCAGCGCGCCGACGGTGTCACCGAAAACTTCCTTTGTCACCTCGACTTGCACCTCGACTTCGTCCAGCCCTTTTTCCCGCGTCAGAATAATCTGATAATGCGGTAGCGTGCCTTCGACTTTCAGCAGCGCGGTTTCGATCTGCGACGGATAGACGTTCACGCCGCGGATGATGAACATGTCGTCGCTGCGGCGGCCGATCCGCTGGATGCGGCGCAGCGTCCGGCCGCACTCGCATTTTTCCGAGGTCAGCGTCGTGATGTCGCGCGTGCGATAGCGGATCATCGGCATCGCCTGCTTGCCCAGCGTCGTCAAAACCAGTTCGCCCTCCTCGCCGTCCGGCAGCGGCTTGAGCGTTTTGAGATCAATGATTTCCGGATAAAACCAGTCCTCAAAAATGTGCGGGCCGGACTGGCACTGGCATTCCATCGCCACGCCGGGGCCGATGATTTCCGACAGGCCGTAAATGTCGTAGGCCTTGATGCCGCTTTCCGCCTCGATGCGGCGGCGCATGGCTTCCGTCCACGGCTCCGCGCCAAAGACGCCGGCGCGCAACGGCAGTTCTTTGAGCTTCACGCCGAGTTCCGGCGCCTGTTCGATGATGTGCAGAAAATAGCTCGGCGTGCAGCAGATTGCCGTCGCGCCAAAATCCTTCATCACCATCAACTGCCGTTGCGTGTTGCCGCCGGAAATGGGAATCACCGTCGCGCCGAGCGCCTCCGCGCCGTAATGCGCGCCCAGTCCGCCAGTGAACAAGCCGTAGCCGTAGGCGTTTTGAATCACGTCGCCCGCGTGCAATCCGCACGCCGCGAAACTGCGCATGATCACGTTCGACCAGACGTCAATGTCTTCCTTGGTGTAGGCCACGACGATGGGTTTGCCCGTCGTGCCCGTCGAGGCGTGCAGGCGCACGATGTCCTTCATCGGGCTGGCAAACAGGCCGAACGGATAGGTGTCGCGCAAATCCGTCTTCACCGTGAACGGCAGCTTCGTGATGTCGGCCAGTGAGCGCACGTCTTCCGGCGTCAGCCCGGCGTCGTTCAACCGCCTGCGGAACAGCGCGACATGATCGTAGGCGCGCTGGACGATGGCTTTGAGCCGCTGCAATTGCAGCGACTGCAATTGTTCGTGCGGCAGAAAATCCGGCGCGCTGACCGGATGAAAACCGGCTGGAGGATTTTTTTTCATGGCTGAAGCTGGGTCGCGGCGGCGCGGCGGCCTTCGGCAAACGCCTGTTCATTGGCCGCGTGCAGTTTTTTCGGCAGGCAGGCGTGGATGGCCGCGAGCCATTTTCCCCCGCTGATTTCCAGGTGCGTGCTCAACGCGCCGAGCAGCGCGATGTTGAAGCTCTTTTTGTTGGTGAGTGTGGCGGGATCAATCAAATCCGGCGCGAGCAGGACGCCGCCCGCGCGCAACTGGCCGCGGTTCACCTCAACCTGGTCCGGCGCGAGCACGACGAGAAAATCCGCCTCGCCCGGCGAAATCATCGGACTCAAAACCTGCGGGCCGAACCGCACGTCGCTTGTCACCGAGCCGCCGCGCTGGCTCATGCCGTGGATTTCGCTTTTCTTGACCTCGAAGCCGGAGCGGAATGCCGCCTCGGACAAAATGTCGGACGCCTTGATGACGCCCTGTCCGCCGAGTCCGGCGATGACGACGTTGACCGTTTTTTTCATTTTTCCAAAACCTCCTGTGCCGTCGCGCAGGTCGCGCATTTGTCGTATTCGCGGATGTTTTTCGCGGCGAGCACGCACGGCCGGCGCGCGACGATGAGCACCAGCTTTTCGCTGGCCAGCGAATCCTGCAGCAGTTTCTGGAATTCCGCGCAGTCCTTGCCGAGCGGCAGGACGTGGACTTTCTCGATGCCCAGCGCGCGGCCCAAATCCTCATAAACCACCTTGTTCGTCGGCGCGTGGTCGAGTTTGCGGCCCGTGCCAGGATGTTCCTGATGGCCGGTCATCGCGGTGGTGCTATTGTCGAGGATGACGACGACGTGGCCGGTCGGCGGCGGATTGTAAATCATCTCGGCCAGCCCGGTCATGCCGCTGTGGACGAACGTGCTGTCGCCGATCACGCTCACCACGCGCTTCGCCTCGGCGGGCGGCAAAACGTGGCGCAACCCCAGCCCGATGCCGATGCTCGAACCCATGCAAACGCAGCAGTCCATCGCCGAATACGGCGGCAGCACGCCCAGCGCGTAACAGCCGATGTCGCCGGCGACGATGCAGTCCAGATTGTGCAGCGCTTGAAAAACGACGTGGTGCGAGCAGCCGTCGCAGAGTTCCGGCGGCTTGCCGGGCGGACGCGTTGGTTCGGGAGAATGGTCGTGCGCGAGAATCCGCCGCACGCGGTCCACGCTCAATTCGCCGAAGCGGAACATTTCCGGCTTACTCTCGATTTTCAGCCCGGCGGCGCGGATGGCGTCGGCGAGATACGGATCATTTTCCTCGATGACGACGCAGCGTTCGACGCTGCGGACGAATTCGGCGATTTTTTTCAGCGGCAGCGGATGCGTGAAGCCGAGCTTCAGAAAACTGGCATCCGGCGCGGCTTCGCGCGCGTGCATGAAACAAACGCCGGAAGTGATGATGCCCAGTTTTTTGCCACCGGGAATGACGTGGTTGAGCGGTGTGGTTTCGCTCCATTCCGCCATTTCCGCCAGTTTCTGCCGCAGCCGGCGGTGCGCCGGACGCGCGTTGGCGGGAATTAAATTGCGTCCGCGCAAGTCGTGTTCGAAATGCGGCACCGGCATCGGCAGCGCAGCGGCGCGCGGCTGCACCGGCGACTGCGTGTGGCAGACGCGCGTGGTGACGCGGAACAGCACGGGAATTTTCCAGCGTTCGGAAATCTCGATGGCCGCGAGCGTCATGTCGTAGGCCTCCTGCGAGTCAGACGGTTCCACCATCGGCACGCCGGCGGCCACGGCGTAGCGGCGGTTGTCCTGCTCGTTCTGGCTCGACGCCATGCCGGGATCGTCCGCGGAAACGACGACCAGCGCGCCGACGACGCCGGTGTGCGCTGCGCTGAAAAACGGATCGGCGGCGACATTCAGGCCGACGTGCTTCATCGTGACGAGCGCCCGCGCGCCGCCGTAGGCCACGCCGATGCCGACTTCGAGCGCGACTTTTTCGTTCGGCGACCATTGGGCCTTGCCGCCAATATGCGAAAAGTATTCGAGAATTTCCGTGGAGGGTGTGCCGGGATAGCCGGTGCCCAGCGCCACGCCGCCATGCAGCGCGGCCAGGGCGATGGCGCTGTCGCCGCTCAATAATTGTCTGTCGGTTGAACTCATTTCAAAGCGTGTAAAAATTCAGGCTGCCGCCGGGCCGGCCGCTTTTTGCATTAATTCCAGAAACCACGCCGGCGGGCGGATGGGTTTTCCGGCGGCATCGGCAAAGGCGTGAATTGTATAGCCGCGAACGACGGGTTTGCCGCCGGCGTTCTGGTTGATCTGGACGTTGAAGCGGATCTTGGCGCGGCCGGAAACCTCGACGGTGGAGGCGATGTCCAGCAAATCGTCGTAGCGTGCGCCGCCCTGAAATTCCAGATGCGCCTCGACCAGCGGCAGAAAAACGCCTTTCTCCTCCAGCGCGGCATAGGTCAGGCCGAGCCGCCGGCGCATGAGTTCGGTGCGGCCGCATTCGAACCATTCCAGTGCGCGGGAATTGTAAAACGTCCCCATCTGGTCCGTTTCGCTGTAGCGGACGCGCAACTGCAGGACATCTTGCAAATGGCTCATGTTAATGACGCCGCCGGTGGAACCCAAGGTCGCAATTTCACGGCAACAACCCGGCGGCTGTGGTGACGTGGAAATCTATCTCAAGCGGCCGCGCCGAACTTATCCTATCTTGCCGATAGTCTCACATTTTTTGCGGCGCCGTTTGAGGTTGCGCCCGCAACTGTAATGGATGACCGGACAAATTGCACGCTGATGCTGCCGGATCGGTTCGTTCAAGTGCTCCGTTTTTGGAAAGCATCCGACCGGCCAAAACGGGGCTTGACCGCGCCGGCGGCTTCGCTAGACTGGAACCGCAATGTTGAAAAACGTTTCACAAGCCGTTAAGCTGGCAGTCGTCGTCGTTGTAGCCGACGATGCCGTTGGCGCTTGTTGAATCGAAATAATTTTAACAAGAACCCACGGCTGGCAACGGCTGTGGGTTTTTGTTTAATCCGCGCCACCGGCCATAACTGAAAGAAAAATGAGCAAAACAACTGAAACCGCTGGAACCAAAAAGAAATCCGCCTCCGCCCCGCGCGCCGAGGTCGGCCCGGCCATGGCCGGATGCGACATCCTTGTGCAGGCACTCGAACGCGAAGGCGTCGAGGTCATTTTCGCCTATCCCGGCGGCGCGAGCATGGAAATCCACCAGTCGCTGACCAAATCCAAAATCCGCACCATCCTGCCGCGCCACGAGCAGGGCGGCAGCTTCGCGGCGGAAGGCTATGCCCGCGCCACCGGCAAGGCCGGCGTGTGCATGAGCACCAGCGGTCCCGGCGCGACCAACCTCGTCACCGCCATCGCCGACGCCTACCTGGATTCCTGCCCGCTCATCGCCATCACCGGCCAGGTCACGACCAACATGATCGGCCGCGGCGCGTTCCAGGAGACCGACATCATCGGCGTGACGCTGCCCATCGTGAAGCACAGCTACCTCATCACGGACGTGAACGACATTCCGCGCATCGTGAAGGAGGCGTTTTACATCGCGCAATCCGGCCGGCCCGGCCCGGTGGTGATTGACGTGCCGAAAAATGTCCAGCAGACGAAAACGCAGCCGGTCTGGCCGACGCTGGAGCAAATCAAAAAGGGATTGCCCGGCTACACGCAGCCGGATTTGAAGGCGGATGAGCTGGCGCTCAACGAAATCATCGGCCTCATCGAGAAGGCCGAGCGTCCGGTGATTTATTGCGGCGGCGGCATCATTTCCAGCGGCGCGGCGGCGGAACTCAAAAAGTTCGCCGAGGCCGCGAACATTCCCGTGACGACCACGCTCATGGGCATCGGCGGATTCCCGGAAACGCATCCGCTGTCATTGCGCTGGCTCGGCATGCACGGCGCGGCCTTCGCGAATTGGGCCGTCAACGGCGAATACGAACTCCGCAAATCCTTCAACGACCCGATGGTCAAGATCAAGGACGGCGCGGATTTGATGCTCGCCTTTGGCGTGCGGTTTGACGACCGCGTGACCGGCAAGTTCGAGGAATTCTGCAAGAACGGCACGATTGTCCACCTGGACATAGACGCATCGGAGTTGAACAAAAACCGCCGCGCGAATCTCTGCGTGGTCGGCGACATCAAGGACGCGCTCACGCGGCTCAACGCGATGCTTGCCAAGCGCCCGCTCAACAAAAAGCGCACCGCATGGCTCGCGCAGATTGACGAGTGGAAAAAGAAGGGGCCGTTCGCCTATCGCATCACGCCGGAAATCGCCGGCAGCGAACACATGAAAAACCACATGCAGGGGCACGAAAATCAGGTCATCCTGCAGCAAATGGTGGTCGAGGCGCTTTATGAATTGACCAAGGGCGACGCCATCATCACCACCGGCGTGGGACAGCACCAGATGTGGGCCGGCCAGTGGTTCAAATACGAGCATCCGCGCCAGTTCATCACCAGCGGCGGCCTCGGCTCGATGGGCTTCGGCCTGCCGGCGGCGCTCGGCATCAAGGTCGCGCATCCGGATCGGGAGGTCATTGACATTGATGGCGACGGCTCGTTCCTGATGAACATCCAGGAGCTTGCCACCGCGCACGTGGAGAAGCTGCCCATCAAGGCCGTCATTTTGAACAACCAGCACCTCGGCATGGTGGTGCAATGGGAGGATAATTTCTACGCGGGCAACCGCGGCAACACCTATCTCGGCAACCCCGACAGCCGGGAGCAGATTTATCCCGACTACGTCCGCGTCTGCAATTCCTTCGGCGTCAAATGCGAGCGCGTGATGTTCAAAAAGGATTTGCGCGCCGCCATCCAGCGGATGCTCGACGCGAAGGAGCCTTACGTCCTCGACGTCATCACGCCTTACAGCACGCACGTCATCCCGTTCATTCCCGCCAACAAGACGGTGGCGGACATGATCTGGAAGGCGTAATAAAATTCTTAATCATAATTTTAGTCGCAATCCGAACAGCTGGGGAGATTGCGATTAAGAACAGGATTAAGATTACGATAACAGCCGGGCGCATTTGCTTGTCGCCCGGCCCTTTTTTTGTCACGCTGCGCACGAGATGCGAAAATCATTTTTCGGACTGTGGCTGGCGCTGGCCGTGTCCGTTTCCGGCGCGGAGATCAAAATCAACTTCGGCGATTTTGCCGAGGGCCAGTCGCCGACCAACTTTCACAACGCCCTCGCCGGCGCGGGCCAGCCCGGCGACTGGAAAATTGTCACGGACGTTGTGCCGCAGGCGTTCGCGCCGCTGATGCCGCAAATCACGTCCACGGCTCCCGCGGCCCGGCGGCCCGTGCTCGCCCAGTTGAGCCGGGATCCGACGGACGAGCGGTTTCCGATGTTCATCTACGACGGCCAGACGTTCAAAAATTTCAAGCTGACGACGCAGTTCAAAATTGTCAGCGGTGTGGCCGAGCAAATGGCGGGCGTCGTGTTCCGTTTTCAGAACGCCTCGAACTTTTACGTCCTCCGTGTCAGCGCGCTGGGGCACAATCTGCGTTTCTACAAGGTCGTGGGCGGCGTCCGCTCCGACCCCATCGGCCCGATGCTGGACATTCCTGTCAACACCTGGCACACGCTGGCGGTGCAATGCCTGGGCGACCAGATCACCTGCTGGCTCGACGGCAAACCCGCGATGCCGACGCTGAACGACAGCTCCTTTTCCGCCGGCAAAATCGGTTTCTGGACGAAGTCCGACGCCGTGAGTTATTTCGCCGACACGACGGTGGATTACACGCCGATCGTGCCGCCGGCGCAGGCGCTGGTGCGCGACATCATGAAAAAATATCCGCGCATCGTGGGCCTGCGGATTTACGCGCCCGATGACAACGGCCAGATGCACATTCTCGCCAGCAAGAACGAGGCGGAAACCGGCCAGCCGGGAACGGACGCGGAGAAACAGGCGTTCACGAGCGGCACGGTTTCCATGGGCCACGGCAAGGGAACGGTGCTGGTGGACATGCCGCTGAACGACCGGAACGGCGATCCGATTGCGGCCGTGCGGGTGGAGCTGAAATCCTACATGCTGGGCGAAACGCGGGACATGGTGCTCGACCGCGTCCGCATCATCGTCAACGCGATGCAGGCGCAGGTGCTGTCGAAGCAGGATTTGATGGACTGATCGCTTGATCTCAAGGCTTCGCCGGTGCTGGTGTTGGCGGTGGCACTTCCTCCGGCGGTCTCACCGACGGTAATTCCCCGGGCTTGACGCGCCGCACGCCGCCCCTCACCACAATGTCGCCGGCGGCGTTCACGGCAAGGCGCGGGCGCGAGTTCTCGTAATCGTAAATTTCCTGCTGCGTGATGTTGCCGTCGGGATTTACCACCGTGTAAATGAATGCGCGCGCGCCGCCCTGATAGAGCACGTGCAGGTTGCTCGCGCTGTCCAGTTGCGCATCCGGCTGGCTGAACGACACCATCGGCCCGACAGCCGACACCTTGAGGATGCGCGCCCCCGTCTGGTCGCTCACCAGCACATACATCCGCAATTGCTTCTGCAAATAATTGGCCTTCTCCAAAATGTATTTGCGGATGACGGGCGGCTGGTTTGTCACACCGGCGGGCACCGGCACACCGAAATCCTGCGACCACAACGGCGCCCCGTCAATGACGTCGAACTCCTTCGCCGGGCTGGCCACGTCCGTGCCCCATTCCGCGATGTGGACCGTTGCGGCCACGCGGTAGCGTCCCGTGTGGGTGATCGCAAAATACGGCGTCAGGTCCACCTGTTTGGAGGCCACTTCCGATGAACCCAGATCAAATGCGCCCGTCACCGGCGGGTCGGCGAGTTTCATCACCGCGAAGTTGCCCTCCGCCGATTCCACGGTGAACTTCAGCCAGTTTGCGTCCGCGCCCAGATGCAGCGGCTGGCCGGAGTTGTTGACGATGCGCACCGTCGCCGGCAGCGATTCGCCGGGCAGAAACTGTTCCTGCTCCAGCGTGACCTGCACGGTGACGACCTGCGCCGGCGCGCCCAGCAGGGAAGCCAGCACCAGCCCCAAAATGGACAATGCAATTTTCATTTGAATGTGGACAATTTAAGCGGATGGCCCGGCGTGGCAATTCTTAAATGCAGCCGTGACAGCCGGCTCCGGTTTTCGCGCGGACAGAAATAGTGTGGTCTGCCCCGCGACGCGGGATGGCTGTGATTACTTCCAATAATTCCAGTCCACGTCGGGGAAAAGATTGTCGCGCGACTCGGCTTCGGCCAGCCACTTTTCGTCCACGCCCGTGGCGGTCAACTGGTCGTGCAGCGCGATGAAGCGGAGCAGATGATCCTTCACGCGGCGGCGCGCGTAATCGGGACTGGTGCCGGCGCGCAGGATGAACGGCCAGTCGCTGGCCTGCGCCAGCAGCAGTTCGCGCGCGGCCTGCCGCAACGCCCGCGCCTTGAGGCCGGTCGCCTTCGGAAATTTTTTCGCGAGCTTGGTCATGCGCTCCTGTGCGACTTCCAGATGCGGGACAATCCACTCGTTTTTCTCATTCAGCCACGCGTGCAAATAGCCTTCCTCGCCCCAGCTCGACGCGCTGGGCGTGGCCATCTGGTTGGTCGGATGCCTTGCGAGATATTCGTCGGGCGTGATGAGCGAAATGGTGTTTTGGTCGTGGACCAGTTTTCGCGCGAGGTAGTCCAGAAACTCCGGCCCTTCATACCACCAGTGGCCGAACAGCTCGGCGTCGTAGGGCGCGACGACCAGCGGCGGCCGGTCCAGCAGGCCGGCCATCTGCCGCGCCTGCGCCGCGCGGCAATCGAGAAAATGTTGCGCGTGCTCGGCGGCGGCCTGCAACGCGGCGCCGCGGTCATAGACCTGTTTTTCAACCGTGCCGCCGCCGGTGATGCGGTAATACTTCAGGCCGGTGAACCCGCGCGCATCTGGTGACGGCAAATGCGGCTTGACGTAATCGAAATCCAGGTCGAAGCCGATGTCGCGGTAAAAATCGCGGTAGCGCGGGTCGCCGGGATAACCCTCGTGCTTGCTCCAGACCTGCCGCGAGGAATCGTAGTCGCGCCCGAAGGCGGCGACGCCGTTGGGCGTGTAAATCGGCGCGAAGGTGCCGCAGCGCGGGCGCGGCCGGGCGTGCAGCACGCCGTGCGTGTCGAGGATGAACCAGCGGATGTTCGCCTCCTGCAAAAAAGTTTCGATGCCGGCGATGTAGGCGCATTCTGGCAGCCAGATGCCGCGCGGGTCGCGGCCAAAGCAGCTCCGGTAATGGTCGCGCGCCGTCAGGATTTGGGCGCGGACGGACGGCGGATGGTTGGCCAGCAGCGGCAGAAGCCCGTGCGTCGCGCCGGTGGTGATGATTTCAATGCGGCCCTCGTCCTGAAATTTTCGGAACGCGGCGACGAGGTCGCCCCTGTGCAAATTCCACGAGTCGCGGATGGTCGTGAGCCGGTGGTGATACATCCATGCGAGTTCGCGGAAGGCGCGGTCCCAGTGCGTGCGGTGGATTTCCTTTTCGGCGAGGTCAACCAGGCCGTTCAGGTGCCGCTCGTAGCGCCGCTGGAGCAGGGGATCCAGCAGCATCGAGCAGAGTGTCGGCGAGAGTGAGAGCGTGAGCGGCGCGGCCATGCCGTCGCGCCGCCAGCCCTCGAGGATTTGCAGGAGCGGGATGTAAGTCTCCGTGACGGCCTCGAACAGCCAGTTTTCCTCCAGAAATTTTTCGTGTTCCGGATGGCGCACGAACGGCAGGTGCGCGTGCAGAACAATTGAGAGATAGCCTTGCATGACCCTGATAAATTAAATCATTCCAGCTTGTCGGAAATCCAGTTCGCGATGGCTTTGGCCCTGATCAAAATGACGACACCAGCCACGAACGGAATTGAATTGACCGCAATCGGGGAAATCTTCACCGGCGCGGTATGTTCGGTTCGAACAGCCGGTTTTGAATTGTTGGATTGAAGAACCGGCGCGGGCTGTTTGGGCAGCAAGCACTTTGTCACATACATCCCGGTGTCCAGCAAGCCGACGACCATGCAGCAGGCGGCGACGAGCCGGACGAAACTCAAGGCTCCCTGGAGTGGCAGGTCCATGGCAGTCACAGGTTTTCCGGCAGCGGCGGTTCCAGCGACGGATCCTGCGGATGCGCGCCGACATTGCCGAGATATTCCGTCTCGCGGCTGAACTTGAGGTCCGCCGCGCGCGCGTCCGTGCCGTCCGCGGAAACGGCGACGGCGGGCAGATCGTATTTCCCGTCCGGCAGCGCGAAGCGGTAGCTGAACGAGCCGTCGGGGCGCAGCTTGATTTCGTGGCCGCCCAGCGTGACCTTGGCATCCGGCTCGGTCGCGCCGTAAATGATGAGTTCGGCGTTGACGTTGAACCAGAATCCCTTCGATTGTTCGCCGCCGCCGAACGGACTGGAAAGGCTGGAACCGCCGAATGCGGACGCGCCGGGCGAGGAAATGTCATTCGCGAGCCGGCGGCGGATGAGTTCGGTGATTTCGAGCGAACCCATCCAGACGCGGCGCACTTCGTCAATGCTGACGATTTTGGCCAGCGCCTGTTCCTGCTGCGGCGTCCAGTTCGCGGCCGGGGCGGCGGCGGCGCGCGGCAGTTCCGGATGGCCGCTGCGGCGAAGTTCCTCGACGGCCCTGGCCAGCGGCAGGTTTTCGCGCACGGCGGCCTTGACGATTTCAATCAGCCGCGCGAAGGGAAGTTCAATCGGGATTGTGGCGAACTCCACATCGGTTTCCGCCGCTGCCGCGTCGGGCGGCGTGACGGTGGCGGAGGAGGTGGCGACGCGCGTCCATCGGCCCAGCGACGTGTAATAGCCGAGTTCGGCGGCGTAGGAATTCCCGGCGTGCTCGACGTGCAGAAACCAGTGCCTGGATTCCGAATGGACGTGAATCTCGTCGAGCGGATGGCCTTCCAGCCGGTCCGCGTAAATCCGCAACACGAGATGGCCGTCCGCCGACTTCACGTTCAGCCTGGCCTGCTGTTCGCGCGTCAAATCCCAGTGCGCGTAAAGCCAGTGCGGGTCGCGCGCGGTCAGGGAAAGTTTTTTTGTGCCGTAGGCTTCGGGCAGCTCGGTTTCCGTCGTTTCAAAATGCGGCGCGGGCGGGGTGGGGCCGAGCGAAAATTTCTCGCCGGGACCGCCGGCGGGCGGCGGTGCGGTCAGGTCGCCTTCCAGCAGGATCGGGGGGACTTCGATGGTTTTGGGACGGGCAGGGGAGCGGCGGGGTTTCAGGATTTTTTTGGCTGTTTTCAAGGCGCGGGCAAGCAGGGTTTTGGATTTTGATTTGAGCACCGGCGGCGCGGTGGTGGCGGCTTTTTCGGGCGGTTTTGCCGCGCGGCGCCGGGGCGTCGCGTCCGTTGCCTTTGCCTGATCTGATGCGGTCATTATTTTTGCTTTCATAGCAGCAACACCTCATCCCGACATTAATTCCCCTTCTGCCAAGCCAACACTACGGCACGAAGGAGGCGCGCGCAATGGAAATTTTCCGGCGGGTTGTGAATAATTTTTTTTGAAACAGGCTTGCCAACCACCGAGATCGGGTGTCTGATGGCTGTTACTTTTGGTTATGAGCTTCACCAAAACCAGTCATGTCGGCGGTTCGTCCGCCACTATTTTTGTGGTGGATGACGAGTTGATGCTGCTGGAACTGGCGGCGACCATTCTTCAACCGCTGGGTTTCGATGTGCGGACGTTCAGCGACCCCAAGAAGGCGCTGGCGGAATATCCGGCGGCCAGGCCGGCGGTGGTGGTGACGGATTATGCGATGGGAGGAATGAACGGGCTCGATCTGATGCGCGAGTGCAGGCTGCTCAACCCGCGGCAAAAAATGATCCTCGTGAGCGGCACGGTGGACGAAAGCATTTTTGCCAACACGCAGACCAGACCGGATTGTTTCCTGCCCAAGCCGTATCAAGTCCAGGAACTGGTTGAAACCGTCCAGATGCTCGTGAAGGCTTGAGGCCGGGACCGGGCGGATGTTGGGGCTGGACAAACGTCCGTGAAGAATGTTAACTAACTCTGTCTATGAAAAAGGCAAAAAAAATCCTCCTGATCACCGGTGTCGCACTTCTGGTTTTAATCGTTGTTGCAGTCATTGTCGTGGGCTTGTTCCTCGGCAACATCGTCAAGATGGGCGTCAACACGGTCGGCCCGAAAATCACCCGGACGACCCTCACGGTGGACGCGGTGGACGTGTCCATGCTGACCGGCTCGGCCACCATCAAAAACCTGGTTCTCGGCAACCCGGAAGGCTTCAAGGCTCCCAACGCCGTGAGCGTCGGCTTGGTCGCCGTCAGTGCCAGCCCCATGTCGGTGTTGTCGGACAAAATTGTTGTGAAGTCCATCCGGGTTGAGTCGCCGGAAATCACCTTTGAAGGTAATCCGTTCGGCGCGAACAACCTGAAAAAAATTCAGGACAACGTGAATGCCGCCGCCAGCCTCCAGTCGCCGTCCACAAACCAGCCCGCACAAACCGCCGTGCCCGCCAAGCCGGGCAAAAAGCTGGAGGTGGATGAATTCATCATCACCGGGGGCAGAATTCATTTCGGGACCGGCCCCACGCTGCCGCTGCCGGACATTCACCTGACCGATTTGGGCAAAGGCCCGGATGGCATCACGCCCGCCGACCTGATCCAGCAGGTTTTGGGTGAAGTGGTCACGGGCACCGTCAAAGCCGTGGGCAGCTCCGTGGCCGGCATCGGCAAGGACGCCGGCAAGGCCGTGGGCGGCGGCGTGAACAAAATCACAACGGGCATCGGCGGCTTGTTCAAGAAAACAACGAATTAGTCCGCCATTTTAAATTTGCCGCCAGACTGGTGATTTTGGGATTGCAAATGCGGCGGTTTGTTCCTAGAGTCGCGATGAAACCCGTAATTAGAGTTTATGTTTTTTGGCTCTGACTATTATCCCGAACACTGGGTCTTCCCTTACGCCGGCACCGCCGACAATCCCGAGGCGGCTTGGGAGCGCGACGCCGTGTTGATGGTCAAGGCCGGCATCAATGTCGTCCGTATCGGTGAATTCACCTGGGGCCTTTGCGAACCCGAGGAGGGCAAATATGATTTCCTCTGGCTGCGCCGTGTCATGGACATCATGGGCCGCCATGGCATCAAAGTCGTTGTCGGCACGCCGACCGCCGCGCCGCCCCTCTGGCTGGCCAAGAAACATCCTGAAATCCTCCCGATTGACGAGCGCGGCCAGGTCAAGCACGAGGGCACGCGCCGCGCGGCCTGTTTGAGCAGCGACGTATACTGGGATTATTCCAAACGCATCGTCACCGCGATGGTTGAGGCGCTCGGCGATCATCCACAGCTCGTCGCGTGGCAGATTGACAACGGCATGGGGGCGAATGACACGGAATTTTCCTTCAACGAAGCCACGCGCGAGGAATGGCATTTGTGGCTCCAGGCCAAATACGAAAAGATTGAACGCCTCAACGATCTTCTGGGGCTTCGTTTCTGGGGACAGACCGTGACTTCTTGGGATCAGGTGCCGATGCCGATGCGCTCGCCGGCGATGCACAACCCGGCCCTGCTCCTGGATTGGAACCGTTTCAGCAGCGACACGATGGTGCAGTTCGTCAAGATGCAGGCCGACATCCTGCGTGAATACTGTCCGAACACTCCCGTCACCGTCACGATGCGCGCGTTTCTCCGCCAGTATGATCATTTCGACATGGCCGGTGTCGTGGATTTTGTCTCCATCGAAAGCAACGTCGTCATGAAGGCGGCCACCGCCGAGCTGGCCTGCGACATTGACATGCTGCGCTCGCTGAAGAAGTCCGACATCCGGACGCCCGACGGCGATTGCGGTTTCTGGGCCATGGAACAAAAAGTCGGCCAAGTCAACTGGCAGGACGTGAATTCACTCGTGCAGCCCGGCCTTATCCGGCTTTTCACCTATCAGCTCATTTCCCGCGGCGCGAGCGGCATCCTTTTTTTCCGCTGGCGCCAGCCCCGGATTGGCAGCGAAAAATTTTACGGCGCCATCGTTCCGCACCACATCGAGGGCAACAACCGCGTCTTCATGGAAATCAGCCAGATCGGTGATGAATTGAAACTGCTCGCGCCCTCCCTCAAGGACACCAAGGTCGTTTCCGAAGTCTGCATCCTTTACAGCCACGACAACGACTGGTCCCTGCAACAGCCGAACCAGCCGAACAAGTATTTCAACCTGCGCGAACACATCCAGCTCATCTACAACGCGCTGCACGACCGCAACATCCCGGTGGACTTTGCCCGGCCGAACGAGGACATTTCGCAATACAAAATCGTCTTTGCGCCGTCGCTGCACCTCCTTGCCCCGGCCGAGGCTGACCGCCTGAAGCTTTACGTCCAAAACGGCGGCATCCTCCTCAGCACCTTCAACACAGGCCTGGTGGACCAGCACCACATCGCGCCCGACACCGGCTTCCCGAACGACATGACCGATTTGTTCGGGCTGGAAGTTCTGGAGTTCGACCCCATTCCGCCCGGCGAGGAAAACCACCTCACATTCAAGGGCGCGTTTCCGACCAGCCACTTGCACCCGGCGCGGCTCTGGTGCGACATCATCGAGCCGAAGGGCTGCCAGGTTCTTGCCGTGTATTCAAAGGGCTTTTATGCCAGCCGCCCCGCCCTGACGATGAACAGCTTCGGCCTCGGCAAGGCGATTTACATCGCCACGATGAGCCACCAGCATTTTTACAACGACCTCGTCGGCTGGTTGCGCCAGATGTGCGACCTGCACCCGCTCCTCAAGGTGCCGGAAAACGTCGAAGTCTCCATGAGGCAAAAGGAAGGCACGCGGGTCTATTTTCTGCTCAACCACCAGAATTCGCCCGTGCGCATCCAGTTTTACAAGCCCATGCACGACTTCCTCACCGGAAACACCTTCTCCGGCAATTACGACCTCCCGCCGCATGGCGTCCTCGTTCTGGACGACCATCCCGATTCCAAAACGGCTGGCGTCGGCGCCTGATTTTTCGTTTCCTGTCCGGCGGTGAATCTCGCCAACGCAATTCTCGCCGCCCTCGCGCTCTTGAGCCTCGCGCTCGCGCTCTGGCAATGGATTGCCGCGCGCAGATTCCCGCTGCACCGGCGCGCCGCCGAAACCGGCTTTGCGGCGGCGATTTCCCTGCTCAAACCGCTCAAGGGCTGCGACGCCACCACCGCCGAATCGCTCCAAAGCTGGCTCAACCAAAATTATTCCGGTCGGACGCAAATCCTCTTCGGCGTCGCGGACGCGAATGATCCCGTTTGCGAAATTGTTCGGGAGATCATTGCCAAAAATCCAGATCGCGATGTGCAGCTCGTCATCTGCGGCGGATCGCTTGGCGCGAACGCCAAGGTTTCAACGCTCGCCCAGCTCGAAAAACTCGCGCGGCACGATTTCATCCTCGTCAGCGACGCCGACGTGCGCGTGCCGCCGGATTTTCTGGCCAGCATCGTCGCGCCGCTGTGCGATGAAAAAGTCGGTCTGGTGAACTGCTTCTACCGGCTGGCCAATCCGACCACGACCGCCATGCGCTGGGAAGCCGTCGCCATCAACGCCGATTTCTGGAGCCAGGTGCTCCAATCGCAAACCTTGAAGCCGCTCGACTTCGCCCTCGGCGCGGCGATGCTGATCCGGCGAAGCGCGCTCGCCGAAATCGGCGGCTTCCTATCGCTGGCAGACTGCCTTGCCGACGATTTTCAGCTCGGCCACCGCATCGCCCAAAACGGCCACCGCATCGCGCTTTGCCCCGTGGTCGCGGAATGCTGGGACGCGCCGATGAACTGGCGCGGCGTTTGGAAGCACCAGATTCGCTGGGCGCGCACCATCCGCGTCTGCCAGCCGCTGCCCTACTTTTTCAGCATCCTGTCGAACGCGACGCTCTGGCCGGTGCTGTGGTTGGCTTCGGAATTGTTCAGACTATCGGCGACGGCGGTTCAAAGCACGCAGCTTGATCCATTCCGCTGTTTTGAAACCCAGATCGCTTCGCTTGAAGGCATTGTCTCCGCCATCGCGTTTTTGTTAATCCGGATCGGCCTCGCCCAAAATCTCCAGCGCCGGTTCACGCCGGAGCGCAATCTGGTGTCTCCGTTCTGGATTGTGCCGGTGAAGGATTTGCTGCAGGCCGTTATCTGGTTTTGCGCGTTCGCCGGCAACACCGTGGAATGGCGCGGCCGGAAAATGAAGCTGCGCCGCGACGGGACGTTGGAAAATGGTGGGCGATGAGGGATTCGAACCCACGACCGTCTCCGTGTAAAGGAGCTGCGCTACCACTGCGCCAACCGCCCAAATATCCTTTATTTATAAGCCAATTCTTTTGGTTTGATAAATGCCATTTTTTGATTGACACCCCAGTTTGTCACCCCTAATCGTCCGGGCATAAGCAAACGTCCGAGCACCAGACAGCTTTTGGTCAAAATTTCAAATTATCCGTGTCTTTATCGGCATAAAATCAACGGGAGATATTATGGGATAAAGAAATATCGCGGCAAGAGGAAAGAGCATTTCCTCGGAACGACCGACCGAAAACTAGCCGAGCGCAAACTCAAAAAGTGGCTCGCCGATCTGGACACGGTTGATGCACACGCCGAAAAAATAACGCTTGACGAACTGCTGGACAAATTTCAAACGATTCGACAAGGGTTTTCCAAGTCCACACGGGATACCGAACGCGGTATTATCAACAAATTGAAAAGGACTTGGCGCGCAGGGCTTGATTTGCGCGTGTCAGAAATCAAACCGTTAATGCTCGACGAATGGATTGGGCAACAGCGCAACATTCGCCAAGTTTTGATTCGTCGGCTTTGGCAATCCGGTATCGATTACAAACTGATTGCAAAATGGCAGGGACATCGGGACGATGGGAAGCTGATTTTGGATACGTATACAGAAGTTTTCAGTGCAGGTGATGGCGTTTACGAAAACCAGCAACTTCAGAAAATCAAATGAGGGGAGGGGGGGTTACGCTGCAATCGCTGATCCCAGTCGCGGCGCAAGAAGATGCACATCAGCAGAGAATCTACAGCATTACACCGGCATGGCAGGATGTGATGAATGACATCGTGGCCAAGAAAAAGGATGAAACCCGGCGGTGCTGGGAGGTCGCCACCAAGGACAAGAATTTTGACTGCATCCGCAACCTGCACGTTTGCGAAACCCGTCCGGACGGCCCTTTCCACGGTTCGAAAGCCTGGTGTTCATCCATGACGAAATCGCCGCGACTCACCAGTTCATTCCATTACAAACGCCGAAGGCACTTTGAAAGGACGGCGGTTGCGGGATGGATCGGCTTCGCTCATCGGGCACTCTTTGGCTTCACAAGCAACAACACGATCCCGCCGACGAGAAAAAGCGCTCCGACAGTCGGTGAAATAAAATGGCTGACCGTGGTCTCAAAGTGCATTCCCAGAAAATTGATCGGCTCTCCCGGAGTCTTGAAGGTGATGCCCGAGTAAGCGAGAACCACAACGCCCAGGGTAATCAGAAGAACGGCAACGATGGTTTTCGTGTTCATATTGAATCCATGATTAATTTCCTTGGCCTGCCATTTCTCAAATCACCGGCCTGCGCCCGGAAATGACGCGGAGCAATACCGCAACAATGGCGAGGAGGAGGAGGATATGAATCAAGCCGCCAGCGGTGCCGGTCACCATCCCCAGCAGCCACAGAATAATCAGCACCACTGCAATTGTGTATAACATAAAACTTTCTTTGGCTCGGTTTGTTGGCTGGCGCATTTCTGCGCCAGCCAGCAATAAATGGACGGATTAGTTTGCCGCCACGGGCACGGCAACGGTCATATTGTTGATCACGCTGGTCACGCCGTTGATGTCGGTGACGAGCTTGGTGACGAGGCTCTTTTCAGCGTCGTTTTGGGCAACACCACTTAACGTAACTACGCCATCCGTCGTCGTTACTCCGGTATGCAAGGCACTGGTCGAATGGTGCGACAGCAACGACGACTTGACTTCAGCCGTGATGGAGGCGTCATCAATCTTGTCGCCGATGGTGGTGTCTGGCGCTGCTGGTGTCTTGGCAATCGTCATGTCGTTATTGACCGATTTGACGTTGTCAATGTCCTTGGCGTATTCGGTGGTGAGTTCCTTTTGCGCCATGCTGCTCGCCTCACCCTGCAAAGTGACGACGCCGTCCTTCGTATAAACGGTGGTGCCGGTGGCACTCACGTTGCGATGGAATAGAAGCGCGGTCTTCACTTTCATGGTGATCCAGGTGTCTGAATGTTCAGCAGGTTGTTCGCCGCTGACGAGCAGTTCATTATTCACACTCTTGACTCCGGGCAGACTTGCCACGGTGTCCTCGGCCAGGGATTTGTCGGACGCGGCGGCGACCGTCCCAGTCAGGGAGACGACACCGTCTTTAGAATCCACCTTGATGGAATCGTCCTTGAGGGTGGTTTTGAATGTATAAGAATTGGCGGCGGACGACTCGATGCGGCTGTCCGTGCCGGCAGCGCGCACCGGCGTGCTGGTGATTAATATTGTGCTCACGACTGCCATGAGTGCGAGCGAACTGGTTGATTTAATTTTCATTTTTCTTTCGGTTGTTATTTGTTGTCGGTTTTTAACACTTGATGCACATTGGCAGACGCGCCGGTTTGTGGCCATGGGGTGTAACCCTACCAGTTCAAGGCGCGATTTTGTCGCTCACCCACTGGCGTGCCGTATTGAGGCCGTCCTTCGTCGCGTCGTAAGCCTTCTGGAAGCCAGCCTTGACGCTGTCCCAAGTGGATTCGGTGGCGTTTTTGGCGTCGTCAAGCTGCTTGTTCAACTGGGCCACCTGGTTGCGCAACGCCTGGAGCTTGGGTTTGGCCTCGGCCTTGACCGCGTCCGTGGAGCTGTCAATTTTGGTGGAGAGCTGGTCCAAATCCTTGTTGAGAGCGTCCAACTGGGCCTGCATGGCTGTGACAAATTCATCCTTCTGCGCAAAAGTGTAGTCCTTCATGTCCACTGCGGCCTGCTTTGTTTCGGTTTGAACCTTCTCAATCTGCTGCGAAGTGGTTTGCTCCTTGTTGCATCCCACTGCAAAAGCGGCGATGGAAAGGAAGGTGATGACCAATGTTCTATTTTTCATGATGTGATTTTCGTTACTGGTTGATTCCGTTTGCAGTTGCGACTGCTAATCTGGCAAAACTACGCCGCCGGGCGGCTTTTCGCCATGGGGTGTAACCCTACCGTGAATTATGAATGGCTCTTCTCGAAGAACTGCTTGATCCGGCCGGCAGTGATTTTTGAAAAGAAAAAGCGCCGGCGGATTTTCCGCCGGCGCTGTAGCGGACACACTGTTTAAAAGGCGAAGCGCATGCCCAGCCGGGCGACGCCATAATATTTTGTTTCATTTGGCACCGCCCCGCGGGCGTCAAGGAATATTCCGATATGCGGGGTAAAGCGATATTCCACGCCGGCCCCGGCCTGACCGAACCACGTTTTGACCTCATCAAAGTTGCGACCGCCACCGCCAAAGATGTAGGGGGCGAATCCACTTTGGCCCAGCGGGAGACGCAGGGTCAAATTGGCCGAGGCGCTGTCTATAAAGCTTCCGGTGGTGTTTTCAGAATAAGCCTCGGCGCCAATGCCGACATTCCGGGTAATGAAGTAATCAATCCCCGCTCCGGCGCCCAGCCGGGTATTGTGCCGGGCTCGATCACCGGAAAGATGATCAAGTGTGTATTTCCCGATGGAAGCACTCCCAAACCCGTCCAGGGACAGTTCGTTGGCCCGGTAAAGGTTGCTCTGGTCAAAATGCGAACTCTGGCTGTTGGTGATGCTGTCCTGACCCAAGACTGCCGTTGCGGCCAGCATCAGGATGGTTCCGCCGACAAGCATTTTATTTTTCATGTTTTTCATAATTACAATTTTCTTGTTTGTTTTGTTTTAGAAATTGCGTCCTGCTGCCAAATCATGCTGCCACAAGTCCCGGCACCGGGCTGGCGGATGAAGGCTGGTGTTCTTCCAATGATTCCGGGTTGGTGCGACCGATGATCTCCCGGGCGTGAACCGTTTCCGCATCGGGGCCATGGGCAATCACGATATATTTGCCGCTCTTCAGCGCCGTTTCGTATTGCAGAATGCTGTCCTTGGGGATGCCCACACTGTAAAGTCCGGCGCCCAGCGCACTCAAACCGCCCACCACCACCGCGCCTTCCAGCGCCCCGACGATCCAACTTACGAGCGGCCCCGCCACGAGCAACGGCCCGACACCGGGAATCAAAAAGAACGCGGACCCGAACAACAACCCCCAAAAACCGCCCCAGAAGGCTCCGAGCTTCCCCCAGTATTTCATACGGTCCCCGGTATTGTAATAGCCGATCACATGCTCGTCCGTGTGATAGTCGCGGCCGACAATCGAGAGTTTCTTCATGTCAAATCCCGACTGCTGTAGTTCCTTGACGGCGGTTTCGGCTTCGATGTGCGATTTGAAAATCGCCACGACTGAATTGTTCTTGGTCATAATGTTTGTTCTTTCGTTTGGTGCATTTCTTTATCGCGGCGGCACACTAGACCTTGGGCCGGCTCTTTACCATGGGGTGTAACCCTACCACTTCGAGGCTTTGTTCAGATTCATTACGCGGCGGAGAGCGGATTGGCCAATCGTCGTCCGCCCCAGAGCCGATACTGGTAGATGGGTTCAAATCGAAGCGAATACAGCGCTATTTGATCCAGGACATGTCTTTTTGCTGTCATGCTCATGTCCTTTCCATCGCGGCAGTATATTCGCCGCGACGCGCAGCCCGATTGCATCTGGCACGATGAAGCAACGCCTGCTGTGCCGCCAACATGTTGGACTCCTTGCCCTGCCAGATTGCCAAAGCCGGTTGCTGGATGGCGCGGGCAAACGAAAACGCCAGTGCCCAAGGCAATTTCGACTTGAATCGAAGATTCATGGTATTCAAACGGGCCGAGGCCAGTTCAGCAGATTGGCCGCCGGACAAAAATGCAATCCCCGGAACCGCCGCCGGGACGGTTCGCCATAGACTCTTCACCGTGATATTGGCCACCTCGTCCACATCTTCCATGTCTTCTGGCTGGCGGCCGGTCAATCGCACTTGAAACTGTTGTTCGCCGATGGCCGCTTCTTCCACTTCTTGATGCGGGGGGCAGATGAAGCCCGGCAGCACCATGTTGGGTTTGAGAATCACGCCTTCCAGCAGCACGCGCTGGGAATTCAGTTGGTTGAAAACGGCTCGCAGGACTTCCTCCGTCACTTTGCGGCATTGCTCCAGAGTATGATCGCCGTCCATGAGCACTTCCGGCTCGACGATGGGAACCAGGCCGGCTTCTTGGCACAACGCGGCGTAGCGCGCCAACGCGTGCGCGTTTGCCTCGATGCAGCTGCGGCTCGGAATTCCATTGCCGATGGCAATCACCGCCCGCCACTTGGCAAATCGCGCGCCTATTTGGAAATACTCTTTGAGCCGGTCACGCAATCCGTCCAGGCCTTCGGTGATTTTTTCGCCGGGATGAGCGGCCAGGTCCTTGGCTCCAGTATCTACTTTGATGCCGGGAATAATTCCCGCGTCGGTAAGGACTTTGAGAAACGGAGTGCCGTCCTTCTTCTGCTGTCGAATTGTTTCGTCGTAAAGAATCGCGCCACTGATGCACCCGCCTAGACCGGGCGTGGTCACAATCAACTCCCGATACGCGCGCCGGGACTCCACCGTTTGCGGAATGCCCAGATTCGCAAATCGTTTGTTGCAGGTGGGATTGCTTTCATCCATCGCCAGCAGCCCTTTGTCACCGGCGACCAGTTTTTTTGCGGTATCTATTAACAGTTGCGTGTTCATATCGGTAATTGGCAGCTCACCAAATATTTTCAGCCGGCGATTGGCACCATCGGCTGCGGATGGCCATGAAACGGCCAGCGCAAATCACCGGTCATCAAATAAACCACCATGGCCACCAGCATCAAAATCACGCAGAACCAGATGCGCCAGTCACGATGTGCATGTTTCCAATAAGGAGGATGACCATGATGAAGTTCTTCACCATTTGGATTTTCAAACCGGTGGTGATCGTGCTTTGGTTCATTCATTTGGTTCTCTTCTTTCTCAATCCCTTACCTAATGGTTCGGGCCGGCTTTTTTACTGCGCGGCTCCATCCACTTCCAATTCCGGATTTCCGGCAGGTCCTGGCCGTGCTTGTCAATGTAGCGTTTGTGTTCGATGAGCTTGTCCTGCATTTGCTGCTTCAGGTAGGCGCCCTTGGAACCCAGATTCGGCACGCGGTCCACCACGTCTTGCACCAGATGGAAGCGGTCGAGGTCATTCTGCACGCGGATGTCGAAGGCGGTCGTGATGGTTCCTTCCTCCTTGTAGCCGCGGACGTGGAGGTTGCGATTGGTCCGGCGATAGGTCAGCCGGTGAACCAGCCAGGGGTAGCCATGAAATCCGAAGATGATGTGCTTGTCTCTTGTGAACAGCGAATCGTAATCCGTTTCGCTCAGCCCGTGCGGATGTTCGGTTTTGGGCTGGAGCTTCATCAGATCAACCACGTTGATCACCCGGATTTTCAGATCAGGCAGATGCTTACGCAAAATGGAAACCGCGGCCAGAATCTCCAGCGTGGGCGTATCGCCACAGCAGGCCATCACCACATCCGGCTCGGAGCCTTGATCGTTGCTGGCCCATTGCCAGATGCCAATGCCTTCGGTGCAATGCACGACGGCGGCGTCCATGGTCAGCCATTGCGGGAGGGCGTGTTTGCCGGCCACGACGACGTTGACGTAATGCCGGCTGCGCAGACAATGATCGAAAACGGAGAGCAGGCAGTTCGCGTCCGGCGGCAGATACACGCGGACGATGTCGGCCTTCTTGTTGACGACGTGGTCGAGGAAGCCGGGGTCTTGGTGCGTGAAGCCATTGTGGTCCTGTTGCCAGACATGCGAGGCAAGCAGATAATTCAGCGACGCGATTTTGCGACGCCATGGCAGCTCGGAAGTGACCTTTAGCCATTTGGCGTGCTGGCTGAACATCGAGTCCACGATGCGAATGAACGCCTCATAACTGTTGAACAGCCCGTGCCGACCGGTCAGCAAATAACCTTCCAACCACCCTTCGCATTGGTGTTCGCTCAACATCGAGTCCAGCACCCGTCCGGCGGGCGCGAGAAATTCGTCCGTTTTAACTTCCTGCGCTTCCCACTGACGATTGGTGGTTTCAAAAACCGCTCCCAAAAGATTTGAAAGCGTCTCATCGGGGCCGAAGACGCGGAAATTACGTTCATTCAACCTGACGACGTCGCGCAGGAACTTGCCCAGCACCATCGTATCCTGGCCAGCCACAGCGCCGGGTGAAGGCACCTTTACCGCGTGGTCGTGAAAATCTGGCATGCGCAGATCGCGCAGCAGCAGCCCGCCGTTGGCGTGCGGATTGGAACCCATCCGCCGGTTGCCTTTCGGCGCAAGTTCTGCCAAGTCCGAATTGAGCCGGCCATTTTCATCAAACAATTCTTCAGCCCTGTAGCTCTTCATCCATTTTTCAAGTTGCTTGACGTGCTGAGGATGTTCGGCATCCACGAGAAGCGGCACTTGGTGCGCACGGAACGTGCCTTCGACTTTCAGGCCATCCACTTCTTTCGGCCCCGTCCAACCTTTCGGCGACTTGAGCACAATCATGGGCCAGCGCGGACGAGTGGTGTCCTGCTTGTCCCGCGCGTTCTTTTGAATTTTTCGAATGTCCTCAATTGCCCTTTCCAAAGTTGTGGCCATGAGTTCGTGCATTTTTTCCGGCTCGTCGCCTTCCACAAAGTAAGGCGTCCAGCCGCAGCCATGAAAAAATTGTTCCAACTCGTCAGGCTCGATGCGTGCCAGAATTGTCGGGTTTGAAATCTTGTAGCCATTGAGATGCAGGATTGGCAGCACGGCTCCGTCAGTAATTGGATCGAGAAATTTGTTGGACTGCCAGGCGGTCGCCAGCGGGCCAGTCTCGGCTTCACCGTCGCCAACAACGCAGGCGACAATCAAATCTGGATTGTCGAACGCCGCACCGAAAGCGTGGGACAATGAGTAACCCAGCTCGCCACCTTCGTGAATCGAACCCGGCGTTGTCGGCGCAACGTGGCTGGAAATTCCGCCGGGAAATGAGAATTGCGTGAACAGTTTTTTCAGTCCGGCTTCGTCCTGCGTGATGTTCGGATAAACTTCGCTCCAAGTGCCTTCGAGATAGACGTTGCCCACAATCGCCGGGCCGCCATGACCGGGACCGGCAACGTAGAACATGTTCAGGTCATACTTTTTGATAACCCGGTTCAAATGCACATAAATAAAATTCTGTCCCGGCGTCGTGCCCCAATGTCCGACCACCAGCGGCTTCACGTCCGAAAGTTTCAGCGGTCGTTTCAGCAACGGATTGTCGTAGAGATAAATCTGGCCGACCGACAGATAATTGGCGGCGCGCCAGTAGGCGTCCATGTTGTGTAGCAGTTCCGGGGACAGGGTTATGGTTTTCATGGAAAATGTTGAATCCAATGGTCACATTGCATCACCTTGAAAATGCCCTCTTCGGAGGCGGCAAACAATGGGGTGAACACCCCATACGATTGAAATAATTGGAATTATCGGATCGTTTAACCAACTATGCCGCCGCACAGCAGCGCAAAACCGAACGCGCAATCATCAGTTCCTCGTCCGTGCGGATAACACGCACGGCAACCCGACTGGCGTTGGTGGAAATTTTAGTGGCGCATTTGGCGTTCCTTGCCCGATCCAATTTAATACCAAGAAAATCCAACCCTTCACAGATGCGGGCGCGGACGACCGGCGAGTTTTCGCCGATACCTCCGGCGAAGACAAGCGTGTCCAAGCCGCCAAGCGCAGCGGCGAAAGAGCCGATCCACTTTTTCGCCTGATAACAAAACAACGCCACCGCTTCCGCCGCACGTTCGTCCGACTTTTCATGGTCGAGCAAATCGCGCATATCGGAACTGGTTTCGGAAACACCCTGCAGGCCGGATTCGTGATTAACCATTTTGTAAAACTGTTGCGTGGTCATTTTTTCCGTGCGCGCGAGATACGGTGCCAGTCCGGGGTCTAAATCGCCGGAGCGCGTGCTCATCACAAGTCCCGCCGTCGGCGTGAAGCCCATGCTCGTATCGATACTTTTACCATTGAGCACGGCAGCCAGGCTCGCGCCATTGCCGAGATGGGCGAGGATGACACGA
>Ga0181516_10000324_pt1 | contig 46564 bp, 43 predicted proteins | sample PEATcosm2014_Bin_25_FD_121104 | JGI IMG/M metagenome (GOLD analysis project Ga0181516, IMG submission 121104) | Peatland microbial communities from MTU Mesocosm Facility, Houghton, MI, USA - PEATcosm2014_Bin01_10_metaG | ecosystem: Environmental > Terrestrial > Soil > Wetlands > Peat | place...
CGAGGAGCCCACGCCCGACGAGCCGATGCCGGCCCTGGAGCCGGCGACCCTGGATGCCTCGCCGGTGGGCCGGGCCCGCGGCCTGCACCGCAAGGCCAGGCAGCTGAACCTCCAGGACCGCACCGGAGAAGCCATCCGCTGCCTGGAACTGTCCGTTCAGCTGGATCCATCCTCCAACTCGGCCTACGAGGTATGGCTGCTCCTGGGCCGGCTGCGGATGGGCAATCCCGCCTGGGCCACCCGCGCCATCAACGCGCTCCAGGCCGCCTCCAGGATCAAGCCCAAGGCCGCCGAGCCCTGGGTCGCCATGGGCGAGGTCTACTTCCGCAAGGCCTTCCGCACCAACGCCTGGGCCTGCTTCCACAAGGCCCTCGAGCTGGACCCCTCGGTGCCGATCCCGCCCGAGGTGGACCTGCGGACCCTGGAGCCCCCGCCGGTTCCCGAACCCGCGCCGCCGGCCACCCTGTTCAGCCGCTTCAAATCCATCCTCGGCGGCTCCGACCGGAAATAGTCCGTGTCCCGGACCAGCGCCCTGTTCGTCAGCTTGGAGAGGCGCGCCTGCGCGCACCTCTTCAAGCAAACGTAGCGGAGGGTGATGGGTGGCACGTGTCCCACTGGGTTGACCCAGGGATGGCAGACAGCTCGGGACAAGCACCCAGGGAGCTGGACCACGACTTCCTGCCTCCCTGCTGCTACGTTTTTCCTGAAAACGAACGGAATGGAGGGACCCGGGGGGCTACGCGGACGGGTTCCGGTCCAGGGCCGCGGCCATGGAGCGGAGGGCTTCGTGGTCCGGGAAGGTCGCGAGGCCCAGGTCCAGCACCGCCTTGCCGGGGACGCGGTGGCCGGATTGCAGGAGGAAGCCCGCGGCCAGGGCGTGCCACAGCCCGCCCCCCTGGCCCGGCAGGGCCCGCAGGGCCTCCATGGCGTCGGCGGCGGCCTGGGCCTGGAGCTGGTGCCGGAGGTCGAACTGGATCAGGCCCTGGCGCAGGCCCGGGTGCCGGGGCTGGCGCTCGATGGCGGCGCGGAAGGCCGCCCGGGCCTCGGGCAACCGGCCCGCCTGCTCCTCCAGGTCGCACAGGACCAGGTGCGGCATCGGATCCTCGGGATGGGCGGCCATGGCCCGGGCCAGGTAGCCCCGCCCCTCCTCCGCCCGGCCCAGGGCCGCCAGGGAGATGGGCAGCCGGCACAGCACCAGGGCGTGGTCCGGCTGGCCCCGGAGCACCTGGAACAGGTAGGGCAGGGCCTCCTGGTGCCGGCCCAGCATCTGGTAGGCCCTGGCGATGGTGGTGGGCACCACGAAGGGGATGACCTTGGGCCGGATGCGCATCACCGCGAGGCCGGCCGCCAGCGCCTTGGGCCACAGCCCCGCGGCCTCGGCCTGGGCCATGACGAAGAACTGCCGGTCCGCGTCCAGGGGCTGCTGCTCGGCGTCCCGCTCGGCCAGCTCCAGGTAGTAGGCCAGTTTTGCCTGTTCCCTGGCCCCGTCCACCTTGCCGTAGTGGTGGATCACCGCGTCCAGATCGCCCATGGGCAGGTTCCGCTGCTGGAAGTAGGGGAAAATCATTTCATGGATGCGGCCCTGGAAGCGCAGGTCCGGATAGCGGCGGAACAGCCGGAACACCGGCAGGTCGGCATAGAAGGGGAAGGCGGCGCCTTCCTGGTACGGGCTGCGGTTGGGGATCACCGGCTGGTCGAAAAGCTGGGCCGCCCCGTCCGGGTAGTAGTTCCGGGACACCAGGGTGTAGCCCGCCACCGCGGCCTGGGCGACGGCCGCGCGGATCCGCCCGTGGTCCAGCGGATCCACCGCCTCGTCCCCGTCCAGCACCAGCACCCAGTCGCCCGTGCAGAGCCGGAGGCTCTCGTTGCGGGCCGCGGAGAAGTCGTCGCACCAGGCGAAGTGGCCGATGCGGGCGCCGAAGCCTTCGGCGATGGCCACGGTGCCGTCGGTGGAGCCGGTATCTACTATTACCATCTCATCAACAAGCTCGCGCACCGAGCCCAGGCAGTGACCGAGGACGGCCGCCTCGTTCTTGGTGATCATCGCCAGCGACAGGGTGGGCATGGCGGCATGGTAGCACCCCGGGCCGGCGCCCCCCGGGGCGGGGCGGAACAAAAATCTTCGCCACTGCTAAAGGAATCCCCGCCCCCACCCGAAAGATCATACATGGGGGATCGCCCCCATACCCATCCGGCAGCAAGGATGCTGCCTAACGCATCAGGAGGATGCCATGGCCGTTACCTCTATTCTCAACAACATCGCCGCCCTCGGAGCCAGTTATCAGCTGGGCATCACCGGGACCGGGATGCAGCACACCATCACCTCCCTCACCACCGGCAAGCGCATCAACATGGCTTCCGACGATGCATCCGGGCTGGTGATCGCCAACGGTCTGACGTCTGATACGCAGATCGACACCCAGGGCCAGGCCAACGCCAACAACGCCCTGAGCACCCTGCAGACCCAGGACGGCACGCTCAACACGGCCACCGACCTGCTCACCCGCGCGGCGGAACTGGCCCAGGAAGCCCAGGGCTCCGGCGCCAACGGGGCGGCCCTGGACGCCGAGTACCAGAGCATCAGCTCCACCTTCTCCACCCTGATCAGCGGAACCACCAACAGCCTCACCACGGCGCTCGGTTCCTTCGGCAGCAAGACCTTCACCATCAGCACCATCAGCGCCACCCTCTCCGGCGGCCTTTCCAGTGCCAGTGCCGCAGCCACCGCCGCGGGCGTCATCAGCAGCGCCCTGTCCCAGCTCGGCCAGGCCCGCGGTTCGATCGGAGCCGCCGAACAGTCGCTCCAGTCCTACTCCAACGTGCTGGGCATCTCCATGCAGAACCAGACCGCCCAGCTGAGCCAGATCCAGGACGCGAACATCGCCAACGAAGTGGTGAACCTCACCAAGTATCAGATCCTGCAGCAGTCAGGCATCAGTGCCTTGTCCAAGGCGAATCAGGGCGCCCAGGGAGTCCTCACCCTCCTTCAGTAGCAGGCTGAATTGAAATGAGGGGGGACGGGCCTAGCCTGTTCCCCCGCGTTCAATGAGGAGAATTCTCATGAGTGCCTCTGTCAACAGCACAACCAGCCCTTCAGTCGGCATGCAGATGGCGGCGATGGCGGTGGCGCAGGCGCAACCGCCCCAGGCCAGGACCAGCACTTCCCCTGTGAACCCCACCACGGGCACCGCCCCGACCCCGCAGCCGGCCAGCACGGCCGCCGCGACCGCTGCCTCGGCAGCATCCACGGCCCCGGCTCCCGCCGCCACCGCTCCCGCCGCCGCCGCCGGCAGCACCGCCGCCAACGGCACGGCAGGCACCACGACCAAGGCTTCGCCGGCCACCGAAGCGGAAACCGCGGCGCAACTGGATGCCGCGGTCAAGACGATCCAGGAATACATCCAGCCCCAGCAGACGACCAGCATGCAGGTGGACAAGGCCTCTGGACTAAGTTATTTGAAGATCATGGACGCCCAGACTCGGCAGACCATCCTGCAGATCCCATCCCAGCAGGTCTTGGCAATGGCCCAGAAATTGCAACAGATGGCCAATTCCAAGGCCGCCTCGGGCGGCCTGGTGGACCAGGAGGGCTGAAGCCCCACTGGCAGCAGGCGGAGGTAGTCCATGACGTCGTCCCTGAACCTCTCGAACATCAGCACCGGCTCTTCCGGCACCAGCTTCGCGGGAATATCCAGCGGCATCAACACCACGGCGCTGGTGCAGGCGGAAATTGCCCAGGCCAGCCTGCCCATGCAGACCATGCAGGCCACCCAGACAGCGAACAACACCACTTCCTCGGCGCTCACCGCCCTGGAAACCCAGATGACGACGCTGTCCACCGACATCAACACCTTGAACACCTCCGGGTTCCAGTCCCGGACCGTCACCAGTTCCGACTCCACCAACGCCTATGTCACCGCCACGGCCTCGGGCGGGGCGTCGGGCAGCTACACGGTGTCGGTGCAGAACACCGCCACCGCGGCCCAGATCTCCCCGGCCGTGGACGCCTCCGGCAACCCCACCAACCTCGCCGTGGCCAACGCCAGCGACCCGATCTTCTCCGGGGCCAGCGACACCTTCGCCATCGAGGACACCAACGGCAACACCCAGCAGGTGACCCTGAGCGGCGGCAACAACACCATGCAGGCCCTGGCGGACGCCATCAACAGCCTGCAGACCGCCAACCCGACCGTCCCCGGATCCCAGGGACTGGGGGTCCAGGCCACGGTGGTGAACACCGGCACCGGGTCCACCCCCTACGAGCTGATCCTCACCTCCAGCACCACCGGGTCCGGCACCGCCGGCAGCACCATCAAGATCGCCGATCTGGGGGCGGGGTCCAACGGCGTGGCCGCCAACAACATCGGCATCGCCGCCGGCACCCTGGGAGCCACCCCGGCGGTGCTCTCGCCGACCCTGGACAACGCCGGCAACCCCACCAACCTGGCGGTGGCCGACCCTGCCGCCACGGCGATCTTCACCGGCGGCTCGGGCCAGTTCTCCATCGAGGACACCAACGGCAATACCCAGAGCGTCACCCTGAGCGGCGCCAACAACAACCTCAACGGCCTGGTGAACGCCATCAACGGTCTCTCGGGCCTGGGCGTCACCGCCTCCACCAAGAGCGTCGGCAGCGGCAGCACGGCCAAGACCGAGCTGGTGCTCACCGCCACCACCGCCGGCACGGGCAGCGCCGGCAGCGACATCACCATCGCCGACACCACCGGCGGCGCCGCCGGCAACGCGCTGGGCATCGCCGCCGGCAGCCTCAACGCCGGGAGCACCGCCATCGCCAGCGGCGGCACCGTGTCCAACCAGTCCGCCCTGGCTGCCGCCATCACCGGCGGCGGCAACACCTCCAGCGCCGCCACCAACGCCCAGTTCACCCTGGACGGGGTCAAGCTCACCCGCTCTTCCAATAACGTGTCGGATGCGGTGAACGGGGTCACCTTCAACCTGCTCCAGGGCAACCAGGGCGGCAACACCACCCTCACCGTGGCTCCCGACGTGGACAACGCCACCGCCAACATGCAGAAGGTGATCACCGACTACAACGCCCTGATCACCAGCTACAACTCCGATTCCCAGACCGGCGGCTCCCTGAACGGGAACTACATGGCCCAGTCGCTGGTGGACCAGATCCAGTCCACCCTCACCGGGGCGCCCTCGGGCCTGTCGACCTCCTCCACCTACAACTCGGCCGCGTCCCTGGGCATCAGCACCAACAACGACGGCACCCTGAGCCTGAACACCAGCACCTTCCAGGCGGCCATGCAGGCCAATCCCACCGCCGTCATGAACGTGTTCGCCACCGGCTCCTCCTCCACCAACGCGGCGGTGTCCCTGGCCGTGGCCGGGCCCAACACCGCCACCGGGAACATCGGCTTCCACATCTCGGAGTACAACCAGGGCGGCACGGTGCAAGGGACGCTCACCTTCGGCGGCAAGGATTACACCCTCACCGGGCAGAACGGGATCCTCGAAGGCCAGGCCGGCACGCCGCTGGCGGGGCTGTACCTGAACGTGACCGGCACCGGCAGCGGCACCCTGACCCTCAGCCAAGGCGTGGGCCAGCTCACCGCCAACACCATCTCCAACATGACCAACGAAGCCAGCGGGACCATCACCCAGCTGCTCAAGAGCATCACCGATGAGAACACCGACCTCACCACCCAGATCGCCAGCCAGCAGAAGATGCTCAACACCATGCAGGCCAGCCTGGAGAGCCAGTACTCGCAGATGGAGGCGACCCTGTCCCAGCTGTCCTCGGCTGGCCAGAGCGTCAGTTCCCTGGCATGAGCGACCTGGCGGTGTTCGCATCCCTGGATGACCTGGAGCGGCTCCTGGCGCTGCCGCTGGAGTTCCCCAACGCCCAGGCCGTGGCCGATTGGCATGATGGCTTCAAGAAGGCCGTGGCCGGCGCCGAGCGGGGCCCCCGGTGGCCGGAGGCCCTGGCGCGGGCCCGGCACCTGGGCCGCCTGCTCAAGCACCGGGAGGCGCTGCTGCGGGCGGCCCAGCAGCGCCTGCGCCGGGACCTGGACAAGAACACCGTGGGCCGCCGGGCGCTCAGCGCCTACCGGTCCGTGCAGGGCTGACTACAGGGTTCCGAACAGCCGGTCGCCCGCGTCGCCCAGGCCGGGCAGGATGTAGGCCTTGTCGTTCAGTTCGCGATCCAGGGCGGCGACCACCACCTGCAGATCCGGGTGGTCCATCTGCAGGCGCTTGATGCCCTCCGGAGCGGCGATCACCGAGCACAGGGTGATGTTCTTCGCCCCGGCCGTCTTCAGCTGCCGCACCGCCTCGGAGGCGCTGCCGCCGGTGGCCAGCATGGGGTCCAGCACGAACACGAAGCGCTGGTCCAGGAGCGGGGGGAAGTTGCGGTAGTAGGGCACCGGCACCAGGGAGTCGTGGTCGCGGTAGAGCCCCAGGTGGCCGACCTTGGCCGTGGGCATCAGCTGCAGGAAGGACGGCAGCAGCCCCAGGCCCGCCCGCAGCACCGGCACCAGCACCGGGTCGAGGCTGGTCAGGCGGCGGCCCTGGGTCCGCTCCAGGGGCGTCTCCACGGCGACGGGTTCGGTCGGCAGGTGCCGCGTGCTCTCCACCGCGAGCATGAGACCGAGCTCCTCGATCACCTTGCGGAACAGGCTCCCGGGCGTCTTCACGTCCCTGAGGATCGACAGTTTGTGATGGCAGAGCGGGTGGTCGAGCACGATGGCTTCCATGGGGTTGTCTCCTGTGTTCTAGCAGTCTGGCGGGTTCGCAGCGATCCGCAAAGTGTTGAGGCCGACAAAAACCACGAATAGAATATCGAAAATAACCAGCACAATTCTATTGACCGTATTGGAAACGCTGGTTTAGTGGATTCTAGTAAGAAGCTTCCCATTCGACTCCAAACGCATGAAGGTGTCTGGACCCGATGGGACCCGGGGGTTGTAAATGTTGAAAAAAGTCCAGATATTCAAAGCACTGGACATCGAAATCAAGAAGCAAAAAGGCCCTGCAGCCGTCAAGGACGCCTACAAGGGCCACCACTCGCTGAAAGAGGAACTCAGTCAGCCCGGCATTTCCATCATCGCCGAGACTGCGGGGGGCAACCCGCTGCGCGGCCAGGTCCGGGAAAGCTACCGCGCGTCCACCCACGCCAAGAGCCTGGTGGAGAACGGCGCCCGGGTGATCTCGGTGGCCACCGACCGGTTCCTGTTCTACGGGGAGGACAAGCATCTCTCCGATGTCCGCTCCGCGGTGAAGGTCCCGCTGCTCCGCCACGACTTCATCTTCGAGGAGTACCAGATCGAGGAGAGCAAGATCCTCGGGGCGGACGGCGTGTTCCTCATGGCCTCCCTGCTGGAGCCGGACCGCCTGGCGGCGCTCCAGAAGCTGGCCCGGGCCAAGAACCTCGACGTGATCGTCGAGGTGGCCAGCGAAGCCGATCTCAAGCGGGCGCTGGATGCCGACGCCGACATCGTCTGCGTGCTGGGCCGCGACCTGGACACCTGGCAGCCCCGCTGGGAGGAGGCCCTCGCGCTGATGGCCAAGGTGCCCCAGAGCCGGTGCCTGCGCATCCTGGAGGCCGGCGTGTGCACGCTGCAGCAGATCCGCCAGCTGGAAGGCATGGGCGTGCACGGCGTCATGGTCGGGGATGCGCTCCTGGACGAGTTCTACCCCGGCAAACGACTGGCGCAGATCCTTGCCGGCGTCGAGATCCCGAAGAAGCCCGTCAAGACCAAGGGCAAGCAGGACGTTTTGCCGGACCCCACGGCCGCGGTCGTCAAACCTGGTAAGGCCACATCGGGTCCGCATGAAGTGAGTAAACAGAAAACGGGTGGCCCGGCCAAGGCCGACAGGCATTCCGCCACCCACGCCCCTCAACCAGCCCGCGAGGGCAAAAAGGAGTTCCCAATGGAACAAGTCCATCCCGACGAGACCAGTTTTCCCGTCGCCGCCGTCCCAGCGGAGCCGGCCGCCAAGAAGCCGGCCGCCAAGAAGCCCGCAGCAAAGAAGCCTGCCGTAAAGAAGCCCGCAGCCAAGAAGCCCGCGGCAAAGAAGCCCGCCGTGAAGAAGCCCGCGGCCAAGAAGCCCGCGGCGAAGAAGCCCGTGGCCAAGAAGGCTCCGGCCGCCAAGAAGCCCGTGGCCAAGAAGGCCGTCGCCAAGAAGGCCCCGGTCAAGAAGGCCGTCGCCAAGAAGGCTCCGGTCAAGAAGGTCGTAGCCAAGAAGGCCCCGGTCAAGAAGGCCGTCGCCAAGAAGGCCCCGGTCAAGAAGGCCGTCGCCAAGAAGGCTCCGGCCAAGAAGGTCGTGGCCAAGAAGGCCCCGGTCAAGAAGGCCGTCGCCAAGAAGGCTCCGGTCAAGAAGGCCGTCGCCAAGAAGGCCCCGGTGGCCAAGAAGGCCGTCGCCAAGAAGCCCGCAGCCAAGAAGGCCGTCGCCAAGAAGTAGCAGGCGAGGACCGCGTTTCCCCAGTCACCACCAGCCCCTCAGCGTGTTTGGAAGCAGCCATGAAGTTGATCGAACAGATTGCCGGCCTCGAAGTCCTGGACAGCCGCGGAAATCCCACGGTACTGGCCCGGGTCACGCTGAACGACGGAACCATCGGCCAGGCGCTGGTTCCGTCGGGGGCCTCCACCGGCAGCCGCGAGGCCCTGGAGCTGCGCGACGGAGACAAGAAACGCTACCAGGGCAAGGGTGTGCTGGGCGCCATCCAGAACCTCAACACCGAGATCCATGACGCGCTCCAGGGCATGGATCCGTTCCAGCAAGCTGAGCTTGACGACCTGCTCATCGACCTGGACGGTTCTGAGAACAAGGGGAGGCTCGGGGCCAACGCCCTGCTAGGGGCTTCCATGGCGGTCGCCGCGGCCGCCGCCAAGGCTTGCGGACAGCCTCTGTACCGCTACCTGGGCGGCGCCTCCGCAAGGCTGCTGCCGGTGCCGCAGATGAACATCCTCAACGGCGGCGCCCACGCCGACAACAACGTGGACATCCAGGAGTTCATGATCCTGCCCGTGGGGGCCCCCAGCTTCGCCGAAGGCCTGCGCTGGGGCGCCGAGGTGTACCACACCCTGAAGGGCGTGCTCAAGGCCCGGAAGCTCGCCACCGCGGTGGGCGACGAGGGCGGGTTCGCGCCCAACCTGGAGAGCAACGAGGAGGCCCTGGCCCTCATCGAAGAGGCCATCCAGAAGGCCGGCTACAAGCCCGGGAAGGACATCTTCCTGGGCATGGACCCCGCGGCCTCCGAGTTCTTCAAGGACGGCAAGTACAGCATCGACGGAGAGCAGAAGACCGGCCCCCAGCTGGTCGACTACTGGGCCGGCCTGGTGGAGCGGCATCCGATCCTCAGCATCGAGGACGGCCTCGACGAGAGCGACTGGAAGACCTGGGCGCTGCAGACCGAGAAGCTCAGCGGCCGGGTCCAGCTGGTGGGCGACGACCTGTTCGTCACCAATCCGGCCATCATCGCCAAGGGCATCCGCAAGCACGTGGCCAACGCCGTCCTGATCAAGCTCAACCAGATCGGCACCGTCACCGAGACGCTGAAGGCCGTGGACCTGACCCAGAAGGCCGGCTACCGGGCCGTCATCAGCCACCGCAGCGGCGAGACCGAGGACACCTTCATCGCCGACCTGGCCGTCGCCACCGGCGCCGGCCAGATCAAGAGCGGAGCCCCCTGCCGCACCGACCGGGTGGCCAAGTACAATCGCCTGCTTCAGATCGAATGGGAGCTCGGCGCCGCCGCCCGTTATGCCGGGCGCGAGGTGTACGGTCCCTGGCTCGATCGGTAGCACGCCATGAGCGCGGCCTGGCTTTTGAAGTCCAGCACCCTTTGGGCGGTGCTGGTGCTTTCAGGGCTGGTTTCCGCGGCCATCCTGCTGTTTTCCCCGGATGGCCTGCCGAGCCTGCGCAAGAGCCAGGCGGAGATGCTGGAGCAGCAGATCCAGCTGCGCAAGCTGCGCCGCTCCAACCTGGAACTGGCCGAGGAAGTGCGCCGCCTGGCCGCCAAGGACCCCGAACTGTACGAGGCCCTGGCCCGCCAGCAGGGCCTGGCGAAACCGGGCGAGACGATCTACACCTTCCGGGAGCCGGCACCGCACCATTAGCGCGGAGGAAGTCTGGGGCGGCGCCTGCAGGTATTTCCGACGGCGGGGCCAGGGGATCCGCGCGGGGTTGGGCTCGGCAGGCCATGGAACCCAATGTTCTCAGCGACCTTTGCGTCGCCGCGCCCATTCCGTTTCATGGTTCTGCCGTTATTTCCCGATGGGTCACGCCGGCCCGTGGAACCTGATAGACTTTGCTATGTTCCACAGCTGAGGGTTCCCCGTGCTTCCTTGTGATTCTTTGTCCAGACAGGCTCCCGGGGTCACGGCATGACCGCGAGGATCATTGCCCTGGCCAATCAGAAGGGCGGGGTGGGCAAGACCACCTCGGCGATCAACCTGGCCGCCTCCCTGGCCATGATGGAAAAGCTGGTGCTCCTGCTGGACTTCGACCCCCAGGGGCACAGCACCACGGGCCTGGGCTTCAACAAGCCGGATCACCGGGCCGGCGCGTTCGCCCTCATGAAGGGCGCCCCGGCCAAGGATCTCATCCTCACCACCGAAGTGCCCATGCTGCAGATCATTCCCGCGGGCAAGGACCTGGCCCAGCTGGAATTCGAGCTGTTCGAACTGCCGGAGCTGCAGGTGCTGCGGCGGGCCCTGGAACCGCTCCGGGAAAGCTTCGACTTCATCCTCATCGATCCCCCGCCCAGCCTGGGCATGATCACCCTCAATGCCCTCTCCGCCGCCGACGAGGTGATCGTGCCCATGCCCTGCGAGTTCCTGGCCATGGACGGGCTGGCGGAACTCATGGAGACCATCCGCCGGGTGCAGGCCGGGGCGAACCCCGGGCTGAAGCTGGGCGGCATCCTGCTCACCATGGCCGAGGAGCGCACCAACCTGGGCTCGGCGGTGGCCCTGGAAGTGCGCACCGCCTTCCCCGGCAAGGTGTTCAACACCCAGATCCCGCGCAACATCCGCCTGGCGGAAGCGCCCAGCCACGGCAAGCCCGTGGCCTTCTACGACCTCCGCTCCAAGGGGGCCCAGGCGTACCTGAACCTGGCCCGGGAGTGGCTGGAACTGGCGGAACCCTCGATTCCAGGAGGACCAGCATGATTCCCAAACGTCCTGCCCTGGGCCGCGGCCTCACCTCCCTCATGAGCCAGATGGCCCCCGAGGATGCCAGCCAGCGGGAGGTGCCGGTGGGCTCCCTGGTGCCCAACCGGCACCAGCCCCGCACCCACTTCGACGAGGGCCTGCTGGACGACCTGGCCGCCAGCCTGAAGATCCACGGCATGGTCCAGCCCATCGTCGCCCGCCGGGTGGGGGACCGCTACGAGATCATCGCCGGCGAGCGCCGCTGGCGGGCCGCCCGCAAGGCCGGACTGGCCATGGTGCCGGTGGTGGTGAAGGACGTGCCCGACGACCGCCTGCTGGAATTCGCCCTGGTGGAGAACATCCAGCGCCAGGAACTGAACCCCATCGAGGAGGCCAAGGCGTACTTCCAGCTGGGCGAGCATCTCCGCCTCACCCAGGAGCAGGTGGCGGACCGGGTGGGCAAGTCCCGGCCCCAGGTGGCCAACACCCTCCGGCTGCTGCGCCTGCCCACCCGGCTCCAGGAGATGATCATGGTCGGCCAGATCTCCACCGGCCACGGCAAGGTGCTGCTCGGGGTCGAGGAGGCCCGGACCCAGGACCAGCTGGCCGAAGAGGTGGTGGCCAAGCAGCTGAGCGTGCGCGCCCTGGAATCCCGGATCCAGCAGATCGGCCGGTCCCGCCAGGCCAAGGTCAAGCGCCGGCTTCCCCAGTCGGTGTTCATCAAGGCCGCCGCCGAAGAGCTGACCCAGGTGTGGAGCGCCCGGGTGGAGATCAAGCCCCGGGGCAAGGGCGGCTCCCTGACCCTGCACTATGCCACCGAGGCCGAGCTGGATCGCCTGTTCGAAGGTTTGAAAAAGGGTCCGGCGGGCCGATAAGGCTGAAGCTGGCAGACACGAGGCGACCCATGTCCTGGTTCATCAAGAAACGACAACAGAAGATCGCGGTGGAAGAGAAGACGGTCCGGGTGCCCGAGGGCCTCTGGATCAAGTGCGAGGCCTGCCGGGAGCTGATCTACCGCGCCGAGCTGGTCAACACCCATAACGTCTGCCCCAAATGCGGCTACCACTTCCGGATCGGGGTGGAAGAGCGGCTGGAGGCGCTCATGGATCCCGGCTACCAGGACCTGTTCGCCAACCTGCAGAGCACCGACCCGCTCCATTTCGTCGCCGCCAAAGCCTATGCGGAACAGCTGCAGAAGCTCCAGAGCGCCGGCCACGACCATGACGCGGTGCGGGTGGTGGAAGGCACCCTCAAGGGCCATCCCGTGGTGCTGAGCGTCATGGACTGGAACTTCCTGGCCGCCAGCATGGGCTGCGTGGTGGGCGAGAAGCTGAAGCTGGGCGCCGAGCGGGCCCTGGCCTCGGGCGCCTCCTACATCATCCTCAGCTGCTCGGGCGGGGCGCGCATGCAGGAAGGGACCTACTCCCTCATGCAGATGGCCAAGGTGAGCGCCGCCCTGGCCCGGCTGGACACGGCGGGCATCCCCTACCTGTCCATCCTCACCGACCCCACCACCGGCGGCGTCAGCGCCAGCCACGCCATGCTCGGCGATCTCAACATCGCCGAACCCAAGGCGCTCATCGGCTTCGCCGGCCCCCGGGTCATCGAACAGACCATCAAGCAGACCCTCCCGGAGGGCTTCCAGCGCTCGGAGTTCCTGCTGGAGCACGGCATGGTCGACAAGGTCGTGCCCCGGGACCAGCTCCGGGATTTCGTCGCCCTGAGCCTGGACTGGATGACCCGTCCGGTGCCGGAAGCCCATGCCTGAACCGGGCCTGCCGCACCTGGCGGCACTGGAGTCCAGGGGCCACTGGGGCATCAAGTGCGGGCTGGACAACCCCCGGCGGCTCCTGGAGGCCCTCGGCCGCCCCCAGGCGGCCTGCGCCGTGGTCCTGCTGGCCGGCACCAACGGCAAGGGCTCCACCGGGGCCTTCCTGGCCCATGCCCTCCAGGCCTGCGGCATCCGCACCGGCTGGACCACCTCCCCGCACCTGGTGTCCCCGGCCGAACGGATCTGGGTGGCCGGGGCCCCCCTGGAGGAGGCCAGCCTGGACCGCTGGCTGGGGGAAGCCTTCGCCGCCGAGGCCGCCCTGGGCATCCAGGCCACCTACTTCGAGCTGATGATCGCCGCCGCCTTCCTGGCGTTCCGGGCGGCCGGGGTGGACCTGGCGGTGGTGGAAGTGGGCATGGGCGGGCGCTGGGACGCCACCAACGCCTCGGATCCGCTGCTGAGCATCCTCACCAACGTGGAGCTGGACCACATGCGCTACCTGGGCGACACCCGGGAGCTGATCGCCCGGGAAAAGCTCTGCACCGCGCGCACCGGCCGGCCCCTGGTGCTGGGCCCCGGCCTGGACCCCGGCTGGGTGTGGCCGCTCCTGGAGTGCCGTCCGGTCCTGTTTCCCGCCCCGCGGATCCAGGCGGAGCACCTCGCCTGGGACCACAGCCGGGTGGCGGGGCATCGGCTCCAGCTGTCCGGCCGGCACCAGCTGGACAACCTCGCCACCGCCTGGGAGGCGCTCCGGGCCCTGGAGCGGCTGGGCTTCCCCATCGCCGCCGAGGCCGCCTGGTCCGGCATCGAAGCCACGGTCTGGCCGGGCCGGCTCTGGGCGGTGCCGGGCCTGGACCAGGTCTACATGGACGGGGCGCACAACCTGGACGGCGCCCGTTCCCTGGCCGCCCACGCCCGGGGCACCGGGGTCAAGCCGCACCTGTTGTTCAGCGCCATGGGCGACAAGGATCTCACCGGCATGAAGGCCCAGCTCGAGACCATGGCGCCGGCCTCGGTCACCCTGGTCCGGGGCGACAACCCCCGCTACGCCACCGCCGAAGCCCTGCGCGCCCTGTGGGGCGCCCAGCTGGACGTGCTGGACATCGACACCGCCGCCCAGCGGCTCCGGCAGCGCCACCCCGGCGTCCGGCTGGTGTGCGGCTCGCTCTATTTCATCGGCGACCTGCTGAAGGCCCTGGGCATCCAGCCGACCTTCTGAGCTCTGGCGGCGGAACCGGCCAGGTGACTCCTGGGCCCAACGCTCCAGATCTGCATCGGTAGGTATATTTAATTACTATAATTATACCATTTCAAAATCCAATCTTGAATTGGTGTCACCCCTGAGCCCATCCTTGGGCATGATCTCCCGCGACCTCGCTCCCGTTCTCGCCCGTTGGGCGCAGTCCTACCCGATCGTGACCTTGACCGGGCCGCGCCAGTCGGGCAAGACCACCCTCTGCCGACAAGTCTTTCCGGACAAGCCCTACATGAGCCTGGAACCGCTCGAAACCCAGAGCTATGCAAGGCAGGACCCGCGTGGCTTCCTGGGACAGTTCCCGGAAGGCGCGATCCTCGACGAGGTGCAACGGGCTCCGGATCTTCTGGGCTACCTCCAGGTGCGAGTGGACCAGGATTCCGCACCGGGACAATTCATCCTCACGGGTTCGCAGCATTTCGGTCTCAGTGCCGGCATCAGCCAATCCCTGGCGGGACGGACCGCCATCCTCCACCTGCTTCCCCTCACGCTCGGGGAATTGCACCGCTTTCCCGTATTTCCCCAGGACCTGTTCGGCACGCTCTATGCGGGCGGCTATCCGCGCATCCACGACCAGCACATCCCCCCCGAACGCTGGCTGGCCGACTACCTGGCCACCTATGTGCAGCGGGATGTGCGGACATTGCTGAACATCGGGGATCTGGGCGCCTTCGCAACCTTTCTTCGCCTGTGCGCCGGCAGTGCCGGCCAGGAGTTGAACCTGAACCGTCTCTGCGGCGACGCGGGCATCTCCCAGCCCACAGCCAAGGCCTGGCTCTCGGTGCTGGAAACCAGTTTCATCGTCTTCCGGCTGCCGGCCTGGCACGCCAATGTCCGCAAACGGCTGGTGAAGACGCCGAAGCTCTATTTCTTCGATTCAGGCCTGCACTGCCACTTGCTGGGCCTGCAGAATGCCGATCAGGTGCGGAGCCACCCGCTCCGTGGTGCCATCTTCGAGAACTGGGTGGCGGCGGAACTCATGAAACAGCGCTACCACCTCGGCATCGCGCCCGAGGCCTACCATTTCCGGGAGGTAGCCGGGGTCGAGGTGGATCTGGTGGTCCGGGATGGCGCCGGCATCCTCCTCCTGGAGGCCAAATCCGGCCAGACCATGGACGAGAAATTCCTGGACGGCCTGAAGGCGGTGTTCAATCCTCTCGGCAAGGCCTATCCCCAAACCCCCATCCGTTCCACCCTCGTCTACGGAGGCGACCAGCCCCAACTGCGGCAGGGGGTCCGGGTGCTGCCCTGGGCGGACATCGAGACGCTGCGGCCGCTCTGAGCCCGACATCGGTACATTTGGAAGGCCCCCACTTGCGTGGGGGCCTTCTCTTCGCCACTGTTGCTGCAATTCCTGCCTTCTACGTGTCCGGGAGCCAATCGGACACCCCTGGGCGGGACTGCCTGGAAAGGAGGCCAGTTGGAACGCCCTCTCCGTATTCAACATGCGTCCACTGCCCTGGGGGTTCCCCAAAAAAAATATTTTTTTTGGAGCCCTTGGCGGCGGCCGGGAGCAGCCGCCCGCTCGGTCCATTGACGGCGGGACGGGGACGTTCCACATTGAGAGCCATGTCCAGAGGGAGCCATCCATGAAAGCTGTGGTCTATGAGGCCTTTTCCGCGCCGCCGCACCTCCAGCGGGTGCCCGACCCGACCCCGGAGCCCCATGGGGTCGTGGTCAAGGTGATGGCCACGGGGGTCTGCCGCAGCGACTGGCACGGCTGGGTCGGCCATGACCCGGACATCCGGCTGCCCCATGTCCCGGGCCATGAGCTGGCCGGGATCGTCGCGGCGGTGGGCAGCGCCGTGACCCGGTGGCGGCCCGGGGACCGGGTGACCGTCCCGTTCGTGGCGGGCTGCGGCGCCTGCCCCCAGTGCCGCTCCGGGAACCACCAGGTCTGCGACCACCAGTTCCAGCCGGGGTTCACCCACTGGGGCTCGTTCGCCGAGTACGTGGCCATCCACCAGGCCGACATCAACCTGGTGCGCCTGCCCGAAGCCATGGATTTCGCCACCGGCGCCAGCCTGGGCTGCCGGTTCGTGACCTCCTTCCGGGCCGTCGTCGACCAGGGCAAGGTCTCGGCGGGCCAGTGGGTCGCCGTGCACGGCTGCGGCGGCGTGGGCCTGTCCGCGATCATGATCGCCTGCGCGGCGGGCGCCCAGGTCGTCGCCGTGGACATCGCCGAGGACAAGCTCGCCCTGGCCCGGTCCCTGGGCGCGGTGGCCACGGTGAACGGGGCCGAGGTCCCGGACGTGGTGGCGGCGGTCCTGGAGCTGACCCATGGGGGGGCCCACGTCTCGGTGGACGCCCTGGGGCATCCCACCACCTGCTTCAACTCCATCAGCAACCTGAGGAAGCGCGGCAAGCACATCCAGGTGGGGCTGATGCTGGGCGAGCACAGCACCCCCCGGGTGCCCATGGCCAAGATCATCGGCAACGAACTGGAGCTCCTGGGCAGCCATGGCATGCAGGCCCACCGCTACGATGCCATGCTGGCCATGATCGAGTCCGGGCAGCTGGCCCCGGAGAAACTGATCGGCAGGAGAATCAGCCTGGAACAGTCCATCGGGGCGCTGATGGGCATGGACCGCTTCGAGGGCACCGGCGTCACCGTGGTGACCGAGTTCTAGACGCCAAGTCCGGGCTCCGCTCGGGCATGGCGTGGGGGCGTGGGGGGACGCAGAGCGAGCAGCGCGAGCGGGCGGTCCCCCCATCGGATATTAGACCCCATCGGCAATGAGGATGGCGGGCTCGAAACCCAGGCCAGCGGCTTCGGCGGGGGACGCCATGCCCCAGAGCACCAGGCGCGCCCGGTGCGGGGCCCAGAACTCCGGGCGGGCCTTCACCGCGCCCAGGGGCACGTGGAAGGTGAGCTGGGCGGGCAGGTCGGCCAGGGTCTCCTGGTCCAGCTCCTGCGCTTCCTCCTCTTCCCAGAGCAGCCCGCACTTGGCCTCGTGGCAGGCGGACCAGAGCTGGAACACCTCGCTGTGCTCGAAGCTGCTGAACAGCACCCGGTCCAGGGCCCCTGAGGCCTCCACCGCGGCCAGGGCGTGCTTCCAGCCGGGCTCGCCCTTCAGTTCCACATTCACCAGGCGGAAGGGCAGCCCCAGGACATCCACCAGCCGGGGCACCGCTTCGCCGTTGGCCAGCAGGGGCAGGTCGGCGGCCTTCAGCTTGCGCAGGATCCCGCCCGCGGCGGCGGTGCGGGCCAGGTCGTCGTCGTGGAGCACGCAGCAGACCCCGTCCTGGGTGGGCTGCACGTCCAGCTCGAAGCCGTCCATGCCGGCGGCGAGTGCGGCCCGGAAGGCCTCCATGGAATTTTCGAGGTGACGGGCCGAAAGCCCGCGGTGGCCGAGAAGGGTGGACATGGCATGCTCCGGATCAGTTTTCATGATCGCGCAATGGGCTGTCCTCAGGCGAGTTTTCCCGGATCCTCGCCCAGCCGCAGCATGGCCTCGGCCGCCGGCGCCAGGATCCGGACCCGGCCGCCATCCCCCGCCGCCTCTGCGGCGCTGAGCAGCCCGATGCTCCAGAGGGCCGCATAGAACCGGATCGCCCGCAACCCTTCGGCATCGGGGTTCCAGCAGCGCACCAGCTCCTCGCCGTAGAAGCGCCCGGCCTCGCCCACCTCGGCGGCGATGAGGGCGAGGGTCGAGCCGATGCACAGCAGCGGGTCGCCGTAGCAGACGGTATCCAGGTCGATGATTCCCTGCAGCGCGCCGCCGTCCACCAGCACGTTCCTGAGGGTCAGGTCATCCAGGAAGCACACCGGGCGCACCCGGGCCAGGTAGGCCTCGACGGCGCGGCGCTGCTCGCGCAGCCGGCCCCGCAGGCGCTCCAGGACCGGCGCGTCGGCGGCCACCGGGTCGGTGGCGGGGGCGCCGAACAGCTCCGTCCAGCTGGCGGCCCCGGCCCGCTGGCCGATGGGCGCCCAGCCGAAACCGGTGCCTTCGGGCAGGGTCCCCACCTGCTTCTGGCAGCGGGTGACGGCCTGGGCCACCCCGGTCATCTGCTCCGGGCTCAGGCCGGCCAGCTCGTACAGGAGGTCGCGGCCCGGGATCCAGCTCAGGATGATGAACGAGCCGGCACCGGCGCGGCCGGCTCCGAGCACCGTCGCCACCGGCAGGCCGAGCTCACGCAGGAAGTCCAGGTTGCGCGGGGTGCGATTGAAGCCCCCGGGGTGCGGGCTCACCCGCAGCGCCACGGACCGTCCATCGGGAAGCAGGGCCCGGAAGATGGCATTGCCGCTTTCGGTCAGGGTCTGCCGGACCACCGAGCACGGCTGGACCTGCAAAGCGGTCTGCACCAGCCCCGCGGCCTGGTCGTCGCTGATCAACGCGCACCTCGCTCCCTTGAGGAATCCAGCATAGCCGTCAGATCACCTTCCCCGGATTGAAAATCCCGTCCGGATCCAGGGCCCGTTTGATGGCCCGGAGGCTCTGCACCTGGTACGGGTCCGCGAAGCGCAGGAAGGCGTCCCGCTTGGCCAGGCCGATGCCGTGCTCGCCGCTGATGGCGCCGCCGAGGTCGAGGCAGAGGCTGAACAGGGCCAGGAGCTGGCGTTCCAGTTCCTGGGGGGCGGTGGCCCCGGCGTCCAGCAGGTTCACGTGCAGGTTGCCGTCGCCCAGGTGGCCGTAGGTGACCGTGGGCAGGGCCATGGCCTCCAGCCGCTCGAAGAATTCCCGGATCCGCGACCGGGGCACCACGATGTCCTCGCTCACCTTCCGGGGGTAGCGCTCCTTCAGGTGGGTGGAGGTGGTCCGGCGCACCGCCCACAGCGCCTCCCGCTGGCGGGCGTCGGTGGCGGACTGGAGATGTTCCGCCAGGGGGCCCAGGGCCGCGAGCAGGCCCTCCAGGAAGGACTCCGACCCGCAGTCCCGGTCGTCGAACTCCAGCAGGGCCAGGGCCTCGCCCGGCAGGCGCCGGGCCGATTCCGGGCCGTGGGCGCGGAGGTCCTGGAGCACCGCGGGATCCCAGAACTCGAAGGCCGCCGGAAGGTAGCCGGCCGCCACCAGCTGCCCGGGCAGGTCCAGCAGGTCGTGCCAGCGTTCCATGGGCAGCAGCAGGGTGAGCCGCTGGGACGGCTCCGGCAGCAGGCGCACCGTGGCCCCGGTGATGATCCCGAAGATCCCCTCGCTGCCCACCAGCAGCTGGCCCAGGCTGGGCCCGGTGTTGCACTTCACGCTGGCGATGCCGAAGGTGTGGATCCCGCCGTCATCCATGAGCGCGTCCACCGCCAGCACCCAGTGGCGGGTCATGCCGTACTTGCAGGCCCCGGGCCCGCCGGCGTTGGTGGCCAGGGTCCCGCCGAAGGCGCACAGTTCCCAGGAATTCGGGTCGGGCGGGTAGCACAGCCCCTCGGCCAGGGCCGCGGCCTTGACCTCCTTGAGCATGGCACTGGCCGGGGCCCACAGGCACAGGTCCGGCCGGCTGACCCGGATGCTGCCGGGGTAGTCGGCCATGTCCACCACCACGCACCGTGCCATGGGCGTGCAGCCCCCGGCCTTGCCGGTCCCCGCCCCCCGTGGCACCAGGGCGAAGCCCTCGGCCCTGGCCAGGCGCACCAGCTCCCGCAGCGCCCCCGGGCTCCTGGGCTTCACCACCGCCAGGGGCGGATCCCCCACCACGTGGGACTCGTCCCGCCGGTAGCCCTCCATCAGATCGGCGCCGGTGATGACGGTAGCTTCGGGAATGCTGGACAGCAGGCTCATGCCCTCAGTCTGCGGCAGTCCTTTGGAGCCTGTCCACCGTTGGCATCGTCCGGGTTCCGACCCGTACGAGGGTCCAGCCGACAAAAGGACCGCCCCGAAGGGCGGTCCTTTGGTTCACGGATGGAACCCCCCGGACTACATCTGGTCCTTCAGGCCCTTGGCGGCCTTGAACACGACCTTGCGCCCGGCGGGGATCTGGATCTTCTCGCCGGTCTTGGGATTGCGGCCCATCTTCTCCTTGGTCGCGCGCACTTCGAAGGTGCCGAGGCCGAACACGTTCACCCGCTTGCCGTCCAGCAGGGACTGGACGACCTCGTCCCGGAGCCCGTCGAGCATCGCCTTGGCGCGGGCCTTGGTGAGATCGTGGGCCTCGGCCAGCGAGGCGGAAAGCTCGGGGATTCCGATGGTTTCAGGTTTGACGACGGTCTTGCTCATGCTGTCCCTCTTTGGCGGTGGTAATGGAATTTTTTGGAACCCGGACCCCTCGGCCCGGTTCCGTGGAACGGAAAGAATACCAGCGGCTACTCGGCGGCGAGCGCCGTCACCTCGATGTGCAGCTTGGCGTGGACGCCCGAATACAGCCGGATGTCGACGTCGTAGGTTCCGACCGTCTTCACGTGCGGAACGGTGATGGACTGCTTCTCCAGCTCGAAGCCCTTGGCCTTGAGCAGGTCCGCCACGTCGCCGTTGGTCACGGACCCGAACAGGGTGCCGTTTTCGCCGACCTTCTTGGCGATGGTGAGGGCGATGGCTTCCAGCTTGGCCGCCTGGGCCTGGGCATCCGCCAGCTCCTTGGCGCGCATCTTCAGGTTGCGCTCTTTTTCCAGCTCGATGAGACGCTTGTTGCCGGACGTGACCGGCAGGGCCTTCTTCCGGGGCAGGAGGAAGTTCCTGGCATAGCCGTCCTTGACGTTCACCACATCGCCGCGCACACCCAGGTTCTGCACGTTCTCGATGAGAAGAATTTCCATGATTGACTCCTACTGCAGGCCAGCGCTAGTGCGTTGTCCCCTATTAGGTTAGGTAGTGGAACGTCCACTGCCAGGGTCTCCGGAGGCTGGAGCCCGTTCCCTCGGCGGGTTGAGGCCATTTTCATTGCCCTTGGAGTCTAACGCAACCGGCCGCGGAACGGAACCATCAGAGTCCACCCACCCAGGGGCCGGTCTCGGGCCGGAGGTGCAGTTCCGGCATCTCGTTCTCCTTGAACAGGAAGTGATCGCTGTTCCAGCTGCCGCAGGCCTCGCAGCGGTCCAGGTAGTCGGCCGACTTGTGGCCGCACTGGCCGCACTCGAAGCGCATCTTGAGCACGCCGAGGTTGCGCAGCAGCTGGCGGTACTCGTTCAGGGCCTGCTCCATCCGGCCCCGCCGGGCGTGGATCTTGGCCATGAAGAAGTACAGGATGGGCGAATAGACCACCTGGGCCCGCACCTCCTGGAACAGGACCAGGGCCTCGTCCAGGATCTCCAGGCGGTAGAGCATCTTGCCCAGGAAGAACCGGGCGGTGATGGCGGATTCGCTGGTGGCGGCCACCCGGCGCAGCACCGAGAGCCCCTCCTCGGGCTTGCCGCTCTGGATGAAGTAGTCCTCGATCTCCTGGAGGTGGGCCCCCTCCCCGGTGGTGCGGAAGCCCTCCAGCCAGATCTCGATGCCCTGGGCCTCCTGGTCCTGGAGGATCATGCAGCGGCCGAGGCTCAGGTAGGCCGGCACGAAGGTGGCGTCCTCCTTGACCACCTGCTGGAAGATCTGCGCCGCTTCCTTGAACTGGTCCGCCTCCACCTTGCCCAGCCCGACCTGGTAGAGGAAGCCGATGCCCTGGGCCCGCTCGGCCTGGTTCATGGCCCCGGCGAACCGCGCGGCGATGCGCTTGTGCGCGTCCAGCGCCTCCTCCCAGCGGCCGGCGTCCACGTGCAGGCTCCTCAGCTTGCGCAGCGCCCGCAGGGCCAGCTTGGGGAAGTCCCCGGCCAGCCCCTTGAGCACGGCCACGGCCCCGTCCGGGTTGCGGGCTCCGATGAGGGCCTCGGCCAGGAGGTAGCGGAACTCGATCTGTTCGGGGCTGGCCAGGCAGCAGGTCTCCAGGAAGCGCGCCGCCTGGTCGTAGTCGCCCAGCTTGAGCAGGGCCTCCCCCAGCAGCAGGCTGGCCGCCTCGTGGCCGCTGCGCTCCCGCAGCAGGTCCTCCAGCAGCTGCCGGGCCTGCCCGGGCAGGCCGTGGGCCAGCAGCTCCCGGGCCTCCTGGATCTGGCTGGACAGGCGCTTGCCCGCGCGGGTCGCGGCCGAGGCGCTGAAGCCCCGGACCAGCCGCCTCAGCTCCATGATCCCGGTGTAGAGCAGGTTCAGGATGAAGCCCAGCAGGAACACCCCGATGAGCAGGGTGGACACCCTCACCTCCACCGTGCCCCAGAGGTGGATCCCGGCGGCCAGTTTGTCCTTGTTGTTCACGAAGACGTAGCCCACCGAGCTCAGCACGAAGGCGATGATGGCAATGAAGATCATGTTGATCAGACGCATGGCTGTTCCTCATGCTGTTCGGCCCAGTTTGGCATGGATCGGCGCCGATCGTTCAAGGGCGGCCCGCGTCGTCCAGCCACTTCTTGGCGGCCACCAGGTCGCTCCACACCGCCCGCCGCACCTCCTGGGTGTACTGGCGGAGCACGTAGGCGGGGTGGAAGGTGGGCATCACCGGGATCCCGCCCAGCAGGTCCAGCCGCTGCCACTGCCCCCGGATCCGGGTGATCCCGGTCTGCACCCCCAGCAGTTCGCGCAGGGGGGTCGCCCCCAGGGTGACGATGACCCGGGGCCGGAGCAGCTCGATCTGCCGCTTCAGGTAGGGCAGGCAGGCCTGGGCTTCGGCGCCGGTGGGGGTGCGGTTGTCCGGGGGCCGGCACTTCACGATGTTCGCGATGTAGACCTGGCCGCGGTCCAGGGCGATGGCGCCGAGCATCTTGTCCAGCAGCTCCCCGGCCTTGCCCACGAAGGGCCGCCCCTTGAGGTCCTCGTCCCGCCCCGGCCCCTCGCCGATGAGCATCAGGCCGGCCTCCCCGCCGCCCTCGCCGAACACGAAGCGGATCCGCCCGCACCCCAGCGGGCAGGCCAGGCAGCCCTGGATCCGGGCTTCCAGCTCCGCCAGGGTGGCGGCGCCGGCCACCAGCTCCGGGGGCGGGAAGGCCACCGGGTCCGAAGGCGCGGGCACCGGGGCCGGCGCCGGGCCCGGTGTGCGGATTTTTTCCTGGACCTGTTCAGGCACGGATTGCGTCAGAATGGGTGCTGCCGGTTCCGGCTGGACCGTCTCCCGCTGAACCGGTGCAGGAATCAAACCCATCACGCCCAGATCCAGGAGGGTGTCACGCCATGGCTGAAAGGGACCGATCATGGTCATAGACTACCCAGTTTCCGCAAAAACCTTCGTTTCCACGGGAACCTTGCCAGTCTTCAAAGCACTCCCCTGTTGGAGCCATCCATGGAGCCATTGAAAACACAGACGATTCCCTTCGGGGACTCCCATGAATTTCATGATATTTTCGCAGCCCTGTATCCCCGGCTGGTGAGCTATGCCCGACGGTATGGCGCCACCTACCCGGAAGATATTGCCCAGGAAGCGTTCGTGATCCTCATGCAGCGGGACTCCCCGGTGGATCATCCCACCGCGTACCTGTACGGAACCGTGCGCACCCTCTCCCTCACCGAACGGCGCCCCCTCAAGAACCAGTCCATCAGCCTGGAGGCGGTGGTGGAGCCCGGGAAGGGGCCCGATGCCGACGACGACCTGCTCAGCCAGGAGGTCCGGGAGCGGATGAAAGCCCTGTCCCCCACCTTCCGCGAGACGCTCTGGCTGTTCGTCGTTGAAGATCTCTCCATCCGCCAGATCGCCGAAATCCTCGATATCCCCGAAGCCACCGTCAAGACTAGAATTCATCGGGCGAAAGCCCATCTTAGAAACCAGCTCAATTCGTCTGGAGGTCTCCATGTCCTGGCATGACCCCGCCCGCAGCCTCGAACCCGAATCCGACTCCATCCTCCGCGATGAACTGCGTGGCCTGTTGGGCATGCCGGCCCAGCCTGCGAACTACTTCGAATCCGAACCCAGCCCCGAACTGATCCGCCTGGCCGATGACCTGAGGCGGGAAGCCCGGCGCCGGAACCACACCGCCCGGCGGCGCAGCACCTGGATGCTCATCGCCGCGGCCCTGCCCTTCGCCCTGGCCGTGGGCGGGGTGGGGGCCTGGGGCATCCGCCAGGAACACCGGGCGGACCAGCTGGCTGCCGCCGTGACCCAGCAGGCCTCGCAGATCCAACAGTTGGCCGCCGCCCAGGCGCATCCGGCGCCCGCCGGCCAGGCTGTCGAAGCCGTGCCGCCCGGGGCAGGGGCCCGCATCGGCAGGGGCCGCTCGGCCCAGCCGCCCCAGACCTTCCTGGTGGGTTCCGCCGCGCACCCCAAGGCCATGGCCAAGCCGGCCAAGGGCATGGAGCTGGTCATCGCCGTGCCGCGCGCCGCCACCCCCGATCCCGGCAACACCCAGACCGTGAAGTCGGAATGAGCCGAGCCTAACCAGCGTAGGATAGAGCCACGGATGGTGGCTCATGTCCAATGGATTGGAGATCTTGATCTTGATGCTGTCGGCCCTGGCGGCGATGCTGGCCGGCATGTCCGTGTTCAGCAACAGCCGGCCCCCGGATGGCCGCATCAACCTGGTGATGGACGAGCTTGATGAATTGAAGGGACTCCTGAACCAGCTGCAGAAATCCATCCTCCAGCTGGAGCGCAAGTCCGAGAAGGACCAGAAGGACAGCCGCGCCGAGCTGAAGGAGGTCCTGGAGAAGGTGGGCGAAAAGATCGACAAACGCATCCAGGAGATCGCCGGCTGACCCTGGGCCGTTGCCGATTCGCTCCTTGGGGCCATGCTTCGCCCATTGCACCTTGCCTCCAATGGGCGAAGCATGGCCAGATGGGCGACGATAGGACGTTTTGGGGAAAAGGCGAGCGCAGCGAGTCTTTTCCCCAAAACGAACAGGCCGAAACAAGGGGACCCGTACGACCGTTCAGCCCGCTTCCGCCGAGGGCAGCGGCGGGGTCCAGCCGCGCTCGTTCAGGAGGCGGACCCCCATGATCCGGCTCAGGCGGAAGGTCATCTCCTCCTGGTGCAGGTGGCAGAAGCCCCGGAGATGCTCCCCGTCCAGCCCCTGGGGGGTGACTTTGCGCAGCTGGGCCCGGTGGGCGGCCAGGGGCAGGTAGGTGAGTTCCACGATGAGGTTGTAGCTGGCGGCGTACTCCAGGATGCGCTGGGTCTCTTCCGCCGCCTGGGCGCCCCCGCCCAGGTGCAGCATGGGCACCCGCCGCCGGATCTCCTGGTAGAGGTTGGGGTCCTCGCTCTGGATGCGCTGGAGCGCGGCGTGGATGATCTGGCGCACCGGGTCCAGATGGTGGTTCATGCCCTGTTCGTCCACGAACGACAGGCAGGCCAGGGACCACAGGTACAGGGCCTCGTCGCCGTCGATGCTCACCGGCAGGAAGCGGCCCGGCTTGGGCAGGAAGCCGGCCTGCTTGAGCAGGGCGAAGGCGTTGCCCGGGCCATTGGCCTCCATGACCGTGTCGGAAATGGGCTGGAGGTGCAGGGAGGCCAGTTCCGGCCGCAGCACCAGTTCGGAGGCCAGCTCGGCGGTGCGGGCCTTCACCAGCCGGCAGCCCTGCAGGACCTCCACCTCCCCCAGGCGGCGGGCCAGGTCGTCCAGCAGCTGGGCCAGGGGCTGGGGCACCGGGCATCCGGAGCCGCCGCCCAGGAGCTGCTTCATCTCTTCCAGGGTGAGCCCGGCGTCCAGGGCCCGGGTGAGGGTGTCCCCGCCCACCCGGAGCCCCACCATGGTGTCCAGGGTCTCCACCTCGGCCATCTGGGCCAGGCGCAGCAGGCGGTGCGGGTTCTGCACCACCGGCGTGAGCAGTTCCAGGGTGGGCTGGATGACCAGCGGCTGCTCTTCCAGGAGCTGGGTCCAGTGCGCCTCGGTCCCCCGGTGGTCCCGGAGCAGGTACTCGTGGGTGAGGGCCTCGCCGTGGGGGGAAAGGGCCAGGTGCTCGCCGGCGGAGTCCCGGCACACCAGGCCCAGGCGGCCCAGGAACGGCAGGAACACCGCCTGGGTCCGTTCCGCGTCCAGGGGGTGCAGGGTCTGGAGGAAGGCCAGGAACGGCTGGATCGCCAGGCTCTGGCCCTTGCGCTCCAGCAGGTGCTGCATGAAGAACAGGCGGTCCTCGGCCGGGGGCATGTTCCACAGCTTCAGGTCATGCTCCAGGAGGATGGCGAAGGCCCGCTCCGCCACCCACCGGGGCGAGTGGGACAGCACCGCGGGCAGGAGCGTGTCGACCCGGCCATCGCGGTTCCACAGCAGCCCCAGGCGATGCAGCAGGGTGAACACCAGGGTGGCGTCCCGCTCGTCGCCGATGAGCGCGTTCCGGTGCAGGAGCTGGCCCAGCTCCTTCTTCGCCGGGAGTCCGCCCTTGAGCACCCGGATGCCGCCCATGCAGCGCAGCAGCACCGAGGTCAGGGCCAGGGAGAAGCCGTAGGGCTGGGCCGGCAGCAGTTCCACCGAGGGCTCGGCGGTGAAGGCGAAGGCGCCGTCCTCGAAGTCCGCGAGGGCGTCCGCCACCCGGCCCGCCACCTGCCAGCCTGCGTCCCCCGGCAGGATCAGTCCGAGCCCGGCCAGCTCGTCCTCGAGCTCCGGTTCCGGCTGGGTCCCGTCCTGGGCCAGGACTTTCAGCGTCCGCAGCTGCCGGCTGCTCAGGTCCAGAAGGGTGTCGGTGAGGTGCTTGTTGTCCTCCAGGTGGAACACCATGGTCTTCAGCAGGCGCATGCGTCCGTCCGGGCCTTCCTGCCAGTGCTGGGGCAGCGGCAGCTTGCGCCGCTGGCAGATCTGGCGCAGTTGCTCGTCGCTGCAATGAGCCAACAGCTGGTAATGGGAAAGGGCCATGATTCCTCACTTGCATCTGCCAGTACCGACGACCGATCAGTTTCTCATGATTTCCCACATCCGGTTAGGCAAATTACCGGATTCCCGCCCTTGGCCGCCAACCGTTGACCCGGCCTCATTCTGCTCCTAGTCTCAAGGGTTTGGGATGCCTGCCTTGATCGCACTCCGCCCGGAAAACCCCTTGATCGTGCAGAGCGACCGGACCCTGCTGCTGGAGGTGTCCCACCCGGCCTTCGAGGAGGTCCGGGACGAGCTGGCGCGCTTCGCGGAGCTGGTGAAATCGCCGGAGCACATCCACACCTACCGCATCACGCCGCTGTCCCTGTGGAACGCTTCGGCCTCGGGGGTGACCTGCGGGGAAATCGCCGGGACGCTCGGGCGGTGGTCCAAGTACCCGCTGCCCCAGAACCTGCTCCAGGAGATCGAGGACCACGGCACCCGCTACGGCAAGCTGCGGCTGGTGCAGCGGGACGGCCGCCTGGCCCTGGAGATGGACGACCGCGGGCTGTTCTACGAACTGGAGAACCAGCGCAGCCTGGAGCCCCTGCTGGCGGAGCCGTACCCCGACCAGCGCGGGGTCTTCCTGCAGAGCGGCATGCGCGGGGAGGTGAAGCTCCAGCTCATCCGCCTGGGCCACCCGGTGCAGGACCTGGCGGGCTTCAAGCCGGGCGACCCGCTGGCCTTCGAACTCCGGCCGCGCCTGGCCGGGACCGGCAAGCCCTTCGTCCTGCGGCCCTACCAGAAGGCGGCGGCGGACGTGTTCCACGCCGGCGGCGGGCCCGAAGGGGGCGCCGGGGTGCTGGTGCTGCCCTGCGGCGCCGGCAAGACCGTCATCGCCATCGCCTGCATGGCCCGGCTGCAGACCCGCACCCTGGTGCTCACCACCAACGTCACCGCGGTCAAGCAGTGGAAGCAGGAACTGCTGGACAAGACCACCCTGGCCGACGCGGACATCGGCCTCTACACCGGGGACACCAAGGAGATCCGGCCGGTGACCATCGCCACCTACCAGATCCTCACCTACCGCAAGACCAAGGGCGCGCCGTTCGAGCATTTCAAGCTGTTCGAGGCGGCCAACTGGGGCCTGGTGATCCACGACGAGGTGCACATGCTGCCCGCCCCGGTGTTCCGGGCGGTGGCGGAACTCCAGGCCAAGCGCCGGCTGGGGCTCACCGCCACCCTGGTGCGGGAGGACGGCAAGGAGGAGGACGTGTTCTCGCTCATCGGCCCCAAGCGGGTGGACGTGCCCTGGAAGACCCTGGAGCACAGCGGCTTCATCGCCACCGCCCACTGCCTGGAGATCCGGGTGCCGCTGCCCTCGGACGAGCGCATGGCCTACGCCGTGGCCGAGCAGCGGCAGCGGTTCCGCATCGCCAGCGAGAACAGCCTCAAGCTGAATGTCATGGAGGAGCTGCTGGCGGGCCATCCCGGGCAGAGCATCCTGGTCATCGGCCAGTACCTGGAGCAGCTGCGCCTGATCGGCGAGCGCCTGGACGCGCCGGTGCTCACCGGCCAGACCCCGGAGCGGGAGCGGGAGGAGCTGTACCGCCAGTTCAAGGCCGGGGAGCTGCGGGTGCTCATCGTCAGCAAGGTGGCCAACTTCGCCATCGACCTGCCCGACGCCAGCGTGGCCATCCAGATGAGCGGCACCTTCGGCTCCCGCCAGGAGGAGGCCCAGCGCCTGGGCCGGATCCTCCGGCCCAAGGACGAACGGAACATCAGCTACTTCTATTCGCTCATCTCCCGGGACACCACCGAGCAGGAGTTCGCCCGCAACCGCCAGCTGTTCCTCACCGAGCAGGGCTACCGCTACCAGATCGAAAGCCGGCATCTGGACGAAGCCGGCCGCCTGAGCGATCCGGTGGTGTGGCGGCAGCTGCTGGAGGACACGGCGGCCCCATGAACCAGGCCGACTTCGAGCTGGCACCGCACAGCGCCGAGGGCTGGGCCCAGCGCGGGGCGAAGCTCCTGCAGCTGGACCGGCCGGAGGAGGCGGTGCGGGCCTGCCGCCGGGCCCTGGCCATCGACCCCCGGCACCGGCCCGCCCGGATCCATCTGGCCGCCGGTCTGTTCGCCATGGGCCAGCCGGATGAGGCCGAAACCATCTGCGGAGCCTATCTGGCCCTGGATCCCCGCGATCAGGAAAGCCGGCTGCTGCTGGCCCATGGCCTGATCATGAAGGGTGACCTGGCCCAGGCGCTGGGACTCCTGCAGACCGCCCTGGTCCAGGAGCCGGCCAACCCCGGGGCCCGCCAGATGATCCAGCATGTGGCCATCCAGCTGGGCCACTGGCCCGAGCTGCGCAAGGTCATGGAACGCCAGCTGGAGTCTTTCTCCGGACCGAAGCTCGAGATGGAGCGGGCCAACATCCACCTGCTGTTCGGGGAATGGACCCAGGGATGGGAGTTGTATGAGTCCCGCCTGCAGGATCCCGCCCTGGCCCCGCCCGGTTGGCAGTTCACCAAGCCGGCCTGGAACGGTGCGCCGTTCCCGGGCCGGACGGTGCTGCTGCACTGGGAACAGGGGCTGGGCGACACCCTGATGTTCCTGCGCTATGCCCCGCGGGTGAAGGCCCTGGGCGGGAGCGTGGTGCTGGTGGCCCAGGGGGAGCTGGCGGAGCTGGCGGCCACCTGCCCCGGCGTGGACCAGGTGATCCCCCACCTGGGGCGCCTCCCCCCTTATGATTTCCACCTGTCCCTCCTTTCCCTGCCCAGGGTCTTCGGGACCCAGCCCGGGACGGTGCCCGCGGCGATCCCGTACCTGGGGCCGCCTGGGCGGGTGCCCAACCGTGCCGCTTTGGCTTCGGCCCTGGCCGCCTCCCAGGGGAAGACCCGGGTCGGCCTCGTCTGGGCCGGGCGTCCGGCCCACAAGAAGGACCACGAGCGCTCCATCCCGCCCGGGGCGCTGGCGCCCCTGGCCGCCTTGCCGGGGGTGGCCTGGCACAGTTTCCAGATGGACCCGGCGCAGCTGGCGCCTCTGCCGGGCATCCTGCCCCTGGCCCCCTGGCTGAGCGATTTCTCCGACACGGCCTACGCCCTCACCGGCATGGACCTGGTCATCACCGTGGACACGGCCATGGCCCACCTGGCCGGGGCCATGGGCGTGCCGACCCTGCTGCTGCTGCCCTTCCTGCCCGATTTCCGCTGGCTGCTGGAGCGGGACGACAGCCCCTGGTACCCCACCATGCGCCTGTACCGCCAGCCCCAGCCCGGGGACTGGGACGCGGTGATCCGGAAGGTGCTCCTGGACCTGGCTAGCGGGCCAGGAGATGCATGATCATCGGCGTCAACAGCATCACGATGGGGATGCCGTAGAGCCCCGCCACCACGTCGTCCGCGACGATGCCGTCGCCGCCGGGCAGGACCTGGATCTGGTGGATGGGCCAGGGCTTCCAGATGTCCAGCAGGCGGAACACCAGGAACGGCACCAGGAGCGCCGGCGCCCAGCGCCAGCCGCCGTGGCTGGTCAGGCGGGGCAGGTTCTGGGCGATCTCCCAGCGCACGGGCCAGAGGGTGATCCACATGCCGGCCCACTCGTCGATGACGATGTAGCCCGGATCCTTCTCCCCGGTCTGGGCCGCCACCAGGTCCGAGGCCCGCACCGCCAGCCAGGTCATGGCCAGGGGGGCCAGGATGAACAGCACCTCGACCCCGTAGATGATGTAGCCCAGGTGGGGGTGGGCCCGGTGCTCCAGGACCCAGGTGGAAAAGGGCGTGGCGATGAGCACGGACAGCAGGCACCAGGCGGCGAGGCCGCTCAGGCTGCCCCAGGTGCCGGGCGCCGGGCGCAGGCATCCCGATCCGAACCCCGTGGCCACCAGCCAGGCCCAGCGCGGCGCTTTCTTGGTCATCAGCGATCTCCATCCAGGCCCTGAGCCGTCAAGGCTGCCTCAACCTTCGATCACATCGGGTTCCATGGCAACCTTGGAGGTGATGGAATTGGCGATGACGCAGTACTTGTGGGCCTTCTGGAACAGCTCCTCGACCTTGGCCGCGTCGGTGCCGGGCGCCACGCGGATGGTGGGCTGGAGCAGGATCTCGCCCACCCGGGAGACCCGCTCCTCGGTGACCAGGGCGGCCTCGGCCCGGTCCGAGTACCCGCGGACCTCGATCCGCGCCTTGGCGGCCAGGGCCAGGAAGGTGAGCATGTGGCACAGGGACAGGGTTCCGGCCAGCAGGTCCTCGGGATTCCAGCGCTCGCCGGAGCCCCCGAACATGGGCAGGCTGCTGCCCGGGATGGCCGCCAGCCCCCCGGGCTTGGTCAGTTCGGCGCTGCGGCTGTAGTCGGGATCCAGCGTGTTGCCAGTCCATGCCAGGCTGGCGGGATAAGCTTCGGCCATGGGCGACCTCCTGAAGCACCACGATAGCCGATCTGCTTTTTCCCACAAGGGCTCAATCCATCCGGGTCGTCCACCCGGAGTTGCTCAACTCACCACTTCGCCCACGAGGTCGTAGGCATGGCCCTTGGTGATGCGCACCTTCTGGATGGTGTTGGGCACCACCGCCCCGCCGACGATGAGCACCTGGCCGTCCACCTCCGGCGCCTGGCCCCAGTGCCGGCCCTTGAACACCAGGTCGGTCTCCTCGTGGGTGCCCTCCACCAGCACCTCCAGCACCTGGCCCTCCAGGGCCCGGTTCCGCTCCCGGCAGAGCTTCTGCTGGAGCTCCATGATCCGCCGCTTGCGGCTGTTCTTGGTGCGGGCCGGGACCGGGTCGCCCAGGGCGAAGGCCGGGGTGCCCTCCTCGGGGGAATAGGTGAACACGCCCACGTGCTCGAACCGCGCCTCCTGCACGAGCCCCAGCAGCTCGCCGAAGGCGGCCTCGTCCTCCCCCGGGAAGCCGACGATGAAGTTGGACCGGATGAAGATGCCCGGCACGATCCGCCGCACCTGCGCCAGCAGCTTCAGGAAGCTGGCCCGGCCGCCGCCCCGGGCCATGGCCTTGAGGATGCCGGCGTCGCCGTGCTGCAGGGGCATGTCCAGGTACTTGGCGCAGTTGGGGGTCTCGGCGATGGCCCGCAGCAGGCCCTCGGTGAGCCGGTTGGGATAGGCGTAGTGGATGCGGAACCAGCGCAGGCCCGCCACCTGGCCCAGGGCCCGCACCAGCCGCTCCAGGGCGTCGGGATCGCCCAGGTCCCGGCCGAAGTCGGTGGTGTCCTGGCCCACCAGGTTGAGTTCCAGGACCCCCTGGGCCACCAGCCGCGCCGCTTCCGCCACCACCGAGGCGATGGAGCGGCTGCGCTGCGGCCCGCGGATGGCCGGGATGATGCAGAAGGCGCAGCTGTGGTCGCAGCCTTCACTGATCTTCAGGTAGGCGCTGGCCTTGGGCGTGGTGAGCAGGCGCGGGCTGTGCTCGTCGTAGAGGTAGCCCGGGTCGCGCTCCGGCTCGAACAGGCGGTCCGCCGCCCCCACCACCTCGGCGATGTGCTCGATGTCCCGGGTGCCCAGGCAGGCGTCGATCTCGGGCATGTCCGCCAGCAGCTGCTCCCGGTACCGCTCCACCATGCACCCGGCCACCACCAGCCGGCGGCAGGCGCCGCTCTGCTTGAGGGCGGCCGCCTGGAGGATGGCCTCGATGCTCTCCTTCTTGGCGCTTTCAATGAAACCGCAGGTGTTCACCACCAGCACCTCGGCCTCGGCCGGATCCGCGGTGAGGGTGAACCCCTTGAGCTTCAGGTGCCCCAGCATCACTTCGCTGTCCACCAGGTTCTTGGGGCATCCCAGGGACATGAACCCAACCTTCGTCATCCAGACTCCTCGAGCCCCAAGGATATCCAGGCCCGGGCCCCCGTGGTAAAATCAGCCTTCTCTGGGAAGGTCGATGAAAATCACCCTGGTTGTGGAAGGGACGCGGCACGCCCTGGACCTCACGGAAACGGGGGTCACCATCGGACGGGGCGAGGCGGCCGATATCCGGATCCGTTCCAACGCCGTAAGCAGGGTGCATGCCAAGGTATTCCTGAAGGACGGGGTGCCCTGCGTGGTGGACCTGCACTCCCTGAACGGCACCACCCTCCATGACCAGCCGGTGACCGAACCGACGGCCATGCAGCCCGGGGAGACCGCCCTGCTGGGGGAAGTGCCGGTGCAGTGGCTCAAGGAGCCCAAATACCCCTCCCCGGTCCTGCTGGGCAGCGTGACCGGCAAGGGCGGCAGCGATTCCAGGATCGAGCTGGAGGACCGGGCCTTCGACCCGCTGGCCAGCATCCTCGTCCCCCACGCCAGCATCGAGGCCATGCTGGCCAGGCACCAGGCGGAGAGCCCGGCGGCCGAGGTCGAATCCCTGTTCCAGCGGCTGGCGGCCATGGCCGGGAAGCTGCTGGGCGCCGCCGGGCTCACGGAACTGCTGGATTCGGTCATGACCCTGGTGACCGGACAGATCCGCTGCCAGCGCTGCTTCATCCTGCTCACCAACCCGGCGGGCGAGCTGATCCCCGAGGTGGTCTGGGAGGAGAAGCCCGGGGCCATCGGCACCCCCATCAGCCGGACCATCGCCCGCAAGGCCATGACCGACCAGGTGACCATCCTCACCACCGACGCCCGGGTGGATCCCCGCTTCGCCGCCGGGGAGAGCATCCAGCTCCATGGCATCTCCTCCGCCCTGTGCGCGCCCCTGATCGTGGACGACCAGGCCCTGGGCGTGGTCTACCTGGAATCCAGCCTGCGCAAGGGCGGCTTCAAGCGGGAGGACGAGCACCTGCTCTCCGCCATGGCCAATTTCGCCGCCGTGGGCATCCAGCGGGAGCGGGAGACCCGGTTCCGGCAGCGGCTGGAACGCTACCACAGCCCCCAGGTGGTGTCCGAGATCCTCCGGGCCGCCCAGAGCCTGGACGCGCCCCTGCTGCAGGCCCGGCGCTGCGAAATTTCCGTGCTGTTCGCCGACATTTCGGGGTTCACCCGGATGTCCGAGGGCATGGAGCCGCTGCAGCTGGCCTCGGTGCTCAACCGGTCCTTCGAGGCGATGACCGAGCAGGTCTTCCTGCGCGGGGGGACCCTGGACAAGTACATCGGCGATGCGATCATGGCCTTCTTCGGCGCCCCGGCACCGGACCCGGACCACGCCCGGCACGCGGTGGAGACGGCCGTCGCCATGCAGCAGGCGCTGCGGCGGCTGAACGAGGACCGGCCGGAAGGCTACCCGGAGCTGCAGATGCGCATCGGCATCAACAGCGGCGAGGCTTTCGCCGGGGACATCGGCTGCGAGAAGCGCATGGACTACACCGTCATGGGCGCCACCGTGAACCTCGCCTCCCGCCTGGAGAGCGGGGTGGCCCAGCCCGGACGGATCATCGCCGGCCCGCGCACGGCGGAGCTGATCGGCACCGACGGCCTCACCGCCCTCCGGCCGGTCACCCTCAAAGGCATCGAACAGCAGGTCCGGCCCTTCGAAGTTCCCTGGACCTAGGCTCCTAGATGGAATTTCCGGATTGTTGAGGCAAAACTTCCTGCCTGGGTCCACACTGTGGTGCAATATGCTTGAACTTAGGAACATTCAAGGGCGCACCCGAACATCCCGACCGCAGCCATAGGACCCCGAGCCATGCCCTCCGAACGCCGAAACTATCGACGGATGCCCATGGGAGCCACCGTGGGCTTCCAGGAGCTCTCCTTTTCCACGGCCCCGGAACCCGCCACCAGCGTCTACGGCGACATCTCGGCGGGCGGGCTGCTGCTCAGTTCGCCCAAGGCCATCCCCCTGGGCACCCTGCTCAAGCTCGAGCTGAGGGTGCCCGGCTGGGGCAAGCACCAGGGGCGCTTCGGGCCCGCCCACGACCAGGATCTCCGGCCCCTGGTGGCGGTGGGCCAGGTGGTCCGGATCGAAACCATGGAGGAGGGGGAGTTCGAACTGGGCGTGAAATTCCTGAATGTCTATCCCGATGATCAGGAAGCCCTGCGAAAATTCATCGAGGCCTCCGCTCCCGCCGACTAACCCGGATGACAACCCCTTAAAAGGAGTTCCCCTTGAAGATCCTAATCGTGGACGACTCTTCGACGATGCGCCGCATCATCATCAACACGCTTTCCCGGATCGGCTACACCGACGTGGTGGAAGGCGAGCACGGCAAGGCCGGGCTCGAGAAGCTGGGCCAGGGCGGGGTCGAGATGATCATCACCGACTGGAACATGCCGGAGATGGACGGGCTGGAATTCGTCCAGGCGGTGCGGGCGATGAACGCCTCCATCCCCATCCTGATGGTCACCACCAACGCCGCCAAGGAGGACATCGTCCAGGCCCTGCAGGCCGGGGTGAACAACTACGTGGTCAAGCCGTTCACGCCCGACACGCTCAAGGAAAAGATCGAATCACTGCTCGGCTAGCGCACCGCACCCCGGGGAGGGGACCATGGATCAATCAGAAATCGATGCACTCATGTCGAAGGGCCCAGCCAAGGGGGCGGCCAAGTCCAAGCCTGCCGTCCCGCCCGCAGCCGCGGTGGACCCGCAGGGGCACGTCATCTCCGAACTGGACGCGGTCACCGCGGTCACCGAGCGGGAGACCAACAAGGTCATGGACCAGCTGGATCTCATCAGCAGCCTGGTGGGCACCCAGCAGACCCTCATCACCCAGGTGATGCAGCATCCCGGCGCCCAGGACCCCTCGGTGCAGGCCGCCATCAACCAGGTGATGGCCGCCGGCAAGGACATCCAGGGCAAGGTCTACGAGGCCATGGACCTCATGCAGTTCCAGGACATCACCCGGCAGAAGCTGGAGCGGATCGTCCACCACCTGCGCCAGATCCACGACTACATCGTGGAACTCCTGGGCACGGGGCTGAAGAGCGAGGGGGAACGCGCCTCCATCAGCCGCACCATTGCCTCCACCGGCACCACCCCCGACGAGAAGCGGGACCACGCGGATTCCGTCGTGGCTGAATTCAAGCGCAGCTTGAACAAGGACTGAGCCCATGGCCACCGCCGAAATCCAGGCCAGACAGGCCCTAGACATCGTTCCTTCGGGCCAGCTGGTGACCTTCACCCTCGACTCGGTGGAATTCGGTCTGGACATCGACCGGGTCCAGGAGATCACCCCGCGCACGGACATCACCCCGGTCCCCGGCTCGCCCAGCTTCGTCCTGGGCATCGTGAACCTGCGGGGCAGCATCATCCCGGTGCTGGACAGCCGCCTGCGCTTCCATCTCCAGCCCCAGGCGGCCACCGCCAAGACCCGCATCATCATCCTGGACCTGGCCGGACAGCCCACCGGGCTGATGGTGGATTCGGTGTCCGAGGTGGTGAAGCTGGACGATTTCACCCTCCGGGACACGCCGCCCCTGGTGGCCGGGGTGCGCAGCGACTACCTGGCCGGCATGGTCACGGCGGGCAACCGGCTGATCACCCTCATCAACCTGGAGAAGCTCCTGGACTCCTCGGAATTCAGCGAACGGGCCCGGCTCGCCGAGCGGGCCGGGGGCTCGGGCATCTACGCCAGCGGCGCCACCCAGGCGGTGGCCGAGCTGGTGGAGGAGGAGTTCCCCTACGTGACCTTCACCCTGGGCAAGGAATTCTTCGGGATCAACCTGAAGATGGTGGAGGAGATCATCGAGCTGCCCACGGTCACCAAGGTGCCGGATGCCCCGCCCTATGTGCTGGGAGTCATCTGCCTCCGGGACCAGGTGCTGCCGCTGCTCGACTTCAACCAGCTGCTCCAGTCGGAGCCGGCGGACCAGGCGGTGGCCGGGGACATGGTGATCCTGCTCAGCTTCGGCAAGGCCAAGCTGGGCATCGTGGTGGACGGCATCCAGGAGATCATCCGGATCCGGGCCGAGGAGATCCTGCCCCCGCCCCAGACCCTGAGCGAGCGCGAAGCCAAGGACCTGGAGGGGATCGTGCTCCGTTCCGACCGCATGGTGAGCCTGCTCAAGGTGCTGGACATCATCACCGGCGAGGACCAGGCCAAGATCGCCGCCATGAGCTCCAGCCTGATCCCCGACCGGGTCGACGAAGCCCAGGCCGCCGCCCGGGAACTGCCGCTGGTGGTGTTCCGGCTGGGCAACGAGGCCTACAGCCTGCGGCTGCACGAGGTGCGGGAAATCATCATGGTCGGCAACATCACCCCCATCCCCCGGGCGCCCTCGTTCATCGAAGGGGTGCTCAACCTGCGGGGCGAGGTGATGCCGGTGATCGACCTGCGGGAGCGCTTCGGCCTGGAACGGCAGGCCACTTCCAGCGTGTCCCGGATCGTCATCACCCCCATCGGCGGGGTCTCCACCGGGCTGATCGTGGATTCCGTGGAGGAGGTCAAGAGCGTCGATCTGCGGCGTCTGGAGGACCCCCCGCGGGTCTCGGCGGTGGGGGCGAACGCCTTCATCGAAAAGGTCGCCCGCACCGACCAGGGCGTCATCTTCCTGCTGAACGTACAGTGTCTTCTCACCGAGGTGGAGGGCCATCAGCTGCAGGTCTTCCAGGGCAAACGAAAAGGCTGAGCCATGAGTGACTTTTCCCTGGATGATCCCAGTTTCTATGAAGACTTCCTCGTGGAGGCCGGAGAACACTTCGAACTCATCGAGCAGAACTTCCTGACCCTGGAGAGCGCCCCCGGCGACCTGGAGATCCTCAACGGCATCTTCCGCAGCGTCCACACCATCAAGGGCGCCTCCGGCTTCCTGGGGCTGGCCAAGGTGCAGGCCCTGGCCCACATCGGGGAGAACGTCCTGGACGATCTGCGCAAGGGGCGCATGACCGTGAGCCCCCAGGTGATGGAGCTGCTGTTCGAGACCGAGGACACGCTCAAGGTCCTGGTCAACGACGTGGGCATCAACCTGCGCAAGCAGGGGGCCCAGGTGGACCCGGACACCACGGACCTCATCGCCCGCCTGGAGGCGCTGAAGGGCGGAGGCAAGGCGGTGGCCGCGGCCCCGGCCCAGCCGGCCGCCAAGGAGCACCGGCTGGTGCTGCCCGAGCCCCTGGCGGGGCTGGACCGCGAGGCCGTCCAGGCCGCGGAGGAGGCCCTCCGGCGCGGGGAGCCGGTGCTGGCCATGCGGGTCGAGCTGCAGCCCGCGATCTTCGGCACCGCCTTCAACCCGCTGAGCATGCTGCCCATGGTGGACCTGGTGGGCCGGCTCATCCACTCCTCCGTCATCATGAAGGATCTCGACCTGGACCGGTTCCAGGCCGACCAGGAACCGTTCGACCTGGCCCTGGTGCTGCAGCCGGCGGAGTCGGCGGAAGCGGTGAAGACCGTCTTCGACGGCGTCAAGAATGTCGCCATCCAGTATTTCCCGCTGAGCCTCAGCGGCGCGCCGGCCAGCCCGAAGCCGGCGCCGGCTCCGGTCGTCCAGGCGGCTCCGGCTGCCCAGGCCAGCCCGGCCCCCAGGGCCGAACCGGCGCCCAGGCCCGCCCCCGAAGCCCCGGCCGCGGCGCCCAAGGCCGCCGCTCCCGAGGCCCCGTCCGCCCCGGGCCTGGCCAAGGCGGCTCCCGACAAGGGCGCGGAAAAGTCCTCGGACACCATCCGGGTGAGCCAGGCCAAGCTGGACAACTTCATGAACACCGTGGCCGAGCTGATCATCAGCAAGACCATGATCAACCATATCGTCGAGCGGCTGGAGACCGAGACCCTGGGCGCCAGCGCCGACGAGATGGTCAAGGAGCTGCGCAAGGCCAGCGTCTACCTGGACCAGGTGAGCAAGGAGATCCAGTCCTCGGTGCTGGGCATCCGCATGGTGCCGGTGAAGACCATCTTCACCAAGTTCCCGCGCATGCTCCGGGACCTGGCCAAGGGCAGCGGCAAGAAGATCGAACTGCAGATGGTCGGCGAAGAGACGGAGATCGACAAGAGCCTCATCGAGGAGCTCAGCGACCCGCTCATCCACCTCATCCGCAACAGCGCCGACCACGGCATCGAACTGCCGGAGGTGCGCGCCCGGGCCGGCAAGCCGGAAACCGGCACGGTGGTGCTCCGGGCCCGCCACGAGGGCGACTCGGTCCTGGTGGAGATCGAGGACGACGGCAAGGGCATCGATCCCAAGGTGATCCGGGCCAAGGCGGTGGAAAAGGGCATCCTCACCCAGGAGCGCGCGGACCAGCTCACCGACGAGGAGGCCATCAACCTGGTGTTCCTGCCCGGCTTCTCCACCGCCCAGACCGTCACCGACATTTCCGGCCGGGGCGTGGGCATGGATGTGGTCAAGTCCAACGTGCGCAAGCTCAACGGCAGCGTCTCGGTGAGCAGCGCGGTGGGCCAGGGCAGCATCTTCACCATCAAGCTGCCGCTCACCCTGGCCATCATCGACGCGCTGCTGATGCGGGCCGGCGGGCAGGTGTTCGCCCTGCCCGGCACCGCGGTGGAGGAGACCCTCCTGGTGCCCCGGGAGACCCTGGCCCACCTCACCCGGCGCAAGGCCATCAACCTCCGGGGCGAGGTGCTGGGCATCACCCGGCTGCGGGAACTGCTGCACTTCAAGGATGCGGCCGAGCCGGCGGGCCAGGTGGACGACGAGCTCCCGGTGGTGGTGGTCTCCACCGGCGGCCGGCGCATGGGCATCATCGTCGACGCCTTCCTGCGCCGCCAGGAGATGGTGATCAAGCCCCTGGCCCCCTACCTCGCCAGCCTGCCCGGCATCTCCGGCGCCAGCATCCTGGGGGACGGCGGCGTGGTGCTCATCCTCGATCCGGCGGAACTGCTGATGCTGGCCATCGAGGAGGCCCTGTGAACTCCGCCCCGGCCGCCCTGGAGCACGGCAGCGCCGCGCGGTGGGCGGCGCCCGTCGCCGGGGAAGCCGCGGTCCTGCGGCAGTACCTGAGCTTCGAGCTGGACGGCCATGTCTATGCCCTGCCCCTGGCCCAGGTGGCGGAGATCACCCCGTTCAAGCCGCTCAACCATATCCCGCACATGCCCCGGAGCGTGGAGGGCCTGCTGGACCATCGCGGCAAGGTGATCCCGGTCATCAGCCTGCGCTCGCGCATGGGCCTGGCCGCCCAGGCCGCGGACCAGTCCCGGAACATCGTGGTGCTGGACCTGGGCGGCAGCGGCAGCGCGAACCTGGTGGGCGTCCTGGTGGACGTGGTGGACTCGGTGCTCACCGCCGCCCCGGAGCAGCTGGTGGCCGCCAGCCCCCTCCTGGCCGGGCCCGAAGGCGCCTGGGTGAGCGGCTTCATCCTCCAGGAGGACCGGATCATCGCCCTGCTGGACACCGCCCTGGTCACCGCCCTGCACGGCGCCCGGGCCCAGCTGCACCTGGCCGGCGCCCAGGACCAGGACCAGGCGCTGGACCGCGGGCTGCAGGAGCTCATCGCCCTGGCCCCGCCCAAATCGGAGGCGAAGGGCCGGATCATCCCCCAGATGGAGGAGGCCATCGCCCACACCGAGCAGGAGATGGGCAAGGTCATCGACTGCGTGGAGTCCATGCTGGTGGGCAGCGACCAGGGCTTCCAGGCCCTGGTGCGGCTCAAGCAGGAGGCCGCCCTGGGCCGGATCAAGGGCGAGGAGGCCACCGTGGCCGAGATCGAGCGGCTGGGCACCGAGCTCCAGGAGCACATCTTCGAGCTCATCCAGCAGCTGCAGTACCAGGACATCGCCCGGCAGAAGCTGGAGCGGGTGCTGAGCCACGTGCGCGGGCTGCAGGTGGTGGTCGGCGCCAAGTTCCGGGATACCGGCCGCTAGCCGGGCCGGCTATTGGGGCGGCGGGCCGTACTTGTGCGGGGAGACCGGGAAGGCCGACTTCAGCACCTGGGTGCGGGTGCCGTCCGGCTGTTCCACTTCCTGGGTGACGATGTCCATCCAGGCGGTCTCCCGCCACTGGCCCCATACCTGGTACCAGCCGATGGGCTGGTCGAACCGCACCGGCGTGTGCCGGCGGTCGTCGGGGTCGGTGTGCTTCCTGACCCGGAACAGGGCGCCGGCCTGGCGCAGTCCGTCCAGGACCAGCCGGGGGACCGCCTCCCGGGTGGAGTGGCGCTGGTCGAACTGGCCCTTGGTGTTGTCCGCGCCGAAGGCGTGGTCGTCCAGGATGTGGATGATGTCCCCCTGGTTCATGCGCACGCCCAGATCGGCGATCTGCTCCAGGACCGTGCGGGCCCGGGCGGGCGCGGCGGGGGCCTTCCGTTCTTCCTCGGCTTCCAGGGGGGGCGCGGCGGGGCGCGCTTCGGCCTCCGGGGCCTTGTCTTCGCCCGGTACGGCGGCCGCGGCCGGCTCGGGGTCGAAGGCCCGGATGCTGCCGATGACGGCCCGGTCCTTGAGGGTGAAATAGAGGTTGCCGTCCATGCCGGCGGCGATCCCCTCGGGGACCATCCCCGGGTCCAGGAGCCAGAAGCCCCGGCCCCCGCCCTCGTTGATGCAGCCGATGGCGCCGGGGTTCGCGGTGGTGTACCAGACATTCCCGTCCGGCCCCAGGGCGAGGCCGTCCAGGCCCAGGAGCCCTTCCCGGTCGCCGCCGAGGTCGAACTCCCGGGACTTGAGCGCCGAGGCGTCCAGGAACCCGATCCGGTTCTGGCCCGGGGCGGTGTAGCAGTAGAGGCCGTCCCGGACCCGGACGATGCTGCGGGGCGCGCTGCCGGGGGGGAGGGTGAAGCGGCCCAGCCTCATGAAGGTCGGCTGGTGCTTCCGGTTCTCGAACACCATGCGGTAGATCCTGTCGAGACCGGGGTCCACCCCCAGCACCAGCGCGCCGTCGCTGCTCGCCGCCAGGCCGGTGAAGCCGGGGTTCTCGTTCTTGGCGGACTGGCCGTCCCGGGTCGAGTGCTCCACGATGGTGCCGTCGGGAAAGAGCTCCCGGCAGCGCCCGGGCATGGCGATCCACAGGGAACCCCCGTCCATGGCCAGGGCGGTGTTGCAACCCGTGGCCGGGGTGTTGAAAACTTTCCCCTTCGCACCCGTGAGGATGAAGGTTTCCGAGCCCCTGCCGGAGTCGAGCTGCACTGCCCGGGCCTTCCTGCCCGCCTGGACGTGGGCAAAATCATCGGCAAGACTGGTGATGCCGCCATCGTGGAGGCACCATAGCTGTTTCCCCGGCCCCGCGGCCATCATCCGGATGGGACCCGGGTCCGCCGGAACATCGCAGAGGATGCCGGTGCGGCGGAGCACCTTGAATTCCGAACGGTCCCGGGCCATCAGGAACAGATCGCCCCGGGAGCCGACCATGAGCTTCTTGGGGATGAAGGTCTCGTCTTCCAGGGCATAGGTCTTGAGGGTCCCCGGCACTTCGTCCGGATCCTGGTGGAAGAGGGAGTGGGCCCGCGCCTGGTCCAACTCCAGCCCCGAGGCGCCGAGGGTCTTGGCCATGGACACCCGGGTCCCGGTGAAGATGGCCCCTTCCGCCTTCGCCAGGGTCAGGTTGGCCCGGGTCAGATCGCTGTGGGAGAAATCCGTGTTCCTGAGGTTGGCGCCCACCAGGATGATGCCCCTGAGGTTCCGGCCGGTGAGCTTCATCCCGCTGAGGTCGGCCTTCCGGAGGTTGGCGTAGGGCTTGATCTCGTCCAGCGTGGGGCGTTGGTTCGTGTAGTCCGGGGTGGGCGAGGGGTCGATGCGCTCCTCCGGATCCTTGGGCACCCCCCGCCGGCCGGGCGGAACCCGGACCCGGCCGGCGCCTGCCGCGGGTCCGGCGGGGGGCTCCGCCACCGGCAGCTTGGTCTCGAGCTTGCCGGGTTCCGTGGAGGCCCGGGCGGGGATCAATCCCGCCCCCAGGACCAGGCAGAGCCCCAGCGAAGGCCAACCGCCCCGAACCTTCCAGGCAAGGGCAGTGTTTTCTGTGGAAAGGGGTTCAACTGGACTGGACATGATCCGGCAGAGCTCCATGAAGGTCTATGGGCTGAATGCCGCCAGTTTCATTATAGTTTCATTAAATTCCGGGTTTGCCTGCCCGACCCAGGCGCCCGCCCCGGGAACTTTGGGGGTGGGAGCGAAGCAGGAACCGCGCCATGATGGAAGTTCAGCCTTGGAGCATACCGTGGAAGCGCCCGTCGTCGAGATCCGCCACCTGAAGCAGCACATCGGAGAGACCGTGACCCTGCGCGGCTGGGTGCGCAACGCCCGGACCAGCAAGACCCGGTTCATCGACCTGCGGGACGGCTCGGGCTTCGTGCAGTGCGTGGTGGGGGCGGCGGAGGCCGATCCCGCCAGCTACGAGCTGGCCGGCAAGCTCACCCAGGAGTGCGCCATCACCATCACCGGCCGGGTGCAGCAGCACCCCAGGACCGGGGAGCCGGAGCTGCTGGGCCTGAGCCTGACCCTGGTGGGCGACAGCGTTGACTATCCCATCACCCCCAAGGAGCACGGCACCGCCTTCCTCATGGAGAACCGCCACATCTGGCTGCGCAGCAAGCGCCAGTGGGCCATCCTGCGCATCCGCCACACCCTGGCCAAGGCCATCCGCGACTTCTTCGACGAGGACGGCTTCACCCTGCTGGACGCCCCCATCCTCACCCCCAGCGCCTGCGAAGGCACCTCCAACCTGTTCGGGACCCAATACTTCGACGAGGGCATGGCGTTCCTCAGCCAGTCCGGCCAGCTGTACCAGGAGCCGGGCCTGGCGGCCTTCGGCAAGACCTACTGCTTCGGCCCCACCTTCCGGGCGGAAAAGAGCAAGACCCGGCGCCACCTCACCGAGTTCTGGATGTGCGAGCCGGAGATGGCCTTCGCCCACCTGGAGGACGTGATGACCCTGGGCGAGCGGCTGACCAAGTTCATGATCCAGCGGGTGCTGGAGGGCCGCCGGGAGGAGCTGGCGATCCTGGAGCGGGACCTGGGGCCCCTGGAGACCACGCTCAACGGCGCCTTCGACCGCATGACCTATTCCGAGGCCGTGGACCGGCTCAAGGGCCTGGGCAGCGACATCGTCTGGGGCGAGGATTTCGGCAACGACGACGAGACCATCCTGATGAACTCAACCGACCGGCCCCTGTGGGTGCACCGGTTCCCCAAGGCCTTCAAGGCCTTCTACATGGAGCCGGATCCCGACGACGCCCGGCTGGCCCTGGGGGCGGACCTGCTGGCCCCCGAAGGCTACGGCGAAGTGATCGGCGGCGGCGAGCGGGCTTCCAGCCTGCAGTACCTGCTGGACCAGATCGCCAAGGAGGGCCTGGACCAGGCCGACTACGAGTGGTACCTGGACGTCCGCCGCTACGGCAGCGTGCCCCACGCCGGCTTCGGCCTGGGCCTGGAGCGGGCCGTGGCGTGGATCTGCAAGCTCCCCCACGTGCGCGAGACCGCCCCCTACCCGCGCATGCTGGGCACGTTGCGGCCGTAGCGGGTCCCGGCCCGGCGGTCGCTTGACATGCCATGGATATGATTAATAATAATTAATATCTGTGGGGGCGGCGATTCCGGTGGGACGGGCTTTCTTGCTGTTTTCAGGAACCATCGCACTGGGGTGCGCCCTCGGGCTCGCCTCCTGCAAGTCGCGGCCCGCGGCGGCGAAGGCGGCCTTCCACATCGGCATCTGCACCACCACGGTGTCCCAGAGCGAGGACTCGCTCCGGGGCGCCCAGCAGATCATCAAGGAATACGGCTCCGTGGCCCAGGGCGGCATGATCCGCCATATCACCTATCCTGATGACTTCATGTCCCAGCAGGAAACCCTCATCAGCAATCTGGAGGCACTGGCTGACGACCCCCTCATGAAGGTGGTGGTGACCTGCGACTCCCTGCCCGGGGTCGCCGAAGCCTTCCGCAGAATCCGCCACCGGCGCCCGGACATCCTGCTCCTGGCCGCCCTGCCCCACGAGGACCCCCTGGTGATCCAGGGGGCCGCCGACCTGGTGGTGGACACCGACAACATCTCCCGCGGCTACACCATCCCCTGGGCTGCCCACCAGCTGGGCGCCAGGACCTTCGTGCACATCTCCTTTCCCCGGCACATGTCCTACGAGAAGCTGGGCCGCCGGCGGGCGATCATGGAAGCGGCCTGCAAGGAGCTGGGCCTGCGCTTCGTGTTCGAGACCGCCCCCGACCCCACCTCGGACGTGGGGGTGGCCGGCGCCCAGCAGTTCATCCTGGAAAAAGCGCCCCAGTGGCTGAGGAAATACGGCCCCAAGGGGGAGAAGGTCTGCCTGTACGCCACCAACGACGCCCATGCCGAGCCCCTCATCCGGCAGATCGTCGCCAGCCGCAACGGCATCTTCGTGGAGCCCGACTCACCCTCGCCGCTGGAGGGCTTCCCCGGCGCCCTGGGGCTCGATCTTTCGGCCGAAAAGGGCAACTTCCCGGCCATCATGCGGGCCATCGAAGGCAAACTGGACGCCAAGGGCGCCGGGGGCCGGCTCGGCACCTGGCCTTTCAGCACCGGCTTCGCCTTCACCGCGGGCCTGGCCGAGCTGGGCAAGCGGGTGGTGGAAAGCCAGGGCAGGATCAAGCTCACCAGCCTCCGGGACGTGTCCGACGCGCTGGGCAAATACACCCCGGGGGCCCGGTGGGAAGGTTCACCCTACATCGATCTGGGCACCGGCGTGCGGTCCCGGAACCAGTTCCTCTACTACATGGACACCTACGTGTTCGGCCGGGGCCTGCTGGGCACCACCCAGCTGAAGATCCCTCACAAGTTCAAGCATATCCGCTGATCATAGCTGCATGACCACGCCGGGGAGGGCCTGGATGGCCTCGCGGAGCGGACGTTCGGCCTCCGGGCCGGGCAGGACGACCCAGAAGGTGAGGCTGGTGTAGGCCCCCCTCTGGTTGGAGCCGGGGACCCGGTCCGCCTGGGCCTGGGGACCCAGGTGCGACTGGATGAGGGCGGCGATCCGGGCGGGATCCAGTTCGGCCCCGCGGCCGATGACCTTGAGCGGGATCCGCTGGGGAAATATCTGGGCAGGCTGGGCTTCGGTCGACATGGGGCCCAGTTTACGGCAACTTTACGGCTGCTGGACCGGGCAAAAAGATGCCACTATGTACCTAAGCCAACGTCACAAAATACCCCGCACAGATCAGCCGTGTCCCAGCATAAGGCACCGCAGCAAGATAATCCGGAAAGCCCGGATCATTTTGGCGCGTTGCCTAAACGACAACCACAATCGAAGGAGTGATCCGGATATGGACTGGCTGGCGTGGTTCGCGAGTAGGCACACGTGGTTTGTGCATTTGCCCGCGGCCGCGGCGGTGCTGGTGCCGCTGCCCATCCTCGCCGCCCAGCGCGGGGGCCGGGGCATCCGCCCATGGTGGACCACCTGCCGCTACCTGGCCTGGGCCGGCGTGATCGGCGCGGTCCTGGCGGTCCTGAGCGGCTTCCTCCAGGCCCGGCACCTGGGCCTGGTGCCCGCTGACGCCTACTGGGGCCCGGCCCTGCCGGGCCGGTCCTACCTGTTCCGGGTCCACCAGCTGGGCGGGGTCGCCTCGCTCCTGCTGGGGCTGGCCTGCCTGCGCTCCCTCTACCGCCAGCGCCAGGACCACCAGGGCATCGGCCTGTTCGCCCTGCTGTTCGGGGTGCTCTGGGGCGCCTGCGCCCTGGTCACCTCCTACGATGGCGCGTACCTCCTGGGGCGCAGCCCCGCGCCCCCCATCCTCCTGGGCACGGCCCTGCCCGGGTCCGGCACCCGGATGATGCCGTAGGGCTATTCCTCCCCCACCAGCACTTCGCGGGGCTTGCCCACGCCCCGGTCGCCGCCGATGATGCCCTCTTCCTCCATGCGGTCGATCATCCGCGCCGCCCGGCCGTAGCCGATGTTCAGTTTGCGCTGGAGCAGGCTGGTGGAGGCCTTGCGCTCCCGCTTCACCACCGCCACGGCCCGCTCGTAGATGTCGTCCCCGGCCTGGGTGGCGGCCTCGCCGCCGGCGTCGGGGCCGGTCTCCTCGTCGGTCTCCATGGCGTTGAGCAGGCCGGCGTTGTAGTC
>Ga0181516_10000326_pt1 | contig 46485 bp, 28 predicted proteins | sample PEATcosm2014_Bin_25_FD_121104 | JGI IMG/M metagenome (GOLD analysis project Ga0181516, IMG submission 121104) | Peatland microbial communities from MTU Mesocosm Facility, Houghton, MI, USA - PEATcosm2014_Bin01_10_metaG | ecosystem: Environmental > Terrestrial > Soil > Wetlands > Peat | place...
CATTTCATCGATGGAGGCCGAGGTTTCACTGACGCTGGAGGCCTGCATCTGCGTGTTCTTCACCATGTTCTGCACGTTGATGCTCATCTCATGCATGGTGCTGGTGACTTCATCGATGGCCGACGACGACTGCACGTTGATCTTGGCAGAGTCCTCGGAGGCGTCGGCAACCTGGTTGGAACCGGCTGCAACCTGGGCGGCACTCTCCCGCACGACATGGACCAGGCCACCGAGGCCATCGGTCATGCTGGCAAAGGCGTGGCCCAAGACATCGTGCTCCGAGCGAGGCGTTACGTTGCAGGAAAGGTCGCCGCCGGCGATGCCCTCCGAGACGGCTGCCATCTCCTTGAGATAACCGATCATGCTGTTGAAGGAGCGGGCCAAGTCGCCCAGTTCGTCCTTGCGCTCAATATCAATGATGTGTTCGAGGTCACCGGAATCGCTGATGGCGCGCGAGACCTTGATCAATTCGTTGAGAGGGCCGGTGATGGTCCGGCGCATTCTGCTGACAACGAGCAACGATGCGAGCCATGAGAAGACCATGATCAAGGCGACGATGGCGGCATAGCTGCGATAACGCTGCTTCAGCTCGGTTGTATCGGACTCGATATAGACGACGCCGATTTCATCGCCGGAGAGCCTCATGGGCAGGTACTGCGCGAGATGGTCGGCTTCGGAGTAGGTTCCGGGGCTCCTGAGTGGCGGCGCTTCGAGACTGGTTGCGCCCTGTGGATGGTACTGCGCGAAGGGTTTGCCCTGCTTGTCAAAGATACAGGCGGCGGTGATGTGCGGCTCCGCCTTGAGCGTGGCGAGGACCTCGCGAGCGGCTGACTGATCGCTGAAGCTGAGAGCGGCTTTACTGTTGTCGGCGATGATCTGAACGAGATTCGAGAGGTGTTCGACGGTGGCCTGGCGGTAGGTAACGACGTCGTATCCCAAGAGGACGGCGCAGACAAGCAGAAGCGATGCGGAGCTGGTGGCCATCATGAGGACCATCAGCTTGCGGCCGATAGACCAGTCGTGGAAGTTCATAGTCGCCACTTTCTAGTTTCCGTCCGCGACGATGGTCGCAAGCGAGAGCAGCCTGGAGCTGATCTGCACGTGCGCCCGTTCGGCCGCGTGGGGATTGACTTCGAAACGTATCCGACCTTCATTGAGCAAGAGGTTGACGATTCCGCCATGCTGACCAAATCCGTCGGTTTCGCCGATGGTGAGCACGCCGACACCGCGAAGGCGGTCGATGACAGACTGGGCGTTCTTGCGTTCGGCGGAGCCGAGGAAGATTACCTGGCAGCCTTTGAAATCCGCATCGTGGCCGAGGTGGCGGACGACGATCTTGCGACCGTTGACGGGTTTTCCGTAGGCCAGGCGCTGCAATGAATCGCCGGTTGCATCGGCACCGACAAAGCCGATGACGAGATCGCCGGTTGCGTCACTGGGCCACTGGACGAAGTTGACGAGTTTGAGGACGAAAGCAGCCTTGGCGTCATGCTCTTCCACCGCCTGAGCCTGCGCGAAGGTACTGATTCCGCCCGCAGCAAAGAGAACAAGCACGGCGGCAGCGACCAGTAAGCGGCCCATGAACCCACCAGAGAACTTCCGCGGATTGCCAATGCCCTTCTTCACTTGTATGCACAACAAACTTAGGACTCGCATAAGCATCACCGGATCAATGCGTTTCTACTGATGAGTGCGTGTTAGAGGAATCTTTATTATCTTTGCCAGCACCGCGTTCACCCGAGGTCCAAGTGAGCTTCAATCGGAAGCTGCGCCGGTCATCGGGCAACAGGGACGTTGAGGGTACGGTATGAGTCTGCTCGAAGTACCCGATGGTCTGCTCACTCATGCTTCGGTCCACGAGATTATAAGCGCCGCCTGAGACAGAAAAACCGCGCCACGGACGGCTGGAGACGGTGACGTTTACGAGCACAGGAGGAGATGAGTAGCCAACGGCAGGCCATTGGTTGAAGCTTCTACTCATGTACTGAGCCTCCAGGGCGGGCGTAAGTGCACGGTTGAAGAGAGGAGCAGCAATGTTGAGCTTGGCCAGATGCTTCGGAGCGCCAGCCAAAGGAATGCCGGGCACATCGTTGCGCGCATCCTGGTAAGTGTAGCTGAGACGAGCTTCGACCCCGGAGGGAAGCTTGCCGATCAACTCCAGTTCGGCACCCTTGGCGGAGGCTTTGGAGTTGGAGAAGGTCGTCTGGTCGATGCCTCCCACATCCAGCGTCTGCTCCTGAATGTAGCTTCCAATGTGGTTGTAGAACCCGGCAGCACTGATGGTGAGGCGATTGCCAAGGCGCTGGTCTATTACGCCCTCGAATGTGCGAATGGTTTCCGGCCGGAGGTTGGGAGAAGGCAGACTTGCCATTCCGGCGAAATACAGTTCGGAGAAGCTGGGCACACGATACGCGGTTCCATAGAGGAACTTGAGGGTCGTAGCTTTCTTCGGAGTGTAGATCAGCGCGGCGCGCGGGCTGGTGGTGTTTCCGAAGAGGTAGTTATAGCGATCGTTGCGCACTCCGGCGTTGAGGATGAGCCTTGGAGTGAAGCGGACTTCGCCCTCGCCGTAGAGTCCCCAGATGGACGAAGTGCGGTTGTAGTTTACGAACGACTGCGTAGTGACGGGAATGTCGTAAACGATGTAGTTGCTCTGCGCCTGGCGGAAGTTGTCGCGGTACTCTGCTCCGGCGGTGATGCGGTACTTATCGAGGAAGCGTTTGGTGAGCTTAACATCGGCTCCGGCGCGGTCGCCATGAGCGGTATCGTAGTCATAGAGCGTGGTGCTGTGGCACATGGCATCACTGCAACCGCGCAGGTCATTGAGTTTGCCGTGGGACTCATACGAGTCGTAGTAGGTTCGGGCGCTGAACTGGATGCCCTTCCAAACTGGATGATCGTATTGCAGATCGACATATCCACGGAAGTTCGTGGTGTGCGTATCGGTCTGATGGCAACTGCCGCACCATTGCGCGGAAGAGGGTGCACGCTGTTCGGAGGCGGAAGCGGCGGCCTGCAAGGTGAATCCGTGGCTGGCGACCATGGCGAAGGCGCGGCGAGTCTGATCGTGAGCGCTGGGTGAAATGGAAGGATTCTCGATGGTGTCGAGGCGGCCGGGCGCGGCGGTATCCCAATAGGTGGCGGAGAAGAGTGCCTGGGTTCCGTTGCGATCAAGGCCGTAGGTGGCAGTTTCCTTATAGGTGCCGAGACTGCCGGCCTCGGCGGAGATCATTGTGCCCTGGCTCTTGCCGGTGCGGGTGATGACGTTGACGACGCCGAAGAAGGCATCGGCTCCATAGAGCGAGGAGCTTGGGCCACGCACCACTTCGATGCGATCGACGAGATCCATGTCCACGGGAAAGTCATTCTCCACGGGCGCCGAGTCATCGACATTATTATTGATGGCGTGGCCATTGACCAGGTAGAGGATGCGGCCGTTGGAATCGCCCGGAGGGGCAAATCCACGCACTCCGATGGTGCTGTAGCTGCCGTGATTCTGAACGTAGAACCCGTTGAGGCTCCGCAGGGCCTCCTGCACAGTCCGGTAACCGTACTTCCGGATTTCCTCTCCGGTTATGACACTGATCGAGGAGGGCGCTTCGACGGCCTTCTGCTCATACTTGGAGGCGCTGTATACCTTCACGTTGAGAAGTTCCTCAAGGCTGAGGGCTTCCGCGTCGGGAGGCTGCTGAGCGAATACGGACGTTGTAGCCGCCAGGATGAAGAGACCCGCGATTCCGGCAAACCGAACACTTTTGGACACACTATGAAAACTGGAGCAGCGCATAAATCCCGCCTGTTCCGTCTGGCCACTAAAGACCGAGAATTGAGAGCTGAAATGCAGTGAGCAGGGTAGGTCGAAAGGACACTCTGGGGCAAGTTACTTTTGTAATTGCGAACCAAAGTTGAAACGGGAAAGGTTACAAAGGTTTCGATTTCCGCGGAAAAAACGGACACGCGGGCTGGGATGGCAGCGCCCGCGTGAGGGTATGAATTCGACCGGGGCGCTGCCATTCTATCTGGCCACGAGCGGCTGCTGGAACAGCTGACAAACTCCTGACATGCGCAGCGGCGCGCGGACACCCGAGTTACTTTCCATCCGAGGGCTTTGCGGACTCGGCGGGCCTGGACGCTCTTAACCTGCTCAACGACTCGTCGACACGGGTCTTGAAATCACCAGCGTCGTCATGCGCGAGGCCGCGATAAGTGGACTGAACCTGCATGTCGCAACTGGCGCCCTGGCCACTCAAAGAGACGGAGTTGGTTCGCTGGCGAAGAGTTCCGCCGACGCTGTAAGAAGCCATCATCTCGGCGTTATCAAGCGACAGAACACTGTAGTTTCCTGAATTCTTAATGGTGTCTTTCACCGCGGCCCATAGTTCGCTGCACGGAACGGGATAGGTATCCTTGTGGGCTTTGGCGAACGCCGGCATGGCAAGCGTAAGGAAGATAAGAGCAACGACAACGGCCTTCATCATGGGATTTTCTCCTGTAAAGCTATGATTCACCGAAGTTGAAATGCTGAACGCAGACGGCTCGCCAAGAGCCTCGGCGCGATAACCAAGTACGGGCTGTTTCATTGAGTCAGCGAAAGCCGAGGGGGAAATGGCTCAGTAATTCTGCGAAGAACGTTTTGAAGCTCAAAAAGAGGGGCTGAAACGCCCGGCCAGTGGTAGGATTACCAGCATCTTTGGAAAGAGTTTGGCGAAAAGAGTTTGGCGTACGGATGGAGCCGCTTGTGGAGCCAGCCCAGGGAGAGATCACTTTGCTGCTGGCAAAGTGGAGAGATGGCGAGCCGTCTGCGTTCGAGCATCTGTTGCCGCTCGTTTACCCCCACCTGCGCGAAGTAGCTGCGGCGTACATCCGGAGGGAGAGAAATCCTGGCGAGTTGCAGGCGACCTCGCTGGTCGACGAAGTATGCATGCGCCTGATTGGCCAGAGGAAAGCCGACTGGGCTGATCGCACCCACTTCTACACATTTGCAGCCAAGGTCATGAGGATGATTCTGACGGACCATGCGCGGAGCAACATCGCACAGAAAAGAGGGGGCGGCGCGGAACACATCTCGCTGAACGAACAGATTCCCTGGATCAGGATCGGCAGCGAATCGCTGATTGATCTTGGCCGCGCACTGGATGACCTGAATGCAATCGATCCGTACAAGGTTCAGCTCGTCGAGTTGCGATATTTTCTCGGCTGCACGGCGGAAGAAACCGCGGCCCTGATGCAGGTCTCAAAGGCGACGGTCGATCGCGATCTAAAGTTCATCAAGAGCTGGCTGTACCGGCGGATTTATCCGGAAGCCGTGGCGGAGGCTGCGGCACGTCCTGAGAAGCCGTGAGCCATTGTGAAGGCGGTTCCCGCAGTCTCGTATAAGTGGGTTTACTCACTGCCCAGAGGCCTTCGACTCGATGAAGGATTCGACTACGTTCATGCAGCGCGCTGAAGCCGTATTTCAAGGCGTCCTTGGCGCACCCGAAATGCAACGGCCCGCACTGCTGGAAGCACTGTGCGGAGGCGATGGATTGCTGCTGGAGGAAGTTCGTTCACTGCTGAAGGCCTGCGCCGTCGAAGAGACCGTAACCGCATGCTGCCAATCGGAGGCAGAAAGTAATGCCGTGAAGTTGCGCGGCAGCAGACGCCTTGGGCCGTACGAACTGGACCGCCTGGTTGGGCGCGGCGGAATGGGCGCGGTGTACCTGGCGCATCGCGCCGACGGACAATTCGAGCAGCAGGTCGCCGTCAAACTCATCGACCTTCCCTTTGTGACAAACCTGTTCCGGGAGCGATTCCGGCAGGAGCGCCAGATTCTTGCGAGACTGAGCCACCCGAACATTGCCCGGATGATGGACGGAGGAGTGAGCGAGGACGGCGAGCTCTACCTGGTCATGGAATACGCCGACGGAGTCTCCATTGAACGGTATTGCAAGGAACACTCGCTCTCCGTTCGGAAGCGCATTGAACTCTTCCAGTCGGTTTGCGCGGCGGTTCGCTTCGCTCACCAGAACCTTGTGGTGCATCGCGATCTGAAGCCCGGCAACATCATGGTGCTGGGAGACGGCACGCCGAAGCTGCTGGACTTTGGCACGGCAAAATTGCTGACCCCGATGGAGGCCGCAGTCGCAGGAGAATTTACCCGACAGGGGTTGTACTCCTACACGCCGCAGTATGCGAGCCCCGAACAGATTCTGGGACACCCGATCTCGACCTCATCCGATGTCTACTCACTTGGAGTGCTTCTGTTTCTCCTGCTCACCGGGGTGCTGCCCTATGAACTGAAGGAGTTCACCACGGATGAGATGGTGCGCGTGGTATGCGAGAAACAGCCGCCAAAGCCAAGCGAGATGGCCGAGTCCGGAGCGCTGGATTCCGACATTGACTGCATTGTTTTGAAAGCCCTGCGGAAAGAGCCGGAAGAGCGCTACGCCAGCGTGGACCAACTGATGGGCGATCTGCAGGCGTATCTGGACGGCCGTCCGGTGGCGGCGCACCAGGGCAGCTTCCGGTACCATGCGGCCAAGTTTGCCCGGCGCAACAAGCTGGCGCTGACCGCTTCGGCGTTGTTGTTTGCGACCGTGCTGGCTGGAGTTGGCGGCGTGGCGTGGCAGGCGCGGATTGCGAACACCGAGCGCAGAAAAGCGGAGTCCCGCGCGGAGGATCTTCGCAAGCTCAGCAACCGGCTGCTGTCGGAGATCGACGAGGCCATCCAGAAGATTCCCGGCTCGACCGCGGCACAGAAGCTGCTGGTAAGTACGGTTCTGGAGCATCTGGACCGGGCAAGCAAAGACACATCCGGCGATCCGCAGATGGAAGTCGATCTCGCTGATGCTTATATCCGACTGGCGAATGTGCAAGGCAACCCCTACGACCAGAACATTGGTGATACCCAAGGCGCGTTAGGCAGCCTGGACAAGGCCCTCTCAATTACGACCAGGGTGATTCGGCAGCAGCCGGGAAATGCGGCCGCTGCACACGCCTACGGGTGGGCTCAACAATCGCGCAGCGAAGTGCTGTATGGGATGGGACGGGCGCAGGAAGCGGCAGATACGATGCGCTCGGCGGCGACCACCTATGAGGAGCTGGCATCCCGCCCCGGCGCGAAAATTGACGCCCTGATGGACGCGGCGACTGCCTACGGGGGACTGGGCGACGAACTGGGACAGAGCGGCACGGCGAGTCTGAGCGATCCGGTGGCGGCGCGCGCTGCCTTCCGTAAATCACTGGAGCTGAACGAACGCATCTATCAGGCCGATCCCAGCTCCTTGCGGGCGCTGCGCGGAATCGCCGTCAGCCATTTGAAGATTGCAAACGTAACCGCGGAAACCGATCCGGCGGCGGCGCTGGCGGACTACCGTGACGCGATCAAGGGCATGAACGCGCTGCCCGAGGAGGCACGGAAGGCGCTCACGAATCAGCGCACCCTCCTCAATGTTCTTCGCCGGTATGGCTCGGCGCTGAAGGAGATTGGAAGATACCAGGAAGCAGTTTCGTATATGGAACAGGTCAAACCCATCGAGCAGCGCTTCCTTGCGGCGGATCCCAATGACACTCGCGCTGGAACGGACCTGATGGTAGTGCTGGAAAATGAGGCGGAATGCTTTGAGGACAGGGCAGAAGGGGTCTTTACGGAAGAGAAGGCAGACCGGAGCGCGGATGCAGCCAGTGCGCTAAAGCTCTTGTCGGAAGCCAACATGGTTATTGAACATCTGCTGCAGATAAAACCCGACAACGTCGGTTGGCGGTCGACGCAGGGTTTGTTGCTGGTTCGCATGAGCGTGCAACAACGGACGCTGCATCAAGCGCCGCAGGCACTGGAGTCGGCGAAACGGGGGGCCTCTATCCTGGAGACGGCTGGAAAACAGCAATATGCCCAGGGCTTCGATCTGGATTCGGTGGCAACAGGGCTGGCCACGGTCCTACCGGAACGGTTGCGTGACACACAACTGGCCGTGGAATGCGCCGAGCGCATGGTGGAGATGAGTCATCATCAGAAGCCAGGATTTCTACTGACGCTGGCACATGCGTACCGCGCCGCCGGAGAATCCGAAAAAGCCCGCGCCACAGCCCAGGAAGGTCTGGCGCTGCTGCCTGCGGCAACTCCGGCCACAGTTCCCTCTCGCGTTCGGAAGCAGTTGCAAGCGGAACTAGGCCGGTAATTTCTTGTGTGATTCAGATTCCAACGTTACAGGAAGGCTGGCTGCGATGGCCGAGGCGTCTGCTGAGATGGATGGCAACAGCGGCAACGTATCTGGCGGCGCGGATCGATACCTCATACGCTCGAAGGAGAATCCGCTTGGGTGGCAGCACGAATGCTTCATGTAACAAAGTTCTTAATGGATGACTCATATGGGAGAGGGCTTTCGAATAGATGCTCTCTCGACCTCCGATTCCAGTTGATGGCAGGATTGCCAAACGCTATTGGAATACCATCATTATCGCGCGGATCGTCTTCAGCGTCAGTGATGGAGTGGCAACTCTGCTGTGCGAGTGGTCACTCGGGAGAAGCTCCGGCGTTGGTGATTCGAGCGCAAGGGGTGAGCAAGCAGAACAATTTCAGAATTATTCACCCGCGCGTATACTTCCTCCTCATGAAGTGCTAGGCTTCTCGCAGCATCTGATTTGGATGGACGCAGCAGTAGAAGCGCCCTGAGAGCGAACAACCAAGCGCCTTCGGAATACGTATCTTCTTACAAACTCCCTCCGACTCACTCAGCCAGATATCAATACACAAAGGAACACGCATCATCATGGAACAAGGAACAGTAAAGTGGTTTAACGACGCAAAGGGATTCGGTTTTATCACCCGCCAGACCGGCGAAGATGTCTTCGTGCATTTTTCAGCGATTCAGGCGAGTGGCTTCAAGAGCCTTCCCGAAGGCCAGGCCGTTCAGTTTAGCGTCGTCAAGGGGCCGAAGGGCTTGCAGGCAGAGAACGTAACCATTCTCTAAGGATTCAATCCGAAGAGTTTGACGAGAGGGTGGCCTAGCGGCTGCCTTTTTCTGTGCGCAAGAGCCGGTTGGCTGCTGCGGGCCGTGTGATCATGCGGGACGTTGATGTGCCCGCCGCGAGAGTTCCGGTGTGTTACCGGAAAAGTTCTGACGACGGGCAATCACGAGATTGAAGTAACAGAGGGGCATCGGCGCGGGGTGATACCCGGCCAGCGTGAAACTTTCCAATTCAGCCCTTAGTCAATCGAGAGCGGGGTTTGGATGGTCTCCACCAAAGGCGCTGCCGCATCCTCTGGCGCGATGATCAAGCTTGCCTCTGCACCTGCAAGCCGCAGGAGCGCGTCATTGGTTGTGTCTTCAATCCGAGTATTGCTCTTGTGAAGCAAGCGAACAGCCTTGAATGCTTCATGGCACAACACAAAGCGGTTCTTAGTTCGAAGCGCATCAAAAACGATATCTGAACGCATGGCTGACACCTTCCGTGGTACATGGAGAACTGTGGATTGTGGTGACCTCGCCATAGCACTACATGAGCCGCAATCACAAAGCTACAAACGCCAAGAGTAGCATGGCACGGCGATGCTGCGTATGCGGCGGGAGCCTTAGTTGCGAATCAAGACACGAGAAGAGAATTCAGAAGATGGTATTGCGAGGCTGTGCTCCGAACTGGAATACGCCTTCCTGAATGGTCACCGGCACACTGGGTATTGATGGGGAGTTGAAGGTATCTGGGTATTTCGGCAGGTCGCCCCAAAAAAAGGACGGCGCACGCCGAATATGTGGGGTGAGGATGGCAACGGCGTGCGCCTTATTAGATTGAATGAAGAATAGCTGACGGGAGAACCCGTGGCAGTGATATTCGTCACCGGGCATGGTTCATGCGACCCAACAGCCGTCGACAAGTACGAGGGGAGCGGTCACCCGCTCCCCTCGGCCAATTATGCTATCAGTGGATTACATAGTTTCCGCTGACCAAAGCGCTTGGCGTGTTGTTCGGAGCCACCGCGATAGCCTTGACCGTGGCCGTTGCGGTTAGAGTGAACGTCTTGCCGGGCGCAATCAGCGTCCCATTGGTACACGCGCCCGCGGTGGTTCCCGTGGGTGTTGTGCCGTTGATGGTGTAGCAGAACGATGCGGTTCCCAGCGCGTCGGTCAACAGCACCGTCGCCGATCCCGGGTACGTTCCAGGCCAGTTTGCGCCAACGTTGGAGAAGGTAGGCGCAGCCAGTTTCATTGTGAAGGTTGCCGCGAGGGAGATGGGACTGTTGATATATCCCGCTTCCGCCGCGATGGCTTTCACTGTCGCGGTTGTGATGGTCACCGGTCCCGAGTACGTCAGAGTTGTACCTGTCGGCGGTGCGGTTGGGGTCGAACCGTCCATGGTGTAGTAGATGGTTGTCCCAGATTGGCTATCTGTGATCGTGAACGTCGGCATACTCGTTGTCGAGTAGGTATAGCTGCCGCCGCTTGGTGAAATGACCGGCTTTGGCACCTGCGGAACGGTGAAGGTTCCGCCGGTAACGATGCTCGGCTTGTAGAGATTGCCCGTCGCACCAGCCGCAATGGCATAAATTGTTTCGCTACCGGTCATCGGCAGCGAACACGGATTGCTGGCGCACTGAACTGTGCTGCTGGTAGCAGGTACGTACTTCTGTGAGCTATTGACAGATACCTGCGGAGTGGAGCCGTCGAGCGTGTAGAAGATGTTTGAACCAGAGATGCTGGTGATTACCACCGTCGTCAGCGGGCCAACATAAGGATACGACGGACTGAAGGTTGGGGCCGGCGCCTGCGTGTTGTGCATGTTAATGGCCTGGTTCGCAAGGAAAGCCCGCGAATAGATGGGAATTCCAGACGTCGGAGGCGTCAGGCCGTAAGGATTTGTTCCGTTGCCTCCCTGGTGGCATTGACCGCAAGCGATGTCGACGTCCAGAGCGGCAGCGTTGTAACTGATTGGCGCTCCCGACGCGGGAGACCAAGTTTCAACAAACGTATTTGGCTGCTGGTTGCCGCCACCGGAGCTGTAATACTGCGAGGCCGAAGGGAACGTAGAGTAGTTCACGTCCGGGTTAATCCTAAAGTAGTGATACGTAGCCGCTCCGGAGGCTCCCGCCAGATGGCAGACCTTACACGTCTCCGGATCGCCAAATCCGTTGGGGAATGGAGTGTTGACCCCGGTCGGATGGGCGACCGACTGTGCGTGTTCGATGTGACAGTCGGTGCACTGTTTCACTAAGGCTGGCGAGACGTTGGTTGCATTCACGTTAATGAGGGTGTTGTGGACGTCATGGCAACCGGCGCAACCACCGTTCTTGGTCGCGTCTCCCGATGCACCGCCGGTGCCAGGATACAAATCCCCTGTGCTTCCGGTTCTGCTTCCGGGGGCTTCGCCCCAATCTGTAAAGTAGCTGTTGTATGTGCCGCTCATCGTTACCGAGAGATCAGAAGAGTTCTGTGCCGTCTGGTCAAAGGTTCCAATGAAGCGAGCATGGGGACTGTTGAGAAATGTCTCGGCTCCGTTGGCGCCGTGTGACATTGAAGGTTTGTAAGGCCCGAAGACGCCACCTGCGGCAACGCAGGCAAGGTATTGTGCGCTCACCGAACCGGTGTAGGTCTGTCCGTTCGAGCACGTACCTCCGGACTTGAATGCGCCCAGGGAAGCGGTCACGCCGGGGAGCGTTTGCCCGGGCAACTGCGCAGGGTGGACCTGACCGAGGTTGTAAGCGCCGGGTTTGCAAGTCTGGCCAACAGGACAGCCTGTACCGCCCGCGGTTGTGGGCGAGATGGCAACCTCCTGCCGGTGACACTCAATGCAAAGCGCAGTGGATTGCTGGTTTACGGGCACGTTCGGAAGCGGCTGGCACCCCGCTACTCCACAGTCGGCTAACGTAAAGCCAGCAGGCAGCGTGGAACCGGAACTCAGTTGTACGGTGTGACTAATGCGCCCCGCCGTGGCTTTATTGCCGAAGATCATGGTCGGGTTATAAACGGAGGGGTCCGCCTGCACATCCGCTTTGTGACAGCGTTCACACTGGATACTGGTCAGATTCCACGAGGAAGTCGGCCAGGTGCCGCCGTTCGCCGTGCACGTCGTGTAACTTGAATAAGGCAAGTTGGTGCTGGGATCGACCGCGGTGCATACGCCGCCAGCAGGGGTTCGCTGGAGCATGGAGTCCGTTATGCGAGTCTTCGCATCGTACAGAGTCGGCTCCGGACCACCATTGTCAAAACGATAGCCTGTGGTGTGGCAACGCGCGCAGGTATAAGTCCCGCCTTTGTAGGCCGAGTCCGGCGCATCAATCCAGCCGTAGATGTAATACAGCTGAACGGGGCCTGTCGTCAGGTTGAGGTTTCCATTTACCCAGTCGATGGCGTTGTTGGAGGAATCCGTTAGAGTGGTCTGCCCTTGCGTGTTTCCCCACGGCTGATTCGGGGCGACCTTGCGGAGCATATTTCTGTGCCCGCCAATCAGGTAGTTTGCGCCCTCGTAGTTTGTGTTGGGGATCGGAGGGTCATGGTGACAACCAATGCACGGGTTTGAAGTGTTGGCTGCACCAGACGCCCAGTTGCCGAACGCGGGGTCTATATAAAAAGGCTGCCAGGTCGCAAGAGGTGCATTGCTTGCATTCCACTGGGCCCCGTCACTGTGGTAATACTGGCCGGCGATGCAGGTAACGCCATCTGCGGCGAATTTTGCGCAACTGACGCTCGCAGGATTGGCGGTGCTATTGACAGTGGTTGCGTTGGTTAACAGTTTGTCCTGCCCGACGGCAGTGGGCGCAGAGGCGAATGAGAATGCGGCTAGACACAGGATGGAAGCGAGGGATGCTTTACAGCCGAACGATGGCATATGCAAGATCTCCCGAAATCGTTTACGCGCTTTTACAAACTAAAGGGATGGTACCAATGGGGGAAACTCATCGTACCAAGAGGACAATCCGGGTACGCAAGGCAAATGTCTCACTTTGACTTCAATTGTTGGGGATTTCCCGAATTGGGCGCAGTCAATGGATGGTATCGAGGAATCCGGCACAATTCGGCTTGCTCGCCGGAATGGAAACTTGCGGAAGCCGGAGAAGCCACTCGGGGCTATGGCCTGAGCGCGTGCAGACGCACGCGACTGAATCGCGCAATTGCGCGGTTGCGAGCAGAAGTGTTGGAGTTTGAAGTGAGCTAAGTTTTGTTCGGGGAGTTTGTAAGTGTTTGAAAGAATGGCTCCTCAGGTAGGACTCGAACCTACAACCCTTCGGTTAACAGCCGAATGCTCTGCCATTGAGCTACTGAGGAGTATAGAGGCGCTGGCGCGCTTTGTTTTGAATTACAAGAGAGATTGTAAACAGCCATGAAGGGGATCGTCAAACGCGCGAGAGCGAAAGTTGTGGAATTCGGCTGGCGTGCGGCGGCGCGGGCCAGACAGAAGGCATCAGGACCGGGCGGCGGGGCGATGCAGGAGGTTAGCGTCGGGGCGGATAAGGAGGCTGGCAGCAGCGGAATCCAGTATCCAGGTGAGAGCTCCGTCGCGGGGTGAGATGAGCTGGGCCGGAGTGGATTCGGGATCGCGCGGGCCTTCGAGGACCCGCTTGACGACGGCGGCTTTCTCCTGGCCGGTGACGAGGAAGGTGATTTGCGCGGCGTTGTTGAGGACTGGAGCTGAAAGCGTTACCCGCCAGGAATTGACCTCTTCAACATGATCGGCGACGACGAGGCGCTGCTGCTCGTGGAGAGTTGGGCGCTGCGGAAAGAGCGAGGCGGTGTGTCCGTTGGCTCCGAGTCCCAGGAGGTTGTAGTCGAGGCGAGGGAATGCGTTGGATTGAGGAAGATTCTCGCGGAGGGTTCGTTGGTAGAGTTCGGCGGCCTCGATGGCCGTGCCGTCTCCGGTGGGGATGCGGTGGATGTTGGCGGGCGGGACGGGGACGCGGGAGAGCAGAAGCTCGCGTGCCATGAGGTAGTTGCTGTCAGGATGCGAAGGCGGAACGTTGCGCTCGTCTCCCCAGAAAAAATGGATCGACTTCCAGGGAATGATCTCCGCGAAGGGCGGTGCGGCGAGCACTTGAAAGAGGCGGCGCGGCGTACTGCCTCCGGAGAGAGCGGCGTTCATGGCGCGACCCTCGGCAGAGAGCTTGCGGGCAAGTGCGGCGAACTGTCCGGCGGCGATGCGAATGGTTTCGTCGATGTCATCGCCGACGAGGACTTCGGCTGCGGCAAGATGGAAGCGCTCAAGCGGCATCGGCGAGTCCAGGGATCAGGAGCGGCATCCAGCGGTGGCCTTCGGGCGTGAGCAGATTCTGCGTCTGTTCGGGACCCTCCGATCCGGCGGCATAGTTGGGAAACTGCGGCGGAGGAAGCTGTGCCCAGGCTTCTTCAATCGGGGTGATGATCTTCCACTCGGACTCGACCTCATCGCGGCGGGTGAAGAGAGTTGCATCACCGCGCATGGCGTCGAGGATGAGGGTTTCGTAAGCGACCGGGGTGTTGCCGCCGAAGGCTTCCGAGTAGGAGAAATTCGCCATGACCGGGACCGTGTTCATGTGAGTTCCGGGGCGCTTGGCTCCGAAGGAGACGGAGATACCTTCGTCGGGCTGGATGCGCAGGCTGACGACGTTGGGGCCGTTGCTTCCGGTGTCAGTACCGGCGAAGAGGGCCTGGGGCGTGCGCTTGAAGTGGACCTTGATCTCGGTGAGATTGCGCGCCATGCGTTTGCCGGTGCGGAGATAGAACGGGACTCCAGCCCAGCGCCAGTTTTCGACGAGGAGACGGACGGCGGCAAAGGTTTCGGTACGCGAGTCGGGCTTGACGCCGGGCTCCTGCCGATAGCCCGCGACGGCGCTGCCGGCGATGCTGCCGGGGCCGTACTGTCCACGCACGGTATTGGCCGCGACCTCTTGAAGTGTCATGGGACGGATGCTACGGAAGACCTGCACCTTCTGCTCGCGCACAGAATCGGCGTCGAAGGCCACGGGCGGCTCCATGGCGGTGAGGGCCACGAGCTGAAGGAGATGGTTGGCGACCATGTCACGCAAGGCTCCGGTCTCTTCGTAAAAGGCGGAGCGGCGCTCGACACCGAGAGTTTCGGCGGCGGTGATTTCCACGTAGTCGACGTAGTTCCGGTTCCAGACGGGCTCAAAGATGGAGTTGGCGAAGCGGAAGACCAGGATGTTCTGCACGGTCTCCTTGCCGAGATAGTGATCGATGCGATAGATGTTCTTCTCGTCGAAGACCTTAAGGACGGATTCGTTGAGGGCGCGGGCTGATTCAAGGTCGCGACCGAAGGGCTTCTCCAGAATGATGCGCGACCAGCCTTCCTCGCGCTGGTTGAGCCCTGCCGATTGCAGGCCGTTGACGATCTCTCCGGCGAAGGACGCGGGAGTTGAGACGTAGAAGAGCGTGTTGGCGCTGGAGCCGTTGCGCTGCATCTGCTGAAGGAACGAGCGCAGCTCGGAGTAGAAGGCAGGACTGGCAGGGTCGCCGACGATGTAGCGCAGCCGCCTGGCGAAGTTCTGCCACTTCTTCTCGTTGAAACCGCGGGCGTCCTTAGAGCTTTTCGCGGCCTCATGCATGGACTCGCGGAACTGCTCGTCGGTCATGGGAGTGCGGCCGGTGCCGACCACTTCAAAGCGGGCATCCATGCAGCCAACGCCGCACAAATCGTAGAGCGCCGGGATCAGCTTGCGGCGGGTGAGGTCTCCGCTGGCGCCAAAGATTACCAGGGTACATGCGTCTCCCTGCGGCAGCGCGGGACGCTGCATTTTGTGTTCAACCTCGGCTTCGATTACTGGGGTCATCGGCTACTCCTGGGGATGAGCGCGTTCCAATCCGAGTGGACAAAGCCAGCCTGTGGACGGTCGGCGCGCTGATACGTGTGCGCGCCAAAGAAGTCGCGCTGGGCCTGGGTGAGATTCTGCGGAAGCAGGGCGGCGGTACAGGCGTCAAAGTAAGCGAGCGAAGCGGAGAATGCTGGGGCCGGAATTCCGAGCGAGGCGGCAAGGCCCACGACCTTGCGCCACGCGGGGGCAGCGGCGGTGATGCGCGACTGGAAATCAGAATCGAGCAGAAGGCTGGGCAGCGCGGGCCGGCGATCAAAGGCCTGCATGATGGGATCGAGGAGAAGAGCGCGGATGATGCAGCCGCCCTTCCAGATGCGGGCCATCTCCCGCAGGTCGATCTTCCAGTTCCACTCACGCGCACCGGCGGCGATGAGGCTCATGCCCTGTGCGTAAGAGCAAATCTTGCTGGCATAGAGAGCATCTCTGACGGCGGCGATAAGTTCGGCGGGGTCCCCGGCATAGCGGCCCGGCGTGCGGTTGTATTGGGCGCTGGCAGCCAGGCGCTGGTCTTTCATGCTGGAGAGGGCGCGGGCATCGAGCGCGGCCGAGATGGTGGGAATGGGAACTCCAAGGTCGAGGGCGATCTGCGCCGTCCACTTGCCAGTTCCCTTCTGGCCGGCTTTGTCGAGGATGACATCGACCAGCGGCTTGTGGGTTTCAGGATCGACGGCAGTGAGGATTTCAGCGCTGATTTCGATGAGGTAGGATGCGAGCGGGCCGCGATTCCACTGGGCAAAGACTTCGGCGATTTGCGGAGCCGGGAGGCCCAGCGCATGCCGCAGTAGATCGTAGGCCTCGGCGATCAACTGCATATCCCCGTACTCGATTCCGTTGTGAACCATTTTGACGAAGTGGCCCGCGCCATCGGCTCCGACGTAGGTGACACAAGGGCCGGAGGAGGTCTTGGCGGCAATGGACTCCAGGGTGTGCTGCATGTGCTTGTAAGCGTCCGGGTCGCCACCGGGCATGAGTGAAGGACCGTTGCGGGCACCTTCCTCGCCACCGGAGACGCCCATTCCAAAGAAGTTGAGGCCACGGGCGCGCATGGCGGCTTCGCGGCGCTGCGTGTCCTTGAAAAATGAATTGCCGCCGTCGATGACAATGTCACCTTCTTCCAGCAGAGGCGCAAGGCGCTCAAGCATCTGATCCACCGGATCGCCAGCCATGATCATCATCAGCATCCGGCGGGGACGCTCCAGTGAACGGACGAACTGCGCGAGGTCGGTGTTGCCGACGATCTGCCTGCCCTGGTTGGCGGAGACGAAACGGCCAACCCAGTCGGGCTCGAGATTCCAGACGGCGACACTCTGCCCGTGATCTTCGATATTCAGCGCAAGGTTTTGTCCCATGACTCCCAGGCCGATGACACCGAACTGGGCAAGTTTTGTGGCGGAGATGGTTGAAGCCATGCTTTTACGTCCTCGTTGAATGCAAGCACCAGGGGCGGGGATGAAACTCCGCGGCCCATATAGGAAAGATTCAGAAAGCGGACGGGAGGATTCATGGGTGGAGGCATTTGCGCTAATCCGCGAGGTCGGCGGGCGAGAGATCGTCTGAATCCTCCTCTGCTTCGGGATCGGCTTCAGGATTGGCTTCGGCAGCGGATGGATGGAGATGGCGCATCTGGTATCCCTGGGCGGTAAGCACGAATCCGGCCTCGGTGAGAAATTGGCCGAAGAGGTGCTCATGCGCGGGCTCGCCATTGATCTCCGAAATGAGTAGTCCAGAGCGCGCAGATTGGCGGAGCAGCGCGAGGCGGGCAAGCGCACGGGCGGCGGCGCGGGCGGCCTCCTCCCGGTCAGGCCCGTCGGGCAGCCAGAGTTTGAGTGCAGGATTGCCGCGACGCAGGTAGGCGACCAGTTCGCCGGCTACCAGCAGCACAGTTGCCCCACTGGTGCGCGACATGCCGTGCGGCGAGGCCGCGGAGTCATTCTCCTCCGGGAGGCGGGGCCACGGGAGCAGGGTTCCGTAGGGATTGGCGGGATCAACGGCAGCGAGAGTGATGGCGGACTTCCTGGCCGGGGAGCGCAGAGCACGCAGCGACTCGACGGCGGCGTTGGTGGCAAACTGCGAGCCGCCAAGGCCAGAAAGGAAGATGCCGCGGCGAATCATGCCTCGCTCTTCCATCTGGCGAAGGGCGGGATAGAAGGCGCTGAAACCTCCGGGCAACTCCTCGGCAGCGGCACTCTCACGGGTGACGAGGCCGTAACGGAGGAGCAACTGCTGGGCGACGGCGGCGCTCCATGCGGTAACGCTGGGCTCTGTTGGGATGCGAGAGCGGACCAGGGACCAACGGCCCTGGGAGATCTCGCCTCCGCTGGCGCGGGCGCGGAATTGCTTGAGAAACTCGGCTGAACCGGGGCGCGAGAAGTCCGTCCCACGCGGGGAGGCCCCTTCGCGCCGTTGCCGCCGAAAGCTGCGCAAGGGATGAAAGGCGTCATTGGTCACGATGCCCTGCCAGGCAAGCTGCCAGAGGGCATCGCTGGTTTCGCCGGGGAATCCCGCGCCCGCTGCCTGGTGAATGGCGTTGAAGAACGAAGCTCCATGGGCGGCGAGAAACGAAGCTATCACCTGGGCGCGGTCTTCGAGAGGCTCAGGCGGTTGAAGCAAAGAAGGAGGAAGCAGCGCCGGCAGGGCGTCGGCAAGATACAAGGCCACGCGGCCGTCATGCTCGCCGAGTTGTCCGCAACCGACCCAGACGACTTCGCCGGCAGCCATAAGGGTGTCAAGGTCGGCGGGGCGGTAGTCCTTGATGCGGGCGGGCAGAATTTCGCGCTCCCATTCGGAAAGAGGCAACGCGAGACCTTGCAGGCTTTCGATGGCATCGAGCAAAGCGTCGAGTCCGCGACGCTTGCTGCCCACGCCCTGCCAGCGCGGCAGAAAAATGCCGAGCACGCGGGCTTCGAGCGGCTCGACCTCGCGGCGCAGGCGCGCCAGGGTGCGGCGGCGAAGCTGTTGCAAGACGTCGGGATGCAGCCACTCGCGATGCACTCCGCCGGGACGGAATCCGCCTTCGAGAAGCCTTCCCTGCCGCACCATCTCAGCCAGCGCAGCCTCGGCAACCGCGATGGGTATTTGGTAGCGATGCCAGATGTCATCGAGGGTGAAGGGGCCACGGGTGCGCGCATATCGGCTCAACAGCTCGGCCAGCGGCTCGGGATGCGGTTGCAGCCAGGTGACAGCGAGGTCATCGGGCAAGGATGCATGGAGAGCGTCACGATACTGGGAGGCATGTTCGACAGCAATGTAACGCGGCCCGGCGGCGATGGAGATCAGAAGAACCCGGCGCGATTGCACAAGAGATTCGAGGCTGGCAAAGACCTCGTCGGTCTGGCAGCGAAGGCGCAATTCGGAGGCGCTGAGATCGCCGAGGCGGAGCAGAAGATCGTGGACGTCGTCGGCATGGCGGGCGGCTTGATCCGGGCCCAGAAATTGTAGCTGCGCTTCGACATCGCACATCACCGAAGCATCCAGAAGCTCGCGGTAATCGGCGTCGCCGAGAAGATCCTGCAACTGCGACTGATCGATGGAGAGCGCCTGCGCGCGACGCTCGGCAAGGGGCGCATCGCCATCGTAGATATAGTTGGCGACGTAGCCGAAAAGCAATGTGGCGGCGAAGGGCGAGGGTTTCTCCGAGTCCACGGTGGTGACGCGGATGGCGCCGCGCTCGATGCGGCTGAGAATCTCGGTGAGCGCGGGAAGATCGAAGATGTCCCGGATGCACTCGCGGTAGGTTTCCAGCAGAATGGCGAAGGAAGGATAGCGCGAGGCGACGTTGAGCAAGTCGGCCGACCGCTTGCGCTGATGCCAGAGCGGTGTTCGAATGCCGGGGCGATGGCGTGGCAAGAGAAGCGCACGCGCGGCGTTCTCCCGGAAGCGCGCGGCGAGGAGCGCGGTGGAGGCAAGCTGGTTCACGACCCGATCGTGGATTTCAGAAGATGCCGGCAGAAGGTCCGAGGCATTGAGCGGACGGTCGCTCTCCGGCAGGCGGATCACGAAGCCATCGTCGGTCCACATCGTCTCCGGCTCCATGCCGAGATCATCACGCAGGGATGCGGCGACGGCCATGCACCAGGGAGCGTGAACGCGGCTGCCGAAGGGTGAAAGAACGCAGATGCGCCAGTCGCCGAGTTCATCTCGGCAGCGCTCGATGAGGATGTCTTCATCGCTGGGGACGCGGATTGTGGCAGCCTTCTGGTCCTGAAGAAATCGCAGGAGATTCTCCGCCGCGTTGGGAGCAAGTGAGTGGTCTTCGACGAGCCGGTCGATGGCGGCGGGCGCGGGCATGTGCAGCAGTTCGCGGGTAAGCGCGCCAATGTGGCGGCCGAACTCCACGGGACGGCCCACGCTGTCGCCACGCCAGAAAGGCATCTTGCCCGGCTCTCCGGGCGCGGGCGTGACGAGCACGCGGTCATGGGTGATCTCGTCGATGCGCCAGGTGGATGCGCCGAGGATGATGGTCTCTCCGGGCTTGCTCTCAAAGACCATCTCTTCATCCAACTCACCGAGGCGGTTTGGCCGGGCGGAGCCAGCGAGAAAGACGCCGTAGAGTCCACGGTCAGGAATGGTGCCTCCATTGACGATGGCGATGCGCCGGGCGGACTGCCGCGGGGTAAGCAGGTTGGTTGTGCGGTCCCAGGTGATGCGCGGGCGCAGTTCGGCGAACTCGTCAGAGGGATAGCGGCCGGAGAGGAGATCGAGCACGCCCTCAAAAGACTGGCGGGAGAGAGCGGCAAAGGGCGCGGCGCGGCGAAAGAGATCGAACAGCTCGCCGACGGCAATCGGCTCGATGGCGACAGCGGCGACAACCTGCTGTGCCAAAACGTCGAGCGGATTGCGCGGGTAGGACACGGCCTCGACCATTCCATCGCGCATGGCGCGGGTGGCGGCGGCACAGGCGAGAAGATCGGCGCGAAACTTGGGAAAAATGATGCCATTGCTGGCACCGCCGACATGGTGCCCTGCACGGCCGATGCGCTGCAGTCCGCTGGCGACCGAGGGCGGCGCTTCGATCTGTATCACCAGGTCGATGGCTCCCATGTCTATTCCAAGCTCAAGGGATGAGGTTGCAACAAGCCCCTTGACGGTGCCGCTTTTCAGGCGTTCTTCAATCTCCTTGCGCTGGGCTGGAGCAACACTGCCGTGATGAGCTAGCACCAGGGTTTCCCCCGCCAGCTCATTGAGCGCACCGGAGATGCGCTCGGCAAGGCGGCGGCTGTTGACGAAGATGAGCGTGGACTGATGGGCACGGATGAGAGCGAGCAACTCGGGATGGATGGAAGTCCAGATCGACTGACCGCCCTGGCCCGGCGGTACGGCCGCTGCGGGTCTGGACATGTCCTCCACAGGCACCCGAACGCTGAGTTCCAAGCGCTTTGGCGCAGAGGCGTCCAGCAGGGTCACGGGGCGGTAATGGATGGCTGTATCAGCTTCGGAGACCGCCAAACCATCGACGTTCGGCGACAGCCCGGCGGAGGCCTCCAGTCCGGCGAGAAAGCGCGCCACTTCATCGAGCGGGCGCTGCGTTGCGGAGAGGCCGATGCGCTGTAGGCGGCGTCCGCAGAGTCGTTCCAGGCGCTCCAGGGAAAGCGCGAGATGAGCGCCGCGTTTGGTGGGCACCAGGGCATGGATCTCATCGACGATGACGGTTTCCACCGAGCGCAGGGCTTCGCGCGCGTTGGAGGTGAGCAGCAGGTAGAGAGACTCCGGGGTGGTGATAAGAATATCGGCGGGCACGCGCTGGAAGCGGGCGCGATCCGCCGCAGCGGTGTCTCCGGTGCGGACGAAAATGGAGGGGAGATGGAATACATCCCCGCGCTGGGTGGCAATGTCGGCGATGCCCGCGAGCGGCACCCGAAGATTGCGCTCAACATCGACGGCCAGAGCTTTAAGCGGCGAGATGTAAAGGACACGGCAACGCGAAGCCCGCGAAGGAGCGGGCGAAAACATGGTCCGATTGATGCACCAGAGAAACGCGGCAAGCGTCTTGCCGCTGCCGGTGGGAGAGAGCAAGAGTGTGGATTCGCCGCGCGCGATGGCTGGCCAGCTCAACTGCTGGGGCAGAGTGGGCGCTGGAAAAGCAGCGTTGAACCATTGGCGCACGGCGGGATGGAAGAGCTCCAGCACGGAGCCGCCGGCGCTCTCCGCTATGCGAGAGTCATCATCCGGGATTCCTTCGTCGTGATTGGAGTTCGAGGTGGGCATGCGCTGTCAGGGTACTTCAATCGCAATTCCTGAGATGCACCGGAGCCGGTCTCAGACGCCCAGTTCCACCTCAAGCGCGGCCTTCACCTGCGAACACTCCTCGTCGGCGAGCTTTCTGCCGGCAATCCTCAGGTAGAAAGTATCGATGGCCATCTCGCCTTCGGTATCGATGAGTGCGATTTCGATGTTGCAGCCACACTCTGCGAAGACGGCGGCCATGCGATGCAACAGACCGGAGCGGTCCTGGGCCACGACCTCGATGACAGTGCTGTGGCTGGAAGATTCCTGATCGAAGGAAATGTTGGTTTCGACCTTGACCTTGGGAGGCTTGCCGCTGGAGCCACTCCGCTTGCGGGCCAGTTTCTCCAGGGGCACCACGCCACCCAGAACATCGGTAAAGCTGTTGCGGAAGCGGTCCCACTCCTGCACGTTCATCTCAAGGGTGTGGAAGCGGTCGGTGAAGATGAAGCTGTCCACCACCACGCCGGAGTCATTGGAAAAAGCGTCAGCCTTGAGAATGTTCATGCCCCAGCCTGCCAGCACACCGGCGAGCGTGGCAAAGAGCGCGGGACGGTCGTTGGTGATGACGGTAAGCGCAAAGTCACCGCGGAGGCGCTTGAGTTGCGTCTGCACGGCGTTGGCCCGGAGCTGCGAGGCCATTCCTACATGCTCGATGATCTCTTCGGCGGAATGGATGCGGAGATAGCGCTGCGGCAGGCCTTCCAGAAAGTCACGCAGGCGGCGTCCGAGCTGCGGAGCGAGCAGGCGAATGCGCGCCACCTGGTCCTCCTGGCCCTCGGCGTGGAAGCGATCATCATCGACGCTGCGGTTCAGGTAGTTGGCAGTCAGGAAGTAAACGCGCCAGAGGTTCTCAGCCTTCCACGGAGAGAGCGAAGTAGGATTGACGGCTCCGACATCGGCGTAAGTCAGCAGGGCCAGCATCTTCAGGCGCTCGGGAGTGCCGACACGCTTGGCGAGCACGTGGATGGTCTCCGGGTCGAAGATGTCACGACGCATGGCTGCGGAGAGATCGAGGTGGTAGCCGACAAGGAAGCAGACCATCTCCTCTTCCTCGGGCGTCAGTCCGTAGTTGCGGCAGACCTGCATCGCGATTTCCAGGCTGGCGGTGACGTGATCGTCGCCGGACTTCGCTTTGCCCACATCGTGGAGGAGCAGGGCGAGGATGAGCAGATCGAGGCGCTCGATCTCCTCGACGAGGTTGGCGAGGCTTCGGTTGCCACTCTTCTTATCCGGGTGAAGCGCGTGGATGGACTCGATGGCGCGGAAGGTATGTTCGTCGACGGTATAGCGATGATAGAAGTCACGGACGACAAGGGACTCCACGGCACGGAATTCCGGAAGGAGCAGGCCAAGCACGCCGAGCTCCTGCATCATGCGCAGTGCCTTGGCGGCGTGCGGGCGGACAAGAACCTTGCGCAGAAACTCCCAGCGCTGCGGGCCGGAGAGATCGAGGGCGGCAATTCCGGGCAGCGCCTGCTCGATGCGCAGATCGGTGCTGGCGGCAAACTTCAGTCCATGCTGGGCCACGAATTCAAAGCAGTTGAAGAAATGGCCGGGCGAGACGAGCGCCGAAGGCTGCTGCAACAGAATCCGCCCGTTGACGCAGGAGAATTCGTCGGTGGAAAGACGTGAACGCCAGTTCTGAAATTGCTGGAAGAGCGAGGAACGGGCGGGCACCACCTCGTCCACCATTGTGGCGAAGAGACGATTCAGGACGCGGGCCTGGCGGTAGTAGTAGCGCATCCACTCGGCCGCGTCGGAGCCGCCGCCGTCATACCCGATATGAGCTTCGGCGGCCTCCTGCTGCGCTTCCCAGTTCAACTGGTTGTCATCACGGCCGGCGCGGTAGTGCAGGAAGCAGCGCACCGAGATGAGAAACTCTTTCGCCTCCAGGGCGCGGTCACGCAGCGAGGCGGGAAAGTAATCAAGGGAATCGGTCCACTCGCGCACCCGCGAAAAGCCGTTCAGCAGGGCCAGCCAGGAGGCGACGTTGTAGTCGCGGAGACCGCCGGGCGCGTCCTTGATGTTGGGTTCGAGATGAAAGATGGTGTCACCGGCTTGATGATGGCGCAGCTCGTTGACCTCTCCCAGCAACAGCACAAGTTCCTGCCAGTCACGGAGGACGGTGCGCGGGACGATCTGATCATGGAGGCGGCGGAAAAGTGAGTAATCGCCGGCAAGCATGCGGCAATCGAGCAGCGAGATGTTGAACTCGGGATTGTCACGGTGGAGGCGGTCGCAATCCTCCAGCGTGCGCGTGGTCGGGCTGAGGCGCAGCCGGAGATCCCAGAGATCCTGGCAAAACGCGCGGATCGCATCCTTGTGCGCCGCAGCAGGCGCTTCCCCGTCCGAGAGAAAGAGCAGATCGACGTCCGAATGGGGAGCAAGCACGCCACGTCCGTAGCCGCCGATTGCGACCAGGGCAAAGCCCGCTGGCGCTGACAGATCAGGGTTGATGTGATGGCGCCACAACTGGTGAGCCAGCGAATCGACGAGCGCGGTGCGCCCCTGCAAGACGGAGCGGCCCGAGCGCGTCTGTTCAAACTCAAGCCGGAGCCGCTCCGAACCCGCAAGGTACTCGGCTTTCAAACTCTGCGCGATGCTCGAAGTCATCAGGAAACCCTAGCGCGGCTATAGTGCGTCAGAACCGCGCTCTTCATTGCGAATGCGGATGGATTCGTCAATGCGAGAGAGAAAAATCTTGCCATCTCCGATTTTGCCGGTTTGCGCGGCACCGAGAATGGCCTTGACAACGTCGTCCACGGTCTCATCGCGCAGCACGATCTCCAACTTGATCTTGGGGAGAAGGTCAACGCTGTATTCGCGCCCACGATAGAACTCGGTGTGGCCCTTCTGTCGTCCGTGGCCGCGCACTTCCAGGACCGTAAGTCCGTCGATTCCGATGGCCAGCAGGGCTTCCTTCACGGCATCGAGCTTGGATGGTTGAATTACCGCTTCGAGTTTCGTCATGATAGTTTGTCTTCTCCGTCGCTGCCGGCCACGATTCGCCGGACATCGCCTACGAGTCCAAAGGATAATATTGTTTGCCGCGTTACGTCAGTGAGACCGCACAACTAAGCTGATCGAGAACATGATCCGCGCGCCCTGGCGGGGGTTTTTGCAACCGCAGGGCCGACGGCACTCTCGTTAGGCAATCAACCATAGATAGTGGTTTGTGAGCCGGTATGGAAATCGAAAATTCTTATGGATGCCATGGCCTGTGATTATGTGCGCATGGAAGGAGCATGGACAGCGGATTAATCCGGCGGCGCGCCGTGGCGGGAGAACTATACGCGGGGCAAGATAATGCGGTCCCAATGCTATTGAGCCCCGGTGGCAACTCGCAATGAGCGGTCATCCAGGGCGCGCCGGATGGAGCGCAAAAGAGCCTCGGCCGTATAGGGCTTCTCAACCAAGGTAAACCCGGAGATTCCATCCGACTGGGAAATTACCTCTTCCGTGTAGCCGGAGAGAAAGACGACGGCGATGGATGGGCGTTGCTTCAGTATCTGCTGGGCAAGGACCGGCCCACGCATACGCGGCATCACTACATCGGTCAGCAGAAGATGAATTGGGTCCGGAAAGTTTCTTGACACTTCCAGAGCGGCGACGCCATCTTCGGCTTCCAGGATGTTGTAGCCGTCGCGGGAGAGGATGACGCGGGTCAACTCCCGCAAAGCTGCCGAATCCTCCACCAGCAGGATGGTTTCACCGCCAGAAGCGGCAGCGCGGGATGCGCCCTCCGCGGGCGCGAGGCGCTGAGGCGCCTGAACGGTCAACGGAAGATAGACCTTGAAGATCGTGCCCATGCCAGGTTCGCTGTAAACCCAGATGTCGCCGCCGTTGCGCCGGGCGATGCCGTAGACGGTGGCAAGGCCGAGGCCAGTCCCTTTGCCCGGTTCCTTGGTAGTGAAGAAAGGTTCAAAGATGTGCGCGACCGTTTCTGCATCCATGCCGATGCCAGAGTCGCTGATGGCAAGCATGGCGTAGCGCCCCAGATGCAGAGTGGGATGGCGCTGCACGTAGTTCTCATCCAGATCAACCGCTCTTACTTCAACATTGATCCTGCCGCCGTCAGGCATGGCGTCACCGGCATTTGCCCCAAGGTTGAGCACGAGTTGCTGAATCTGACCGGGATCCACCTTCACCAGGCAGGGCTCATCGGAGCACCTTACCGTTAATTCAATATCCTCACGCAGCAACCGCGAGAGAATTGGAGTCATCTTGGAGGCAACCTCGCGCAGGTCCAGCACCTCCTGGGCGATGGCCTGCTTGCGGCTGAATGCCAGCAACTGTTTGGTGAGCAATGCTCCCGCTTCGCCGGAGTTCTTGATCTGCATCACGCGCTCGCGGCGTGGATCTCCCAGAGGAAGGTCCGCCAGCAGCAACTCCGAGTAGCCCAGCATCACGTTGAGCAGGGTGTTGAAGTCGTGGGCCACGCCCCCGGCAAGGCGCCCGATGGCCTCCATTTTCTGGGCCTGCTTGAGTTGCTCTTCGGCGCGCTTGCGCTCAGTGACGTTCTGAATGACGGAGATGCGATAAAGCGGCGCGCCGGCAGCATCACACACCATGGAAGAAGAGACGTTGAGCCAGACGGCGGAGCCGTCGCGGTGCAGGTAGCGCTTCTCGATCTCATAGGAATTCGCGCGGTCGAGATGCATGGCTTTGAGAAACTCCGCCTCGCGCGCCTGGTCGTCGGGATGGATGATCTCGGCAATACGCTTGGCAAGCAATTGGGACTCTTCGTATCCGAGCATCCGGCACAGCGCCGCGTTTACCATGAGGAACTGTCCGTCGAGCGCGATTTGCGCGATACCGACGCCAGCCTGTTCATAGATGGAGCGAAAGCGGGCCTCGCTGTGAAGCAGCGTCTCTTCGGCGCGCTGCCGTGCGGTGATGTCGCGGAGAATAACGGTGTAGAGCTTTTGCCCGGCAACCTGCACCTGGGAGATTGTAGCTTCAATCGGAAACTGCTCACCATTCATGCGCACCGCGGAGAGAACCGAGGGAGCGAGCATGGATCGCGTGGTGAGCCCCGCTTCTCCGAAGGTGCGAATGTGCTGCGCATGAACCTCGCGAACCCCCGCGGGCAGGAAGCGGTCCAGCGAATTGCCGAGAGCGTCCCAGGAAGGGCAGCCGAACATTTTCTCAGCCGCCTCGTTGAATACGATAATTCGCTGGCTTTCGTCGAGGGTGATGATGGCGTCCATCGCCGACGCCACGACGCTGGAAAACCGCTGCGTGCTGGTGCGCAGTTCCTCTTCGCTCTGCTTGCGCCCGCGTTCAATCCGGTTCAGCAGCGCGGCGCTGAAGAGAACAAGCGGCACAAAGATAAAGACCGGCGCAACAACAAAGAGAAAAACCATCAGGGCCGAACCGTAGGTTCCGTGCTGATACATCTTGAAGATCAGCAGGCTGATGGTGAATGGAATAAAAATCACCGTGGGAAGCAGGCGTCTTGCGGCCTTGCCACCCAGATCCGGACTCAGGCAGATGGCGGCCGCACCGCGCTCGGGCCGTGCAAACAGAATGGCCGTGCACAACAACAGAAACGTAATCGAGGTCTGGGGCACGACGATAGAGAACAGCGGCGACTGATACCGCGAACTGGGATCGTATGCATAAGCGGTCAGCGTCAGAAACGACAGCGCCGCAGTGATCCACGTCAAGACGGACGAGGCTGAGATGCGCCCCCAGCGAAGATTCACGAAGAGGATTGCGGCACCCAGCAGAACCAGGTTCAATGCCACGACCGGAGACATCCGTCCCGGATGCAAGGAACCAGGAAGGAATGAGCCTGCAAGGAATAGCCGATCGAAACCAAGATTCCATCCGGAGATGTACTCCAGTCCGGTGAGGGCACCGATCAGTGCGCCGCAGATGGCGCAAGCTCGGGAGGCGGGACGGGCGGCCCAGTGGGGATGGTCAAGGAACAGCAATGCAGCGGCCAGACAAAGAAAACCGATGGCAGTGTTGGGCTCGGTTCCACCGAAACTGGCGACGACGCGCCTGAAAAATCCAGGATCGAAGGCCCACCCAGCGATCACAGCTGCCCAGATTGCCAAAACCCCGTAGCCGAGCACACGCACGCCATAAAGGTTCCACGGCGCACCCGGCTTTCGTCCATGCTCGCGCGAAATCAGCAATCAAATTACCCCGGCCAGTTCCGGCGAGGTTGCCGGTCCGGCATTTGGGGAATTATAGACCGCCAATTGCTTGCATCGCATCCGCGATTTGTCCCGCCGTGGGGGCGCGGGAGAATTCCCGGCCCGATGCAGGGCCTAAATAGTCACATTGGACTGTGCTGAATATCACAGTGAATCTCTCCCGGATGAAGTATCAGTGTGAGCCAATCGTAACCGCTGAGAATGGCAGACGGAAACGAACGGGGTGAACTTGACGAAATTCAAAGACGCCGAACACATCGTCCGGCTTGCGGGAGCGTTTGTAGTTGTGCTCGTGGTGTTTTTGCTGGTGCGGGCGCACTTCATTCCCAAGAGCTTTGGGCAATATGGCCACTACCGCGGAGACGCGCTGGCCGAACTGAGTTCGAAACCTGTCTCCTATGCGGGCCACAAGACCTGCGAGGAGTGCCACTCCGATGTGCTGGACGTGAAGAAAATGGGCAAGCACGCGGGCGTGAACTGCGAAGCCTGCCACGGGCCGCTGGCGAAACACGCCGACGATCCAGGCTCCGTCGTTCCGCAATTGCCGGACACCGCGGTGCTCTGCGCCCGCTGCCATGAAGAAAACCTTGCCAAACCGAAAAACTTCCCGCAGGTGGTGAGCGCGCAACACTCCGGTGGAGTGGTTTGCAAGACGTGCCATCAGCCGCACAGCCCGCTGTTGCAGCCCGGAGACAAGAAATCATGATCACTCGACGCAAATTGATTGTGCTTCTCCCTGCTGCCGCGCTCGCGTGGAAATACGTAATGGCCGGGACGCCGGAGCTTGCTCCCAACTACAACCGCAGCGAGCACTGGTGGGGAATGCTGCTCGACATCGACAAGTGCATCGGGTGCGGCAACTGCGTGCGCGCCTGCTCGGCGGAGAACAACGTGCCCGAGGGATACTTCCGCACCTGGGTGGAGCGGTACCATGTTGCGGACTGGCGTCAGGAAGTTCCGCAGGTTGACTCGCCAAACGGCGGGAAGAACGGCTTTCCGCAAAGTACCGCGGTGGGAGGCAAGAACTTCTTCGTACCCAAGATGTGCAACCACTGCGTGGATTCGCCATGCACGCAGGTGTGTCCCGTCGGCGCCACGCTTCATACGCCGGACGGCGTAGTGCTGGTGGATGAAACCTACTGCCTTGGTTGCCGCTATTGCGTGCAGGCCTGCCCCTACGGCTGCCGCTTTCTGCACCCAACCAAGCGCACGGCGGAGAAGTGCTCGCTGTGCTACCACCGCATCACCAAGGGATTGACGACCGCCTGTTGCGAGAACTGTCCCACGGGAGCGCGGCAATTGGCGGACCTGAAGAATCCCGACGATCCGATCCACGAATTCCTGAAAACTCACGCCGTGCAGGTACTGAAGCCGCACCTGGCCACCGGCGCAAAAGCCTACTACCACGACCTCGACGGTTCGGTGCGCTAAGGAGATTGCGAGCATGCCAGTTGACGGCTTCATGTATCCAAACGAGATCGAGCTCCAGTGGAGCGTTTTGATCGTCGTGTATCCATTCCTTACGGGGTTGGTGGCGGGCGCTTTCATCCTTGCCTCGCTGGAGCGCATTTTCCATGTGACGGCCGTGAAGCCGACCTACCGGCTGGCGCTGTTGACGGCGCTGGCTTTCTTGCTGGTTGCCCCGCTCCCGCTGCAACTCCACCTGGGCCGCCCGGAGCGGTCGCTGGAGATGTACCTGACGCCGCACACCACCTCGGCGATGGCGATGTTCGGCTTCGTCTATCTCTGGTACCTGATGGCGGTCATACTGCTGGAGATCTGGCTCGAATTCCGGCGTGAAATTGTGCTGCTCTCGCAGAACACCACGGGCGCAAAACGAATGCTCTACCGTATGCTCACGCTGGGCTCCAGCAACATTAGCGAGGGCGCGCTGCGGGTGGATGACCGGGTTGGCTGGGTGGTCACATTGATCGGAATTCCCTCGGCGTTCCTGCTGCATGGCTATGTGGGATTCATCTTTGGCTCAATCAAGGCGAACCCGTGGTGGTCCACGCCGCTAATGCCTGTGGTGTTCATTTTTTCGGCGATGGTAAGCGGAATCGCACTGGTTCTGTTGCTCTACATGGCAACGGCAAAGCTTCGGCGCCAGCCGATCGACATGCGCTGCGTCGATACCATCGCGCAATACTTGCTATACACCTTCATCATTGACTTCGGTTTGGAAATGCTGGACCTGATTCACCGCATCTATGAGTCCGACGAGTCGTTCCGCTCGCTCGACTTCATGCTGCATACCCGCCTGTTTTTTTCGCAGATCGTGTTGCAGATCGCGCTGGGAACACTGGTGCCGATATTGGCACTTGGCGCGATCCAGATCTTCCATGTTCCGGAGAAGTTGCGGCGACTGGCATACGCGATCTGCGGATGCCTGACTATTATCGGGATCTTTGCCATGCGGTGGAATGTTGTGATCGGCGGACAACTCTTCTCCAAGAGCTTCCTCGGTTACACAACGTACAAGGTGGACCTGATCTCACGCGAGGGCGAACTGATTGCCGCCGGACTGCTCATACTTCCATTCATCATCCTTGCCGTGCTGGTGAAGATTCTGCCGCCGTGGCTGGAAAGCGAGACATCCAGCGCCGATTAACGCTGCGAGCCCAACCCAGCCGCGCGAGAGAGGCGCGCCGAAGCTGAGGCACGCGCGGAAACGGCTTCTGCGAGAGTGTTCTAGAACTCCGCGTGCATACGGAAGGAAGGAACCAGCACTGGGCCGCGATCACGGTTATAGCCGGGGTTGACGATGTGTTGCAGCCCCGGCGCCGCGTAAAGGCCGCGCCAGAGGTGTGCGGTGTAATAGGTCTCAAGAATATTCTCACGCCCATAGCGGAGCGCGCCGTCGCCAAGGATGAATCCGTAACCTCCAACAGCGAGATAGTTCTGGTGGTCCCTGGAGATCGCGTTGGAGACGAAGGCAATGCCCGCGCGGTCATGCTTGCGCCGCCAGAGCGGGCCATTGGCGCCTAGGCCGAACGCAAAGGTCTGGTCGATCTCAGTGTAGGCGAAGGATTCGGTTTTGCCGTTGTTCCAGCCGAAGCGGGCGAAGGCCGTGAGATTGGCCGCGACATTCTGTTCCAGGTTCAAGCCGAAGCCGTACTTGCGGGTAACGTGCCAGGGATGATTCGTGATCGACGGCGCGGCAACCAAGTGATTCTCAAACTGGGCGACGGCGTCGCGATAAATCCCCATGTTCGCGTAGTTGGTGAACGCCAGTACGCGCACCACGCCAGCCTTGTTCGGGATCGGGCTTTTGCGTAACTCGTACTCGAAGTTTTCGGCATGCACCTGCCAGGGTTTCCACACCAGATCAATTCCATTGGCGACCTTGGGCATCAACGCTTCGGCAAAGCGGAAGCCCCAGTTGCGCTCCTCGTAATCGGCGGTGAGGCCAACGGTGTAGCCGCGCGTGTCGGCAGCGTAGTCATAGGCTCCGTTGTTGTCGATCGCCCAATTGCTGAACTGGAAGTGCGTGTCTGAGCCGACGGAGTTCTGGTCAAAGAAATCCACGGTGCTGAATTTTCCGAAGCGGAGTTCGAGACGGCGGCGGGGGAGTTCGTCAAAGAGAGAAAGCGGGCTGCGCTGATTCTCTACATTGTCCTTGCTGAAGGCGAAGACCTTGTGGATGAGGATACGGCTGAAATAGGGAGCCTTGCTCAAGGATGGGTTGCGGACAATATCCAGGTTGGGAGCACCGGCGATGCCCAACCCGGTGCTCAATCCCGACCCTCCGGTTTCTTCGAGGTCGGCAAGAATCTCCGCGGATTTATTGAGCCGCACGCCGGTGTAGAGAGTCATGACCCGAGAGGTGGCTTTCTCATAATTCGGATTCAGACTGTTGGCGCCGCTGTAGGGAGCGTGGAAAGGAGGATGAGTCTGGAAGATGAAGTTCATCTGTCCGGAGAGCCAGAAGCGCGTGTCGGCGAGGTGCGGAAACATCGCTGGCGAGTCGTCCGGGGCATCGGCGGAGGGCTTGTCGGTTGCGGGCGGGAGCGCTGGCGGCGCGGGGGTTAGCTGCGCGCAAGCCATAGGAGCGCACGCCATCAGGGCCAGGAGGCAGAGCGCGGCGAGGCCGCGCGGCAACGCCGCGCGGAGGTATCCGCGAGTTTGTGTAGTCAATATCAAGTCCATTCAGGCTATCCGACACTGGTTAATACAGTGTTACACAAACCTGGCGGACTCGGGTTGATGCCCGAGCGGGGGGTCAAAGATTGACTTACTGTGTAATCGTTTGGAGGGGCGAGGTAACCAAAGAGGCAATCGTTGGGAGAGGTCGCAAAGGATTGACCAGTTGTGGACGGGGGAGCGGGAAAGAGGCTTACTGAAGGCGCAATCCTGCGAGGCCGTAAATCAAATTCAGCAGAGAGCAACTTTTGCCGCGGGACATCGAGCTTCGAGTTCTTTCTGCAAGCGGGCGAGGTCACTCTCTCTTCCCGGAGGGATGAGAACACTCTGGTGAATCGGAACTGCGGGAAATCCGCCGTAGGGATTGGGTTCGATTTTTTCAAAACGAAAGAGCAGACTGCGCGGTTGCCGCTCGTCGATGGTGGCGGCCAGAAGATAAATATCCATGCCGAGCCATTGAGTGTAAGTGCCGTCGCAGAAGACTCCGTCGTGGCCGAAGTAGACCTCCGGGGCGGCCTTGAGAAGAGTGGCGCGCAACTTTTCAGCGGAGCGGCGCTGCTCACCCGGGCCGAGGATGACGACCGCGAGCACGAGGCCGCAGGAGAAGAGGACGGAGAGGCTATCCAGGAGCCATTGACCGGGATAGAAGAGAAAGATGGCGAGGGCGATGGCGCTCAATGTGCAAGCGAGGTTTCGCCAATCGCGCTTCAGGATGACCTTGGGAGGCTCGGCCTCCATGCGGTCGATTTGAACATTGGTCCACTGCCGCCATTGCTCGGGGGTGTACTGCCAGTGGAGCCAGGGATTGCACTCGAGCGCGGTGAGCGAAACGTCAAAGCGCCGGGCGGTGACATAGGCGACGGGGAGGAGAATCGCGGCGAGGAAGAGAGCCATGGCTCCGAGCGCCTAGGCGGCGTACTTGGCGTCGCCGGGAATTACGATGGCGAGGACTCCGCAGACGGCAAGCAGGCCGGCGAGAAACTTCAGCCATTTGTAAATCTTCTGCCGATGGAAGTGGAGGAGCGTGGCACCGGGCGGCAAGTCCACCGCGAGTTTTGCCTGGGTGGGAGTGGAGACGGCCTGGATGATAAAGATGAGCGAGAGCGTGCCGAAGATGATGACGGCGGCGAGAGTGACTCCGGCAACCGCCGGAGACTTGTGCATGGTGAAGTTGACGGCGACCACGATGAGGCCGATGACAGCGGCGATGGAAAACAGCACGACGATGGCGGAGCGGAGCGTGGAGCGCGTGGAATAGAGCGGATTACGACGCCAGGCAAACCAGGCTCCAACACAAGAGAGAAGCGCGAAAACCGCCAGGTACATGAGTCTCCTCCAGGAGGATGCCCGGAGGCGTCCTTGAGTGGCTGCACTGCGTCAGGCCGATGAGGCGCGCTCCGCCGGACCTCCGCGATCCTTACTTATCTTTTTGCGCGAGCTTTTCCAGGTTGTGCCTGGCATCGGCATTTCCCTGCGCGATGGCCTTCTGATACCAGGAGGCCGCCTCCTGCTGGTCCTGCGCGACTCCGAGTCCGTTGGCGTACATATATCCGAGATTGTTCTGCGCCTTGCTGTGGCCCTGGTCAGCAGCTTTGCGGAACCATTCCGCGGCCTGGGGAAGATCCCTTGTTACGCCATCTCCGTAGAGGTACGCGACGCCGAGGTTGAACTGGGCATCGTCATAACCCTGGTCGGCAGCCTTGCGGAACCATTCGACGGCCTGCGGAAAATCGCGGGTTATTTCGTCTCCGCGGGCATACATTGCGCCAAGGCTATCCTGTGCGAGCACGTATCCCTGATCGGCAGACTTGCGATACCAGGAGGCTGCCTGCGCGGGATCCCTGGGGACGCCCTTGCCGAGTTCATAGGCTGCGCCGAGGTTGAACTGGGCGAAGGGGTTTCCCTGTTCAGCGGCCCTGGCGAACAAGGATGCCGCCTGTGGAAGGTCCTGCGCGACTCCGTCTCCGGTCTTGTAGAGCAGGCCGAGGTTGAACTGGGCAGGCTCGTAGTCCTGATCGGCAGCCTTGCGGAACCACGCGGCGGCCTGCGCGGGGTCGCGCTTGATACCGACTCCCTTGTTGTACATCACGCCGAGATCGTACTGCGCGTCCGGGTAATCTTGAACAGCGGCCTTGAGGAACCATGCCATGGCTTGCGCGAAGTCCTTCTCGACGCCATCGCCGGTGATGTAGGCCATGCCAAGGTTGGTTTGTCCGACAGCGTTACCCTGTTCGGCGGCCTTCCGATACCAGACGACTGCCTGTTGGGAATCCTGCGCGATTCCATTTCCAGACGAGTACATGATGCCGAGATTGGTCTGCGCGTTGGGCTGTCCCTGCTGGGCGGCCTTGCGATACCACTGGGCTGCCTCTGGCAGATTCTGCGCCGCGCCGTCCGCGGCGAGCATCTTGGCCAGATTGTATTGAGCGTCAGCGACTCCCTGCTCCGCAGCCTTGCGATACCATGCGAGCGCCTGCGTGCCATCCTTCGGCACGCCTTCTCCCTTTGAAAGCATGATGCCGAGGTTGTACTGCGCGTCCGCGTAGCCCTGTTCCGCGGCCTTGCGGAACCATCCGGCGGCCTGCCGCAGATCTTTGGGAACGCCGTCTCCTTCGTGGTACATCAAGCCCAGGCTGTACTGTGCCTGCTGGTTTCCCTGCGCCGCGGCCTTGCTGGTTTCCTCAAACGAAGGATGGCTTTGAAAGCCGAAGGCGAAGGCCGCGAAGAAAAGAAGGAACGCCGCGGCCAAGGCGGCGCGCCGGGCGAGAGCTTTGGGTGGAGTTGCAAAGGATCGCGTTGGGAGCAGAGGTGCGGGCATTTCACTCTCCCTCGCCGTTGAAGCGGATGCTCTGGGCCATCTGCATGACCGCGGCATTGATGGATTTTGCCTGATCGTTCGGCGACGAGGAGAAAACCGTGAGGTAGTGCCCACTGCCGGCATCGATGCTGAGGACGAGGACGGAGACGCGCGCGCCCTTGGGATTGATTCCCGTGGCAGTGGTGCCGTGCGAAGAATGGCCGTTGAGCTGGAGGTCGCCTTCGTTGAGGAGTTGGAAGTCCTTGAACTGCGCCTGTATCTGCTGCGTGACCTCATGGTTGACGTCGCGGGGTTGTCCACCGCTGGAGGGCATGAGCATGGCCCAGCTTGCGCCGGAAGACAACTGCACGGTTCCCGAGCCCGGATTGGCAGGAGGCGTGACCGACCATCCAGCGGGAACAGCGAGAGTGTAACGGCCCTGCGGGTCGCGGTAGATTCTGGAATTTCCGTGCGAAGGGGCCGGGGCTTGCGCTGGCTCTGAGACGGCCAGCAGCCTGAGACTATGTTCGATGGAATTCAATGCGGGCAGCACGGCGTCATAATTGGGCGCGGGCGAAGCGCTGTTGAGAACGACGAGGAGTCCGGGCTTGCTGGCGACGGCGAACTTCATGACCTCCGCACCGCCCTTGTCGTTGGTGCAGCCGACGAGAAGAAAGGCTCCGCTCATGCCGCCAAGAGCCGTGGAGCCGCGCTGCTTGATTCTGGCTTGCGGACAATTCTGCGGGAACTGGCTCTGGATGCTATCGAGTTCTTTCTCGGCGGTCGGCGTGCTGTCCGCCGCACCGTGGAGGACGCCCATGCTGATGCTGGCCTGGGCCTTCTCATTGACGAAGGAGATGATGGGGCTGTCCGGCTGCGTCTGCGCCTGCCATCCGGCGGGAAGCTGTACGCTGAATGCCCCGGACGGATCCTTGTAGGCGCCCTGGGCCTGGGCCGGAGAGGCGCACAGGGCGAGCAGAGCGAAGGCAAGGACAGAAGCCTTGGAGATGTCCTCGCGAGAAGTTGAGATCGGCGAGACTGGCGCTGCCACCTCCCTGGGAAATGGCGGCTTGCGGTAGAGGTAGATGAAGGTTCCGACGAAAGCGACATTTCCGGCCATCATGAGTGAGAACATCAAGTTGAAACGAGTTTCAAAGAGCTTTGAAGTAACGATGGGAATGACGAAGGCTGCAATGTACAGGGCGATTGCGCCCATGAGGATGAAGAGCCGGGACCAGGACCACTCACCGGCGCGCCGGGCCCGAGTGAAGGAGTAATAGGCGTAAGCGGCGGTGAAGATGTAGAGGGCGATGCGCATGGCTGGCTCCAGATGCTCGAAGTGTGTGGACGAAAAACTTGACGCGGACGAAAGCGCGGGCGGAGCGCGGTGAATGCTCCGCCCGCGGATGACCTTTACTTGGGCGAGAGCTCGGTCCAACTCTGGCTGACCGGGTAAACCCGGCCGTTGGGATCGTAATTATGGTCCTGGTTCTGGATGATGGTGCTTCCATCCGAAGAGACCCAGGTGTGGTTGTACTGGTTGCTGACCTCGTAGGCTTTTCCGTTGGTGGGATTGGTGACCACCTGGCGGTCCAGCGAGTAGCGAACCGTGGCCTGAGCACTTTCATGCATGGCATCCTGACGGGCGCGGTCGGCGGCGAGAGCGCGATCCGTACTGGCCCTCAGATCCTGCTGGAACTGCTTGCCGCGCTGAATCTGGCCTTCGAAGTTCTTCTGGTTCTGCTGGAGGTTGGCCTGAAACTGAGCGTTGTTCTGGGCCTGGAACTTCTGGTAGTTGGCCTGGAGGTCGGCGGCGACGCGATTGTCCCAGTCGTGATTGATCTGGATTCCCTTGGCGAATTCCCGGTACTGCGGCTGCACGAGAAGTTCATCGAGATGACCCTGCGGCGCGCGGGTGATGAAGGCAACGCGCGAGGAACAGGTGCGCCGACGGTAGGAGGGCATTGCGTACATGGCGACAGACTTGGTCTCCAGGCAATCGATGACGGTGCCAATCTGCTCCTCGAACTGATGTCCGTCACGCTCATATTGAATGCGCACACGCGCTCCATCGATGGAGAGCTTCTGGGGCGGCTGGCCGTACTGGCGAGCCATGGCTTCGTTCTGCTCACGCTTCTTCTGCAACTGCTCGGCGAGCGCGGCCATGCCTTGCGGCTCCAGGGGCTGGACGGAGACGACGCGGGCATTGGGGTGAAGATTGGGCACCGCCATTTTGGTGAGGAAATCGGCGGCTGTGCTGATGTCCAGCGAGGGACAGCCCTGGCGCTCCATGATCTTCTTCAGGCCTTCGCCATCGGTCCAGGTCCAGGAAACACCGGGCATCTGCACGATGGCGGTGAGGCCATCGGGACTCTGGACGGTGTACTTGAGGCCAGCGCCGGCGGCGTGGCATCCGGGATCGCGGGCGATGGTGCCGGCAAATTTCCAGTCGGAGGGAACGTCGAGGGTGTAAGCGGTCATCTGGTATTGCGGATCGGAGATCTCGACTTTACGCATGCTCGGCCAGAGAGTCTTGCCATCATGCGCCGGTGCATCCTGAGCCGGGGCGGAGTCTTCGGCGGGGGCGGCGGCCTGAAGAGTCTGCACCTTGGAATCGAACTCCTGCGGAGTGATGACGCCGCTGTCACGCAGCTCCTTGAGGGCTGCGAGCTTGCTTTGCTGGGCGGCGGAGGAACTGCTCTTTTTGCGGGTGTGCATGATGCCGGCGCCGACGAGGATGACCAGCGCAAGCCCGGCCACGAGTGCGATTCGGTTCTTCGTAAAGAGGTCGTTCATTTCGTTGACTCCTGCACAGTAACGGTTGGAGGCTCGCCAAGGCGCTTTGAGGCGGCGCGGGGTGTGAAGGCAGAAACGCGCGGCACGGAAGATCGCGAGTCATTGGATTCAGCAACATTGGAATTGGTTTTACGGAGAGGCGCGAGATGAATGGGAGTATTGCGAGAGCAGCTCCTGCGTTCATGGCAAGTCTCCTGCATAGTACGCGCCGGGAACACGGAAACTGCGTCAAGTATTTTTCGATTGGGAGGAAGTTTTCACGGGAGAGGCGGGCGGAAGTTCAGGAGCAAGTTCAAAAGCCCCACATCTGCCTGCTGGGCAGATGTAGGGCACCGGCGGATGCCTCCGCAGTTAGAGTTGCCGCGAAACCAGCTCTAGTCCGACGTTTCAACGGCGTCGACGCCGAACGAGTATGCAGACGACGAGCTTTTGCGATATGCGTGTTTCGAGCGCGGCGAAGTCGACTGGGGCCAGCGGAACTCGGCGATGCAGTGAATGACCAGCCAGACGAAGGTGAATGCGGTGACGATTGCGGCCAAGAACGCCAGTTCCATGTTGAAGACCTCCGAGTTCACAGGTTTGCGAAGCTGCCTGGTTCGAACCGCGATGCGCCGCTCCACTGGTGAGACAGGACATGCGGCGACGGCGTGCGCCGCGGAAAAGCTGCATTTTTCGCGGCTTCTCCACGGCATGGCAGTACAGAGACAGATCCCTTCGAGGAGCGGACCTACTCGATGGCCATGGCGGCCATTGCGCCAATCATGCAGACGGAGAAGACGGCCAGCGCGGCCATCCAAAAAACGCTGATAAGGATGGTCCGCCGGATAATGCGTTCGTTGGCGGGAAGATCCCTCATGCCTGGTCCATCATCGAGAAACCAGAAGCTAACGGGCTGATCGAGTTTGCTGATACTCATGGCGACGCACTCCTTCGATGGCAATAAGCCCGCTTCTTCGCACTCTGCATTGCCTGAGCAGAGACGACCAGGATCAAGTTCATGCGTTGGATACAACGGACTCCAAAGCGGCGGCAGTGCCACGACTAGAGCACGCGTCCGTCCAAAGGAAATGGTTGTAGCAGTGTGTCTGATTGTGTCCGACTGTGGTGGGGAGTGGAGCGGCTGAAGAGTGGAGCGAGCCAACGGGAGTGAGCATGATTGGCAAACATGTGCTCAGGTTGAGAATGAGGCTTGTAAGACTTCCATGCTATGCGGCGATGCGAGGCGGCATGCGGGTTTGAGCTGAAGTGCGAGGAAGTTGGCGCGGAGACTGGCAGCGGACTTCGCTGGGGGGCGGCGCAAATCCGACTGGCGAGTTACAGGAGAGAGTTCACGGCTCTTCGCCGGAGGAGAACATCAAACAGGCGCGAGGCGGCTGTTTGCGAGCGAGCGCGGGAGCGGGCGAGGCTCAAGAGATCAGACGGCGCCTCACGAGACACCTCGCGCGACATCTCAAGCGACACCGATTCCGGAGCGGCTGAGAGAGGCAACGCAGACGACGCGGCGTCCACTTGGAAGATGCCGCCAGTGCACCCAGCCGCGATCCATCCAGTAGTAGATTGTGGAACGGCTGACGGCAGCGATTTCAGCAGCCCGCGTGGGATTCAGAAAGCGGGCCGGACCTCTGCAGTGCTCGCAGAAGAAGGTCGATGCGCGCGCATGAAACGACAGTGCGGGTGTTGCGCAAGCTGATGTCATCCGATGGCCCCGCCGGGACTTCTCTCTTGGACTCTTGTCCCGGTAAAAAAGTTTGATTCCGGATATCCACCTTAGGATGCTCGAAATACGAAGAAGAGGGGAACCTACAATGACGTGGAGATGAACTGACTATGACAGGCGCGTCACTTTGAGCCGACGGGGCTGCTTGCGGAGCTCCTAAAGTTCTTTGCAATTCGGAGGCCAATTGCGCCGGGTGCGGGCTGCGGTGGACCCTGTCATTGTTCCCGATGGGGGGCAGGGAAATCGATTTTTCTGACGAGCGCCTTATACCGGGCTTCGTCTTTCAAGGTAAGCAAGTCCGGATTGGAGAGGCACATGAGTACGTCCAATTCATGCCGGGCGTATGCCTCTTCGAGGAGTTGCAGGGCTTCCTTCTTCCGGCCCAGCATGAGGCATGTTTTGGCAAGCAGTGTTGCCGGCATCTTACCTGCCCGGTAATACTCCATCTGCTTGTTATAAAGTCCCATCAACAAGCCTTGCTCGCCTCGCTGCGCGTACCCGACCTGTGCAGCCGAGATAACATCTTTCAGCACGGGGTCATTGACCGACTCCGCAGCCTTCTGACCTTCCTCGATATAAGCGGGGTACCGCCTGTCATAGAGGTGGATGAGCATCAGGTAGAAGTGCGGAGAACGAAACTGCGGAGCGGATCGCTCCACCTGTTCGAGCAGTTCGATTCCCTCTTTCCTTCTGCCGGCGTTGAACAACATCAGGCCCTTGTCGGCCAGAAGACTGTTCGATGTAGGGTCGAGTTCCTGCGCCCTGTTAATCTGCTCCAGGCTTTCATCGAATTGCCCGGCAACGGCAAAGGCGTTGGCGTACCACTTCCGCGCCACCGGATCCTGAGGGTTCAACTCGATGGCGCGGTGAAACTCCTTGTCAGCCTTGGCAAAGTTCCAGTTGCCATACATCTCGGCAAAGGCGAGTGCCCGATGGGCCTCGGCGAGTTGCTCATCCAGTTCCACGGCCTTTCGTGCGGCCGCGATCGCACGCGGGAAGGCCTCGTCTTCCGGCATGGTGGAGAACTCCCGCAGCAGGCTGTAGGTGTCCGCCAGTCCTGCATAGGAAGGCGCATAACCGGGATCGTGCACGATTGACTGGGTGAAGTAGTCAAGGGCGCGATTGAGACTTTCGGGCGTGCGCTGGTTCCATTCGTAGCGGCCCTTGAGGTAGAGGTCGGCGGCCAAGTGCTTCTTAGCGTCAGGTGATGACGAAAGCGAAGCGGAAATGGTGCGGATGTTCGGCGCAGCATTCTCGGGCGACGCTCCACCGACCCGCGCAGGCGCACTCTTGAAGCTCGACGCCCCGAAGCCCAGACCGGCGGCGGCTGCTAATGCCACCGCGCAGATTGCCAAGCCCAGTTTCCGCCGCGTGCTCATCCCGGCGTGAACTTCCGGCAGAAGCGCGCTTTCCGGGGACGAGGAGTTGACCAAAGCTACTGGACTCGGCGCCTCTTCCTCCTCAACTGCCAGAGCGTCAAGTTCCTGACTGCTGGTTGAATGCAGCCAGTGATCGAGTTCTCTTGAATATGCATAGACCGAAGGCTTGCCCTTGCCGGGAACGCGATAGGCCGGCAACCCGCGTTGCGCTTCCCAGCGCTTGACAGTCCGCTCTCCGCGGGCGAGGTACGCGGCGATCTCTTTCCAGGAGTCAAGGCGCTTCCCAAGCTCAGAAATGTCAACGTTTGCGCGGTTTTTCATTGGTGATGGCATGTTTTGACCTATCTAGGCCCCAGAAGTCCCGGGTACTTACTTCCCAAGTACCGCATCATAACCGTCACGTAGCAGAGCTGCTCGCGGGAAGCCGCTGCTCAGGTTGAAAAACAAGGATTTGTTTAAAGGATACGAAAGCCAACTCGAAATGCACTCTGTTTGATGCCGCAGGAGAGTTCCCGGATGTTTCGTTTCGCTCAATCAAAGCTGGACAGATTTTCAGGTCGAGTTGCTTTCTCATGGCAACGGCCTGGAAGTGCCCAGAGCGAGGCCCGACAGGCTGGCTCAGAACTACCTGCCGGCAAGCCCAGCGATTTCCCTAAGAAGGATCCCCCCTCCTGATACCCCGACTCTGTACCCGCGCGGCGCCGAGATTCCCTATTGGTTCGCGGCCGCCGCACCCGATGACAACCCAGTCCCCGTGTTTACAGCAGATTGAGGATAAGGATTCCATGACGACGATCAACCGTTTTACCGAAGCCGCAGCCAAAGTTGTTCACCAGGGACGGGTCCTAGCGCACATTTTAGTTGCCGGACTGATCGTCCTCGCGCTCACTTCGTTCAGCGCCGCCCAAAGCCCCATCAGCGGACAGGCGGTGCCGAGCCTCGCGCAACTGGACACGATCATGCAGGCGGAGATGGCACAGTACACCAGTCCCGGAGCGACGCTGGCCGTCACCGTGAATGGAAAACTTGTCTTTGCCAGAGGCTATGGGTACGCCAATACGACCACCGGCGAACTCGTCCAGCCGGACTCGCTGTTCCGGATTGCTTCCAACTCGAAGCCAATCACGGCCGCCGGTATCTACAAACTCATCGAGCAGGGGAAGCTCTCTCTGACGACGCAGCCTTTCGCGACGATTCTGAACACCCTCACGCCGCCGCCGGGGACCACCGTGGATCCACGGTACGCCCAGATTACGATCCAGGATCTGTTGCAGCATACCGCGGGGTTTGACGATTCAAGCGCCTCATATCCCCCGGACCCGGCATTTGCCAATGCCGTGATCGCGGCTACGACATTTGGCGCCAATCCTCCGGCCACCCCGCAACTGCTGATCCAGTACATGCTGGGCCAGCCCCTGCAGCATAACCCCGGAACGACCTACGCGTATTCGAACCTCGGCTACATCATTCTCGGTTACATTATTGAGCAAGTCTCGGGCACGCCGTATGCGACGTTCATACAGAACAATGTCTTCAGTGTGGCCGGAATCGTGCGCACGCAAGCGGGCAACGACCTTCTCTCCGGCCAACTGACCGATGAAGTGACCTATTACGACTATCCTGGCGCACCGCTGGTGCAGTCGGTGGAAACAACCGTCGTGCCGACGCTGGTCCCCTATCCGTATGGCGGCTATTCCTGCACATTGAATCATGCCAATGGTTGCTGGGTCTCCAGCACGATGGATCTGCTGCGCTTCACCGACAGTATCAACGGGCAGTTCGCGACAAATATCCTGACAACTCCCGTGCCGCCTTTCCTTACCCCGCAGGTTTACGCCGCGGTTCCGGAGACGGGCGCAGGGTGGGATTACATCTTCTATGGAAGCCTGCCCGGCACCAATAGCCTCGTCCACATGCTGACGGGTTCAACCACCACGGGCAAGGTGACTTACTCGGCGATCTTCAACACTCGCAACGGCGGCACGCTCTTCGGCGGGAACATCGAGCAGCCGGAGACCGACACCGACAACGCGATCCTTGCCTTCGTCCAGACCGTAACATCGTGGCCGACCGGCGACCTTTTCCCGATCTATGCGGGGAGCACGAGCGCCTGCTCGTTCACGCTCTCCACGCTGACGCAAAACAACGTACCTACCGCTGGCTCAAGCCTAACGATGTCGGTAACGGACGCGAACTTCTGCGCATGGAGCGCGGTGAGCAACGCAACGTGGCTGCACGTTACCAGCGGCGCCCTGAACTCAGACAGCGGCTCCGTCGCGTATACGGTTGATGCCAATACCGGAGCGCCTCGTTCTGGCACGATCTCAATCGCCGGACAGACGTTGACGGTGAACCAGAATGGCACAGCCACGCCGACCACTCTTGTGCTGAGCACAAGCACAGCCAGCGCGAAGGTAGGACAGTCGGTGACGCTCACGGCTACGCTTTCGCCATTCGGGGGGGGAAGCACGAACGGTGAGACGGTGACGTTCAGCAGTGGGAGCACGTCGCTTGGATCAGCACCGCTTACCAACGGAGTGGCGACGTTGACGACCACCTCATTGCCGGCGGGAACGGATTCCGTTACCGCGAGTTATCCGGGTGATGCCACCTATGCAGCGTCCACGGCCGCCAGCGCGCAGGTGGTGATGAGCCAGGCTTCCACAACGCTCGCGCTGACCGCGGCACCCACCGCTGCCACCACCGGGCAATCCGTCACGCTGACGGCAACGCTTACGCCTTTCAGCGCCGGGACGAACACGACGACCGGCGAGACGGTCACGTTCAGCAGCGGAAGCACAACGCTGGGGACGGCCGCGCTCGCGGGCGGAGTTGCAACGCTGGCTACCACTTCCCTGCCCACGGGAACCGATTCCGTTACGGCGACCTATGCAGGCGACACCAACTTCACAGGCTCCACCTCGCCCGCCGTGCAGGTGGTGGTGACGGCAGCCAAGGTGCCTACGGCCCTGGCACTGACGGCAGCGCCGACATCCGCAACCACCGGGCAATCGGTCACGCTGACGGCAACGCTCGCCCCGTTCAGTTCCGGGACGAACACGACGAATGGCGAGACCGTCACATTCTCCAACGGAAGCACAGTGCTGGGAACTGGAACACTGGCGAGTGGAGTTGCCACGCTGGCGACGACCGCTCTGCCCGCGGGAACCAACACCATCACGGCGAGCTACGCGGGCGATACCAACTTTACGGCATCGACCGCCGCGAGCGTGCAGGTTGTGGTGAGCGCGCCAAAGACGACGACCACGATCACGCTTACCGCAACTCCCTCAAGCAGCACATACGGCCAGGCTGTCACGCTGACGGCGACGCTCAGCCCGTTCAGCGCAGGTTCGTCAACGACCAACGGGGAGAGCGTATCCTTCTCCAACGGAAGCACAGCGCTGGGAACTGGAACGCTGGCGAGTGGAGTTGCCACGCTGACGACCTCCACGCTGCCTGCCGGAAGCAATTCCATCACTGCCAGTTACGCGGGTGACGCGAACTTTGCAGCCAGCAGCTCCGGAGTCAGTGTCACCGTGGGCAAAGCCACAGCCACGATCACCCTGGGGAACCTAACCGTAACCTATAACGGAAGCGCACAGGCCGCGACGGCGACGACAAGCCCGGCAGGACTTGCCGTGGGATTGACCTACGGCGGGTCGGCAACGGCTCCAACCAACGCGGGAAGCTATGCGGTGGTCGCAACCATAACGGACCCGAATTACACGGGCACGGCGAACGGCACGCTCGTGATCGCGAAGGCCGCGGCCACGGTAACGCTTTCGGGCTTGAGTGCGAGCTATAACGGCTCACCGCACGCCGCTACGGTGACAACGGTTCCGTCGGGACTGAGTGTCAGCGTTACCTACAACGGGTCAGCCACGGCGCCTACCGCCGCCGGTAGCTATGCGGTGGTTGCAACCGTCACGGATCCGAACTACACCGGCTCGGCGTCAGGAACTCTGGTTATCGCAGTTCCGCTGATCGCCAGCTCGACTGCCCTGACCACCTCAGCCGCTTCGGTTGCCGCGGGCGCCAACGTGACCTTCACTGCGACGGTTACAGGCGCCGGGACGCCAACGGGAACGGTCACTTTCCTGAACGGAACAACGAGCCTGGGCACCGGCACATTGAACGGCAGCGGCGTGGCCACCCTGACCACCAGCTTCAGCACGGCCGGAAGCTACAGCATCACGGCTCAATATGGCGGCGATGCCACGTTCAGCGGCAGCACGTCGGCAGCAGTGTCCGAGACGGTGGTGCCTGTCGGCATCTCGGCGTCGGTCAGTCCAAACCCGTTGACGATCAAGAGTGGTTCTTCGGGAACGTTGACGATTACCCTGACTCCAACGGGCGGATACACCGGGACGGTGACCTTCACTTGCGGCACGCTCCCGACGAACGCCAGTTGCACCTTTGCGCCGACGTCTGTCGTGATCACCTCAAGCACGACAACGGCGACGGACACATTGACTGTCAATACGACGACGGCTACAAAAGCGGCAATGCTCTCCGCGCCTGTCCTCTTTGGGCGCAGAAGCGCTGCGCTGCTCGCCGTGACACTGAGCCTACCGGGTCCGCTGGTTGTGCTCTTGGGCTTCAAGCGCCGCAAGGCTCTCCATCGCCTGCTGATCCTGGCGGTGTTCTGCCTGGCGATTCTTGGACTGGGAGCGCTGAGTGGCTGCGGAGGCTCAGGTAACAGCACGACGGTGAAACCTGGGAGCTACTCCGTGCCAGTGGTGTTAAGCCTGACCGGTGGGTCGTCGCAGACGGTTAACGCGACGATCATCATCCAGTAGCGGCGGACGATTGAGTGCGCGGCTGATTCCAAAGGAACAGCCGCGCAGAGTCTTCGCTGGTTGCACTTCGACGAATCCTCACCAGCCGATTGCCGGTTGGTGGGGATTTGCCGTTCCTGGTCAACTACAATGTCGAGGGATTGGACGAGTTGCGCGAGACGCTCGGCGCAAGGCGCGAGCATTGATCCGAGGCGAGAGAACTTCGATTACAGGCAATTCGCGCGGGTTTACGATTTGGATGAAAATAAGAGCGAACTGTGGGAGCCGCCGGGAAATTCGCGGGAGCTTCTCCTGAGAGCAGGCGCGAACATCTGCGCCAAGGATCTTCCTTCGAACAGCCCCAGAGTTGGAACCAATCTACGTCAACTCTGGGACGCCCGCGGCTTTGGGAGGCGCTGCGGAAGGAGCCAACGGCACCCCAAAGAGGCCGCTTTGCCCGACAATTGCCGTACAAGTTTGCCTATTGACTAGACTGCGGACTGTAACTTTTTGATTCTTATGGCGTCCCCGGCGGGTTTGGACTTGAAGTCGTGAAATCCGGAGCAGGGCCGGGACTTTCCCGCAGACTGGCGAGCCGAGTAATGCGCCGAGTAATGTTTTTCGTAAGCGTCGCGGGCCGAGGCCCGGAGTGGTCTGGGAAGAGGCGAGCAATCGCGTGCAGCAGAGGGAAACGTCCCGTCTGTCCCC